>PJUC01000072.1_pt1 | contig 91160 bp, 81 predicted proteins | sample 1512161 | NCBI WGS metagenome assembly PJUC01 (sample SAMN08177676, study PRJNA422409) | Soil metagenome, whole genome shotgun sequencing project. | isolation source: Soil enriched on filter paper | place: USA: Madison | collected 2015-01-15 | reverse complement strand
GCCCCAGCGCACCTGCTCGCCGGTCATGACCTTGCCCTTGCCGAAGCGCTCCTGCGCGCGCCGCACCGCCTCGACGCCGAGCATCGAGATGATCGCGCCGCGCGTGTACAGCACCGAGCCCACTTCTTCCTTCGGACCCGTGCCCTGGCCCTTGTCGTGCACCTGCTTGATGATGTCCTGGATCACCTTGTTGTCGGGACCGGAGCCGTTCAGCGCCAGCGCGTTGTAGCCCTTGGCGTTGGCGCCCACGTCCTTCACGTCGGGCTCGGCGCCGGCCCACCACACGCCGTACATCTTCTCGCGCGGGTAGCCGGTGGCCACGGCCTCTTTCAGCGCGGTGGAGTTCATCACGCCCCAGCCCCACAGCAGCACGAAGTCGGGGCGCTGCTGGCGCACCTGCAGCCAGGCCGACTTCTGCTCGACGCCCGGCGCCGTCACCGGAATCAGCGACAGGTCGAAGCCGTGCATCTTCGCGCGCTCCTGCAGCAGCGGAATCGGCTCCTTGCCGAAGGGCGAGTCGTGGTACACGAGGGCGATCTTCTTGCCCTTGAGCTTGTCCATGCCGCCTTCCTTCTTGCCCAGGTGCTGGATCAGGATGTCGGCCGCGGTCCAGTAGGAGCCCATCAGCGGGAAGTTCCACTTGAAGACGCCGCCGTCCTGCGAGGCCGCGAGGCCGTAGCCCAGCGTGACCAGCGGGATCTTGTCGGTGGGCACCTTGTCGGTCAGCGCGAACGTGATGCCGGTGGCCTGCGGGTCGAACAACGCAACGCCGGGGCGGCCCTTCAGGCGTTCGTAGCATTCCACGCCCTTGTCGGTGGCGTAGCCCGTTTCGCATTCTTCAAACGTGATCTTCACGCCGTTGATGCCGCCTTGCGCGTTCACCAGCTTCAGGTAGTCCTGCTTGCCGTTGGCCCAGGGCGTGCCGTTGGGCGCGTAGGGGCCGGTGCGGTACACCAGCAGCGGGAAGAACTGTTCCTTGGCCTGCGCCTGGGCGACCGACGGCGCGAGCATGGCGCCGAGGGTGCTGGCCACCAGGGCGGCGGTCAGAGCGAGCGATTTCAGTTTCATGCCTGTCTCCTTTTGTGGGCACCTCGGTGCCGGGTTTTTACGAACGGGAACTCTCGAAACGGATCAATGCGGGAAGGGCCACAGCCGCAGCTTCTCCTTGGCCGTGGACCACAGCCGGGCCAGCCCGTGCGGCTCGACGATCAGGAAGAACACGATCAGCGCGCCGAAGATCATGGTCTCCAGGTGCGAGGCCAGCGCGGTCGAAATCGAGAAGCCCAGCCACGCCGGCAGCTGGTTCAGGAACAGCGGCAGCAGCACGATGAACGCGGCGCCGAAGAAGCTGCCCATGATCGAGCCGAGCCCGCCGATGATCACCATGAACAGCAGCTGGAACGAGCGGTCGATGCTGAAGGCCGCCGGCTCCCACGCCCCCAGGTGCACGAAGCCCCACAGCGCGCCCGCCACGCCGACGATGAAGCTGCTCACAGCAAAGGCCGTGAGCTTGGCGTACACCGGGCGAATGCCGATCACCGCGGCGGCCACGTCCATGTCGCGCATCGCCATCCACTCTCGGCCGATGGCGCTGCGCACCAGGTTCTTGGCCAGCAGCGCGAACACCACCACGAAGGCCAGGCAGAACAGATACTTCTGCACCGGCGATTCGATCGGCACGCCGAACACGTTGAGCCCCGCCACGCTCACCGAACCCGACGAAGAATTGTTGGTGAACCACTGGATGCGCAGGAAGGCCCAGTCGGTGAAGAACTGCGCCGCCAGCGTGGCCACCGCAAGGTACAGGCCCTTGATGCGCAGGCTCGGAATGCCGAAGAGCACGCCGATCACCGTGGCGCACAGGCCGCCCAGCAGCAGCGACGCGATGAGCGGCATGCCCTCGATGCGCACCTGGAAGTTGTAGGCCGCATAGGCGCCCACCGCCATGAAGGCGCCGGTGCCCAGCGAGATCTGGCCGCAGTAGCCCACCAGGATGTTCAGCCCCAGCGCGGCGAGCGAAAGAATCAGGAAGGGCGTGAGGATGGCGCGCATCCAGTAGTCGGACACGCCCAGCGGCACCACCACGAACGCCACGAGCAGCAGCACCAGGATCGCGATGCGGTCCTGCGCGATCGGGAAGATCTGCTGGTCGGCCCTGTAGCTCGACTTGAACTGGCCGTTTTCTCTGTAGAACATCGCTCAGACCCGATCGATGATCTTCTCGCCGAACAGCCCCTGGGGCCGGACGAGCAGGAAGACCAGTGCAAGAACATAGGCAAACCAGATCTCGATGCCGCCACCGAGCATGGGGCCGAGATAGATTTCGGACAGCTTCTCGCCCACCCCGATCAGCAGGCCGCCGATGATGGCGCCCGGTATCGAGGTGAGCCCGCCGAGGATCACCACCGGCAGCGCCTTCAGCGCCTCCAGCGACAGCGAGAACTGCACGCCCAGCTTCGACCCCCAGATGATCCCGGCCACCAGCGCCGAGAAGCCGGCCACCGACCACACGATCACCCAGATGCGCTTGAGCGGAATGCCGATCGACTGCGCGGCCTGGTGGTCGTCGGCCACCGCGCGCAGGGCGCGGCCGGTGGCCGTCTTCTGGAAGAAGATGGCCAGCACCACCACCAGCCCGGCCGCCACCAGCGCGGCGATCAGGTCTTCCTGGCTCAGCAGCAGTCCGCCCTGGAAGGTGCCTTCGAGCACCATCAGCGGTTCCTTGGGCATGCCCACGTCGATCTTGTAGATGTCGTTGCCGAACAGCGTCTGGCCCATGCCGTCGAGAAAGTAGGCGATGCCCAGCGTGGCCATCAGCAGCGTGATGCCTTCCTGGTTCACCAGCTTGCTGAGCGCGAGCCGCTCGATCAGCCAGGCGACCACCACCATCACGGCCATGGCCGCGACGAAGGCCAGGATGTTCGCGAGGATCTGGCTCTGGAAGCCGAACCACTGCGGGAACCACTCGGAGAAGCGCGCCATGGCCAGCGCGGCGAACAGCACCATCGCGCCCTGCGCGAAGTTGAAGACGCCGGAGGCCTTGTAGATCAGCACGAAGCCGATGGCGATCAGCGAATAGAGCATGCCGACCATGAGGCCGCCGAAGAGGGTTTCGAGAAAAAAGCCCATGTCAGTTTCTTTCTTGTTTTTCTCCCTCCCCCGCTGGGGGAGGGTAGGGGTGGGGGCAGGCGGCGTATCCAATGGGCTCTCCGCGTGCCCCCATCCCAGCCTTCCCCCAGCGGGGGAAGGAGCAATGCTTCAGGGCGATGGTTGTCATGGCGTCAGTGCTCCACGCCGAGGTAAGCCCGGATCACGTCATCGTTGTTGCGCACCTCATCGGGCGTCCCGTCGCCGATCTTCTTGCCGTAGTCCAGCACCACCACGCGATCGGAGATGTCCATCACCACGCCCATGTCGTGCTCGATCAGCACGATGGTTGCGCCGAACTCGTCGTTCACGTCGAGGATGAAGCGGCTCATGTCCTGCTTCTCTTCCACGTTCATGCCGGCCATGGGCTCGTCCAGCAGCAGCACCTGCGGCTCCATCGCGAGCGCGCGGCCCAGGTCGACGCGCTTCTGCAGGCCGTAGGGCAGGCGGCCCACGGGCGTCTTGCGGTGCGCCTGGATCTCCAGGAAGTCGATGATGTGCTCGACGAACTCGCGGTGCCGCAACTCTTCGCGCTCGGCCGGGCCCCAGCGCAGCGCCTGGGCGAACAGGCCGCTCTTCATCTTGAGGTTGCGCCCGGTCATGATGTTGTCGAGCACGCTCATGCCCTTGAACAGCGCCAGGTTCTGGAAGGTGCGCGCCACGCCCATCTCCGCCACCTGGCGCGAGTTCATGTGCTTGAAGGTCTGGCCGCGGAAGGTGATGGAGCCCTGCTGCGGCCAGTAGACGCCGTTGATGCAGTTCAGCATCGAGCTCTTGCCCGCGCCGTTGGGGCCGATGATGGCCCGCACCTCGTGCTCGCGCACGTTGAAGCTGATGTCCGTCAGCGCCTTCACGCCGCCGAAGCTCAGGCTGATGTTCTGCACGTCGAGGATGACCTCGCCGGTCTTCCTGGTGCTCATGCCGCCGCCTTCACGATGATGGGGAAAGTCTTCGCATCGACGACCTTCAGCGTGGCGCTCACCGTGCCCGTGCGCCCGTCCTCGAACTTGACCTGGGTCTCGATGTACTGCTCGGTCCTGCGGCCGTAGAGCGCATCGACCAGCACCGCGTATTTCTCGGCGATGAAGCCGCGGCGCACCTTGCGCGTGCGGGTCAGCTCGTCGTCGTCGGGGTCGAGCTCCTTGTGCAGCACCAGGAAGCGCGCGATCTGCGTCTCGCCCATGCCGTCCTCGGCCGCGAGGTCGGCGTTGACCTTGCCGATGCATTCGGCCACCAGCGCCAGCACGTCGGGCTTTCCGGCCAGGTCGACGTAGCCGCCGTAGGCCAGCCCGCGCCGCTCGGCCCAGTTGCCCACGGCCTCGTAGTCGATGTTGATGGCCGCGCACACTTCGTCGCGGCCGTTGCCGAAGCACACGGCCTCCTTGATCTGCGGGAAGAACTTGAGCTTGTTCTCGATGTAGTTGGGCGCGAAGATCGCGCCGCTCACGAGCCGGCCCACGTCCTTGGCGCGGTCGATGATGCGCAGGTGGCCTTCGCTGTCGAGCACGCCCGCGTCGCCGGTGTGGAAGTAGCCGTTGGCGTCGAGCACCTCGGCGGTGGCGTCGGGGCGCTTGTAGTACTCCTTGAGCACCGACACGCCGCGCACCAGCACCTCGCCGTCTTCCGCGATCTTCAGTTCGATGCCCGGCGCGGCCGTGCCCACGGTCTGAAGCTTCACCTTGCCGTCCTGCTGCAGGCACACGTAGGCGCAGGTCTCGGTCTGGCCGTAGAACTGCTTCAGGTTCACGCCGATGGAGCGGTAGAAGCGGAACAGGTCGGGCCCGATGGCCGCGCCCGCCGTGTAGGCCACGCGGATGCGGCTCATGCCCAGCACGTTGCGCAGCGGGCCGTAGATCAGCAGGTTGCCCAGGGCGTACATCAGCCGGTCGCCGGCGCCCACCGGCGCGCCGTTGAGAATGTCCGCGCCCACGCGCTGTGCCAGCGCCATGAACTTCGCATACAGCCAGCGCTTGGGCGCGGCCGCGTCCTCCATGCGGATCGACACGGCGGTGAGCAGGCCTTCGAAGGTGCGCGGCGGGCCGAAGTAATAGCTCGGGCCGATCTCGCGCATGTCGTTCATCACCGTCTCGGCGGACTCGGGGCAGTTGAGCGTGAAGCCGCCCACCAGCCACTGCGCCACCGAGAACAGGTGGTCGCCCACCCAGGCCATCGGCAGGTAGCTCATGATGTTGTCGCCGGGGCCGAGCCGGTCGGTCTCCACGCCGCCGCGGCCCGCCGCGATGAAGCTCGCATGCGTCTGGCACACGCCCTTGGGGCGGCCGGTGGTGCCGGAGGTGTAGAGGATCACGCCCACGTCCGTCGCCTCGCCGCTGGCGACCGCGCGGTCGTAGTAGCCCACGTTGGCCTTGTCGAACTCGCGGCCCAGCGCGCGCAGCTGCTCGTAGCTCATGAGCCCGGGCTGGTCGTAGTGGCGCAGGCCCTTGGGGTCGTCGTAGATGATGTGGCGGATGGCCGGCAGCTTGCCCTGCTGGATCTCGCGGCACTCGAGCAGCTTGTCGACCTGCTCCTGGTCTTCGGCGATCACGAACTCGATGCCCGCGTCCTGCAGCATGAAGACCATCTCGCCGGCCACCGCGTCCTGGTACAGCGGCACCGGCACGCCGCGCAGGCTCTGCGCGGCGATCACCGCCATGTACAGGTGCGGCCGGTTGGCGCCGACGATGGCCAGGTTGTCGTTGGCCTTGAAGCCCAGGCTCGCCAGGCCGCAGGCCATTTCGCGCACTTCCTGCGCCACGGCGTTCCAGGTCCAGGTTTGCCAGATGCCGAGATCCTTCTCGCGCACGGCGGGCGCCTCGGGTCGGGCCTCGGCATGCGCGAGCATCAGGCGGGGGAAGGTGGGGGCGGTTGTTTGCACAGTGGGCGGATCGTAGGTCTCACTTTGACGCCCGGTTGTCGTTCCAACGACAATCCTAGGGACACTACTCCCCGGAGTTTCCCGATGCCTCGCGGCAACCTCAACCACAACAACGTGCTCGGCGGTTCGATCAAGGACCGCGTGCGTCCGGCCAACGCCGCCGAGCTCGACGGCATTCCCTGGCTGCCCACGCTCACCCCCGCCGAACGCCGCCGCGCCGAGGCCACGCTGGTGGTCGGCGAAGCGGAGCCCGGCGACCTGGTGTGCCGCGTCGGCCGCTCGCCCACCTACTGGTTCGGCGTGGTCGAGGGGCTGCTGAAGATGAGCAACGACAACGCCGACGGCGGCTCCGTCACCTACACCGGCGTGCCGCCCGGCGGCTGGTTCGGCGAAGGCACCGTGATGAAGCGCGAGCCCTACCGCTACAACATCCAGGCGCTGCGCCGCAGCCTCATCGCGGGCCTGCCGACCGAGAGCTTCCACTGGCTGCTCGACCATTCCATCGGCTTCAACCGCTTCGTGATGAACCAGCTCAACGAGCGGCTCGGCCAGTTCATCGCGGCGCTGGAGATCGACCGGCTCAACAACCCCGACGCCCGCGTGGCGCGCAACCTGGTGTCGCTGTTCAATCCGGTGCTGTACCCCGGCGTGGGCGAGGTGTTGCGCATCACGCAGCAGGAGCTGGCCTACCTGGTCGGCCTGTCGCGCCAGCGGGTGAACGAGGCGCTCAACGGCCTGTCGGCGCAGGGGTTGATCCGTGTGGAGTACGGTGGACTGCGCGTGCTCGACCTGCCGGGCCTGCGCGCCACCGCGATGTCGAACAAGAAGAACATCCAACCCTCCGCGGAAACGGAAACCTCATGACGCTCAAAGACCAGATACAGATCGTGCCCGCGAATGCGGAGGCCGCGTTCATCCCGCCCCCGGAGCAGCCGAAGAAGCCCGACGCCGAAGCGGCCGGGCCGACGCTCGAAGAGGCGCTCGCGCGCAACGAGCAGCTGGCCGAAAAGCTCGAGGAACTCGATGCGGTGCTGGCCAAGCCGCTCAGCGAAATCCTCGCCGACCGAGAGAAGGCCGAGGAAACCGCGCTCGCATGGGACCGCTTCGGCGCCATGTGGATGCTCTCGCAGCGCGCCATGCGGCGCGTGGCGCTCGACCTTGCGGCGCAGCTCGGCGTGAGCGAGGAAGAGGTCGTGGCGCGCGCCATGGCCAACGCCAACGCGGTGCTCAACGGCGCGGACGAAGTCGACCTGGGCGGCACCGTCGCGCCCGCGCAGCTGCAGCACATCGCGCGGCACCGCAACTTCCTGCGCAAGCAGTTCCGGACCGGTTGAGCCGCGAGGCTTTTCAATACCCCTTAATCTCCCCGCCTCCTTTCCAGAAAGACCACTCTCCGATGACCGCTTCCCACCTCACCCTCATCACCGGCGCCTCGCGCGGCCTGGGCCAGGCCATGGCCCTGCAGCTGCTGCAGGCCGGCCACACGGTGCTCGGCATCTCGCGCAAGCAGTCGCCCGAGCTGGCCGAAGCCGCCAAGGCCGCCGGCGCCGAACTCGTGCAATGGGAGCAGGACCTGTCCGACCCGGTGGCTGCATCGGCGCGCGTGTCGGCATGGCTCGAGACCGTCGACGCGCAGCGCTTCGACAGCGTCACGCTCATCAACAACGCCGGCACCGTCGGCAACCCCGCGCCGCTGTCGCGCGCCGTGGAGGCCGAGCTGTCGCTGGCCCTGCGCATCGGCCTGGAAGCGCCGATGCTGCTGACCGCTGCGTTCCTGGGCGCGACGCGCGAATGGCGCGGCGTGCGCAAGGTGCTCAACATCTCGTCGGGCCTGGGCCGCAACGCGATGGGCAGCCAGGCGCCCTACTGCGCGGCCAAGGCCGGCATGGACCACTTCTCGCGCGCCGTGGCGCTCGAAGAAGCGAACGCACCCAACGGCGCGCGCATCGTCTCGCTCGCGCCCGGCGTGATCGACACCGACATGCAGGTGCAGCTGCGTGGCGCCTCGGCCGACAAGTTCCCCGACCGCACGCGCTTCGAGAAGATGAAGAACGAAGGCATGCTCGACAGCCCCGCCACGGCCGCGGCGAAGGTGCTGGGCTACCTGGCGCGCGAAGACTTCGGCGCCAAGCCCGTGGCCGACGTGCGCGATCCGGCCTGAAACCTGGGACACCCAAGCCATGGCCACCGCCAAGTCGATCGACACGCTCGAATACAAGCTCTTCCCCTCGCCGAGGAACGTGCACCGCATCGTCTTCGAGCACCAGGTCTTCGTGCCCTACCCGTACGCGCTGATCGCGATGGACGAGTTCTACTTCAAGGGCCGCTACAGCCTGTTCTCGGCCTGCAGGATGAGCGACGGGAAGATGGGGCAGGTGGCGACGTTCGAGCTCGAATCGGACGTGGCCATCTTCAACAGCAAGTTCGTGCCGGACTGAGTCTTCGGTATTTCTCCCTCCCCCGGAGGGGGAAGGAGCAAAGACCCGCTCACTGCATCGCGAACCTGTCGCGCTGCGCCTGCGCGCACTCGCCCATCACGCGCAACGCCCGCTCCACCGTCGGCGTGCCCATCACGAAGGGGTTCGACGCGCCGGCCGGCTGGTTCCGCAGCGCGGCCATCTTGGCCTGCGAGCTGTCGACGTTCGAATGGTTCGACAGCATCACGTCGATGTTCTGCGCCTTCACCAGCGAGTCCATGCGCCGCGTGGACGCGATGTAGCTGTCCAGCCGCTGCATGTCCTTGCCGAAGTTGAAGCCCGTGCCGCCCCAGAGCATGGCGCGGTGCTTCCTGCCGTTCTCGCTCACGTCGAACACCGGCGAGAGCGTGCCCATGGTGTGGCCCGGCGTGAGGTACAGCGTGACTGTGGTGTCGCCCAGGGTGATGCGGTCGCCGTCCTTCGCAGAGATGTCGCCCGCGCCGCGCCTGGGCGGCGCGCCCCAGATGGGCGTGGCGAATTCGAGCTTGGTCTCGGTCATCGTCCAGTCGGCGTCGCTCATCACCACGCGCGCGCGGTACTTCTGCGCGAGGTAGGGCGCGCCGCCATAGTGGTCGCCGTGGCCGTGCGTGACGACCACGTACTTGATCTGCGCCGGGTCCAGGCCCAGCTTGCGCATGCCGCCTTCTATGAGCGCGGCGGCTTCCACCTGGTTGTTGAGCGCATCGATGAGGATGATGCCGTCCGAGGTCTTGATGGCCCACGCGCTGACCCAGTCGGCGCCCACGAAGTACAGGTTGTCGAAGGCCTTGGCGGGCGGCGGTGCCGGCTTGTTGATGAGCAGGGGGAGGCCCCTGTCGAGCTCTTCCTGCGGCGGACGCGTGGCGGGGGCGGGCTTGCACAGCGAGAGCAGGGGCCCGAGGTCGGTGCCCGCGGCCTGCGTGGCCGCCGCGACGTGCGCGGCCACTGTTGCGTCGGAAGGCTTCTGCGCGGGTGTCTGCGCGCAGCCCTGGACGAGGGCGACAACCGCCGCCAGGGCGGCTGTCTTCAGGGGAAAGGAAGGAACCATCGGTGTCTCCATGCCGTCGTTGCGGCTTGTTCCGGAGACACCATTCTGCGACGCCCAGTCTTATTCGATTGTCGCGCCCGAGGCTTGCACGATGCCCTTCCACTTTTCGTAGTCGGTCTTCAGCAGCTTGCCGAACTGCTCCGGCGTCATGCTTTGCGGCTCGGCGCCCTGGGCGATGATGGCTGCCTTCATTTCAGGCGTGGCCAGCAGCTTGTTGACTTCGGCATTGAGCGTGGCCACCACGTCCTTGGGCGTGCCGGCCGGCACGAACAGGCCGTACCAGGTGCTCACGTCGAAGTCCTTGTAGCCCAGCTCGGCCACGGTGGGCGTGTCGGGCAGCGAGGTGCTGCGCTTGGCCGAGGTGACCGCCAGCGGCCGCAGCTTGCCGGCCTTGATCTGCGCCATGGCCGAGGGCACCGACGACACCATCAGGTCGACGTTGCCCGCGAGCACGTCCATCATGGCCGCGTTGGAGCCCTTGTAGGGCACGTGGCGCATCTTGATCTTGGCCGCGCCGTTGAAGATCTCGCCGGCCAGGTGGATGGTGGTGCCGTTGCCGGGCGAGCCGTAGGTGATGGTGTCGGGCGCGGCGCGCGCGGCCTTCACCACGTCGTCGAGCGTCTTGAACTTGGAGTTGGCCTGCGTGACGATCACCACCGGCGTGTACGCCACGTGGGCCACGGCGGTCAGGTCCTTCACGGGGTTGTAGCTCAGGTTCTTGTAGAGCCAGGGCGCGACGACCATGTTGTCCTTCTGGCCCATCACGATGTCGTAGCCCGTGGGCGCGGCGCGCGCTGCCTCGGCGATGCCGATGGTGCCGCCGGCGCCCGCGCGGTTGTCGGGCACCACGGTCCAGTGGTTCACCTCGGTGAGCTTCTGCGCGACCAGGCGCGCCAGGATGTCGGTGCCGCCGCCGGGCGGGAAGGGCACGATCATGCGGATCGGCTTGGCGGGATAGGCCGCGGTCTGTGCGTGGGCGAGGGGGGCCGTGAAGGCCAGCGGGAGTGCCAGCGCGATGGCCAGCGTGCCGAGGTGTCTGCGGATCATGGTTGTCTCTTTGTGGGGAGCGAAGCGGATCGGGGTTGCAGTCGCATTGTCTTCACTGCACCTGGGGTGCAGTGTGCCGGAAGCGGTGTGCCGGGGGTTTTCGCGATTCGCGATGGGACCCGTATCGGCTCGCGCTGGCTCGGAAATGGAGCGGCCCCCATGCCGAGGATGGCATGGGGGCCGCGTGCTTCAGGGGCCGGCCGGGCGGCCGGCGATGTGTCAGCCGAAGTTCTTCTCGGCGAATTCCCAGTTGGCCAGCTTGGCCAGGAAGGTCTCGACGAACTTCGGGCGCAGGTTGCGGTAGTCGATGTAGTAGGCGTGTTCCCAGACGTCAACGGTCAGCAGCGCGGTGTCCGCGGTGGTCAGCGGCGTGCCGGCGGCGCCGGTGTTCACGATGTCCACCGAACCGTCTGCCTTCTTCACCAGCCAGGTCCAGCCCGAGCCGAAGTTGCCCACGGCCGACTTCACGAAGGCTTCCTTGAAGGCATCGTAGCTGCCCCACTTGGCTTCGATGGCCTTGGCCAGCGCGCCGGTCGGGGCGCCGCCGCCTTGCGGCTTCATGCAGTTCCAGAAGAAGGTGTGGTTCCAGATCTGGGCTGCGTTGTTGTAGATGCCGCCGCTGGATTTCTTGACGATCTCCTCGAGCGTCATCGCTTCGAATTCGGTGCCCTTCTGCAGGTTGTTGAGGTTCACCACGTAGGCGTTGTGGTGCTTGCCGTAGTGGTACTCGAGGGTTTCCTTCGAATACTCGGGTGCCAGTGCGTCCAGGGCGTAGGGCAGGGGTGGGAGCTTGTGTTCCATCGTGATTACCTTCGTGGTTGTTGAAAAAGAAAAAGCGGATTCACTCGTCGGCCGGCAACGCGCCCGGCTTGGGCACGACCCGGTAGGCACAGCGCCGCGCGCCCGCGAGCACATGCTCGACACGGCTCACGGTCACCTCGGGCCCCAGCACTTCGTCGAAGAGCTGCAGCTCGCTGCGGCAGAAGCCGCTGCAGGCCTGCGCCGCCGTGCAGATGGGGCAGTGGTTCTCGATGAAGAGCCAGCCGTTGCCCTGGCCTTCCTCGTCTTCGGGCCGGAACTCGGCCATGTAGCCTTCGCGGCTGCGGATTTCCGCCAGCCTCGCAAGCCGCGTCTTCAGGCTGCGCGCGCCGCGCATGGCCTGCGTGTAGCTGGCGCGCATGGCGGCCTCGCGCGCCGTGATGAGCTGGTCCATGCCCTTCTCGCCGAACACGCTGATGACGGCGCTGATCATCTGCACCGTCATCTCGGCGTGCGTGTCGGGAAAGCGCTTGTGGCCTTCGCCGGTGAGCCGCCAGATCTGCGTGGGCCGGCCGCGGCCGATCGGGCGGCTCTCGGCGTCGACCAGGCCCTCGGCCTCCAGCTTGGCCATCTGCTGGCGCACCGCTTCCACGGTGACGTTCAGCACCTTGGCGATGTCGGGAATGCCGAGCGCGCCGCGGGTCTTGAGCGTCGAGAGGATGCGGTCTGCCGGCTGGTGCGGCATCCAGGTGGGCTTGGCGGCATCTGGGGCGGGCATGGCGGGTTCGGTCGTGGAGGAAAACGGGTCCATTGTCAGGTGGTTGGACCTCCCCTTGCCGCCGCGGGTGCTTGCCAGCCGCCGCCCAGCGCCTTGTAGAGCGCGACGAGGCTGGTGTACGAGGCGGTTTCGGCCTCGGCCACGGCATCCTGCACGCGCAGCAGGGTGCGCTGGGCGTCGAGCACGCTCAGGTAGGGCGCGGCGCCTTCGCGGTAGCGCACCTCGATCAGTTCGGCGGCGCGGGCGCTGCGGGCCGAAGCCTCCACCAGCCGCTGCAGCCGCAGCTGGTTCTGGCCGTACCCGGTGAGGGCGTTCTCGACGTCCTCGATGGCGCGCAGCACGGTCTGCTCGTAGAGCGCGCGGTCGCCTTCGGCGCGGGCCTGGGCGCCGCGCACGCGGGCCTTCACGGAGCCCAGCCGCAGGGCGGGCCAGCTCACGCCAGGCGTCACGCTGAAAGCCCGGCTCGACGAGCTTCCCAGGTCGGAACCGCGCAAGGCGATGAAACCGAGGAAGCCGCCGATGTCGAAGCGCGGATACAGCTCGGCCGTGACCGCGCCCACGTCCGCCGTGCTGGCCGCGAGGCCGCGCTCGGCGCGCAGCACGTCGGGCCGGCGGCGCAGCAGGTCGGCCAGGTCGCCGACGGGCAGGCGCTTGTCGAGTGCATGCAGCGGCCGGGGCTGCAGCATCGGTTCGAGCTCGGCGGGGCGCAGGCCGGCCAGCACCGCGACGCGGTAGGCGGCCTGGCGGCGCGTCGTCTCGAGCGCCGGCAGCTGGCTCTCGGTGCTCGCGAGGTTGGCCTGCGCGCTCGCCAGGTCGCCCTCGAGGCCACGGCCGGTCCGCACCTGCGCATCGGTCACGCGCAGGCTCTGGCGCAGGCTGTCGAGCGTGCGGCGCGTCACGGCAATGCGCTGCTCCGCGCCGCGCATCTCGTAGTAGTTGCGGGCCAGTTCGGCCACGGCCACGATGCGCACCTGCTCGAGGTCGGCGGCGCTGGCTTCGGCGCGCGCGGTAGCGGCCTCGTCGAGCCGCTTCAGCCGGCCGAACAGGTCGATTTCCCACGAGGCGTCGAAGCCCGCGCGGCTGCTCTGCGCGAGCGAGCGCGCATCGGGCTGCAGGCCGTTGTTGCCCTGCGCGATGCTGCGCGTCTTGCTCGCGCCTGCGGTGACCACCGGCAGCCGGTCGAGCTCGGCTTCCGTCTGCGTAGCGCGGGCTTCGAGCAGCCGGGCCTGCGCGATGCGGATGTCGTGGTTGGCGGCCAGCGCGCGGTCGATCAGCGCATCGAGCTGCGGGTCGTCGAGCTGGCGCCACCAGTCGCGCTGCACTGCGTCGCCGGCGAACAGCGAGCGCTCGGGCGCGGAGATGGCAACCGGCGCATCCGAAGGCCCGGTGTACTCAGGCCCGACCGCGCAGCCCGCCAGCACGAGCAGGCTCAACGCAAAGGGTGCTGTGCATGAAAAAAGTCGGTTCATCGTCATGCTCCTTCGGCCAGCGCATCGAGTTCGGCCGTGCGCCGCGAGCGGCCCGCCGCGCGGTGGTCGCGCGCCAGCAGCGTGTACATGGTGGGCAGCACGAACAGCGTGAACAGCGTGCCCACCAGCATGCCGACCACGATCACCAGGCCGATGCTGAAGCGGCTGTTGGCGCCCGCGCCGCTCGCGAACAGCAGCGGCACCAGGCCCATCACCATCGCGGCCGTGGTCATCAGGATGGGGCGCAGCCGTATGCGCGCGGCCTCTTCGATCGATGCGCGCCGGTCGAGGCCCTTGTGCATCTGGATCTCGTTGGCAAACTCCACCATCAGGATGCCGTGCTTGCTGATGAGCCCGATCAGCGTCACCAGCCCGATCTGCGTGTAGATGTTGATGGTGCCGAAGCCCAGCGCCAGCGGCACCAGCGCGCCGCAGATCGACATCGGCACGCTGATCAGGATGATCAGCGGGTCGCGCAGGCTCTCGTACTGCGCGGCCAGCACCAGGTAGATCACCACGATGGCAAACACGAAGGCCATCACCAGGGCGGAGCCCTCCTGCGTGAACTGCCGCGCGTCCGACTGCCAGTCGTAGCTGAAGCCGGCCGGCAGCTTCTTCGCCTCTTCGCTCAGGAAGGCCACCGCGTCGCCCATGGTCACGCCCGGCGCCGGAATGGCCTGGAAGGTGGAGGCGTTGAGCTGGTTGAACTGCGTGAGCTTGTTGGGGCCCACGCTGGTCGACAGCTGCACCAGGTTGGCCAGCGGCACGGGCTGGCCGCTCGCGCTCTTCACGAAATAGCGCGAGAGCGCCTCTGCCGTCAGACGCTGCTCGCGCGGCGACTGCGGAATCACGTCATACGAGCGGCCGTCCATGCCGAAGCGGTTGACGTAGTTCTCGCCCACCAGCACCGCCAGCGTGTCGCCGATGGATTTCATCGTCACGCCCATGCTGTTGGCCTTGGCGCGGTCCACGCGGATCTCGACCGTGGGGTTGTTGAACTCCAGGTCGCTGTCGACCACGGCGAACTTGCCGCTGTCGCGCGCCGACTTCTTCAGCGCTTCCATGGCCTCGAAGACGGTGCGGTGGTCGCCCGCGCTGCGGATGACCATCTGCACCGGCAGCCCGCCGGTGGAGCCTGGCAGCGAGGGCAGCTGGAACGCGAAGACGCTGCTGCCTTCCACCTCGTTCATGCGGCCCTGCGTGTCGCCCTGGATCTGGTCGGCGTTGCGCTTGCGGTCTTTCCAGTCGGACAGCTGCACGCCGCCGATGCTGTTCGACACGCCGTCGGAGCCGTTGATGAGCCAGCGGCCGGTGTTCTCGGGCAGCGCCGCGAACACCTCGCCCCACTTCTTGCCGAACTTCTCGACGTAGTCGATGTTGGCGTGCTGCGGCGACTTGATGGCGGTGAGCACCATGGCCTGGTCTTCGCCAGGAGCCAGTTCGCGCTGCGCCGCGTTGTAGAGGAAAGGCAGGCTCGCCAGTACCAGCGCGGCGAACACGCCGGTCACCCAGCGGTGGTGCAGCGACACGTCGAGCAGCCGGCCGTAGCCCGTTGCAAGCTTGTGGAAGAACGACTCCGCCGCGCGCGCCATGCGGCTGCCGGCGGCGTCCTGCGGCAGCAGGAACGAACTCATCACCGGCGACAGCGTGAGCGCGATCACACCCGACACCACCACCGCGCCCGCCAGCGTGAAGGCGAACTCCTTGAAGAGCGAGCCGGTGAGCCCGCCCATGAGCCCGATGGGCGCGTACACCGCCGCCAGCGTGAGCGTCATCGCGATCACCGGGCCGGCCACTTCGCGCGCGCCGATCAGCGCGGCCTGCACGCGCGATTTGCCTTCCTCGATGTGGCGGTGCACGTTCTCCACCACCACGATGGCGTCGTCCACCACCAGCCCTATGGCCAGCACCATCGCCAGCAAAGTCAACAGGTTGATGCTGAAGCCGAACAGCAGCATCAGCGCGGCGGCGCCCAGCATCGACAGCGGAATGGTCACCACCGGGATCAGCACCGCGCGCACCGAGCCCAGGCACAGGAAGATCACGATCACCACGATGGCGATGGCTTCGAGCAGCGTCTTGCGCACCTCGTCGATGGAAGCCTTGATGAAGCGTGCCAGCTCGAAGGGCAGCTGCACTTCCACGCCCGGCGGCAGGTTCTGCCTGATGCCGGGCAGCAGGTCGCGGATGCGCTTCACGATCACCAGCGGATTGCCGTTGGGTGCCGCCTGCAGGCCGAGGTAGATGGCGGGCACGCCGTCCATCGTGGCGCTGCTGTCGGCGCTTGCAGCGCCCAGCTCCACGGTGGCCACGTCGCCAAGGCGCACGATGGCGTCACCGTCGCGCTTGACCACCATGTCGCGGAACTCGGCCACGTTCACCAGGTCGGTGTTCACGCGGATGTTCGACACCACGTACAAGCCCTTCACCTGCCCGGGTGCGGCCTGCACGTTGTTCTGGCGCAGCGCGTCGGCCAGCTCGCCGGCCGAGATGCCGCGCGCGGCCATGCGGTTGGGGTCGAGCCACACGCGCATCGCCAGCGTCTGCCCGCCCGATACCTCGACGCCCGACACGCCGGTGATGGACGCGAACTGCGGCTGCACCACGCGCGAGAGGTAGTCGGTGAGCGCCGGCATCGGCATCGTCTTGCTCGAGAAGCCGACGTAGGCCACCGCAGTGGCCTCGCCCGATGACTTCAGGATCACCGGGTCGAAGGCCTCGGCCGGCAGCCGGTACTTGACCTGGCTGACCTGCGCCATCGCCTGCGTGAGCGCCTGGTTGGCGTCGGCGTTGAGCTTCATGCGCACGCTGATCACGCTGCGGCCCAGCGTGGAGGACGACGACAGGTAGTCGACGTTCTCCATGGTCGCCACCGCCTGCGCGATCGGCTGCGTGACGAAGCCCTGCATCAGCTCCGGCGAGGCGCCGGGGTACTGCGTGGTGATGGTGAGCGTGGTGCTCTCGGTCAGCGGGTATTGCCGCACCGGCAGGTCGCCCAGCGCACCCGCGCCGAGCAGCAGGATGAGCGTGCTCACCACCAGCGCCAGCACGGGCCGGCGCACGAAGAGATCGGTGAACTTCATGGCCTGGCTTCCTGTGCGAGGGCCAGCGTGTCCTTGGCCGTCGGCATCACGGCCGCGCCGGTGTACAGGCGCAGCTGGCCGGAGGTGACGACCTTGTCGCCGGGCGCGAGGCCCGTCTCGATCACGACCAGCCCATCCTGCCGTTCGCCGGCTTTCACGAACACCTGCTGCGCGGTGAAGCCATCGCCCTTTTCCGCGGGCCGCACCACGAAGACCGAGTCGCCGTGCGTGCTGTAGGTGATGGCCGTCTCGGGCACGGTGATGGCGTCGGTGCGTGCAGGCAGCGCGACCTTGCCATTGACGAACATGCCGGGCGTGAGCGCGCCGTCTGCGTTGTCGATGGTGGCCTGCAGGCGCACGGTGCGTGTGTCGCTGCCGATCTGCGGCTCGATGGTGCTGAGCCTGCCCTGGAACACCCGGCCCGGATACGCATCGACCGACAGCGCCACCTGCTGGTTGCGCTGGAGCATGGGCAGCGCCGTCTCGGGCAGCGTGAGGTTGGCGAACAGCGTGCGGCTGTCGGTGAGCGATACCAGCGCATCGCCGGCCCGCACGAACTGGCCGAGGTTGACGCGGCGGATGCCGAGCACGCCGTCGAACGGCGCCTTGATGCGCTTCTGCTCCAGCACGGCCTGGGCGCGCCGCAGGTCGCCGCTGGCCTGGTCGAAGGCGGCCTGCGCCTGTTCGAGCTGTTCCTGCGTGGCGGCCTGCTGCGGCAGCAGGCGGCGCGTGCGTTCCAGCAGCGCCTTCGCATTGGCGCGCTGGGCCGTCAGGCGCTCCAGGTCGCCTTGCTCGGGCGCGTCGTTGAGCTGCACCAGCAGCTGCCCTGCGCGCACCTGGCCGCCGGGCGTGAAGAGGATCTTCGCGACGCGGCCCTCCACCTCGGCCGGCACCTCGACCTGCCGGTTGGCCTCCAGCGTGCCGATGCCGCTGAGGAAGCGCGCCACCTCCGTCTTCCGCGCGGTGGCAACGGCCACCTTGGCCGGCGGCATGCCGGCGCCCTGCGCGTGTGCCGGCTCGAGCTTCTTGACGAGCCCGTAGCCGGCTCCCCCCAGTACCAATGTCGCCAGGCCAGCGCCCAGCCACGCCCTTGATTGCTTGTTCATTACGACGCCCATTATTAATCAAAGAAAATACTTTGATTATTTGATGGCGCCGGCTGCCTGTCGAGGAAGGCCTGGCAATGGCCGTCATAGGCTGGGGCTATTCGAGCGAACACCTGAAGCCACGTCGGCACCGCGAGGCGACGGCCCGTTTTTTACGCTTTCTTTACGGCCGTACCTTCACTCTTTCCCCCGTTTTGACGCACGACTGCCGAGACTGAAGCCCATCTTTTCTCGTTTGCAGGAGTGATGCATGGACATCGTCTGGATGGGCGCCTTGCTGGCGCTTTGGGCCGTGGTGGGGGCCATGGTGGTGGGGCTGAACAGGCTCGACGCACCGAAGCCATCGAACAAGACCGACGGAGCGCCGTCATGATCAGCCTCGAAGTTCTCTATGGCTTCGGCGCGCTGATCGCCGTGGTGCTTTTCGCCTACCTCGTGTTCGCGCTGATCTGCGCGGAGGAATTCTGAAATGACTTCCTCCGCCTGGGGCCTGCTGGCCCTTTTCCTGGCCGCGCTGCTGGTGCTGGCCTGGCCCGTCGGCAAGTTCCTTGCCGCGCTGTGCGACGAGCGCGTGCCGCGCTGGATGCAGCGCGTCGAGGCGCCGCTGTACAAGCTCGCCGGCACGCAGCCCGGGCAGTCGATGCACTGGCTGCGCTACGCGCTCGCGCTGCTGGCCTTCAACGCCGTGGGCGCGATCTTTCTCTACGCCCTGCAGCGCCTGCAGGGCTGGCTGCCGCTGAACCCCGCGGGCATGACGGCCGTGTCGCCCGACTCGGCCTTCAACACCGCGGTGAGCTTCGTCTCCAACACCAACTGGCAGGGCTACGCCGGCGAGTCGACCATGAGCTATCTCACGCAGATGCTCGGCCTGACGGTGCAGAACTTCCTGTCCGCCGCCACCGGCATCGCGGTGGCCTTCGCGCTGGTGCGCGGCTTTGCGCGGCGCGGCGACGGCAAAGGCCTGGTCGGCAACTTCTGGGCCGACGTCACGCGCATCACGCTGTGGGTGCTGGTGCCGATCTCGTTCGTGCTCGCGATGATCTTCGCGGGCCAGGGCGTGATCCAGAACCTCGACGCCTACAAGGAAGTGAGCACGCTGGAGACCACCGCCTTCCAGCAGCCTAAGAACGGCGCCGACGGCCAGCCCCTGAAGGACGAGAAGGGCCAGCCGGTGATGGAAGACGCCACCACCAAGACGCAGACCCTGGCCATGGGCCCGGTGGCTTCGCAGGAAGCCATCAAGATGCTCGGCACCAACGGCGGCGGCTTCTTCAACGCCAACTCGGCGCATCCGTATGAAAACCCGACGGCGCTGGTGAATCTGCTGCAGATGATCGCGATCTTCCTGATCCCGGCCGCGCTGTGCTTCACCTTCGGCCGCGTGGTCGGCGACATGCGCCAGGGCTGGGCCGTACTCGCGGCGATGACGATCATGTTCGTCATCGCGGTGATGGTCATCACGCCCGCCGAGCAGGCCGGCAACCCGCTGTTCGCCTCGCTGGGCGTGGACCAGGTGTCGAGCGCGCTGCAGGCCGGCGGCAACATGGAAGGCAAGGAAGTGCGCTTCGGCATCGACGCCTCGTCGCTGTTCGCCGCCATCACCACGGCCGCCTCGTGCGGCGCGGTCAACGGCATGCACGACTCGCTCACCCCGCTGGGCGGCATGGTGCCGATGGTGCTGATGCAGCTGGGCGAGGTGGTGTTCGGCGGCGTGGGCTCGGGCCTGTACGGCATGCTGATCTTCGCGATGCTCGCGGTGTTCATCGCCGGGCTGATGATCGGCCGCACGCCCGAGTACCTCGGCAAGAAGATCGAGGTGCGCGAGATGAAGCTGATCTCCATCGCCATCCTGGTCACGCCGGTGCTGGTGCTGGCGGGCACGGCGGTGGCGGTGATCGCGGGCGCCGGCAAGGCCGGCATCGCGAACCCGGGCGCGCACGGGTTCTCCGAAATCCTGTACGCGCTGACCTCGGCCGCCAACAACAACGGCAGCGCCTTCGCGGGCCTGTCGGCCAACACGCCCTTCTACAACGGCCTGCTCGCGCTGGCGATGTGGCTCGGCCGCTTCGCGATGATCGTGCCGGTGCTGGCCGTGGCCGGCGCGCTGGCCGCCAAGAAGCGCCTGCCCGTCACCAGCGGCACGCTGCCCACGCACGGTCCGCTGTTCGTCTCCCTGCTGATCGGCACGGTGCTGCTGGTCGGCCTGCTCAACTATGTGCCGGCGCTGGCCCTGGGCCCGATCGTCGAACACCTCGTGCTCTGGAAATGAGAAGGAGCGCAACATGACTACTGCCAATACCAAGACATCTCTTTCGCTGTTCGACGCGGCGCTGGTCAAGCCCGCGCTGTGGGCCGCCTTCGCCAAGCTCGACCCGCGCACCCAGTGGCGCAACCCGGTGATGTTCATCGTGTACATCGGGAGCATCCTGACCACGGTGCTCTGGGTGCATGCGCTGAGCTTCCCGGGCGACACCGGCATGAAGCCCGCCTTCGTGCTGGCCGTGACCATCTGGCTGTGGTTCACCGTGCTGTTCGCCAACTTCGCCGAGGCCCTGGCCGAGGGCCGCAGCAAGGCGCAGGCCGCTTCGCTGCGCGGCCTGCGCAAGGACACCTGGGCCAAGAAGCTGCAGGAGCCGCATCACGGCGCACAGTGGCTGCCGGAGCAGGCGCCCAACCTGCGCAAGGGCGACGTCGTGCTGGTGGAGACCGGCGACGTCATTCCGCTCGACGGCGAGGTGATCGAAGGCGTGGCCTCGGTCGACGAAAGCGCCATCACCGGCGAATCGGCGCCCGTGGTGCGCGAATCGGGCGGCGACTTCTCTGCCGTAACCGGCGGCACCCGCGTGCTGTCCGACTGGCTGGTGGTGCGCATCTCGGTGAATCCGGGCGAGTCCTTCCTCGACCGCATGATCGGCATGGTCGAGGCCGCCAAGCGCCAGAAGACGCCCAACGAGATCGCGCTGACCATCCTGCTGGTGGCGCTGACCATCGTGTTCCTGATGGTCACCGTCACGCTGCTGCCGTTCTCGATCTTCAGCGTGGAAGCCGCCGGCGCCGGCACCGTGGTGTCGCTCACCGCGCTGGTCGCGCTGCTGGTGTGCCTTATTCCGACCACCATCGGCGGGCTGCTGTCGGCCGTGGGCGTGGCCGGCATGAGCCGCATGATGCAGGCCAACGTGATCGCCACCTCGGGCCGCGCGGTGGAAGCCGCCGGCGACGTCGACGTGCTGCTGCTCGACAAGACCGGCACCATCACGCACGGCAACCGCCAGGCCACGGCCTTCCTGCCCGCGCCCGGCATCACCAAGGCCCGGCTGGCGCGCGCCGCCATGTTCTCGTCGCTGGCCGACGAGACGCCCGAAGGCCGCAGCATCGTCGAGCTGGCCCGCCGCGACGGGCTGGACACCACCGCCGTGGAGGGCGCGCGCTTCGTGCCCTTCACCGCGCAGACCCGCATGAGCGGCGTCGACCTGCCGGCCGCGCCCAACAGCCTGGACACCGACGACGTCCTGCTGCGCAAGGGCGCGGTCGAGGCGGTGCGCCGCCACGTGGAAGCGCTCGGCGGCAGCATGGCGCCCGAGGTGCTGCGCGCGGCCGAGGAAACCGCGCGCCGCGGCAGCACGCCGCTGGCCGTGGCCGAAGGCGACCGCGTGCTCGGCGTGGTCGAGCTCAAGGACATCGTCAAGACCGACATCAAGGAGCGCTTTGCCGAGCTGCGCCGCATGGGCATCAAGACGGTGATGATCACCGGCGACAACAAGCTCACGGCGGCGGCCATCGCGGCCGAAGCCGGCGTGGACGACTTCCTGGCCGAAGCCACGCCCGAGGACAAGCTGGCGCTCATCCGCCAGTACCAGTCCGAAGGCCGCCTGGTGGCCATGACCGGCGACGGCACCAACGACGCTCCCGCGCTCGCGCAGGCCGACGTGGCCGTGGCCATGGGCAGCGGCACGCAGGCCGCCAAGGAGGCCGGCAACATGGTCGACCTGGACTCCAACCCGACCAAGCTGCTGGAAGTGGTGGAGACCGGCAAGGCGCTGCTCATGACGCGCGGCTCGCTCACCACCTTCTCCATTGCCAACGACGTGGCGAAGTACTTCGCCATCATTCCGGCGATCTTCGTGTCGACCTATCCGCAGCTGGGCGCGCTGAACGTGATGCGGCTGGCGAGCCCGTCCTCGGCCATCCTGAGCGCGGTGATCTTCAACGCGCTGGTCATCGTGTTCCTGATTCCGCTGGCACTGAAGGGCGTGCGCTACCGGCCCGTGGGCGCCGCGTCGCTGCTGCGCCGCAACCTGGCCATCTACGGCCTGGGCGGCCTGCTGGTGCCCTTCATCGGCATCAAGCTGATCGACTGGCTTCTTGTCGTCGTCCATCTCGTCTGAGGAGTCTTCCATCATGAACAACAACAACAGCGGCAACATCGCCCGCCCCGCGCTCGTGCTCTTCGTGCTGCTAAGCGCGCTCACCGGCCTGATCTATCCGATGGCCGTCACCGGCGCCGCCAAGGCGGTGTTCCCCGCGCAGGCGGCCGGCAGCCTGGTCGTGCTCGACGGCACCACGGTGGGCTCGAAGCTCATCGGCCAGAACTTCAGCGATCCGAAGCACTTCTGGGGCCGCCCGTCGGCCACCGCGCCGCAGCCCTACAACGGCGTGGCCTCCGGCGGCTCGAACCAGGGCCCGCTCAACCCCGCGCTGACCGACGCCGTGAAGGCCCGCGTCGAGGCGCTGCGCGCGGCCGACCCGGGCAACACCGCGCCGGTGCCGGTCGACCTGGTCACCGCATCGGCCAGCGGCCTCGACCCCGACATCAGCCCGGCCGCCGCGCGCTACCAGGCTGCGCGCGTGGCGCGCGTGCGCGGCATTCCGGTGGATCGCGTCAACACGCTGATCGCCGACAACACCGAGGGCCCCAAGTGGGGCTTCCTGGGCGAGCCGCGCGTCAACGTGCTCGCGCTGAACATCGCGCTCGACGCTTTTTCAGGTTCCTTCAGTCCTTCGACGCCCCGTTGAGGAGAAACAAGCCATGGCCTATGCCGCCTACCGAGAACACCCCGGCGTGCCGCGAACGCACGCACTCATGAGCAAGCCGAACAGCAGGCAGGGCGCAAAAGGCCCGTACTACGTGCTCGACGTCACCGTCTGCTGCGCCGACGCCCTGCGCGTGCGCCGCAGCATGGCCGGCTGCCCCGACGCGGGCGTGGTGCGCTGCGAACCGCTGCTGCACGCCTGCAGCACGCAGGAAAGCGATGCGCCCTGCGTGCGCCTGATGATCCGCCTGCCCATCGGCAGCTATGCGGACGTGCTGCACCGCCTGATCGAGTGCGTGCCTTCGGGCGAGATCGGCCGGCTCGTGAGCTGGCGCGATCACCTCGCGCGCTGCGGCCTCGGCCATGGTCACTGACCTGTTGCTGGCACTGCTGGCCATGGCGGCGCTGTTCGTGCCGCTGGGCTTTGCCTGGTGGGTGCTCTCGCGCACCGCGCGGCGGCACGCGGACCGCCGCAAGGACCCTCCGATGCGATAACCTGCGCGCCACCCATGCTCGACGACCGCCCCGACCCCGACGCCCTGCTCGCGCAACTGCGCAGCGACGAGGCGCGCGCGCAGCGCGGCAAGCTGCGCATCTACTTCGGCGCCAGCGCGGGCGTCGGCAAGACCTGGGCCATGCTGAGCGCCGCGCAGCGCGAACGCGCCGCCGGCCGCGACGTGCTCATCGGCGTGGTCGAGACCCACGGCCGCAGCGAGACCGCGGCGCTGCTCGCGGGGCTCGACGCGCTGCCGCTGCGCGAACTGGCCCACCGGGGCCGCACCCTCGCCGAGTTCGACCTCGACGCCGCGCTGGCCCGCAAGCCCGCCGTGCTGCTGGTCGACGAGCTGGCCCACACCAACGCGCCCGGCTCGCGCCACGCCAAGCGCTGGCAGGACGTGCAGGAGCTGCTGGCCGCCGGCATCGAGGTGTGGTCGGCGCTCAACGTGCAGCACCTGGAGAGCCTCAACGGCACCGTCGGCGCCATCACCGGCGTGCGGGTGCACGAGACCGTGCCCGACACCGTGCTCGACGAGGCCGACGAGGTGGTGCTGGTCGACGTCACGCCCGACGAGCTCACGGCGCGGCTCGCGGCCGGCAAGGTCTACCTGCCGCAGCAGGCCGAGCGCGCGGCGCAGAACTTCTTCCGCAAGGGCAACCTCATCGCGCTGCGCGAGATTGCGCTGCGGCGCACCGCCGAGCACGTGGAAGACGACGTGCGCGGCTGGCGCGTGGAGCAGTCGGGGCCGGGCGCCGGCGGCAACGGGAAAGGGCGCGGCCTGCAGGCCTGGAACACCTCGGGCGCGATCCTCGCCTGCGTCGGTCCGCACGAAGGCGCTGCGCAGACGGTGCGCACCGCCGCGCGGCTCGCGGGCCAGCTCAATGTGCGGTGGCATGCGGTGTATGTCGAGACGCCCCGCCTGCAAAGGCTGGCGGCCGCCGAGCGCGACCGCATCCTCGCCGTGCTCAAGCTGGCCGAGGAACTGGGCGCCGCCACGGCGGTGCTCACCGGCTCCGACGTGGCGGAGCAGCTCGCCGAACAGGCGCGGCGCCTGAACTGCGCAACGCTGGTGCTCGGGCGCCCGGAGCCGGCCGCGGGCTGGCGGCGCTGGTGGCCGGCGGCCGCGTCGCCGACGCTGTCGCGCGCGCTGGCGCAACGCGCGCCCACGCTCGACATCATGGAAGTCGCGCCGGCCGACAGCTCGCGCCGCCTGTCGCGCGCGCCGCTGGAAGGCGCGCGCATCGACAGCGACGACCACGAGAAGGCACCCACCTACTGGCCGGCCTACGCCTGGGCCACCGCCACCAGCATTGCGCTGACGCTGGTGTGCACGCCGCTGGCCCGCGTGCTGGAGCTGTCGAACATCGTCATGCTGTTCCTGCTGGGCGTGGTGGGCGTGGCAATGCGCTTCGGGCGCGGGCCTTCGGCGCTGGCGGCGCTGCTCAACGTTGCGGCCTTCGACTATTTCTTCGTGCCGCCGCGCATGTCGTTCGCGGTCAGCGACGTGCAGTACGTGCTGACCTTCGCGATCATGCTGGGCGTCGGCCTGCTGGTGGGGCAGCTCACGGCCGGGCTGCGCTTCGCGGCCGGCGTGTCGACCAGCCGCGAGCGGCGCGCGCGTTCGCTGTTCGAGCTGACGCGGGAGCTGTCCGCCGCGCTCGAAAGCTCGCAGGTGGTCACGCTCGGCACGGCCGCCGTGCAGGGGCATTTCGGCGGCCATGCGCTGGTGCTGGTGACCGACGCTGCCGACCAGCTCGTGATGCCGGACCACGCGCCCGAGGGCTTCGATCCGCAGGTGGCCGACTGGGCCTTCCGCCACGGCCAGCCGGCCGGCCTGGCGACCGCCACGCTGGCCGCGCAGCCCTGGCACTACGTGCCGCTGCGCGCGCCAATGCGCGTGCGCGGCGTGCTGGCGCTTTCGCCCGCGCAGCCGCGCTGGCTGCTCATTCCCGAGCAGGCGCAGCAGCTGGACACGCTGGCGCGGCAGATCGCCATCGCGCTGGAGCGGGTGCACTACGTCGAGGTGGCGCAGCAGGCCGTGGTGGAGATGGAGTCGGAACGGTTGCGCAACGCGCTGCTGGGCGCCATCTCGCACGACGTGCGCACGCCGCTCACCGCGCTTATCGCGCTGGCCGAGTCGCTGCAGACCCTGCCGCCCGAGGAGCATGACAACGCCGCGCGCGCCATCGTCGCGCAGGCGCATGAGCTGCATGCGCTGGTCAACAACCTGCTGGACATGGCGCGGCTCGAAAGCGGCATCGCCGGCGGCGCGGTCAATCTGCGGCGCGACTGGCAGTCGGTGGAAGAGGTGGTGGGCTCGGCCATCCGCGCGGCGCGCACCTCGCTGGGCGACACCGTCGTGCGCACCGCGCTCGACGCCGGGCTGCCGCTGGTCGAGTTCGACGCGGTGCTGATCGAGCGCGTGCTCGTCAACCTGCTGGAGAACGCCACCAAGTACGGCGCGCCGCCCATCGAAGTCGGCGCGCGGGCCGAGCCCGGCACGCTGGTGCTCACCGTGCGCGACCACGGCCCGGGTCTGCCCGCCGCGCTGCTCGGCCACGAGCAGAAGCTGTTCGACAAGTTCACGCGCGGCGAGGCCGAATCGGCGACGCCGGGCGTCGGCCTGGGCCTGGCCATCTGCAAGGCGGTGGTGAGCGCGCACGGCGGCGAGATCACTGCCGCGAATGCGCGCGGCGGCGGTGCAGAATTCACGGTCACGCTGCCGCGCCGCGAGCCGCCCGAATCCGCCGAAGCCCAACTCTGAAGCCATGCCAGCCCCTACCGCCATCGTGATCGAAGACGAGCCGCAGATCCGCCGCTTTGTGCGCGGGGCGCTCGAGGCCGAAGGCTGGCTGGTGCACGAAGCCGGCACCCTGCGCGACGGCCTGGCGGCGGCCGGCACGCGCCAGCCCGACCTGCTGGTGCTCGATCTCGGCCTGCCCGACGGCGACGGCGTCTCGCTGATCCGCGACGTGCGCGGCTGGTCGGCCGTGCCGATCATCGTGCTGTCGGCGCGCACCGACGAGGCCGACAAGATCGCCGCCCTCGACGCCGGCGCCGACGACTACCTCACCAAGCCCTTCGGCACCGGCGAACTGCTGGCGCGCGTGCGGGCCAACCTCAGGCGCCCCCGCGCCGCGGGCGGCGGCAACGACGAACCGGCCGATGCGCTGTTCCGCTTCGGCGAGATCGAGTTCGACCGCGCGGCGCGGCTCGTGCGGCGTTCAGGCGTCGAGGTGCACCTGACGCCCACCGAATACCGGCTGCTGTCGGTGCTGGTCGCAAACGCAGGCCGCGTGCTGACGCAGCGCCAACTGCTGCGCGAAGTGTGGGGACCGTCGCACACCGACCAGAGCCACTACCTGCGCATCTACATGGGGCACCTGCGGCAGAAGCTGGAGGCCGATCCGGCGCAGCCGAGGCATCTGCTGACGGAGACGGCGGTGGGGTATCGGCTGTTGGTCTAGGGCGTGATGGGCTGCTTGCCCAGCACCGTGACTTTCGACCAACACTGCGCATCGCTGCGCTTGCTTTTGCCCGCCGGCATCTTCACAATCCCGCCCACCATGAAATTCACTCAAGCCATCGAGGCGAGCATCGCCACCTGACATCGCCCTCGATCGCGTTCGGAAGGCGTTGCGCCTTCCGGTAATGAAAACCCCGGCAGGCTCCGTCCCTCCGGGGTTTTGTTTTTTCCGCACACCAACCGTTCAACACGCCATGCGTACCTACGACAAGCTGATCGCCACGATTCGCCTCCGCCGGAGCGTGGACACCGTGCGCCCGGGCTCCGGCCGCCGCATCAGCACATTGCACGACACCGTTCGTCGCTAGCCTCCCGGGCGAATCTTTTTGCCTGGGGCTGGCGCATGCCAACCAGGCCTTCGAAGCACTGCGCGAAAGAGCGCGTGCCTCGATCCAGAGAAAAGAAAGATTCGCCATGAACCCGAAATCCAGAAACCTCCGCAACATCGGCATCATTGCCCACGTCGATGCGGGCAAGACCACGACCACCGAACGCATCCTGTTCTATGCCGGCGAGAGCCATCGCATCGGCGACGTCAGCAGCGGCACGGCGCGCATGGACTTCGATCCGCAGGAGCAGAAGCGCGGCATCACCATCAGCAGCGCGGCCATCACGGTCCACTGGAACGCGACGCAGATCAACCTCATCGACACGCCCGGCCACATCGATTTCAACATCGAGGTGAACCGCTCGCTGCGCGTGCTCGATGGCGCGGTCGTCGTGTTCGACGGCGTGGCCGGCGTGGAGCCGCAGACCGAAACGAACTGGCGCCTCGCGGACAAGTACCGCGTGCCACGTATCGCTTTCGTCAACAAGCTCGACCGCCTCGGCGCGGACTTTCCACGCGTGGTTGCCATGATGGAAGACCGTCTGGGCGTGAAGGCCGTGGCCGTGCAGTTACCCATCGGCGCGGAAGGCGACTTCCGTGGCGTAGTCGACCTCGTCGGCATGCGCGCACTCGTCTGGAACAAGGACGACGCGAGCGAGCCCTGCCGCGTGACTGCCGTGCCCGTCGATCTGCTGGCTTCGGCGCAGCGCCATCGTGCGCGGCTTGTGGAGCTTGCGGTCGAGCAGGACGACGCGGCCATGGAGGCCTACCTGAACGGCAATGAGCCGTCGGCCGACGTGCTGCGCGCGTGCATCCGCAAGGCAGTGCTGGCCAGCGCCTTCGTGCCCGTACTCGCGGGCTCCGCGTTCCGCAACCGCGGCGTGGAGCCGCTGCTCGACGCGATCGTCGACTGGCTGCCGAAGCCGGGCGACGTAGCGACTGCATGCGACCCCGAGGCGCCGTTCGCAGCGCTCGCGTTCAAGGTCGCCAGCGACGACCACGGCGCGATGGTGTTCGTGCGCGTCTACGGCGGCAGGTTGCGGCGTGGCGACACGGTGCTGAACGCGACGACGGGACGCACGGAACGCGCGGCGCGGCTGTACGAAGTGCATGCGGACGACCGCATCGAGCGCGAGGAACTCGTGGCCGGCGACATCGCCGCGATCGTCGGGCTGAAGGACACGTTGACCGGCAACACGCTGTGCGACCGGAACCATCCGGTCCTGCTGGAAGAGATCAGCGTGCCCGAGCCGGTGATCCACGTCGCGATCGAGCCGAAGGCACAGGCCGACCAGCAGGCGCTGTCGAAGGCGCTGCAGGCCATGCTGCGGGAAGACCCGAGCCTGCGCTTGCGTCAGGACGCCGAGTCGGGCCAGACGATCCTGTCGGGCATGGGCGAGTTGCAGCTCGATGTGTCCGTCGAGAAGTTGCGCGCGAAATACGGCGTCGAAGTGTCGGTGGGACGGCCCCAGGTCGCCTACCGTGAAACCTTGTCGCGAGAAACGGAGGTGCACCATGTGCATAGGAAGCAGAACGGCGGCCCCGGCCAGTTTGCGGAACTGACGCTGCGCATCGCGCCGCGTTCGCGCGGTGACGGCATTGCATTCGAGAGCCAGGTGGTGGGCGGCGCCATTCCGCGCGAGTTCATTCCCGCAGTCGAGGCCGGCATTCGCCGCGCTGCGCAATCCGGCGTGGTTGCCGGATTCCCGTGCGTGGACTTCATGGCCACGCTGGTGGATGGCAGCCATCACGAGAGCGACTCCTCGGCGATGGCGTTCGAACTGGCCGCTGCGGCGGCGTTCCGCGAAGCGGCCGCGAAAGCAGCGCCGCAGTTGCTGGAGCCGGTGATGGCGGTGGAAGTCATCACGCCCGCCGACTACCTCGGTGATTGCATCGGTGACCTGCACCGGCGGCGCGGCGTGGTCCGTGGCCAGTCGGTACGCGGCAACGCGGCCGTCGTCGATGCGCATGTGCCGCTGAAGGAAATGTTCGGCTACATCGGCAATCTGCGCGCGCTGTCTTCGGGCCGCGCGCAGTACACGATGCAGTTCGACCACTATGCAGTGGCGCCTGCCAGTGAAACGGCCGGGCTCTTGAAGAGCTGACGGGCCTCAGGGGCGGTCCTTTGTCGGGACCGCCCCTTTTTTCTTGGGCGTGTTCGAAGGCCTCAGGTCAGGCTGCAACGCCCTTGTTGGGATTCAACAAGAACTTCTCACCGGTAGCCTGCTTGCCATAAACCCCGATCGCATCGAGCTGCAGCATCTCCACCAGCGACACCTCGCGCGTGTACTTGCTGGCGAAGGTGGTCTTCAGCTCCGCCACGACACGGGCCTTCAAACGCTGCGTACCGGCATCGCCGAGCTTGCCGAGGAACGGGAACAGCAGCCACCCGCCCATGCCCCACGCCATGCCGAAGTTGCGCACGAATTCGGTGGGGGAGCGATCAAGGCCGCCGTAGATGTAGACCTGCTTGTGCGTGGTCGAGCCGTAGCGGCTGTATTCCTTGGCGGTGCGGTTCAGCGCCGCTTCCATGCAGCCGAGGATCTGCCCGGCCAGCTTGCCGCCGCCTGTGGCGTCGAAGGCCAGTGTGGCGCCGGTCTCCACCAGTGCCTGCGTCAGGTCTTCGAGGAAGGTGGGCGAGGTGGCGTTGCACACGTATTTCGCGCCCAGGCCGCGCAGCAGGTCTTCCTGCTCCTGCTTGCGCACGATGTTGACGAGCGCGATGCCGTCCTTCTGGCAGATCTTGTTGAGCATCTGGCCCAGGTTGGACGCCGCGGCCGTGTGCACCAGCGCCTTGTGGCCCTCCATGCGCATGGTCTCGACCATGCTCAGCGAGGTGAGCGGGTTGACGAAGCAGGACGCGCCTTCGGCCGGCGTGGTGCCGTCCGGCAGTTCCAGGCACTGGGCGGCGGCGAGGCAGCGGTACTGCGAGTACATCGCGCCGCCGATGGCCGCCACGGTCTTGCCGAGCAGCGCCTGCGCGGCCGGCGACGATCCGGCCTTGACCACCACGCCCGCGCCTTCGTTGCCGACCGGCATCGACTGGTCGAGCCGCGCCGCCATCGCGGGGAGCGCGCGCTCGGGCACGGTGGCGGTGACGACCGGGCGCTCTGGCGTGCCCGAGGCCTTGGCGGTGCTCATGTCGGCGGCGCCGAACAGCAGGCCCAGGTCCGACGGATTCAGGGGCGAAGCCTCGACGCGGATCACCACTTCGTGGGCCTGCGGCTCGGGGATCGGATCGTCGTGCAGAGAGAGTTCGAGTTCGCCGTTCGCGCGAACGAGGGAGCGGATTTGGAGTGCCATGGAAGAGCCCTTCGTGAAGCTTCGCAGATGGCCATCGGCCACGGGGCGGCCAGTATAGGAGCGGGGTTCGGAAGCCGCTGGCGCCTTCAGGACACCACGGGAATCACGGGGGCATGGGCCAGCGCGCGGCGCATCTTCGCGGGGTCGAGCCGCTCGATGTAGCGCGGGATGTTGCGCCACAGCGTGTGATAGCCGTAGCCGCCGCGCAGCATCTCGTGGCGTGCGCTGTCCTTGTCCCAGTCCTGCACGGCCATGCGGTAGACCGCTGCGATCACGCCGGTGCGGTCGGCGCCGTGCATGCAGTGGATCAGCACCGGGCCCTGCTTCTGCGCCTCGCGGATGGCGAGCAGCGCGCGCAGCACCTTGGCATCGTCGATGGACCAGGTGTTGATCGGCACGCGCACCAGCCGCATGCCGGTGCCGGCGAACACCTTCTTGTCGTCGTTGAACGAGCGCAGGCTCACCACGGTGCGGATGCCGAGCGACCGCAGCGCGGCCATGTCAGCGCGCCGGGGCTGCGCGCTGCGGTACAGCGTGGGCGTGATGCGGTGCAGGTTCTCCACCCGCAGTTCGTCGAGCGGGTCGGCCCAGTGGCCGGGGCGCGTTTCGTGGTCGTCGCCGCCAGCCGCGCTCATGGCTTGCGCTTCCAGTGCCGCACCGTGAGGATCAGCAGCGCCACCGCGAGGCCGCCCCAGTAGTCGACCGGCGCGCCCCACAGCCAGTGCTTGTGCCAGAACGCGTCGACCGGGTTGAAGCGCGCCCAGCCGAAGGCCGGGTTGATGATGAACCAGAGAAAGTCCTCGCAGACCCAGAACACGATCAGCCCCGCCACCGCGAGCCCGACGTTGCGCCACGTCCAGCGGCCGTTGAAGGCCAGCGGCGAGAAGAACACCAGCGCCATGAAGGTGAACACCCATGCGTGGTAGCCCGTCATCGCGCGGCCGCCCCAGAAGATGTCGAGCCAGATGCTGTTCTCGATGCGCCAGGTCGGCAGCGACGTGGCCCAGCCGGCACCGCCTTCGATCTGGATCTCGGCATTGGCGAAGAAGAAGGCCATGACGGCCACCCAGGCGAGATAGCCGAGCGTGCGGCCCACGCCGGTGTTTTCGGTGTCGCGGCTCATGCGGCGCTGCCCGACAGAACATGTTGCAGCACCGCGCGCGCCGCCTGCGGCTTGCCCAGCGCGCGGCTGCGGGCGGCCATGTTCGCGAGCTTTGCGGTGTCGGCCATCAGGCGCGCCACCTTGTAGTCGAGGCCGATGGCGTCGTAGGCCAGCCACGCGGCGCCTTCTTCCATCAGGAAGCCGGCGTTGTGTTCTTCCTGCCCGGGGATGGGCGAGATCAGCAGCATCGGCTTGCCCAGCGCCAGGCATTCCGACACCGTGAGCCCCCCGGGCTTGGTGACGACGAGGTCGGACGCGGCCATCATCTTGTGCATTTCGTTGGTGAAGCCGACGGCGACCACGCGCCCCGGGTGGCGCCTGGCCAGCGCCTCGAGCTTGCCGTATGCCTCCACGTTGCGGCCCGCCACGGCAATGACCTGGAAGCTGCCTTCCCCGCCGGGGCCGAGCACGCGCTCGACCATGCTGGGCAGGTCGCCCACGCCCGCACCGCCCGAGGCCATCAGCAGCACCGGCCGCGAAGGATCGAGGCCCAGTTCGGCCGCGCAGGCATTGCGCGCGAGCGCCGGTGCATCGGGCTCGGAGAAGGCCGGCATCACGGGGATGCCTGTGACGTGGATGCGGTCCGCCGGAATGCCGCGCGCCCGCAGGCGGAACGCCACTTCTTCCGTGGCGGCCAGGTAGCCGGTCATGCCCGGCACGAGCCACATGTTGTGCAGGTCGTAGTCGGTGATCTGCAGCCACACCGGGTAGTCGATGCGGCCGCGGTTGCGCTCGCGCATCAGCAGTTCCGCGGGCAGGAAGTGGGTGCAGATCACGGCGTCGGGCTGCTCGCGGCGGATTTCCTTCACGAGGGCGCCGGTGCTCAGCCGCTCGATGCCGCGGCGCAGGCGTTGCGAGGGCGCGTGGTGCGGCGTGGTGTCGGTGCGCTGGTGCAGATAAGACCACAGCTCGGGGGCCCGGTTCACGAGCTGGATGTACCAGTCGGTGTAGACCTTGCGAAAGCCGCCGGCCACATGGGCCATCGCATCGATGTGGACCGCCGTGCAGGGCGGGGCGAGGGTCTGGGCGGTGGCGGCAAGCGCCTGTGCTGCACGCACGTGGCCGTTGCCGGCGCTCACGCTGAGGATCAGGAGTTTGGTCATGAAATCCGGGATTTGCGCGGATTATGGCGATGCCTTGTGGCAGTGCTTTTCCAGCTGTTGTTCAGGGCTCGCTCACCCTGACGGGGTACCTTGCTCCGCGAATGTCCCCCGCCCTTCGGCCTCCTCCTTTATTTCGCTGCGCAAGGCACCCCATCGTCGTGATCGTTCAGAGCACTTGTTGATCGAACGGCACGACGGCAGCGCCCGTTGTGCGCAGGGCGCCGGGTGCTCCCCGCAGCGAAATAAAGGAGGAGCCCGAAGGGCGGGGGACATTCGCGGAGGGGAGTACCCGGTGCCCTGTGCACCCGCCCTGAACGAATGAATGAACGAACCAAAAGCCTAAAGAGGCGCCCGAGAAGTGATGAACTGATTCACCCCCGCCGCAGCCCGCTCGCGAACAGCATCGAAAGTGGTGCTCTCCACGATGCGCCCGTTCTCGAACACCGTCTGCAGCAAGTCGGCCTGGCCTGCCGCCAGCGTCTCTTCACGCACAGTGCTTTCGACGCCGTTCGCACCGCGCACCAGCGCAAGACGCCCCTTCTTCGAAGCCTTGCCCATGTCCCCCACGGGCGACTTGTACACGTCGCGCCACTCGCCGTTCACCTGCATCGCCGAGCACTTCATCGCCCACTGCATCGTGTCGCGGTTGACCTGCTGCAGCAGCCCGCCGCCCATGCCGAAGGAGATGTTCTCCGTCGAGAAACCGTTGTGGAAGAAGTTCGACAGGCACAGCCGCAGCGAATCGAGATTCACGCCGTCGCCCTGGATGATGCGCACGTTGTTCAGCACGCGGAAGCCCTTCGCGTTGGTCGTCGTGCCGAAGCGCTCGGCCAGGATCTGCGCCACCTTCAGCGTGGTCTCGGCCGGGTCGCCCGAGTCCGGCCGCACCACCAGCGTCGCGCCCGAGGCCACCACCTTCGCCTTCAGCTCGTCGCCCCAGATGCGCGCGCAGGCATTGAAGATGTCATAGCTGTCGCTCACCACCGCAAAAGTGGCGCCGGGCTTGCCGAACTGGTCGACCATGTTGCTGTACGCATCGGCTTCATGCTCGCGGCCCCAGCCCGTGATGGTGCTGTGCTCCGCCGCCGGAATCGAAAAGCCCGCCACGTCGCAGTCGTAGTACCGGCGCGCCGCCACCAGCGCAGCCAGCGTGTCGGTGCCCATGAAGTTCACCAAGTGCGCCATGCCGCCGAGCGCGGCCGATTCGAGGCTCGACACGCCGCGCGCGCCGAAGTCGTGCAGCCGGAAGGCGATCTGCCCCTGCGGGTCGTCGCAGGTCGCTTCGAGGTAGCGCAGCAGCGTGGTGCGCGCGGCCGCCGACAGCGTGGCCACCGTGGTCGGGTACCAGATGGCGCGCAGCAGCTCGGTTTCCAGAAAGCTCGTCACCCAGAAGAACTCGGGGTCGGTGTTCTCGATGGTCGCGAGCACGTTGTGCACCGGCGTCACGCTGCCTTCGGGCACGGCGCGGATGCGCACCGGCATCAGCCCGCCGTGCTTCTCGATCAGCCGCAGCCAGCCTTCGCGGTTGAAGGGCTCGCCGTGCGCGGCCATCAGCAGGGCGGCTTCTTCCACGTCGTCGCGCGTCACCGGCGTCTGCAGGTATTCGCGCAGGTAGGCCTGCAGCCCGAAGAACAGCGAGTGGCTGAAGATGCCGCCGCGCGACTCGATGTAGCTGTACACCGTCTGCGTGCCGGGCGGGTACTGCATCCAGTGCGACACCTTGTAGGAGTCGGTGCGAAGCAGCAGGTTGTTGCCCAGGGGCGAGGAGGTGAGATTGCGGTTCATGTGAAAGCTCCTTTCACTGTGGCACCCGTCAACCGGGGCCGTTCTTGCTGACAAAGCCTGGTCGTTCAGTTCTTGCCCAGGCCACCCAAAAAATGATTCGCGATGAAGAAGTGGTCTTCGTAGATGCGGTCCTGCATGTCGAGGAACTCGGCAATGGGCACCCAGCGCACCTCGGCCGCGTCGTCGTCGGCGCGCACTTCCGAAAGGCCGGTCCACTGGTTGTGCGCCAGCTCGAAGAAGAAGCCGTGCGTGATGGTGCGCCCGCGCTGCGAGCGGTCGGGCGCGTCGAACACGTGGCTGGCCTTCATGCTGCCGTTGAGCACGGGCACGGGCACCTTGAGGCGGGTTTCTTCCTTCAGCTCGCGGATGGCCGCGTCCTGCAGCCGCTCCTGCTGGCCGACGAAGCCGCCGGGCAGCGCCCATGTGCCCTTGCCGGGATGGAACTTGCGCTGCACCAGCAGGATGTGGCCGGCCTCGACCACGACGGCGTCGACCGTGGTGTAGATGGGCGGAAAGTCGCTGCCCGCATAGCGGTACTTGTCGCGGTAGTCGACGAGGAAGGCGCGCTCTTCGCAGAGCTCGGCGTAGTCGGCGGTGCGGGTGAACTGGTCGAGGAACGCGGCCGTGCCGTCGGGCAGGTCGGCGCGCGCGAGCTGGCCGCGGTTCTCGGGGTCGAAGTAGAGGCTGCGCACGTCGGTGGCGTTGAGGCTCTCCACGCTGTTCTGCCCGACGAACTCCCAGTGCGGGAACATCTTCAGGTAGTAGCTCGATGCGTCCTTCAGGTGCCCCACCAGCGCCACCCTGGCCTTGGCCGGTGCATGGCCGTCCTGCGCGATGAGCCGCTCGACTGCCGACTGGATCGACGCGATCCAGATCTGGTCGTTGTAGGGCGAGTCGCCCACGCCGACCACGCTCACGCGCATCTGGTCGCTGCTGCGCAGGCAGGCGCGCACCATGCGTTCGCGTTCGTCGAAGGTGAAGGGGTTCTTGACGCTGCGCGGTTGCCGGTCGGAGCCGACCACCACGATGACCCGATCGGCGGCGCGCGAGGCCTCTTCGATGAGTCGTTGATGTCCGAAATGAACGGGCTGGAAGCGCCCGATGACGATGGCGTACTGGTACTTGCGTGCGTTTTGCGTGTTCACTTGGGAATCCCCCAAAAAGGGCGCGATCAGCTCGCGCTTGGGTTCAGGATAGCATCGGTGCCGCACATTGATCAAGCCTTCCGATGACCGAGCCCTCTTCTCCCCCCGCCGATGCCGTGCGCCTGAACAAGCGCATGGCCGAACTGAAAATGTGCTCGCGCCGCGAGGCCGACGAATGGATCGCCAACGGCTGGGTGAAGGTCAACGGCAGGCCGGCCGAAATGGGCGTGAAGGTCACGCCGTCCGACCGCATCGAGATCGACAAGGCCGCCAGGGGCCAGCAGGCCAACCAGGTCACCATCCTCATCAACAAGCCCATCGGCTATGTGAGCGGCCAGGCCGAGGACGGCCATGAACCGGCGGTCACGCTGTTCACGCCGCAGAACCGCTGGGCCGAAGACAACGCGCGCTTCTTCTTCAGCCCGCAGCAGCTGCGCGGCCTCGCGCCGTGCGGCCGGCTCGACATCGACTCCATCGGTCTGCTGGTCATGACGCAGGACGGCCGCATCGCGCGCCAGCTCATCGGCGAAGACTCGGTGATGGAGAAGGAATACCTGGTGCGCGTGGCCTACCACGGCCTGGGCCAGCCCGCGCCCACCGGCCAGCTGGTGCGCATGGACGACGACGACCCCGTCACCACCAACGTGCAGGCGGTGTTCCCGCCGGCCATGCTCGCGAAGCTGCGCCACGGCCTGAGCCTCGACGGCCAGGCGCTGAAGCCCGCGCGGGTCGAATGGCAGAACCCCGAGCAGCTGCGCTTCGTGCTCACCGAAGGCAAGAAGCGGCAGATCCGCCGCATGTGCGAACTGGTCGGCCTGAAGGTGGTGGGCCTGAAGCGGGTGCGCATCGGCAAGGTCATGCTGGGCAACCTGCCGGTGGGGAAATGGCGATACCTGGCGCCGCACGAGAAGTTCTGAGCCTGCGCGCGCTGAACCGCGCCACGCTGGCGCGGCAGATGCTGCTGGCGCGGCGCAGCCTCACGGCGACGCAGGCCGTCGAGCGGCTGGCCGGGCTGCAGGCGCAGGCGCCCAACCCGCCCTACATCGGCCTCTGGAGCCGGCTCGAAGGCTTCCGGCGCGAGCAGCTGACCGATGCATTGCACAAGCGGCGCATCGTGCGCATGTCGACCCTGCGCGGCACCCTGCACCTGATGAGCGCGCGCGACGCGCTGGCATGGCGCCCGCTGCTGGAGCCGGTGCATCAGCGCGGCCTGCAGGGCAGCAATCACAGGAAGGCGCTCGACGGCATCGACCGCGCGGCGGTGGTCGAGGCCGGACGCACACTGCTCGCCGAGCGGCCGCGCACCGGCGCCGAACTCGGGCAGGCCCTCGGGCTGCGCTGGCCGGGCCGCGAGAGTGCCTCGCTCGCCGCGCTGATCCGCAACAGCCTGCCGCTCGCGCACCTGCCGCCGGCGGGCACCTGGAACTCGCACCAGAGCGCGCTGCTGCAGCCCCTTGGCGACTGGCTCGGGGATGCGGCGGCCGATGCCACCCCCGCCACCCCCGCCACCCAGGACGACCTGCTGCTGCGCTACCTCGCCGCCTTCGGCCCCGCCACGCTGGCCGATGCCGGCGCATGGTCGGGCCTCACCGGCTGGAAGGCCGTCGCCGAGCGCCTGCGGCCCCGGCTGCGCGTGTTCGTGGGCGAAGACGGGCAGGAGTTCTTCGACCTGCCCCGCGCGCCCCGGCCCGACCCCGACACGCCCGCGCCGCCGCGCCTCGTGGCCGAGTGGGACAACCTGCTGCTCTCGCATGCCGACCGCGCCCGCGTGCTGAGCGAGGCGAACCGTGCGCGCGTGTTCACCGCCAACGGCATCGTGCGCGGCACGGTGCTGCTCGACGGCTTCGTGGCGGGCGTCTGGAAGATCGAGCGCGAGAAGAAAAAGAACATCGCCACCGTGCTGCTGGAGCCCTTCGCGCGCTGGTCGAAGGCCGACCGCGCCGCGGTGGAGAGCGAGGCCCTCGGCCTGCTGGCGTTCGCGTCGGACGGCGAGGGCGAACGCCACGCCGTGCGCATGGCCTGAGCGTCGCCGCGGCGCGCCGTTGCCCCGCGCGATTGCCCCCGCGATGCACCCGCCGCCTAAGCTGCGTCTAAGTATTCCCACCTACTCTGCGCCACGGCGCAGGCTCTTCCGATCATCCCGGTCGCGTGCTACCTTGCGGCCGAAGGAGTCGCCGCAATGCGCGTTCTGCTGGTGGAAGATGACGAAATGATCGGGCGCAGCCTCAAGCAGGCGCTCGAGGGCGCGGGCTGGTCCGCGGATTGGGTGCGCGACGGCGAGCTCGCGCAAAGCGCCCTGGGCGACGGCGGCTACACCTGCGTGCTGCTCGACCTCGGCCTGCCCAGGCAGGACGGCACCGAGGTGCTGCGCCGCGCCCGCGAACGCGGCGACGCCACGCCGGTGCTGGTGCTCACCGCCCGCGACGGCCTCGACGACCGCATCCACAGCCTCGACCTCGGTGCCGACGACTACCTGCTCAAGCCCTTCGAATTCCGCGAGCTGCTCGCACGCATGCGCGCCGTCGTGCGGCGGCGCGACGGCGCCGCGCATTCGCTGGTCGGCAGCGCCACGCTGCAGCTGGACCTCACCACGCGCGAGGTGGTGGTCAACGGCGAGCGCGAAGCGCTCACCGCGCGCGAGTTCGCGCTGCTGCACGCGCTGCTGGAGCGCCCCGGCGCCATCCTCTCGCGCGAACAGCTGGAGAACCGCATCTATGGCTGGGGAGAAGAGGTCACCAGCAATGCGATCGACGTGCTGATCCACGGCATGCGCCGCAAGCTGGGCGCCGATGCGATCCGCAACGTCCGCGGCCTGGGCTGGCGCGTGGTTGCATGATGAGGCGCGCCCCCAGGCTTCGCGCACTTCGTATCGCTGCGGCGTTTCGCGAACGGACCCGGGGCCCATGACCGGCGCAGACCGTGGCAGCGGCCGCTGGTGGCGGCCGCATTCGCTGCGCACGCAGCTGCTGCTGTGGCTCATCACGCTGCACCTGGGCGCCGCGGTGCTGACCGCGTGGTTCTCCTTCGTGGCCTACGGCAACCTCGTGCACAACGCGCTGGACGACCAGATGCGCCTGGTGGCCGAGTCGTACGCGGGCAGCGACCCGCTCAAGATCCCGCGCCCCATGGACGGCGAGGCGGCGTTCTCGCGCGGCGCCTTCATCGTGCAGATATGGAGCCCCGACGGCCACACGCTGCGCGCCAGCTCGTGGCCGGTGCTGGCGGTGCCGCTGCAGTCGCGCGCGGGCTTCGGCGACGTGAGCACGGGCGCGCATTCGCAGTCGAGCTGGCGCGTGTTCACCGCCGAGCCCGGCCCGCGCGCCGACCAGCCGCGCGTGCAGGTGCTGCAGAACGAGGACTACCGCCGCCGCCGCGCCCTGCGCCGCGCATTGCTCGAAGGCCTGCCGATCACGCTGCTGCTGCCGCTGGCGCTGCTGATCCTGTGGATCATCGTGTCGGCCGCCTCGCGCTCGCTGCGCGCGGTGGCGCGCGACGTGGCCTCGCAGGACGAGCGCAGCCCCACCGAGCTGTCGCTGTCGCGCGTGCCCGAAGAGATCGCACCGCTGGTGGGCGCCTTCAACAACCTGCTGTCGCGCGTGCGCAGCGCCTTCGCCACGCAGCGCCGCTTCGTGCAGGACGCGGCGCACGAGCTGCGCACGCCGATGGCCGCCATCGGCCTGCAGATCGAGAACCTGCGCGCCCATGTGCCGGCCGGCGAGGCGACCGAGCGCTTCAACCAGCTCGAAGCCGGCGTCACGCGCGCGCAGCACCTGATCGAGCAGCTGCTCAACCTGTCGCGCCAGGACGCGCCGCAGCGCAGCACCGCCGGCGAGCGTGTCGACATCGAAGTGCTGCTGCGCGAGAGCGTGAGCCAGCTCATGGTGCTGGCCGATGCGCGGCGCGTGGACATCGGCTTCGAGGGCGGCATCGCGGCAGTGGTGGTGGCGCCTGCGGCCGAGCTGCGCAGCGTGTTCGACAACCTGATCGACAACGCGCTGCGCTATGCGCCCGAAGGCGGCGTGGTCGACGTGAAGCTGCACCAGTTCGGCGGCCATGCGGTGGTCGACGTGCTCGACAACGGCCCCGGCATTCCGAAGGCCATGATGGGCCGCGTGTTCGACCGCTTCTTCCGCGTGCCGGGCGCGGCGGCGGGCGGCAGCGGCCTGGGGCTGGCCATTGCCCGCACGGCGGCGGAGCGGCACGGCTTGCGCATCGAGCTGCACAACCGCGAAGACGGCCCGGGATTGAGGGCGCGGGTGCATCTGCCGCCGTCGCCGGCCGCGCCTCTCTCGCACTGAGTGCGAAGGCCGGCGCGCGGCGCGCTCACTCATCCGCGCCTAACTCTTCGCTCACGTTCAACTCAGATGGCGTGCCTAGAGTGCGTTCAGGTCCTGCCACGCGCAGTTCGCGCGATGGCACGAGGCCGGAGACAACATGCCCTCAGGAGAACACACCATGCGTACTTCCCTCAAGCTTCTCGCCGTCGGTTCTTTCGCTGCCATCGCGGCGTTGGGCACTGTCGGTGCATCGGCCGAAACCACCGATGGTTCGGACTTCCATCCGCTGCAGATGAACTCGCCCACGAACCCCGATGTGCAGGCCGGCGCGATGGCTGCGGCCCGCCCGAGCGGCACCGAGCCGATCGGCCAGTCGACCAGCGCACCCGCGATGAATTCGACGATGCCGGTGGCCGACATCCAGGCCGGCGCCTATGCGGCGTCGCACCCGACCGGCACCGAGCCGATCGGGCAATCGACCTCGCTGCCGATGGTGAAGTCGGGCAGCGGCAGCTGAGCGCCGTCGCGCCGATGATGGCGCCCGCGACGGGCGCCTGTTCGCGTTCGCTGCGGCTTCGTGTATCCGCACCAGGATGCCGCGTTTGCGGGCTGCGCGTTCCGTCACGTTTTCAGGGCGTGACCACGATCTTTCCGAACGGTCCGCGCGCGAGGTGGTCGAGCGCGGCGGGCAGCGCATCGAAGTCGTAGCGCGCCGCGATGACCGGCCTGAGCGCGTTCACGTCGATGGCGCGCACCAGGTCTTCCAGCGCGCAGCGGTGGCCCACGCCGATGCCTTGCACCGTGGCGCGGCCCAGCACCATGGCGTAGAACGACGCGCTCAGGGTGTCTCCCTCGAGCATGCCGATGATCGACACGCGCCCACCCTGCCTCAGCGCCTGCAGAGAGCGGTCGAGGTTGGGTCCGCTCGCGAGTTCGAGCACATGGTCGGCGCCGCGGCCTTGCGTGAGCCTGCGCACTTCGGCCGGCCAGTCGCCGTCGCGCGCCAGCACATGCGAGGCGCCAAGCGCCTGCACCTGCGCGCGCTTGCTCTCGCTGCCCGTGACCACGATGGCCTGCGCGCCATGCAGCCGCGCGATCTGCAGGCCGAACAGCGCGACGCCGCCGGTGCCGTGGATGAGCACCGTCTCGCCCGCGCGCAGCCCCCCGGTCTCGGCCAGCGCGAACCAGGCGGTGAGGCCGGCGCAGGGCAGGGTGCTGGCTTCGGCCAGGCTCAGCGTGGCGGGCGCGGCCACGGCCCAGTCCGCGTCGATGCACACGTGCGAGGCCAGCATGCCCGGCCCCGGACCGCCGAACAGCGTGGCGCCGGCCTGCCAGTGGCTGTCGATCCAGCCGCCCCAGAAAGTGTTGACCACGCGGTCGCCCACCGCGAAGCGCGTCACGCCCTCGCCGACGGCCACCACGGTGCCCGCCATGTCGGAGCCGGGCGTGAAGGGCAATGCGAGCGGCATGCCCATGCCGTCACGCACCATCAGCAGGTCGCGGTAATTGAGCGCCACCGCGCCGACCTGCACCAGGATCTGGTTCGCGCCCGGCGCGGGCAGGGGCGCTTCGGCCTGTTCGAGGTTGGCGTGGCCGAGCACCGGCAGTTGCCAGCGGCGCAGCATTCGAGCTTCTTGCATGAGGGGACTCCGGGGAAAAAAGAGCGTCCATGCTATTGACGATTGCTGATATCCAGTGGTGGATAATTTTCGCTTTACTGGTGCTTGAAAGTATCCAATGGGTCAGCGTCTCCAGGGCATCGAAGAATTCGTGGCGGCGGTGGAAGCGGGCAGCTTTGCGCTGGCCGCGCAGCGCCTGCACGTCACGCGCTCGGCCGTGGCCAAGAGCATCGGGCGGCTCGAGGCGCGGCTGAACACGCGGCTCTTCCTGCGCACCACGCGCAGCCAGAGCCTCACCGAGGAAGGCCACGGCTACTACGAGCGCTGCCGCCGCGTGCTGGCCGAACTCGAGGCGGCCGAGGCCATGGCCGACGCGGCGCGCAGCACCGCCTCCGGCCTGGTGCGCCTGAGCATGCCGGCGATGCTGGGCCGGCTGAAGGTGGGGCCGCTGCTGCTGGCGCTGGCGCGGCGGCATCCGCAGCTGTCGCTCGAACTCTCGTTCAACGACCGGCGGGTGGACCTGGTGGAAGAAGGGCTCGACCTGGCCATTCGCAGCGGCGAACTGGCCGACACCGACGAGCTCGTCGCGCGGCCCGTCGGCACGCAATGGATGGCGCTGTGCGCCGCGCCCGCGTACCTGGCCGAGCGGGGGCATCCGCGCGGCGTGGCCGAGCTCGTGGCGCCGCACGAGGCGGTGTTCTACGCGCGCGACGGGCAGGTATCGACCTGGCGCTTCCATGCGGGCGAAGGCGGCCTCGCGGACATGGTCGAGGTGACGCTGCCGTCGCGCCTGCGCTGCGACAGCGCCGAGGTGCTGCTCGAGGCGGCCATCGGCGGCATGGGCCTGGCGCGCCTGCCGGCCTGGCTGGCGGCCGATGCGCTCGCGGCCGGCACGCTGGTGCGGGTGTTCGACGAGCCGCGGCCCTTCGGCTTTGCGCTGAACGTGATCCGCTCGCGCAGCCGCTACCTGCCGCTGAAGACCCGCGTGGTGATCGACTGGCTGGCCGAGCACCTGCCGCCGCTGCTGGCCGCACGCTGAAAACCCCTGCGCCGCCGCGCGACGCGGCGCTATCCTGCGGCTTCCTGCCATCGCACACCGAGGAGACCCGCCGCATGCGCCCATTCGCCATTCCACACACCGCAGCCGCCGTCGCATGCACGGCCCTCGTGGCCACGGCGGCGCTGCTGGGCGCGTCGAACGCGGCCGCGCAGGGCACCGTCAACGCGCTGTGCAGCACCGACGCTGGCTGGTGCGAGGCCGCCGCCGCGGCCTTCACGCGCGAGACCGGCATCAAGGTGCAGCAGGCCCACAAGGGCACCGGCGAAATCGGTGCGCAGCTGCGCGCGGAAGCGGCCAACCCCAAGACCGACATCTGGTGGGGCGGCACCGGCGACCCGTTCCTGCAGGCCGCCGAGCAGGGCCTGCTGGAGCCCTACCGGCCGGCCTACATCAACGACCTGTACGACTGGTCGGTGCGCCAGTACGCGATGTCGCAGAACATGGTGGGCGGCTTCTACACCAGCGCCATCGGCTTCGGCTTCAACACCGACCTGCTGAAGAGAAAGAAGCTGCACGAGCCCAGGTGCTGGGCCGACCTGGTCAAGCCCGAATACAAGGGCGAGATAGAAATATCGCACCCCGCCTCCAGCGGCACGGCCTACACCATCATCGCGGGCCTGGTGCAGCAGATGGGCGAGGACCAGGCCTTCGAATACCTCAGGAAGCTGCACCGCAACGTGACCAGCTACACCCGCAGCGGCCAGGCGCAGGCGCCCAACGTGGCCAAGGGCGAAGTGGCCATCGGCGTGAGCTTCATCTTCGGCTTCGAGCGCTGGCGCTACGACAAATTTCCCGTGAAGACCGCCGCGCCCTGCGAGGGCACCGGCTACGAGATCGGCGGCATCGCCCTGGTGAAGGGCGCGCGCAACAAGGAGAACGCCAAGCGCTACTACGACTGGCTCATGAGCCCCGCGGGCCAGTCCATCGGCGGCAAGGCAGGCAGCCTGCAGTCGCCGGCCAACAAGACCTTCAAGCCCGACCCGCGCATCCCGTCGATGGCCGACGTGAAGCTCATCAAGTACGACTTCGAGAAATACGGCAAGGCGGCCGAGCGCAAGCGGCTGATCGACCGCTGGACCCGGGAAGTCGAATCCCAGCCGAAGTGACGAAGGAGCCTACGAGCAGGTCTTGTTGTGGGAGGCGTGCATGCCCTTGGCCTTGGCATCGGCCTCGCTCAGGTACTCGCCCTTCTTGGTCTTGCCGTAGTAGCGGTCGCCCATGCAGTGGTAGACCTTGGTCTCGTCGTTGGCCCACACCTTGCCGGCACCGCCGCCGGGCGCGGCGGCCATCTTCGTGGGGTCGGGCGCGCCGGGGGTCTTGGTGGCCGTGCCGGTGCTTGGCGCGACGCCGGTCTTGCCGACATCGGCCGACTGGGTCTGCACGGCCGGAGCCGCGGCAGCAGCGTTTGCTGCGGGCGCCGCGGCCGCGCCCTTGCCGAACCACGTCTTGATGCCCTTGTGCCCGCGGCAGGCGCCTGACCTGGTGTCGGGCGACGCATAGCTGCCGTCCTTGCATTGCACGGTGGTGCCGGCCGGCGCGTCGGCCGGCACCTGGGCCTGCGCCGCGAAGGCGGCCAGGCCGAGGCAGGCGGCGATCCACAGCATCCGGGGATTCTTGTTGTTCATGCAAAGCTCCTGGTGGGTTGGAAACGAGGGCAACCCTGCAGCTTTGGCGATCAATCCCAGCGGGAGCTGACCTGGCGCAGGCCTGCCGCGCACCTCGACCGGCAGAATTGCCGTTCGACGCCATGCCCGGCGCATCGGGAATCGGATTTTTTGGAGATGCCGGGTGCGGTACTCTTTTGTGTTCCATGAGGCGCCGTGCGCCTACATGGAGGCCATTCGTTTTAATAAAAATACGAAGTGCATCAGTCCTGAGGCTCGGGATGTTGAAGAAGCACACGAACGCCTTACCTTAGAAAGTCGGCACGCCGTCACCTTGCGGGCACCGTGCCGATTTAGAATTTTTTTGACTCGATATTTCTTTTTCCATGGCTGATTCCTCCAACACCAAACTTCCGTTCCAGGCTGAAGTCGCGCAACTGCTGCACCTCGTCACGCATGCGCTTTATTCGAACAAGGAAATCTTCCTGCGCGAGCTGATCTCGAACGCCTCCGACGCGTGCGACAAGCTGCGCTTCGAGGCGCTCGACCACCCCGAGCTGTACGAGGGCCAGTCCGATCTCGACGTGCGCCTGTCCTTCGACAAGGCCGCGCGCACCATCACCATCACCGACAAGGGCATCGGCCTGTCGCGCCAGGAAGCCATCGACAACCTCGGCACCATCGCCAAGAGCGGCACCAAGGACTTCATGAGCAAGCTCAGCGGCGACCAGAAGGCCGACGCTCAGCTCATCGGCCAGTTCGGCGTGGGCTTCTACTCGGGCTTCATCGTGGCCGACAGGATCACGGTCGAATCGCGCCGCGCCGGCCTGCCGGCCGACCAGGGCGTGCGCTGGGTCAGCGGCGGCGCCGGCGACTTCGAGGTGGCCGACATCACCCGCCCCGAGCGCGGCACCAGCATCACCCTGCACCTGCGCGACGACGCCGACGAATACCTCAACGCCTGGAAGCTCAAGCAGATCGTCGGCAAGTACTCCGACCACATCTCCCTGCCCATCCTGATGGAAAAGGAAGAGTGGAAGGAAGGCGAGAACGACCAGCCCGGCGACATGGTGAAGACCGGCGAATGGGAAACCGTCAACAAGGCCAACGCCCTGTGGAGCCGCCCCAAGAAGGACATCACCGCCGAGCAGTACGAAGAGTTCTACAAGAGCATCAGCCACGACTACGAGGCGCCGCTCGCCTGGAGCCACAACCGCGTGGAAGGCAGCACCGAATACACGCAGCTGCTCTACATCCCGGCCAAGGCCCCGTTCGACCTGTGGAACCGCGACAAGAGCGCGGGCGTCAAGCTGTACGTCAAGCGCGTCTTCATCATGGACGACGCCGAGGCCCTGCTGCCCAGCTACCTGCGCTTCGTGAAGGGCGTGATCGACTCGGCCGACCTGCCGCTGAACGTGAGCCGCGAGCTGCTGCAGGAAAGCCGCGACGTAAAGGCCATCCGCGAAGGCAGCACCAAGCGCGTGCTCGGCATGCTCGAAGACCTGGCGAAGAAGCAGAAGACCGGCCCCGAGAGCACCGAAGGCCGCATCGACGTGGGCTCGGGCGAATCGGTGCCCGCACCCGAGCCGACCGAAGCCGTGACCGACGTGGTCGACAAGAACGCGCCCACCGCCGCCGAAGCCGCCGCGAGCGCGGCCGACGAATCGGGCAAGTACGCCAAGTTCTACGCCGAGTTCGGCGCCGTGCTCAAGGAAGGCCTGGGCGAGGACTTCGGCAACCGCGACCGCATCGCCAAGCTGCTGCGCTACGCCTCCACCACCACCGACACGGTGAGCGTGAGCTTCGCGGACTACAAGGCCCGCATGAAGGAAGGCCAGGACGCGATCTACTACATCACCGCCGACACCCTCGCCGCCGCCAAGAACAGCCCGCAGCTCGAAGTCTTCAAGAAGAAGGGCATCGAGGTGCTGCTGATGACCGACCGCGTGGACGAGTGGGCGCTGAACTACCTCAACGAGTTCGACGGTACCCCGCTGCAGAGCGTGGCCAAGGGCGCGGTCGACCTCGGCAAGCTGCAGGACGAGGCCGAGAAGAAGGCCGCCGAGGAAGCCGCCGAGTCGTTCAAGCCGCTGCTGGAGAAGCTCAAGGAAGCGCTCAAGGACAAGGCCGAAGACGTGCGCGTGACCACGCGCCTGGTCGACTCGCCCGCCTGCCTCGTGGTGCAGGACGGCGGCATGAGCACGCAGCTCGCGCGCATGCTCAAGCAGGCCGGCCAGCCCGCGCCCGAGCTGAAGCCGGTGCTCGAGGTGAACGCCGAGCATCCGCTGGTGAAGAAGCTCGAGGGCTCGGCGCACTTCGACGACCTCGCGAACATCCTGTTCGACCAGGCACTGCTGGCCGAAGGCGGCCTGCCCGCCGATCCGGCGGCCTATGTGAGGCGCGTGAACGCGCTGCTGGTGTGACCGGCCGGCCGCGCACCGTCCGGACAACGGCCGCCGCGGTTCCCGCGGCGCTGCTGCTCCTCATGGTGGGCGGCTGCTCGCACTATCACGTCGGCATTCCGCTGGTGCCGGGGCTCTCGCTGGGGCTCGGCGCCACGAAGGACGGCAACTTCTCGGTGGGGCTCAACACGGGCTTCGGCCCGCTCGGCGCGGGCGTGGCGGTGAACAACGGCGGGCAGGTGTCGGGCTCGGCCGGCGTCGGTGTCGGCGTGGGGCCGGTGGCCACGGGGATCAGCAAGGGCGCGGTGCTCTACGACCCGAAGGCCGCGCCCGCAGCGCCTGTCGCGCCCGCCTCGACCGTGGCCCCGGCCGCCTCGACCGTGGCCCCGGCCGCCGTCACCGTGACGGCCGCGCCGGGAACGCCCGCCCCCATCCTGTATTCGACGCCAGCGGCGCCTTTCACGCCCATAGCGCCTACTGCGCCTTCAGCGCCGGTCGCGCCCGCGGCCCGGACTGCCGCCGCTCCGGCTGCCCCCGCCAGGCAGCCTCTCTTCAAGATCACGCGCCCGCCGCCGGAGCCTGCGGCGCCTGCGGTGAACGTGAGCTACCGCACGCCGGCCGTCGCGGCCGCGGCGGCCTCGGCCCGCGAGGCCGGCACGCCGGGCAATCCCGTCGCGCCTTGATGGCCGCGTTCTTTCAATCATCCGCGCCGCGGAGCGGCGCGAGGGTGCCCCGATGAGTCTCAGCACAGAAGCCGTCCTGGCGCTCGCCCCCGACGACGCGTCGGCCAAGGCCGCCAAGGGTTTGCTCGCACCGGCCAAGTGGCCCACGCTCGCGTTCTCCGACACCGCCGTGTGGGGCGAATGCCAGGGCAGCGGCAGCAAGCCTTACCAGACGCAGGTCGACCTCACGGGCCCGGTGTTCCGGTGCTCGTGCCCGAGCCGCAAATTCCCTTGCAAGCACGGCCTGGCGCTGATGCTGCTGCGCGCGCAGAACGAAGCCGGCTTCACCCAGGGCGACCCGCCGCCGTGGGTGGCCGAGTGGCTCGCCTCGCGCCGCGAAAAAGCCGAGAAGAAGGAAGCCCGCGCCGCCGAACCGCCGGCTGCGGCCGACCCCGCCGCTGCCGCCAGGCGAGACGCGCAACGCTGGAAGCGCGTCGAGGCCGGCGCGCAGGAGCTTGCACTCTGGCTCGACGACCAGACGCAGCGCGGCCTGGCATCGCTCGGCAGCGAGCAGCAGCAAGCCTGGAGCGCGATGGCCGCGCGCATGGTCGATGCGCAGGCGCCGGGGCTCGGCCAGCGCATCACGCAGGCGGCCGAACTCATCGGCGTGGGCGAAGGCTGGCCCGCGCGGCTGCTCGACCGGCTCGGGCGGCTGCAGCTGATCGTCGATGCGGTCTCGCGCCGCGAATCGCTGTCGCCCGCCACGCTGGCCGATTTGCGCACCGCGCTCGGCTGGCCGCAGGACCGCGAGGCGCTGCTCGCCGAGGGCGAACGCGTCAGCGACCACTGGCTGGTGCTGGGACAGTGCATCGACGAGCGCGACACCAAGCTGGTCGAGCGCCACGTGTGGCTGCAGGGCCGCGCGAGCGGGCGCCGCGCGCTGCTGCTCGACTACGCCCACGGCGGGCGCGGCTTCGAGACCGGCTGGGTCAGCGGCAGCGAACGCGCGGCGGTGCTGTGCTTCTATCCGGGCCATGCCTCGCAGCGCGCGCTGGTGGCCGAGTTGCCGGCCGACGCGCCCGCCACGGCTGCCCCCGCCGATGACACGCCCGATGACGAAAGGCAGCGCATGGCGCGGCAGATCGCCGCCAACCCCTGGCAGCCGCTGCTGCCGATGGTGTGGGCCGACGCCGTGCCCAGCCGCGACGGCGACCGCTGGTGGCTGCGCCTCGGCGGCGTGCCGCAGGCGCTGCCGATGCAGATCGCGGCGCAGGAGGCATGGCAGCTGCTGGCGCATTCCGGCGGTGCGCCGCTGCGCGTGTTCGGCGAGTGGGACGGCGAGCAGTTCGCGCCGCTCACCGCATGGCCGATGGGTGCCGTGGCGGGCAGTGCGCCGGTCTGGACGCTGACGGGAGTGCGGACATGAGCTCAGCGCCGGGCCGCCCCAAGCAAGCTCGCACCGCAGTGCGAAGCACGGAGGTCATCGAATGAGCCTCTGGAACCAACTGCTTCAGGCAGCGCTGGTCGGCACCTCGCGCCAGCCCGTGCCGCCGGCCGAAGGCATGGCGGGCGAATTCGCCGGGCTGCTGCAGGCGCTGCAAGGCGGCGAGGCGCAAGGCCGGTTGCTGCGCATGGCGGGTGCCGTCGCGGTCGGGCGCCGCGCGGGCTTCGTCGCGCCGAAGCTGTCGCCGTCCGACGCGCCCGTCGCCGCCGAAGACGAACGCCCCGAACTCAAGGACGCCGCGCTGCAGGCCGCCATCGCCGATGCCCTGTCGAGCGGCCCGCTGCGCCTTCAGCATGAAGGCCTGGCAGCGCTCGCGGCCGCCGGCCTGCGCCTGCCGCACAGCCTGCTGCCCCTGGCGCTCGACGCCGGCCGCCGCGCCATCGACCTGCGGCCCGCCGTGGCCCCTGCGCTCGGCGAACGCGGCCTCTGGCTCGCGGCGCGCAACGACGACTGGCGCTATGCCGTCGGCGCCAGCGAACAGGCCGACGCGCAGACACGCTGGGACGAAGGCAGCCTCGACCAACGCGTCGCGGTGCTGCGCGAACAGCGCCAGGCCGACCCGGCCGGCGCGCGCGAACGCCTTGCCGCCGAGCTGCAGCAACTGCCCGCCAAGGACCGCGCCGCGCTGCTCGGCGCGCTCGCCGAAAACCTCGGCCCCGACGACGAGGCACTGATCGACGCCCAGCTCAAGGACCGCGCCCGCGACGTCCGCCAGGCCGCCGTCGAACTGCTGCAGCGCCTGCCGCAGAGCGCGCATGCGCAGCGCATCGCCGCCTTCCTCGCCCCGCTGCTGAAGCAGGACGGCGCCACATGGCGCATCGACGCTCCCGAAGCCGCCGACGCGCGCTGGAAGGACGACGCCATCGACCCCGCGCGCCCCACGCACGACAGCCTCGGCGAACGCGCATGGTGGCTCTACCAGCTCGTGCGCCAGGCGCCGCTGTCGTGGTGGACCGCGCGCACCGGCATGACGCCGGCGGCCTTGCTCGACTGGGCAGCCGCCGGCGATTGGAAGGACGCGCTGCTGCGCGGCTGGAACGACGCCGTCATCGCCGCCCCCGACCACGACTGGTGCGACGCCATGCTCGACCGTCCGCGCGCCCAGCGCGCCTGGATCGGCCAGCTGCTCGCGCTGCTGCCGCGCGCGCGCCGCGAGCGCCACTGGCTCGCCGAGCTGGGCGCCGAAGGCAACGGCGCGCAGGAAGTCGTGGGCTTCGCCGACCAGGCCTGCGCGCCCGGCGAAACGCCGTCGGCCGAGCTGTCCGCCAGGCTGGCCGCCGCGCTGCGCCTGCGCGTGGAGCGCGGCAGCCTCGCCAACGACTACATGCTGCGCCAGGTGCTCACCAGCGCCGCGGCGCTGCTGCATCCCTCGGCGCTGCCTGCGCTGGCCGACCTGCCGCGCACCGCCGACGAAACACCCGGCACCGCCAACGCGCTGGCCGAGACCGCGCGCATCGTGCGCGCGCGCCGGCTGTTCCTCACCCTTTCATCTACTTCTTCTTCTCCATCCCAAGGCCGTCCATGAGCAATGTCCTGCGCCAGCATGCCGAACAGCAATTCGCCGAAGAACTCGATGCGCTCCAGAAGGTCGACGACCGCCAGCGTCCGGCCAACTGGAAGCTCTCGCCCTGGGCGGTGCTCACCTACCTGATGGGCGGCAAGCTCGCCAGCGGCTTCGAGGTCAGCCCCAAGTACATCGGCAATCCGCGACTGATGGAAATCGCGGTCTCCACGCTCGCCACCGACCGCGCGCTGCTGCTGTACGGCGTGCCGGGCACGGCCAAGTCGTGGGTGTCCGAGCATCTGGCCGCCGCCGTGAGCGGCGACTCCACCATGCTGATCCAGGGCACCGCCGGCACCAGCGAAGAGCAGCTGCGCTACGGCTGGAACTACGCCGAGCTGCTGGCCCACGGCCCGTCCGACAAGGCGCTGGTGCCCAGCCCGCTGGTGCACGCCATGCGCCTGGGCAAGATCGCGCGCGTCGAGGAACTCACCCGCATCCCGGCCGACGTGCAGGACACGCTGATCACCGTGCTGTCCGAAAAGACGCTGCCCATTCCCGAACTCGGCAGCGAGGTGCAGGCGGTGCGCGGCTTCTCGGTCATTGCCACCGCCAACAACCGCGACAAGGGCGTGAACGAGCTGTCGAGCGCGCTCAAGCGCCGCTTCAACACCGTGGTGCTGCCGGTGCCGTCCAGCGAGGCGGAGGAAGTGCAGATCGTGGTCAAGCGCGTGGGCGAACTGGGCCGCGCGCTCGCGTTGCCGGCCGAGCCGCCGGCGCTGCAGGAAGTGCGCCGCGTGGTGCAGATCTTCCGCGAGCTGCGCAACGGCCAGACCGAGGACGGCAAGACGCGCATCAAGTCGCCCAGCTCCACGCTCTCCACCGCCGAGGCCATCTCCGTCATCAACAGCGGCATGGCGCTGGCCGGCCACTTCGGCGACGGCGTGCTGCGCTCGGCCGACGTGGCCTCGGGCCTGATCGGCGCGGTCATCAAGGACCCGGTGCAGGACCAGGTGGTGTGGAAGGAGTACCTGGAGACGGTGGTGAAGGAGCGCAGCGACTGGAAGGACCTGTACCGCGCCTGCCGCGAGCAGCTGTGAGCGCGCCGATGTCGGATTCCCCACAGCCAGACCTCCCTTCGCAGACACCGGCGCTGCAGACCACCCAGGTGCACCTGGACGGCCTGTTCGACGTGCTGGCCAAGCACCTGTATTCCACGCCCGTGGTGGCGATCCGCGAGCTGATCCAGAACGCGCACGACTCCATCTCGCGCCGCCGGCTCGAAGACCCGTCCTTCACCGAGGCCGGCCGCATCGACGTGCTGGCCGACGAGGCCGCGCAGACCATCGTCATCCGCGACAACGGTTCCGGCCTGACCGAGCAGGAGCTGCACCGCTACCTCGCCACGCTGGGCAACGGCTACACGCGGCAGCTGCGCGCGTCCGACAAGGACGGCAGCGACGAGCTCATCGGCCTGTTCGGGCTGGGCTTTCTCTCCGCCTTCGTGGTGGCCGAGCAGGTTGTGGTGAACAGCACCTCGTTCCAGTCGCCCGGCGAAGGCTGGCGCTACCGCTCGTCGGACGGCCGGCGCTACGCGGTGCAGGCCATCGACGCGCGGCCGGTGGGCACCGAGATCCACCTCGCGATGCGCAGCGACTTCAACCACCTGTGCTCGGCCGGCGTGCTGAAGAAAGTGCTCGGGCGCTATTGCGCGCTGCTGCGCGAGCCGCTGTGGTTCGACGACGAATGCGTCAACGCCGACCCGCCGCCGTGGCGCGCCGCCGCCGACGGCGTGGTGCTGCTACCCGCGGTGCTGCAGCGCCAGCGCATGGCCTTCGCCGCGCGCATGGAGCGGCACTTCGAGCCCATCTGCGTGATTCCCGTGGAGCCCGAGGGCGACAGCGACGCGCGCGGCCTGCTGTGGGTGCAGGACGGCGCCACCTACGGCACCAGCGACAACCGGCACCTGAGCGTCTACGTGCGCGGCATGCTGCTCGACGACGAGGCGCGCGACCTGCTGCCGGTGTGGGCCGGCTTCATCGGCGGCGTGATCGAGTCGAACGCGCTCACGCCCACCGCCAGCCGCGAAGACCTGCAGCGCGACGCCGCCTACCAGGCCACGCGCGCTCACATCCAGGACGCGCTGATCCGCGGCCTGGCCGATCTTTCGCGGTCGCAGGCACCGGCCTGGAGCCGGCTGCTCACGCGCCACAACGAGGCGCTGCTGGGCGCCGCGCTGTGCGAGGACGAACTCTTCGCCATGCTGGCCGACGCCGTGCGCCTGCCCACCAGCCAGGGCGACCTGCCGGTGCGCAGCCTGGTGCGCGAAGGCCGCATCCACCTGAGCCTGGGCCAGAGCGGCGGCTTCGAGGACGTGCTGTTCCGCGCGCTGCAGGTGCCCGTGGCGCGCGGCGACCGCTACGCCGTGGCCGGCTTCCTGCGCCAGTGGGTGCGCGATCGCGGCGTTCAGCTCATCGAGATCGGCACCGCCGCCGGCAACGCCCGCATGTTCCGCGGCGAAGACCTGCCCGAGAGCGAACTCGCTTGGCTGCGCGAACACCTCGCATGGGGCGAGCTGGTGGTGCCCGCGCGCTTCGTGTCGCCCGAGCTGCCGCTGATCGCCGTGCCCGACCGCGAGGCGCAGCTGAAGGCGCGGCTGGAGACCGACGAGGCCAGGAAGCGCATGGCCGGCGCCGCGCTCAGCCTGGCGCGCGCGTTCACCCAGCGCATCGACGCGAGCGTGTCGGCGCGGCTGTACGTGAACCTCGACAACCCGGCCATCCAGGCACTGCTGCAAAGCCACCGCGAGGGCCGCGCCGTGCCCGCGCATGCGGTCGCGCTGCTGCGCAGCTTCAAGGCCATCATGGCGCCGGGCGGCGAGGAACTGAAGGGCCAGCCGCCGCTGGTCGAACTGCTGGCAGATTTCAGCCGGGCCGTGGCCGCGCTCTGCGCGCCGCGCTCGGCTTCCTAGAAAACCAAAGAGAGAGGATCAACACGATGGACAGCTTTGCCTGGGTCAACGACCTGTCGGACCGGCTCGAGGAAGAAGGCCAGCAGCGCCTGGCCTACCTGATTCACGATGTGCCGCACCAGCAGTTCCAGGGCAACCATGCGCTGGTCGAGGCGCTGGTGCCCGAGGCGCTCGCCAGCGCGCGCAGCCTCGACATTCCGTGGCTCGACGTGTACTTCAAGCACTGGCTGTGCGCCTCGCGCGTGGCGCGCCACCACGGCGAGTCGCAGCTCGGCGAAGTGGTCGATGCCTACGAGCGGGCGCACCAGGAAAAGACCCAGGGCTGCCCGCAGAGCGTGTGCGTCACGCAGGACCTGGTGGCCACCTACGCGAACGTCGACGGCCCCGGCTGGGCCGGCGAGCGCCTCGCGGCCTGCGACGAGACGCTGGCGCGCATCGACCCCAGCTGGGGCTGCTTCGGCTGCCTGAGCATCGAGCGCGCCAATGCCATGGGCGACCAGGGCCAGCCGCGCGAGGCCGTGCTGTACCTGAAGAGCCAGCGCGACGCGCAGCGCCGCGCCGGCGAGGAAGTGACCACGCTGTTCGTCACCACCGAGGTCGAGCAATGGCTCGCGGCCGGCGACCCGCACACCGCGCTCAAGCTGCTCGACGACTCCGAAGACGAGGCCGACGAGGACGACCGCCGCGAGCAGTCGACCCGCCTGCTGCAGCGCAGCCGCGCGCTCGTGCTGGCCGGCCAGCCGCAGGCCGGGTGGGACCTGCTGCCGGAATTCGGCGACATCGAGGTGGCCGACCATGTGTCGTGGTGCCGCGCCGCCGTCGCGGCCGCGCGCGCGCTCCCGGAGCTCAACACGCCCGCGCTGGGCCACGCGCTGTGGACCACCATCGAGCACCTGCACACCGTCGGCAGCCATCGGTTGCTGATCGACCTTGCGCTGGCCCAGGCCGAGCTGGCCGGCGCGCGGCAGGTGCCGTGGCTGGCCGCGCAGGCCGTGGCGCGGGCACGCCACCACGTGCCGCTGCTGCGCGAGGACTTCGGTGCCACCGACAAGGTGCGGCGTGCCGGGCAGGCGCTCGCCGCAGTGGCGCCGAAGCCCGCGCCGAGCGCGCCCGAATCGCTGCCCGACTGGCTGCGTTCGCCCGAGGCCGAGGGCCTGTCGAACGAGGCCGTCATCCAGTGGCTGGAGCAGGCGCACCGGGCGCTGCCCGGCGACGAGGGGCTGGCGATGATGCTGGCATCGGCGCTGTCGAACTACGGCTGCCACGACGAGGCGCGCAGCCGGCTGCAGGCCATGGTGCTGGCGGCGCCGCAATCGGTGGCGCTGCAGAACCACTGGTTCGGCCTGTGCTTCAGCGCCGGCGACCTGGGCGCCATCGAGGAACAGGCGCGACGCATCGAGGCCGCGCAGCCGGCCATGGCCGCCTGGTACCGCGCGCGCATCGCCTTCAGGGAAGGGCGCTACACGCAGGTCGGGCCGCTGGTCGAGCAGGTGCTGGGGCACGACCCCGAGGCCACGGCCACCCGCCGGCTGTGGGCCGACGCGGCCATGGAACTGAAGGACTTCGACACGGCCGTGGCCCAGCGCCGCATGGTGCTGGCCGCCGACGATGCGCCCGAGCCCGGCCGCCGCTGGGAGCTGCTGATCGCCGCCACCGCGGCGCGCCAGTGGGCCGACGTGCGCGCGCAGGCCCGCGCGCTCGAGATGGAACTCGAAGCCGGCCAGCCCGACGATGCCGAGGTCGAGGAAGACTGGGGCCTGGTCTACCTGCGCTGCGAGGAAAACGGCCGTGAGCGCGACGTGCTCGCGCGCCGCACCGGCCCGGCCACCGCGCGCATCGTGCAGCCCTCGCCGCGCGGCCTCGAGCAGCGCCTGGGCGACTGGGTGGTGTTCGAGCCCAGGCTGGCGGAGCAGCCGCCCGAGGACGAGGAAGAACTGCGCACCTACACCCGCGTCTTCACCGCGCCCGTGCACCTGCTGGAGAAGGGCCCCTACGGCCCGAGCTACATGATCGACGGCGTGCACCCCGGCGAGGAAAGCGTGAGCGCCCTGCGCGACGCGCTCCACGAGGCGGGCTGGAGCACCTGGCAGTACAGCAACGACAACTATCGCGTGAGCGACGCCGAAGCGGATGACGCGGACGAAGAAGACGAACACGACGAAGACGACGAAGACGACGACCTCCCCGGCCTCTACCTCGCCGTGACCGCGCCCGCCAGCGTGCCGCCGCGCGCCATTGCCGCGCGCGTGGCTGCGCTGTGCAAGGGCCATCAGCTGTGCTGGACCGAGCTGGCCCGCGCGGCCGGCGAGCCGACCGAATGGCACGAGGCCATGGAAGCGCGCTACGGTCTCTGAGCCGCTGCAACTCCACTTTTTCGACGCACTGAACAGATGGGCTCTCCGCTGCACTACTTCGGCATCCGCCACCACGGGCCCGGCTGCGCGCGCAGCCTGCTGCGCGCCTTCGAGTCGCTGCAGCCCGACTGCATCCTGGTCGAAGGCCCGCCCGACGCGGAAGGCCTGCTGTCCTTCATGGCGCACGCCGACCTGCGCCCGCCGGTCGCGATGCTGATCCACGCGGGCGAGGACACGGGGCTCGCCGCCTTCTACCCCTTCGCCGAGTTCTCGCCCGAATGGCAGGCGCTGCAATGGGGCGTGTCGCGCAACCTGCCGGTGCGCTTCATCGACCTGCCGCAGTCGCACCGCATGGCGATCGAGCAGGCCGCGCGCGCCGCCGACGAAGCCGAGGCCGCGAAGGCACAGGAAGCGCCCGAGGCCGAGGCCGGCGAGCCGCCGGGTGATGACGAACACGACGAAGCACCGGCTTCCGGCGAGGAAGCGGCGCTGCAGCGGATCCCCGACGACCCCTTCGACTGGCTCGCCCATGCCGCCGGCTATGCCGACGGCGAGAGCTGGTGGAACCACATGGTCGAGGAGCGCGGCGACGGCGAAGACCTGTTCGGCGCCATCGCCGAGGCCATGACGGCCGTGCGCGCCGAAACGCCCGAAGACCGCCGCGGCCCGCGCGCCGCGAAGCGCGAGCAGCTGCGCGAGGCCTTCATGCGGCAATCGATACGCGAAGCCGTCAAGGCCGGCCACCAGCGCATCGCCGTGGTCTGCGGCGCCTGGCATGTGCCGGCCCTGCAGGGCGCGGCCACCGCCAAGGCCGACGCGGCGCTGCTCAAGGGCCTGCCCAGGCTCAAGGTGCTGGCCACCTGGGTGCCTTGGACCTACCGCCATCTCACCAGCGCCAGCGGCTACGGCGCGGGCATCGATTCGCCGGGCTGGTACGAGCACCTGTGGCAGCAGGGCCAGCAGGTGGCGGGCCGCAGCACCGGCTGGCTCGCGCGCGTGGCGCGGCTGCTGCGCGAGCACGACCTCGACTGCTCCTCCGCCCACCTGATCGAGGCCACGCGCCTGGCCGACACCCTCGCCGCCCTGCGCGAACGCCCCGCGCCCGGCCTGCCCGAACTCGACGAGGCCGTGCGCAGCGTGATCTGCATGGGCGAGCAGGCGCCGCTCACGCTGATCCGCGAGCGCCTGACCGTCGGCGACCGCATGGGCCAGGTGCCGGCTGAAGTACCGACCGTGCCGCTGCAGCGCGACATCGAGCAGCAGCAAAAAAGCCTGCGCCTGAAGCCGGAAGCCACCGCGCGCACGCTCGACCTCGACCTGCGCCAGCCCAACGACCTCGCGCGCAGCCACCTTCTGCACCGGCTGCGCCTGCTCGACCTGCCCTGGGGCGCGCCCACCGTCGGCCAGCGTTCCAGCCGCGGCACCTTCCACGAGGTGTGGCAGCTGCAGTGGCAGCCCGAATTCGCGCTGCGCATCATCGAGGCCAGCCGCTTCGGCGCGACCCTGGCGCACGCCGCCACCTCGCGCGTGATGGAGCAGCTGGCCGGCGAAAGCTCGCTCACCGTGCTGGCCGGGCAGGTCGACACCGTGCTGCTGGCCGACCTGCCAGCGGCGGTGCAGGCCGTGACCCGCGCGCTCGAAGACCGCGCCGCGCTCACCGGCGACGCGGTGCAGCTCATCGGCGCGGTGCCGCCGCTGGCCAACGTGTTCCGCTACGGCAGCGTGCGCCAGACCGACAGCGCGCTGCTGTCGCACGTGCTCGACAGCCTCATCGTGCGCGGCGCCATCGGCCTGCCCATTGCCTGCGGCGCGCTCGACGCCGAAGCGGCCGAATCGCTGCGCACCAGCCTCATCGCCGCACACGACGCGGTGCGCCTGCGCGACGGCGAGGAAACCACCGCCGCATGGCGCGGTGCGCTGCGCGCCATCGCCTTCGGCGAGAGCGCCGCGCCGCTGCTGCGCGGCGTGGCCTGCCGGTTGCTGCTCGACGATGCGCAGATCGACAGCGAAGGTGCCTCGCAGCAGCTCGCGCGCAACCTCTCGGCCGGCGCGCCGCCGACCGAGGCGGCCGCGTGGCTCGAAGGTTTTCTCAACCGCAACGCGATGGTGCTGTTGCACGACGAGGCCGTGTGGCCGTTGGTCGATGCGTGGCTGTCGGCGCTGGGCGAAGAACACTTCCTGCAGGTGCTGCCGCTGGTGCGCCGCAGCTTCGCCGACTTCTCGGGCGCCGACCGGCGCGCGCTGGGCGAGCGTGCGAAGCGGGGCGCGACGGGTGGAAAAGGCGGCACGGCGGTGGTCGCCACAGCCGCCGCCGACTGGGACGAATCACGCGCGGTGCTCGCGCTGCCGCTGCTGCGGGAACTGCTGGGAGTGAAGGCATGAACACCGACGACACCGTTGCCGCGTCCGCGGACGAGACGCCGCCCTCCACCGACCGCCTGCAGCGCTGGCGCCTGGTGCTCGGCAGCGAGGCCACGCCCAGCTGCGGCGCCGTGGAAGGCCGGGTGCGCGAGATCGACATGGCGCTCGCCGCGCTCTACGAGGCCGACGGCCGGCGCGGCCTGGGCCAGGGCGGCCAGCGCGGCGGCCGGGGCGATTCGGCGCCCAGCGTGGCGCGCTGGCTCGGCGACATCCGCAAGTACTTTCCGAGCCAGGTGGTGCAGGTGATGCAGCGCGACGCGATGGAGCGGCTCAACCTGCGCCAGATGCTGCTGCAGCCCGAGATGCTCGAGAACGCCCAGCCCGACGTGCACCTGGTGGCCAGCCTCGTGGCGCTGGCCAGCGTGATTCCCGCGGGCACCAAGGACACCGCGCGCGCCGTGGTGCGCAAGGTGGTCGACGAGCTCATGAAGAAGCTCGAGGAGCCGATGCGCAGCGCCGTGAGCGGCGCGCTCAACCGCAGCCAGCGCAACCGCCGCCCGCGCCATTCGGAGATCGACTGGAACCGCACCATCCGCGCCAACCTGCGCCACTGGCAGCCCGAGTACCGCACGGTGGTGCCGCAGTCGCTGGTCGGCTACGGCCGCAAGGCGCGGCAGCCGCAGCGCGAGGTGATCCTGTGCATCGACCAGAGCGGCTCCATGGCCGCGTCGGTGGTCTATTCGAGCATCTTCGGCGCCGTCATGGCCAGCCTGCCGGCGGTGGCGACCAGGCTCGTGGTGTTCGACACCAGCGTGGTCGACATGACCGAGCAGCTGCAGGACCCGGTCGACCTGCTGTTCGGCGTGCAGCTGGGCGGCGGCACCGACATCAACGGCGCCGTGGGCTACTGCCAGGGCCTCATACGCGAGCCGCGCAACACCATCCTGGTGCTGATCTCCGACCTGTACGAAGGCGGCGTGGAAGAAAAGCTGCTGCACCGCGCCAACGAGCTGGTCGAGGCCGGCGTGCAGTTCATCGCGCTGCTGGCGCTCAGCGACGAGGGCGCGCCGGCCTACGACCGCGACCTGGCCGCCAAGCTGGCCGCGCTGGGCGTGCCCTCGTTCGCATGCACGCCCGACGCGTTCCCGGGCCTCATGGCCGCCGCCATCAAGCGCGAGGACGTGGCGGGCTGGGCCGCGGCACAAGGCCTGAGGACCAGCAGGGCTGGATGAACAGGCCCTAACATGGAGGCGGAGACGCCCGCCCATGCCGCCCATGATCCGCCGCCGACCGCTTCTGCTGCAGCTCCTGTCCACGGCCGCCCTCGCGGCCGGCACGCTGCCCCGCGCCGCGACGGCGCAGCCGCTCTATCCCGCCAGGCCCTTCCGCTGGATCGTGCCGTACCCGGCCGGTGCCGGCGCCGACATCGTCGCGCGCACCGTGGGCGCCCAGCTTGCCATCGACACCGGGCAGCCGGTGACCATCGAGAACCGCGCCGGAGGCAACACCGCGCTCGGCGCCATCGAGGCGGCGCGCGCGCCGGCCGACGGCTACACGCTGCTGTCGGCCGACAACGGCATGCTGGTGTTCAACCCCGCGATCTACCGCAACCTCAGCTACAACCCCGTGCGCGACTTCGCGCCGGTCACGCTGCTGGGCCGGCTGCCGATGGTGCTGCTGGTCGGCCCGGCCACCGGCGAGAAAGACGCGCGCGCGTTCATCGCCGACGCGCGCGCCTTTCCCGGCAAGGTCAGCTTCGCCTCCGCCGGCACTGGCAGCCCGCAGCACCTGGCCATGGAACTGCTCGAGCGCGAGGCCGGGCTGAAGATGGTGCACGTGCCGTATCGCAGCGCGGCGCCCGCGCTGGCCGACGTGGCCGGCGGCCAGCTGCCGGCCATGATGTGCGACCTGGCGGCGGCCCGCCGCTTCATCCAGAGCGGCAGGCTGCGCGCGCTGGCGGTGGCCCATCCGCGCCGGCTGGCGCAACTGCCGGCGGTGCCGACCTTCGCCGAGCTCGGCATGCCGCGCGTCGAGGCGGCCACGCTCATGGGGCTCGTGGTGCCCGTGAACACGCCTGGCGAGCTGGTGGCGCGGCTGCAGCAGGCGGTGGCCAGCGCCATCCACAACCCGGCGGTGCTGGCCCGGTTCGCCGACCTCGGCATCGAGGCCGCAGGCGACGGGCCCGGCAAGTTCGCTTCGCTGCTGCAGGCCGAAGCGGCGCGCTGGCACCCGCTCATCCGCGACCTCAACCTGGTGCTCGACTGAGCGGCCCGCGCCTTTACGGCAACTTTGCGCGCAGGCCGCACAGTTCTCATCCCCGGCTAAGAGTCGCTGCCTAGATTGGCGCATCGCCAGAAAGGGTCGGCGGGGCGGTGTGCACGGGCAGGCCGGCCTGCCCGGAAAAACAATGAAAACTCGCCGGTTCCACCACGTCGTCTTTGCGGACGATTTTTTTCGCTCCGCGGCCAACGGCCTGACCTGCCACGTCGCGAACCGGCGATTCCTGCGTGCTTTCTTCGACACCACCCTCGGCCGCCTGGGCCTGCCGGTGCAGGAGGTCGCGCCGCTGTCCGACGGCGGTCGCATCGACGTCGCGCGCCTCATGGCCCGGCTCGACCTGCCCTGCACGCCGGCCGGCTGGGCCCGTGCCTGCATCGCCGACCTGGCACCGCTGGCGGGGCGCGACGGCATGCCGGCGTTCGACCCCGGCTGCCTGGTGATCGGTTGGGGGCTGACGCCGGCGCTGCAGCGTTGCATCGACCGCGGCGGCGCCAGCTACCTCGACATCGAGATCGACCCGCGCCGCTTCACCGAGCACCTGCACTTCTGCGCCCGCACCAACGACCCCGCCATCGAGGCCGCGCTGCGCGCGCGCCGGGTGGACGAGGAGCTGTTCTGGAACCACGCGAGCGTGATCAAGGGCTACTTCGCCAGGCGCGGCGCCGCTTCGCTGTTCGACCCGCGGCTGCGCGTGGGGCTGTTCTTCGGCCAGAGCCTGGTCGACCTGTCGCTGGTGGGCGGCGGGCGAACCATGCATCCGGCCAGCGTGATCGCGCCGCTGCGCGAACTGGCGCGCGGGGTCGACCTGCTGGTCATCAAGCCGCACCCGTACGAGCCCGCGCTGCACGACCTCGCGCCCATCGCGCGGGCCATTCCCAACGTCGCGTGGACGCAGGAGAACACGTATGCGCTGCTGTCGGCGAACAACGTGCACTTCGCGTCGGCGCTGTCGTCCAGCGTGCTGGCCGAGGCGCGCTATTTCCGCAAGCCCGCGCATGCGCTGATCCATGCGGACCGCAATGCGCGCTCGCAGCTGCCGGCGGCATGCTCGGGCTGGATGCCGATCGGCGCCGGGCTCGGCGCGATGGACTTCATGGCCGAGGCCTGCGGCGACATCTCGCCCCTGTCGGCCAATGCCGCCGCCAGCGCATCGGCGTGGCCGGCCGCCGCCATCGAGCAGGCCTTCGCGCTGCGCTGGGGCTTCGACGACAAGAGCCAGGGCCTGCGCGACGTGGCCGAGCTGCGCCTGGACCGGCCCTACATGTTCCACCCCGGCAGCCCCGCGGCCGGCTGGCTCAGCCACGGCTGGGCCGGCTTCGACGGGGAGGGCGCGCGCAGCGAGGGCGAACTGGCCAGCCTGGTCATACCGCTGCCCGCGCTGGCGCCTTCGCAATCGCTTGCGCTGTCGCACCAGAGCCCGCACCGCATCGAGGTGCGGGTGGACTACCGCAGCAATGCCAAGGCCACGAGCGTGCACGCCATGTTCGACGGCGTGGTGCTGCCGGCCCGGCGCGTCACGGGGGCGCGCCGCCGCAGCCTCGTGTTCGACATCGAGGCCGCGGCGGCGCGCAAGTGCCTGGTGCTGCAGTTCGTGGTGGCGGACACCGGGCGCTCCCTGCCGCGGCGTGCGCTCGCGCGGCCGTCTTTCACGATCAAGCGGCTGCAGGTGTCGCTGCGCATGGGCCGGGGCGTGGTTTCGGCGCCGCCGAAGGCCACGTCGATGCGATGGACCGAGATGCATCCGCTGCGCGCGGCGGCCCGCGTGTTCCGCGCGGTGGTCGATTCGGCGCGCGGGGTCATGGGCTAGCCGGCGCGCCGCCCGCAAGGCGCAGCAGCAGCGTGACCCATTGCTGGCGGCGGTCGATGGCGGCCTGCCTGCCTTCGACGCCGTCCGTGGTGTTGCCGGCATTCATGGCGAGCAGTTCGCCCGCCGCGGTTGCCACGGCCCGCGCGAACTTCGCCGCGTCGCCGCGCCACACCACCACCCGGTGCTCGAGCCCGAGCTGCGCGGCGCGCCCGGCGTTGATCGCCTGTTCGGGCTGGTCGGTCAGCAGCAGCAGGATCGGCTTGCGGTACACCGCCGCGATCGACAGCGCCGCCATGCCCGGCGCGGAGACGATGAAGGCGCTGCGCGCTGCGGCCTCGATCCAGTGCTCGTCGCGCGCATGCCAGCGGGGACGCCACGCATAGCCTTCGCCCACCAGGTGCGCCGGCAGGCCCGCGTCGGCCAGGCCCTGCTCCAGGCCTTCGGCCAGGGCAGGTTCCTCGAAGTGGGGGTTCAGGTAGACGGCGGCGGCGCGCGGCGCGGCCTCCTGTGCATGGGCCACCGCATCCACCACCGCGACCGGCGTCGGCAGCCGCCAGCCGCCGCGCCCGTCGTGCGCCGGCTCGCCGTGCGCGAAGTCATGCGCGATGCGCGCGAGGCTGCGGTCGATCTGCCAGGCCACGATGCCGCCGAACAGCCGCGCCACGGCGCCCGGCATACGGCCCTCGAAGTTGATCTGCAGCGCATGCCGCAGGCTCGCGCCGTACACGTGCACGACCTTGCGGCGCCAGAACGGCAGCCAGCCCATCAGCAGCAGCGCGGGGTGGAAGGAGTCGTTCACCACCAGGTCGGCTTCGCGGAAGCGGCGGCTCAGCCGCAGCACGTCGCGCAGCATGCGCGTGGGGCGGAACATGTAGTGCGCCACGTTGCGGTCGGTCTCGCGGCGCAGCATGTTCTGCTCCTTGTCGAACTGCACCGCGTAGTGGCGCGAAAGCACGGGCGCGTCGATGCCGAAGCCGGCCAGGAAGCGCGCGCCTTCGTCCGAGGTGGTGAGCACCTGCACCTGCGCGCCGGCGTCGCGCAACGCGTGCGTCAGCAGTTGGGCGCGCATCAGGTGGCCGCGCGCGTCCGCGGTCGCGAGGTAGAGGATGCGCGGCGGCATCGCTCAGGCGTGATGCCGGTGCCGCAGCGGCCGCGTGGCGCCCGGACGCAGCCGCAGGGCCACGCCCGCCAGCCACATCCCGGCCGCGCCGGTGATGCCGAAGCCGCGTTCGGTGTCTCGCACCTCGCGCATCAGCTGCGCGAGCCGGGCCTGCTCGTGCGGCGCCACGCAGCGCTGCAGCGTGTGGCTGCACAGGCGGATGTGGCGGTCTTCGTCGGCCAGCACGCGTGACAGCAGCGGATGCAGCGGATGCTGCCGGCCGATCAGCGCGCAATGGCGCTGCAATATGCGCGAGGCCATCTGCTCCGCGCTCAGGCCGATGGCATAGGCAGGCACCAGCCCGCCGTGCGCGAAGTGCGGCGCATGCCGGCGGATCAGCTGCTGCCAGCGCGCCAGCTTGCGGCGGCTGAACCAGTCGGGCCGGGGTGCTTCCTCGGGCGAGGCGGCGGCCTGGGCGGTGCCGCCGCGCAGGTTGATGGCTTCCGCGAAAAGGCGCGCGTGCAACTGCTCGTCGGCCAGGTGCTGGTCGAGCTGGCGCGCGAGCCAGTCGGGCGGGTCGATGCGCAGCTCGCGCTGCAGCGCCTGCTCGGACGACTCCTCGCCCACCAGGTAGAAGCGCAGCAGCAGCATCTCGCCCGCGTTGCTCGCATGCAGCTGCCGCAGCGCGGCGCGCTTGAGGTGGTGCACGATGCGCGCCTGCAGTGCGGGCCAGCCGCGAAGCCGCGGCGGGGCGAGGCAGTCGAAGCCGGCTGCCGCGTCTGGTGTCTGGTCAGCGGGCATCGGCCTTGGCCTGCATGGGCTGCGGCTGTTGCTGCTGCCAGCCCAGCACGAGCCCGATGAAGCTGTCTTGCAGGAACGCGCGCGCGGCCGCGTCGGCGCCCGCGAATTCGCGCTGCTGTCCGTCGTAGCGCACGAAGCCCTTGCCGCCGGCCGCGCCCAGCACCAGCTTCTCGTTCTTGCGGAAGCCGCGCTGCAACAGCGGCTGCAACAGCGACTGCGACTCGAGCCAGTACAGGAACAGGTCGCGCTGCACCACCTGGCGCGGGATCTTGCCGCTGAGCGCCTGCAGCTCCAGCGTCCAGTTGCCTTGCCGCATCGCTTCGGCCAGTTCGCGGCCCTTGGCGGCCGGCGCGTGGAAGCGTGCGCGCGCCACCGACTTCGACGCCTTGCCCAGCCCCAGGCCGATGGTGATGTCGGCGTCTCTTGCGCCATCGGTGCGGTTGTCGTCCACCTGCACCAGCACGTTGGCCAGGCGCGCCGTGAGCGAGGGCCTGGCCAGCGCTTCGATGACCTGGTCGGCCGTGAGCACCACGCGCTCGGTGTTCGCCTCGTTCACCACGACCTGGTACGGGTCGATGCGGATGTCGTTGAACTCCCCGCCCATGGGCGAGTGCGCGTGGCTGCTCACCGACCAGTCGCTGCCCGAGCGGCTCAGCAGCGCGTGGAAGGTCAGCGGCACGCGCTGGCCGCCGCGCGCCTGGCCCGAGCCCTGCAGCAGCACGTCGCCGACGATGGTCTTCTCGGCGTAGCTGCGGGTGTTGGTGAAGCGGATGGTGTGCGCGGCGCCGTCGAGCGCAGCGCGCGTCTCGGGGTCGTCGAGGGCGAGGCGGTTGCAGTCGTTGCCCGCGCCGGCCAGCGCCGCGAAGGGGCAGCCGGCATCGGACTTGAAGTTGAATACGCCGCGGCCGGTGAAGTCGGCGGCGCTGGCCAGCGTGAAGGCGCCTGCGAGCGCGAGGCCGAGCGCGGCGCGGCGCGCCGGAAACGAAGAGCGGATGTGCATGGTCTTTGTCGTTTGTTGTTCTTGTGGCGAGCGCCGCTCAGGGCCGGCGGATTCAGGGCCGGTGATAGGAGAGCGCCTGCGCGTCCGCATTGGTGCGGCCCGTGGTGTGCCAGCCGATGCCGCGCGCGAACGCGCCCAGCATGTCGACGGCCGAGAAACCCAAAATCAGCGCCACGCCCGCGAGCCAGCGCAGGCCGCGCAGCGGCGGCAGGTCTTGATGGTTCAGCGCCTTCACGCTGAAGCCCAGCCGCGTGAACAGCACGCACAGCGGGCCGATGGGGCCGCTCTTGGCCAGCCACTGCCAGCGCGGCGACACGTAGCTGCGCAGCAGGTGCGGCGTGAGCGAGTAAGTGTCCTGCCCGCGCATCCAGCGCAGCTTGAGCGCCTCCAGGCGCGTGTCCGGCAGGCGGTGTTCGGTGTGGGCCGCGGCCGCGTAGCGAATGGGCACGCCCGCCGCCTTTAGCCGCATGCCCAGCACCTGGCAGTGCGCGCGGTACACGCCGTCGAGCGCCTGGTAGCTGTGCCGCTCGAACACCTCGCGGCGGAAGGCCACGTTGTTCGCGTAGAAGTTGCTCGTGGCGCCGGCATGGCCGGCGTTGGGGAAGTACATGAAGTCGATGGTCGTCAGCGCGGTGCCGACCACGTTGGCCGCGTAGCTGGTGCGCCCGGCCACCACCTCGGGCGCATCGGCGCCTTGCGTGAACGGCAGCAGCATCTGCAGCAGCCAGTCGTCGTCGGGCAGGCAGTCGGCATCGGCGAACACCACGTGCGTGCAGCGCTGCGCATCGGTGGCCGCGAAACCGGCGTTCTTGGCGTCGTAGTACCCGGTGGCCGCGTCGATGCGCACGAAGTCGACCGGCCGGCCCGCGAGCGCGCTCACCGCATCGCAGGTGGCGGGGCTCAGCCCGTCGTGCGTGATGACCACCTGCGCGAGCGCCGTGAGCGGCAGCTTCTGTTTCGCGAGCAGTGCCACCAGGCGCTGCAGGCTGGCGCCGGCCCTTGCCTCGGCATCCGCTCCGCCGCGCAGGTTGTTGGTCTCCAGGACCAGCGCGCAACGCGCGGCAACTTGATCGGGCATCATCGAATTTTCCTGTCCGGACATTGTTTTGAAGGCTTGCACCCTGCTTTTATCGCACAACCGCGCCAGCCACCAGTGCAGCGCGCCGTCGGGCCGGCCATGAAGGTCGGCATCTTCGGCGCCGGCTACGTGGGCCTGAGCTTCGCGGCCTGCCTGGCCGAGGCCGGGCACGAGGTGCTCTGCACCGACGCCGACCTGCCGCGCATCGAAGGCCTGCAGCGCGGCCTGATGCCCTTGCACGAACCGGACCTGGAGGCCCTGGTGGCCAAGGGCCTGGCCGCCGGCACGCTGCGCTTCACCGCCGACGCGCAGGCCGCCTGCGGGCACGGCGACGTGCTCTTCATCGTGGTCAACACGCCGGCGGATGCGCAAGGGCGCGTCGACCTGCGGCAGGTGATGGCGGTGGCGGCGGGCATCGGGCGGCACCGCGAGCGCGAGGCGCTGGTGGTGTGCAAGTCGACCGCGCCGGTGGGCACGGCCGACCAGATCGAGGCCGTGCTGAGCGGCGAGCTTTCGCGGCGCGGCGCCTCGCTGCGCATCGCGGTGGCCGCCAATCCCGAGTTCCTGCGCGAAGGCGCGGCCGTGCGCGACTGCCGGCGGCCCGACCGCGTGGTGATCGGCACGCGGGACCCGTGGGCCATCGACCTGCTGGCCCGGCTCTACGCGCCGTTCGTGAGCGAACCCGAAAGGCCGCTGCTGGTGATGGACCGCCGCTCGGCCGAGCTCACCAAGTACGCAGCCAACGCGATGCTCGCCACCCGCATCAGCTTCATGAACGAGATGGCGCGCGTGGCCGGGCACGCGGGCGCCGACATCGAGATGGTGCGGCGCGGCATCGGCGCCGACCACCGCATCGGGCCCGACTTCCTGCGGGCGGGCGCGGGCTACGGCGGCTCCTGCCTTGCCAAGGACGTGCGCGCGCTGACCCGCATGGCCGAGCGCGACGGCCATGCGCTGCGCATTCTGTCGGCGGTCGAGGCCGCGAACCACGAGCAGAAGGGCCGGCTGTTCGACCTGATGACGCACCACTTCGAAGGCCGCATCGCGGGCAGGACCGTCGCAGTGTGGGGCTTGGCCTTCAAGCCCGACACCGACGACATGCGCGACGCGCCCAGCCTGGTGCTGCTGGAGCGGCTGCTGGCGGCAGGCGCGCGCGTGCAGGTGCACGACCCGGCCGCGATGGCGAATGCGCGCGCCATCGTCGGCGAGCGCGACGGCCTGCGCTGGTGCGCCACCGCGCAAGAGGCGCTGCACGGCGCCGACGTGCTGGCGCTGGTGACCGAGTGGCCGGTGTTCCGCGAGGCCGGCCTTGCGCAGATCGCGCGGGAACTGCGCATGCCGGCGATCTTCGACGGCCGCAACGTCTATGACGCGGCGCAGGTGGAGGCCGCGGGCATCATCGCGTACTACGGCATCGGGCGTGGGCGCGCGGTGCCGCGCTGAGGCGGTCGCCCGGTCAGTCCTGCGGCAGGAAGGCGTCGCCGGGCGTGAGCGGCGCATGCCGGTAGCTGGCCGGCGTGCGGCTCAGCTTCACCGGCGCGCCGATGCCGCGGTAGCCGCCGGGCATCTCGACCACCATCTCGCGGTGCAGCGTGTGCGGGTGCTGCAGCGCGGCGTCGACCGGCAGCACCGGCGCGGCGGGCACGCCTGCCGCCATGAGCTGCTCGACGAGCTGGCGGCCGTCGAAAGCGGCCATGGCCGCCTCGAGCTGCTGCTTGAGCCCGTCGCGGTGCACCGAGCGTGCGCCGGCGCTGCGGTAGAGCGGATCTTCGGCAAGCCCGGGCAGGCCGATGCAGCGGCACAGGCTGGCGAACTGGCGGTCGTTGCCCACGGCGACGAACACGGGGTCGGTGCCGGTGGCGAGTGCGTCGTAGGGATAGATGTTGGGGTGCGCGTTGCCGGTGCGGCGCGGCGCGGTGCCGTCCATGAACCAGTTGGCCGCATGCGGATGCAGCAGCGACAGGCCGCTGTCGTACAGCGCCGCTTCCACGAACTGGCCGCGTCCGCTGCGGTTGCGTTCCTGCAGCGCGAGCAGCACGCCGATGACCGCGTTGAGGCCGGTCACCATGTCGACGACGGGCAGCCCGACGCGCAGCGGGCCGCCGTCGGCTTCGCCGTTGATGCTCATGATGCCGGTCATGGCCTGCACGGCGGCGTCGTAGCCGGGCAGCGCACCGAGCGGACCATCGGCGCCGAAGCCGGAGACGCGGCACCACACGAGGCGCGGGAAGCGTTGCGACAGGGTGTCGTAGCCGATGCCCCAGCGTTCCATGGTGCCGGTCTTGAAGTTCTCGATGAGCACGTCGGCCTCGGCGACCAGGGCGAGCAGCGATTCGCGGCCTTCTTCTGTCGAGAAGTCGAGGTGCTGCACGCGCTTGTTGCGGTTGAGGCCGTGGTAGTACGAGGCGACGCCTTCCTTGAACGGCGGGCCCCAGGTGCGGGTGTCGTCGCCTTGTGGCGGCTCGACCTTGAGCACATCGGCACCGTGGTCACCGAGGATCTGTCCGCAGTAGGGACCGCCGAGGATGCGGGAGATGTCCAGCACCCGGATGCCTGCGAGGGCGCCTTTGGGTTGAGTCATTTCTGTCTTTCTTCTGTTCGTTCTTTCGGGGGTCGTGCACAGGCCACCGGGTACTCCCCTCCGCGAATGTCCCCCGGGGCTGCGCCCCTCCTCCTTTATTTCGCTGCGGGGAGCACCCGGCGCCCTGTGCACAGGGCACGCTGCCGGTTTGCAGCCGATCGACCAGTGCTCCGGACGATCACGACGATGGGGTGCCTTGCGCAGCGAAATAAAGGAGGAGGCCGAAGGCCGGGGGACATTCGCGGAGCAAGGTACCCCGTCGGCGTGATCGCGCCCTGAATGACTGCATTCAGTCCAGCTGCGCCCCGGACTTCTGAACCACGTCCTTCCACTTGACCGACTCCGCGGCGATGAACTGCCCCAGCTTCTGCGGCGATGTGTCGGCCGATGCTTCCAGGCCTTGGGCAGAGAACATCTGCTTCACCTTGGGTGAGTTGAGCACCTCGGCAAACGCATGATTCAGCTTGGCAACGCGGTCCGCCGGCGTGCCGGCCGGCGCGACGATGCCGAAGAACACGCTCACGTCATAACCCTTGTAGCCCTGCTCCGCGATCGTCGGCACGTCGGGCAGCGCCTGCGAGCGCGCCGACGTGGCCACGCCCAGCGCGCGCAGCTTGCCCGCCTTCACATACGGCAGCGCGGTGAGGATGTCGGTGAACGTCATGCTCACCTGGTTGCCCAGCAAATCATTGAGCGCCGGCCCCGTGCCCTTGTACGGAATGTGCTGCAGGTCGGTGCCCGCCACCGAGTTGAAGAGCACGCCCGCCAGGTGCGACGACGCACCGTTGCCCGACGACGCATAGCTCAGCTTGCCGGGGTTGGCCTTGGCGTAGGCCACGAGCTCCGGCACGGTCTTCACCGGCAGGGCGGGGTTCACCACCAGGATGTTGGGCAGGTAGCCGACCTGGATCACCGGCGCGAAGCTCTTCACCGGGTCGTAGTTGATCTTGCGGTACAGGCTCTTGTTGATGGCCAGCGGGCCCGAGGTGCCGAACATCAGCGTGTGGCCGTCGGCCTCGGCGCGCGCCACGTATTCGGCGCCGATGTTGCCGCCCGCGCCCGCCCGGTTCTCCACGATCATCGGCTGGCCGAGGCGGTCCTTCATCTCGGCGGCGAGCGTGCGCGCCATCGCGTCGGTCGGGCCGCCGGGCGGGAAGGGCACGACCAGCGTCAAGGGCTTGGCGGGAAAGGCGTCGGCCGCATGCGCGGCGGGCACGGCGGCCACGAGCGTGGCGCATGCGGTCAGCAGGAAGATGAAGCGTTTCAAGGGATGTCTCCGGTTCTTGTGTGATGAGCTGGGAAAGCAGGTTCAGGCGACGGCCTGCGCGGTGCGTGCGGCGGGGGCGCCGTTCCAGTCGGCGGGCATCGCATCGGGCGAGAGCGGGTCGCGCGGCAGCACGCGGTGCAGCAGCACCAGCTGCGCCCAGCGCAGGCGCGGCGCGGAGCCGCCGTGCGCGGCCTCCCAGGCCATCGCGATGGCGCTGGTGCAGTGGTAGAGCGCCGATGCCGCCTGGCGCGCGAGCACGTCGCCGCCTTCGCGCGCGGCGGTCTCGGCCAGCGCGGCGGCGCGGTCCAGCGCGTCGCGCAGGGCCTTGGCGAAGGCCGGGGCCAGCGCCGCGTCGTCGAGCAGCTTGCGGCAGTGCGCGCGCAGCACGGGCAGCGAGCCTTCGCGCTTGACCGCGCGGATCACGTCGAGCGCCACGATGTTGCTGGTGCCTTCCCAGATCGAGCCCAGGTGCGCGTCGCGCACCAGGCGCGCATCGCTCCATTCCTCGATGTAGCCGCAGCCGCCGCGCACTTCCATCGCATCGCCCGTCACCTTGCGCGCATCGCGGCAGGCGCGGAACTTGATGAGCGGCGTGAGGATGCGCAGCAGCGCATAGGCGTCGGGCTCGCCGGCGTCGGAGCGGGCGAGCGCCAGTGCGGTCTGGCACACCATCGTGCGGGCCTGCTCGGCCGGCAGGCGCAGCTTGTCGAGCTGGCGCTGCATCAGCGGCATCTGATCGAGCGTGCGGCCGAAGGCGCGGCGCTCGGACGCGATGAACTCGGCCTCGGCCACTGCACGGCGCATCAGGCCGGCGGCGCGCACGCCGTTCGACAGTCGCGAGTTGTTGACCATGTCGGCCATCTGCACGAAGCCGCGGCCGGCCTCGCCCACGAGGTACGCGACCGCGCCCTCGAGGCGGATCTCGCCGCTGGCCATCGAGCGCGTACCCAGCTTGTCCTTCAACCGGATGATGCGGTAGTGGTTGAGGCTGCCGTCGTCCAGCCGGCGCGGCAGCAGGAACAGCGACACGCCCTTCATGCCGGGCTGGCCGCCCGATTCGTCGTCGGCGCGCGCCAGCACCATCGCGAAGTCGGCGTCGGGGTTGGAGCAGAACCACTTGTCGCCGCTCAGGCGCCAGCTGCCGTCGGCTTCCTGATAGTGGGCCAGCGTGGCGGTGGCGGCGATGTCGGAGCCGGCGGCCTGCTCGGTCATGAACATCGCGCCCTGCGCGAGTTCGTCGAAGTCGAGCGAGGTCAGGCGCGGCAGGTACTTCGCGACCAGCTCAGGGTGGCCGAATTTCTTGAGCGTGCGCGTGAGCGAATCGGTCATCGACACCGGGCAGCACAGGCCGAACTCGGCCTGCACGAACAGGTAGGTCAGCACGTATTTGACGAGCGGCGGCATCCTGCCCTGCCAGCCCAGCGTCTCGTCGCGGTGCGAGATGGCGGCCAGGCCGAACTCGGCGAGCGCCAGGCGTTCCATCTCGACATACGCGGGGTGCTTGAGGATCTTCTGGTCGTCCAGCCCGGTGCGGGTGCGCTGCTTCAGCACGGGCGGGTTGCGGTCGGCGGTGCCGGCCAGTTCGTCGAGCAGGCCGCCCGCGAGGCCGCCCAGGCGCTCGAAGTGCGGCTGCATGTGCCGGCGCAGGTCTTCGGGCAGGTAGAGCGCGAGCAGCGCGTGCAGCTCGGCGTCGGTGGTGAACAGGTTCTGGCCGTGCCGGTCGGGAATGGGATGGGCTTGCTCTGCGGACATGCGCTTTGTCTCCATGGGTCCTTTGGTTTGGCGCATTGTTGGAGCCGCGACGATCCGTGTCTAATATCGATTTGGTCTTGTTCGATTCGATCTGACTATCCATGGAACTGCGGCACCTGCGCTACTTCTCCGTGCTCGCCGAAGAACTGCACTTCGGCCGGGCGGCCCGCCGCCTGTCGATCTCGCAGCCGCCGCTGTCGGTGGCGATCCGCCAGCTCGAGGACACGGTGGGTGCGCGGCTCTTCGAGCGCAACAGCAAGGAAGTGCGGCTCACGCCGGCCGGCGAGGCGCTGCGCGTGTCGGCGCGGCGCGTGCTGCTGCAGGCGGAAGAGGCGGCCGCGGAGGCGCGCGACGTGGCGCTGGGTTCGGCGGGGCGGCTGCGCATCGGCTTCGTCGGCGCGATGCTGTACCGGGGCCTGCCGCAGGCGCTGCGGGCTTTCCAGGCGAAGCACCCGGCGGTGCGCATCACCTTGAGCGAACTCAATTCCGGCGTGCAGATCACCGAGCTGCTGAACGACCGGCTCGACCTGGGCTTTGCCCACACGCGGCGCGTGCCGCTCGAACTGCAGCACCGGCTGCTGCTGTCGGAACCCTTCGTGGCCTGCCTGCCGGCGGGGCATGCGCTCGCGCGCAAGCGGGTGCTGGCGCCGGCCGACCTGCGCGCGCAGCCGTTCGTGCTGTTCTCGCGCGAGGCCTCGCCCGACTATCACGAGCGCATCCTGTCGATCTGCGCCGACGCCGGCTTCCTGCCCGAGGTGCGGCATGAAGTGCGCCACTGGCTGGCCGTGGTCTCGCTGGTGTCGCAGGGGCTGGGCGTGGCGCTGGTGCCGCAGGCGATGCGCAATTCAGCCTTGCGCGGCGCTGTGTTCAGGCCGCTCGACCGCGCGGTGGCGCAGTCGGAGGCCTATGGCATCTGGCGCAACGGACCGGCCAACGTGCTGGTCGAGCGGCTGCTGCAGGGCGTGGCGGACAGCATTGCCGCCGATCAGAGTCAGGCGTAGAGGGGTTCTTCCGCCATCTGCTCGCACTGGTCTTCCAGCACCAGGATCTGGCCCTTCCAGTAGTCGCTGGAGCCGAACCACGGAAAGTTGATCGGGAAGATCGGGTCTTCCCAGCGCCGCGCCAGCCATGCGCTGTAGTGGATGAGCCGCAGCGTGCGCAGCGGCTCGATCAGCGCCAGCTCGCGCCGGTCGAATTCGCGGAACTGCTCGTAGCCGTCGAGCAGGCCCGACAGCTGCGCGGTGCGCTGGGCGCGGTCGCCCGACAGCAGCATCCACAGGTCCTGCACCGCGAAGCCGGTGCGCGCGTCGTCGAGGTCGACGAAGTGAGGGCCGCCGCCGGGGCGGTCGGTAGGCGTCCACAGAATGTTGCCGGGGTGCACGTCGCCGTGCAGGCGCAGCTTGCGCGGCTTGAAGTCGGAGGCCGGCGGCTGCAGCGCCAGCGCGGTGGCGCGGACCATGTCCAGCGCGTCGTTGCAGGCCTTTTCCCAGTCGCGCTGCACGTCCAGCGGGATCTTGTCGTTCTCCAGCAGCCAGTCGCGCGAGTCCAGGCCGAAGGTCTGCAGGTCGAGCGCGGGGCGGGCCTCGAAGGGCTTCGCGCTGCCCACGGTGTGGATGCGCGCGAGGAAGCGGCCGACCCATTCGAGCACCTCGAAGTCGTCGAGCTCGGGCGCGCGCCCTCCGCGGTACGGGCTCACGCTGAAAGCGAAGCCGGCGTGGTGGTGCAGGGTCTTGCCGTCGAAGGCCAGGGGCGGCACGGCGGGCACTTCGCCGGCGGCCAGTTCGAGCGAGAAGCCATGCTCTTCGAGGATCTCGGCCTCGCTCCAGCGCCCGGGGCGGTAGAACTTGACGACGACCGCGGAGCGGTCTTCCAGGTAGACCTGGTAGACCCGGTTCTCATAGGAATTCAGGCCGGTGAGCCGGCCGTCGCCGTGCAGGCCGAGCGTCGCGAGCGCGTCGAGCACCACGTCGGGCGTGAGGCTCTCGTAAGGATGTGTGTTCGCGGGCGCCGCGGAAGAAGGAGTCATGCGGCCATTGTCGCCACACGCGCGCTCCAGGGGTCAGGCGTCGCCAGGTTGTTTGTAAAGAGAAAGGACATGGCCCGCGCGCGGATCGCCCTTGCCGGCCAGCACCTGCGCGTAAGCGGCCTGCACCGCCTCGCCGCCGTGGTGGCGCTCGGCGCGCAGCCAGGGCTTGTTCGCATCGGTCGCGGTGGCGATGAAGTCGCGCCAGGCGGCCACCATGCGGCGCCCGAACTCTTCCGCGCCCCATTCGGCCGTGCGCTTCTTGATCTGCGCAGGCGCGAAGAACAGCGTGGCGCGCGGGCCGGCCAGGTCCTTGCCGGCGCCCTTGGCGGCAAGCTGCTCGACGTGCGTGCCGCCGATGGAACTGCTGTACTTCAGTTGGGTGAACCGGCCGTGGATGGCGTTGCGCAGCGCGCCGTTGCCCGCGAAGTCGATGTACACGCAAGGCGTGTCGGCCGCGATGGTGTCGAGCGCCTCGTAGGTCACCACGCGGTCGTAGCAGCCCAGGCTTTCGCAGAAGGCCACGTTGGCCGGCGAAGTCAGGCCGATCACCTCGATGCCTTCGCGCCGGTGCAGCTGGAACGCGGTGCCGTAGGCCGTCTTGCTCGACGCGCTGGACAGCAGCATGGTCCTTGCGCCGAAGAAATCGTTGTCGCCCATGAAGTCGTCGATCAGCCACGAGGTGATGAACAGCGGGCGCAGCAGCGACTGCGTGTCTTCCGAATCGGCGGTGTAGAGCGGGTCGCGCGCGCAGCGGAAATACTGGTTGTAGACGGCGGGCAGCTCGGCGCGGTGCGCCGCCGTGTCGGTGAAGCGCTCGGGCGACAGCCGCCCGGGGCTCAGCACCGCGCCGGTGGCCATCGGCCAGTAGCCGTAGAGCCGCTCGCCCACCGCCACGCCCGGGTGCAGCGACTGCACCACGCTCGCGAAGCCCCACACGGGAATGCTGCCCCAGCCTTCTTCGCCGGTCGGGTAGAACTGCCAGTAGCTCATCGCATCGCCGAAGGCGGCATAGGTGATGTTGTTCGACGTGAGCGCAAAGCTGTCGATGCGCACGCGCACCTGGCCGTCGGCCAGCGGCGCGTCGGTGGCGGTGTGCAGCCGCGTGGTCGCGAGCTGGTCTTTGCGGATGAGAAGGCTGGTGGTGCTCATGGGCGAAGCTCCGGCAGTGGATCGTGCCCGCGACCTTAGCCAAGCGCCATGAAAGGCGCCATCGCGCGCGGCGTTTTGGCGTCGCGCGCGAGACATGCCGTGCCTGCCCTGCCGCTCTGGCGCTCTTCCGCTCAGTCCGAGCGCCCGTGCCGCAGCACGCGGCCCGCATGCACGTCGGCCGTGCGGCCCTCGCGGCAGGCGAGCCGGCCGTTGACGAACACCGCGTCGATGCCCGCGCTGGGCTCGGTGGGGTGGTCGAAGGTGGCGCGGTCGGCCACACGCTGCGCGTCGAACACCACGATGTCGGCATGGTGGCCGCTTGCCAGCAGGCCGCGTTCGTGCAGGCCGAAGCGGCGCGCGCTCAGGCCCGTCATCTTGTGTACCGCCGTCTCCAGCGAGAACAGCTTGCGCTCGCGCACGTAGTGGCCCAGCACGCGCGGGAAGGTGCCCCACAGGCGCGGGTGCGGGCTGGTGTCGTGCGCCAGGCCGTCGGAGCCGACCATGGCCATCGGGTGGCCGAGGATGCGGCTCACGTCGTCCTCGCTCATCGCGAAGTAGATCGCGCCGGCGGGCTGCAGCTCCGCGGCCATCTGCTCGGGCGGGCGGCCGCGCTCGCGCGCCAGTTCGAACAGCGAGCGGCCGGCCGCGCTGGCGTCGGCCTTCGACCAAGTCACGCGCACGTCGTCGGACTGCGCCACGCGCCCGGGCAGCAGCATGGTCGACGAGGCGTTGTAGGGATAGCAGTCGAAGCACACGCGCTGTGTTTGCGCGGCCTCCTCGATGGCCGCGAGCGTCTGCACCGAGCGGCCGTGGTTGGCCTTGCCGACCAGCTTGTGGTGCGACAGCACCGTGTCCACGCCCAGCGCGCGGCCGATGTGCAGCGCCTCGCGCAGCGCCTCGTCAATGGCGTCGGCCTCGTCGCGGATGTGCATGGTGACGATGCCGCGCGCGCCGGCCAGCGCGACGCCCACGGCAATCAACTCCTGCGCGCTGGCGGCGCGCGCCGGCGGGTAGTAGAGGCCGGTCGACAAGCCGATGGCGCCGCTGTCCAGCGCCTGTGCCAGGTCGTCCGCCATGCGCCGCGTCTCGTCGCCGTCGGCCACGCGGTCCAGCCGCGCCATGTGCCGCACGCGCAGCGTCGAATGGCCGACCAGGCAGGCGGCATTGAGCGCGGGCCGTGCCTGTTCGAGCGCGTCGAGGTAGTCGCCGAAGCGCTCGAAGCGCCAGGCGTCGCTGCCCAGCAGGTCGAGCGGCGCGGGCGGCGTGACCGCCGAGCACAGCGGCGCCAGGCTCACGCCGCAGTTGCCGGTGACCACGGTGGTCACGCCCTGCGACAGCTTGGGGTGGGCGCCCTGCGGCGCGTCGAGCAGCAGCCGGTCGTCGTGCGTGTGCACGTCGATGAAGCCCGGCGCCACGATGCGCCCGCGCGCGTCGAAGCGATCGCGCGCCGCCACGCCGGCCAGGTCGCCCAGGCGCACGATGCGCCCCTGTTGCACGCCCACGTCGGCGCGCACGCGCGGCGCGCCGCTGCCGTCGATCACCTCGCCGCCTTCGATCACCAGGTCGAGCATCGCCATGCCTTCAATCGACCTGCGCGCCGGAGCGCTTCACCACGTCGGCCCACAGCGGCGTTTCGCGGGCCACGCGCTCCCACAGCCGCTGCGGCGGTCCGGTGAGCGTTTCGAAGCCGATGGCCGCGTACCTCTCGCGCATGGCCGGCGTGGCGAGGATGGCGTTGACGGCCGCGTTCAGCCGCTCGACCACGGCGGGGGGTGTCCTCGCGGGCGCGACGATGCCGCCCCAGGCCACCACGTCGTAGCCCGGCACGCCCGACTCGGCCACGGTGGGAATGGCCGGAAACAGGGCGCTGCGCTGCGCGCCCGTGACGGCCAGCACCGCCAGCCGCCCGGCCTGGATGTGCGGCGCGATCGAACTCAGGTTGTCGAACATCAGGTCCACCTGGCCGCCCATCAGGTCCTGGATGGCCTGCGGGCTGCCGCGGTAGGGCACGTGCGCCATGGACGTGCCCGTCAGGGTCTTGAACAGCTCGCCGCTCAGGTGGCCGGTGGTGCCGTTGCCGGCCGAGGCCATGGTGAGCTTGCCGGGGCGGGCCTTCGCCAGCGCGACCAGTTCGCCCACGCTGTGCACGCCCAGGTCCTTGCGCACCACCAGCGCGTTCTGCACGTAGCCCAGCAGCGCGACGGGCACCAGCTGGCGGTCGGGGTCGTAGGGGAGCTTCGAGAACAGCGCCTTGTTGATGGCCAGCGTGCCCACGTTGCCGTAGCCCAGCGTGTAGCCGTCGGGCGCGGCGCGCGTCACGTCGGCCATGCCGATGTTGCCGCTGGCGCCTGGCTTGTTGTCGATGACGATCGCCTGGCCCAGCGACTTCGACAGCTCGTTGGCCAGCAGGCGGCAGACCGCGTCGGGCGAGCCGCCCGCGGCCGAGGGCACGACCAGGCGCACCGCGCGCTCGGGCCAGTCGCCCGCGCGGGACGCCAGCGGCAGCGCCGCCAGCGCGGTGGCCGAAGCCAGCCGCAACAGCGCGCGGCGGGTGGGAATCTGCGGTGTCATGGAAAGCCTTTCATCGTCGAAGCCATCAAGGAATGGCCGCGATGTTGCGCGGCGCGCTCTCCGTGGACAAACCATGTTTGCTGCGTCTAGCATGAGGTTTTCGCATGCACTTTCGCGGTGCTGCACTGGCAAACGCCCACAGCGGCATGCACCGAAAGAGCGCTTTCCTCATGAACACCAACATCCGTGCCCCTTCGACGATGTCGCTGCTGTGCCTGGAGGCCAGCGCGCGGCTGCGCTCGTTCACCGCCGCCGCGCACGAGCTGCGGCTCACACAGGGCGCGGTGAGCCGCCAGGTGCAGACGCTCGAGGATCGGCTCGGCGTGCGGCTGTTCACGCGCCGCCGCGAGGCGCTCGCGCTGACCGAGGCGGGGACGTACTACCTGGGCGAGGTGGCGCCCTTGCTGCGCCGGCTGGAGCGCGCCACCGCTACCGTCATGGCCCTGAAGGGGCGCGGCGGCGAGCTGTCGCTGTCGGTGGGCGCGTCGGTCGGCAGCTACTGGCTCATTCCGCGGCTGCCGGCCTTCACCCGCGCGCACGGCGAGATCACGCTGAACCTGGGCACGCGCGTGGGCCAGGTCGACTTCCGCACCACGCCGGTCGATGCGTCGCTCGAGTTCAGCGACGGCCAGCGCGCCGGGCTGCACAGCGAGTTCGTGCTGCCGCTGGTGCTGTCACCCTACGCCTCGCCGTCGTGGGTCAAGGTGCACGGCAAGACGGTCGATGCCGGCACGCCGCGCTCGGCGCTCATCCACCATCACACGCTGCCCGACGGCTGGGACGAATGGTTCCGCCGCGAGGGCATCGCCGATGCGGCGCCGCGCGAGGGGCCGCGCTACGAGATCATGTCGATGGCGCTCAACGCGGCTGTCGCCGGCATGGGCGTGGCGCTGCTGCCGCCCTACATGGGCGAGGACATGGTGGCCTCCGGGCGGTTGAAGCGCCTGAGCCGCCACGCGCACCGCTACGCCAAGGGCTACTACCTCGTGTACCCGGAAGAGTCGGCGCGCATGCAGTCGCTGCAGGTCTTCAAGGCGTGGCTGCTCGCGCAGGCAGGCGCATGAAAAAAGGCGGCACCGTGGCCGGTGCCGCCTTCAATTGCGAGCGCGCCGAGCGCGCCAGCTGCGCTGGAGCTCAGGCGATGGTCAGTTCCACGTCGATGTTGCCGCGCGTGGCGTTCGAGTATGGGCAGACCTGGTGAGCCGTGTCGACCAGCTTCTGCTTGGCTTCGGCATCCAGGCCGGGCAGCGTGATCGCCAGCTTCACGGCGATGCCGTAGGCGGCGCCGCCGTTCGTCGGGCCGAGGGAAACGCTGGAGTCGATGGCGACGTCTTCCGGCACCTTCACGCCGATCTTCGGGCCGACGGCCTTCATGGCGCCGATGAAGCAGGCGGCGTAGCCGACCGCGAACAGCTGTTCGGGGTTGGTGCCGGGCTTGCCGGAACCGGGCGAGCTCAGCTTGACGTCGATGGCGCCGTCGCTGGACTTGCCTGCGCCGTCACGGCCGCCGACCGTGTGGGCTTCTGCGGTGTAGAGCACTTTGTCGAGCTTGGTGGTCATGGTGATTCCTTTGATGATGGAGTGGAGGGAGGGTGGAAAAGCCTCGGCCGCAAGCAGCCTCGACGGGGGGAAACGGAGAACAAAAACGGGCGCTGCGTCAGGCGGCTTTCCTGATGCGGTCGCGCAGCGCCTGGATCTGCTGGGTGAGCGAAACCAGCTCGGGCACCGAGCACTGGGCAGCGGCCATCAGGCACTCGGGCACGTCGGCCGCGCGGGTCTTGAGCTTGCGGCCGACGGCCGTCAGCGTGATGTGCACCCGGCGCTCGTCGGCCACGTCGCGCACACGGGTCACGTAGCCGTTGGCTTCCAGCCGCTTGAGCAGCGGGGTGAGCGTGCCGGAGTCGAGCGACAGGCGGTCGCCCAGCGCGGAGACCGTGGGGCCGTCCTGCTCCCAGAGCGAGAGCATCACGAGGTATTGCGGGTAGGTGAGCTGCAGCTTTTCCAGCACCGGCTTGTAGAGCCGGGTCATGGCCAGCGAGGCGGAATACACGGCAAAGCACAGCTGGTTGTCCAGCTTGAGCATTTCGTCGGCGGAGACGGGTGTGGAGCGCATGGGTCGAATTGTAGCGAGCAATTGAATTGTGTGCAATGTAAAGTTAAGGTAAACGTCGTGCCACACTTGGGACTTTGGTTTTCATCCCGCCCTCCCGTTTCGCCCCACCCCGTATGCGACTCTCCCCGATTCCCTCGACAGGAAACGCCACGCCCCTGGCCGTCCCGCCTCCTGCCCTGCAGCGCAACATCCTGTGGGCCCTGGCGGCGATGCTGCTGCTGTGGACCCTGTCCTTCAGCTGGTTCTATCCGACCCCGCCCTGGGACAACGTCGAGGAGCTGTTCTGGGGCAGCAGCTTCGAATGGAGCTACTACAAGCATCCGCCGCTGCCGAGCTGGCTGATGGGCGCCCTGATGCTGCTGGGCGGGCGCCAGCCCTGGCTGACTTACGCGGCCGGTGTCGGCTGCGGCGTGGGCGCGCTCTGCCTGGTGTGGCGCTGGTCGCTCGAAATGGTCCACCCGGCGCGCGCGGCGCTGGCCGTGCTGCTCGGCTCGCTGGTGGCCTACCACGTGCAGCGCGCGGTCATCTACAACCACAACACCGTGCAGCTGCTGCCGCTGGCCGGCTACTGGTGGATGCTGTGGCGCGTGCTGCACGCGCCTTCGTCGTCGAAGCTGCGTGACTGGGCCTGGCTGGGCGTCTTCGCGGCGCTGTCGATGCTCACCAAGTACAGCGCGGTGGTGCAGTTCGCGGTGGGCGCGGCCTTCATCGTGCGGCAGGGCCTGTGGCGCGATGCGCATGTGCGGCGCGGCCTGCTGCTGGCGGCCGGCGTCGCGCTGGTGCTGATGGCGCCGCACCTGTGGTGGGTGCTGGAGCACTCCGGCCGCAGCATCGACTACGCGCGCCATTCCGTCCACCCGGGCACGCACGGGCACGGCTTTCGCCACCTGGTGCATGTGTTCCTGGTGCAGGTATCCCGCCTGTTGCCGATGCTGCTGCTGGTCGGCTGGGCCTGGTTCACCCGGGCTGCCGTCGCGCCCGCGCCCTCATCGGCCGCCGCGCCGGGGCTGAACGCGTTCGACCGGCGCTTCCTGGCCTGGGCCACGCTGGGGCCCATGTGCCTCGTGTTTCCCGCGGCGGTGCTGCTGAAGGTTCCGCTGGTTCCCTCGTGGCTCGGCACCTTCTTCCTGCCGGCCGCGCTGTGGGCCGTGGCCATGCTGCCCGGCCTCGAGGCGGAGCGTTGGAGCCGCCGCCGGTGGCGCGGCGTGATCGTCACGGTGGCGGTGCTGCATGTGGCCGGCGCGCTCGGCCAGGCCTGGGTCGACGGCGTGCTGAGCAAGCGCCTCGGCTACATCACGCGTGCCAACCTGCCGGCGCAGGAAGTCGCGGACGCTGTTCGTGACATCTGGCGCGACCGCGTCGGCGACCGCCCGCTCACGCTGCTGGTGGGCGACACCTGGTTCGCGGGCGCGGTGGCGCTGAGGATGGACCCGTCGACGCAGTTGCTGATCGACGGCGACGAGCGCAATTCGCCGTGGCTGCCTCCCGGCACGCTGGCGCGCGAAGGCGGCATGGTGCTGATCCTCGACACGCACGAGTTCCGCTCCGAAGGCGCGCTGCTCCAACCCCGGCTGGCCCTGGCCGACTGCCGCGGCACGCTGGACATCCCGTGGGCCGGAACCGACGAGCACAACAGGCTGCGCATGCGCTGGGGCATCGTGCTGCCGCAGGGAGAGCGCGCAGCGAAGAACTGCGCGGCGGATGCGAAGAAGTAGCGCGGCCTCAGCCCCTGAACCGCTTGCGCGTCAGCGCCAGCGCGATCCAGAAGGCGACGACCGCGTACACCGCCAGCACCGCCGCATGCACCCACCAGCCTGCCGGCCACTGGTCCATGAACAGCGGCCGCACCAGCGCCACCGCATTCGTCAGCGGCAGCCAGGCCGCCACGGCCTTGACCGCGGAGGGCAGCTGTTCGAGCGGAAAGAACACGCCGCTCAGAAACATCATCGGTGTCATGAACAGCGTGAAGTAGTAGGTGAAGAAGTCGTAGCCCTTGGCCAGCGCGTTGAAGATCAGCGCGATCGACGAGAAGGTGATGCCCGCGCCCACCAGCACCATCCACGCGACGATGAGCTTCGGGCTGTGGCTGATGCCCAGCCCGAGCATCACGAACAGGATGGCAGTGACCGTGAAGATCGACTTGAACGCCGCCCACAGCATCTCGGCCAGCACGATGTCGTCGAGCCCGACCGGCGCGTTCATGATGCCGTCCCAGGTCTTCTGCACGTGCATGCGCGAGAACGCCGAGTACAACGCCTCGAAGCTCGCCGCGTTCATCGCGCTCATGCAGATCGACCCGCTCGCCAGGAACAGGATGTACGGCACCTTCATGCCGTCGACCGCCACCTGCCCCACCAGCGCGCCCATGCCGTAGCCGAAGGCCACCAGCCAGATCAGCGGCTCGGCGATGTTGCCGATCAGGCTGGGAATGGCCAGCTTGCGCCACACCAGCAGGTTGCGCAGGAACACCGGCCACCAGCGCAGCGAGATTTCGGGCGCGCGCCAGACCGAGGGCGAAGCGGGCGCGTTTGTTTTTGTCGTTGTTGCGGTTGTCGTGTCCATGGCCTAGCCGTCCTCGCGAATCTGGCGGCCGGTGAGCTTGAGGAACAGGTCCTCCAGGTTCGCCGGCCGGTGAAAGGTGCGCAGCCCGCCGTGCCGCGTCAAGGCGTCGAGCAGGCGCCGCGCGTCCTGCGTGTAGAAGAACACCGTCTCGCCGCTCACTTCCACGCGCGCGGCCATCGCCTTCAGTTCGGCCGATTCGGCCAGCGACAGCGCGCCGTTGCCGTATACCTCGACCACGTCGGGCTCCAGGTGCTCGGCGATCAGGTCGCGCGGTCGGCCTTCGGCGATCTTGCGGCCGTGGTCGAGCACCAGCAGGCGCGAGCACAGGCGCTCGGCCTCGTCCATGAAGTGCGTGGTCAGCAAGATCGACTTGCCCTGCTGCAGCAGCACCTGCAGCCGCTCCCACATCAGGTGGCGCGCCTGCGGGTCGAGCCCGGTGGTGGGCTCGTCGAGCAGCAGCAGCTTGGGGTCGTTGACCAGCGCGCGCGCCAGCGACAGCCGCCTGCGCATGCCGCCCGACAGTTCGCCCGGCTTGGCATCGGCCTTGTGCGACAGCGCCGCGAACTCCAGCAGCTGCGGCACGCGCTCGCGCACCTGCGCCTTGCTGAAGCCGAAGTAGCGGCCGTACACCACCAGGTTCTCGGCGCAGCTGAAGTCGGGGTCGAGCGTGTCGAACTGCGACACCACGCCCAGCTGCGCCTTGATGGCCAGCGCGTCGCGCGGCATCTGCAGGCCCAGCGCGGATATCTCGCCGCCGTCGGGCGCGGTGAGGCCCAGGCACATGCGGATGGTGGTGGTCTTGCCGGCGCCGTTCGGGCCGATCACGCCCAGGCATTCGCCGGGCGCGATCTCGAACGACAGGTCGTCGACGACCGTGGTCTCGCCATAGCGCTTGCGCAGCCGGCTGACCTGGAAGAGGGGCGGGGGGGACGGGGTTGTTGTGGGCTGCACGCGGCGATTCTGACGCAGGCGTGCGCAATCCGCCCCCGCGGCTTGCCCGGGCCACGGCACAATCGCTGCCAAATGCATTTCACGGGGGGAGGCCCAAAGATGCTGCGTTTCCTGTTGGCGCTGTCTCTCCTGATGGCGCTCGGCGCCTGCGCGCCGTTTCATCGGCCGCTGTCGTCCGCGGACCGGGGCAAGGTCCGGGAGGTGGACGTGCGCGTGGTCGTCGCCCAGGAGAGCTTCATGTTCTCCGCGCAATCGCCCGGCGTGAGCGCTGCCACCGGCGGCGGGCTGATCGGCGCGCTGATCGACTCGTCGGTGCAACAGTCGCGCCAGAAAGACATGAGCGCCGAGGTGCAGGCCATCGTCGGCCCGCTGCTCGACTACGACTACCGCGCCGAGGCGGCCCGCGCCCTCGAGGCGCAGCTGGCCGACCCGAGCTCCTTTCCGCTGAAGATCCGCTCTGCGCAATTGCTTGCCGCCATGCCGGTCAAGGCCGCGCACGAAGCCCGCATCGCCGCCACCCGGGACGGCCCTGCTTACATGGTGGTGTGGCTGCAATACGCGCTCGAGCCCGGACTCGGCGCTTTCACCACGCGCGCCTCCGCGCTGCTGTGGCAGGACGGCAAGAGCGAGCCCAACTACCGCACCGCCGCCATTTTCCAGACGCCCATCGGCGGCACCGCGCGCGCCACCGTCATCCGCCGCCTCACGGCCGACGACGGACAGGTGCTGCGCGGCGTGATGCGCGACTCGATGACGCAGACCCTGCGCGCGGTGGCGATGGACATCGCCGGCGCGCGCTCCGGCGCGGTGAAGACCGCGCGCTTCAACGTCAACGGCTCGTGGGTGACCGTGGCCGGCGCGAGCTTCGACGAGCAGCCGGGACGCGTGATGTTCCGTGACCAGGACGGCGCCCTCTACTCCGTCAGGAGCGCAGCCCCATGATGCCAATACGCGCGCGGAGTGCCGCCGCCCTGTGTGTCCTTTCGGCGCTCTGCGCCATGCCGGGCCTGTCGCATGCGCTGACCGAGACCGAGCCGCTTTCCATGGTGTTCGAGCCGGCGCCCGAGGCGGCGGAGCGGCCCAACAGCCCGCCGGTCGCGCGGCTGCACGTCGCCAATGGCTGCACCCTGTACCTGCCGGCCATCGACGACCTGCGCCTGAACAAGGCCAACGTGGGCAACCTGACCGTGATGCTGCCCACCTTGCACGCCACGCCGGTGTCGGTGCAGTCCATCCAGGGCGGCGACGCCGGCCCGTGGATTCGCGGCGCACTGCAGTCGGCCGGCCGCTACGGGCTGCAGGTGGTGGTGGCCGCCGCGCCGCCGTCGCCCGGTGCCGCACGGCAGGTGACGGCCGATGTGGCGCTGCGCCTTGCGCATGCGTGGTCCGCGGGGCTGAACCTGGTCTCTCACGTCGTGCTGCAGGCCACCTACCGCAGACCCGGCGCCGAGCCCGTGGTGCGCCAGTACCACGGCATGGGCACGCGCACCAACTGGGCCAACGGCAACGGCGAATTCATGTCGGTGCTGAACCTCGGCATCGAGGAGGCCGTGCGCGGCATGGCCACCGATGCCGCGGCGCTGTGCGAGGGCAGGCCCTTGCCCGAACGGGCGGCCGTGCCATGAAGCCCATGTTGAAGCTGCACCTGACCTGCGGCGCGCTGCACGCGTCGCAGATTCCTTTCTTCGTCGCGGTGTGCGAGCAGGCCGGGCTGCGGCCGCTGCTGATCGACCATCACCACCATCGCGGCGGCAACGACCATGGCGGCGCCGAGCGCAAGCAGCAGCCTTCGGCCATCGCCTGGCTGCGTGCCGACTTCGAAGAAGCCAAGGCCGAGGCCATGGCGCTGGCGCAATGGCTGGCGCGCGCGGGCATGGCCGTGCTGGGCGTGAAGGTCGATGCGCAGGTGCATGACGCCGACAGGCTGGGCCGCGCCGGACGGTACTTCGAGTGGCGCGGCAAGCTGCGCCAGCTGCACGACCTCTCCGCGCTGCAGCAGCTGTGCGAGGCGCACGGCGCACAGCTGTCGCGCGACAGCCTGCGCGAAGAAGCCGACACCTGCTTCCTCACGCTGCGCAGCCGCGAGCCACTGGATGCGTTCAGCGTGCGCGTGGTGGCGCTGTGCGAGCAACTCCACCGCAACGGCTGGTCTCTGCTGGCGCAGGACTCCGAGATCTGCCTGCACGACAGCCGGGAGACACCCGAGATGCCCGGAGCCGACTGGCTCGCACCTTACCTGGGGTCTGCTAGAGCCTGAGTTCGCTGAACTCCATCTTCATCCAGTCGATGAAAGCCCGCGTGCGCGCCGGCAGCAACCGCGCGTTCGGGTAGATCACGCTCACGGGCCGCGGCTGCGGCTCGAAGTCTTCCAGCACCAGCGCGAGCCGCCCCTGCGCCACGTGCGGCATCACCTGGTAGGAGAAGAAGGTGCCGAAGCCCATGCCCGCCGCGCAGGCTTCGATGGCCGGTGCGATGTGGTTGAACTCCAGCCGGTTGTCCGGCGTCACGCCGATGGTCTTGCCGCCGTCGCGGAACAGCCATTGCGGCGGCGCATCGACCCGGCCGCGCACGCAGGGCGCGCCGTTCAGCTCGCGCGGATGTCGCGGCGTGCCGTGCGCTGCCAGGTAGGCGGGGCTGGCCGCCACCACGCGGCGGATGGTGCCCAGCGTCTGCGCCACCAGCGACGAGTCTTCCAGCGGGCTGATGCGGATGCCGACGTCGACGCCCTCTTCGAGCAGGCTCACCGTGCGGTCGTACAGGCGCACGCTGCAGCGCACCTTTTCATAGCGCTTCATGAAGCGCACGATGGCCGGCGCCACGTACATGTGGCCGAACAGCACCGGCGCGGTGATGGTGAGCTGCCCGGCCGGCTCGCGGGCCTCGGCCTTCAGCGCGAGGTCGGCGGCGTCGGCCGCCAGCAGCACTTCGCGCGCGCTCGGCAGGTAGTGGCGGCCCTCCTCGGTCAGCGAGAGGCGGCGCGTGGTGCGGTGGAACAGGCGCACGCCCAGGTGCGCCTCCAGCGACGCCAGCGAGCGCACCACCGCAGGCAGCGAAGTGCCGAGCGCCTCGGCGGCGCGGGTCAGGCTGCCCTGGTCGGCAATCTGCACGAAAGTCTGCATGGCCTTGAAACGATCCATGGCGCGATTAAACCGGAAATCGAAGCAGTCAAATACAGAAGTGGCTATTCATTCATCCGGCGCAAGAGAGAAGAATCGGCACCGTACCCGCTCAAAGACATTCCAGAAGGACCCCCGCCATGAACGCCCCCCGCCCCATTCGCCCCATCAAGCTCTACGGCGCCGCCATTTCGGGCCACGTGCACAGAGTGCGCCTGTTCCTCACGATGCTCGGCCTGCCGTTCGAGAACATCGAGCTCGACATGCGCAAGCGCGAGAACCGCACGCCGGAGTTCCTGGCGCGCAACCTCTTCGGCCAGGTGCCGGTGATCGAAGACAGCGAGCTGACGCTGGCCGACTCCAACGCCATCCTGGTCTACCTCAACGCGCGCTATTCGCCCGACCCCGCCCGCTGGATGCCGCAGGACGCGGTGGGCGCGGCGCAGGTGCAGCGCTGGTTCTCGGTGGCCGCCGGTCCGCTGGCGTACGGGCCCGCCGCCGCGCGCGTCATGGCGCTGTTCGGGCTGGCCACCGATCCGGCGGAGACGGTGACGCGCTCGCATGCGTTGCTGGCGGTGATGGAGGCGCACCTGCGGCAACAGCCCTTCCTTGCCGGGCCGGCCGCCACGCTGGCAGACATCGCGAACTACGCCTACGTGGCGCACGCACCCGAAGGCAGCGTGTCGCTCGACGGCTACGCGCAGGTGCGCGAATGGCTCGCGCGGGTGGAGGCGCTGCCCGGCTTCGTGCCAATGGTGCGCACGCCCGTCGGGCTCGCGGCGGCCGCATGATCGCCGCACCGTTCCATGCGGGCGAACGCGCGCTGCAGGCGCTTGCGGGTTCGCGCGAGCAGATGGAGGCCGCGGGCCCGCGCATCATCCGCGACTTCATGCCCGACCAGCACCGCGAGTTCTTCTCGCTGCTGCCCTTCATCGTGGCGGGCAGCATCGACGACGGGCTGCAGCCCTGGGCCAGCGTGCTCGCGGCGCCCGCCGGCTTCGTGCATTCGCCCGATGCCACGCACCTGCGCATCGATGCGCTGCCCGCGGCGGGCGATCCGCTCGCGGGCCAGCTGAAGCAGGGCGCGACGCTGGGCCTGCTCGGCATCCAGCCGCACACGCGGCGGCGCAACCGCATGAACGGCACGGTCGAGGCCATCGACGCGGCAGGCTTCATGGTCGAGGTGCAGCAGAGCTTCGGCAACTGCCCGCGCTACATCCAGGCACGCGAGCCGGTGTTCGCACCGCCGCGCGGTGATGCGGCGCCCGCGCAATGGCTCGACAAGCTCGACTTGGCGGCGCATCGGCTCATCGGCAGCGCCGACACGCTGTTCATTGCGACTGCGTATCCGAACGAAGCGGCGGTGGGCGACGATGCCGATGCGAGTTCGCACGGCGTCGATGTGTCGCACCGCGGCGGCCGGCCGGGCTTCGTGCGCATCGACGGCGACGACACGCTGACCGTGCCCGACTTCAACGGCAACCGCTTCTTCAACACGCTCGGCAACCTGGCGGCGCATCCGCGCGCGGGGCTGCTATTCGTCGACTTCGACAGCGGCGACCTGCTGCATGTGGCGGTCACGGCCGAGATCGTCTGGAACGGCCCCGAGGTGGCCGCGTTCGAAGGCGCGGAACGGCTGATGCGCTTCCATGTGACCCACGCCTTGCGCCGCCCGGCGGCACTGCCGTTGCGCTGGGGCGATGCGCAGCTGTCTGCGCATCTCGCGCACACCGGTCAGTGGAACACCGGCACGCGCGCCGCGACTGACGGCCGGTAGTGCCAGCCGCGCAGGCGCTGCGCGTCGATGTCGGGTGCGCGCTGCAGCAGGGCTTCGAGGCCGGCCGCCGCCAGCGTGCAGGCCAGGGCCTGCCCCGGGCAGGCGTGCGTGCCGTGGCCGAAGCCGAGCATGCGGCGCTTCGCACGCACGAGGACGAAGCTGTCGGGGTCGGGGTTGAACGAGGGATCGCGGTTGGCCGAGGCCAGCAGCACCAGCACCGTGTCGCCCGCCGCGAGCCGCGTGCCCGCGATGGTGACGGGCGTTGCCACGAAGCGCCGCGTGTTGTGCACCGAAGGGTCGTGCCGCGCCGTCTCTTCGACGATGGCCTGCAGCCCGTCGCGCGTGCGTGCGGCCGTGCGCAGCGGGGGTTCGCGCAGCAGGGCGATGAGGCTGTTGCCCAGCAGGCCGGCCGTGGCGTCGCAGGTCTGCGAGAGCAGGCCGACCAGGTTGGCGAGCAGCGAGCGCGACGGTGCGGCGCTTTCGGCCATCACGGCCGCCAGCAGCGTGCCCCGGCGCGGCGGCGTGCCCGCGACCAGGCCTTCGAAGCGTGCCATCAATTCGCCTGCCGCTGTGCCTGCGCCCTGCAGTTGGCTCGCCGTCGACAGCGGCGACAGGCAGGCCACGAAGTCGCGCGTCCACAGGTCGACCTGCGGCAGCGCCTCGTCGGCAAAACCCAGGAGGTGCGCGACGGACCGCACCGGCATCGAGAACAGCGTGTCGGACAGCGGCTGCTGCTGCGGCACTTGCCGCGCCACCTGAAGGGCAGCTTCGCGCACGGCGGTCAGATCGAGCCCGGCCAGCGCCCGCTGCAGCGCGGGCCGGTGGGCCTCGTGCGCTGTGCCGTCGTTCATGCGCACCAGGTGGCCGAACACCTCGCCGGCCGGGCTGCCCGCGATGGCGCTCGGCACCGGCTCGGCGGCCGGCCGCACGCGCAGCGCGCCGTGCGCCTGCAGCACTTCTTCGATCACTTCGGCGCGGCTGGCCACCCAGAGGCGAAGCTTCTCGTTCCACGCCAGCGGTGGGCCGTTGCGCAGGCTGGCGTAGAAGGGGTAGGGGTCGGCATGCGTCGCGGCCGCGACCGGGTCGGGAGGCGCGTCGGGAGGCACGTCGGGAGGGGTGGGGCTGTTGTTCCGGTCCATGGCCGCAGTGTGCGATCGGCGGCGCCGCCACACTTCGTCCGCGGCCGAAGTGTGGGATGCCGAGCCGTCTTACGATGAGGCGCATGGACACCCTCGATTCCACCGCCGATTTCCAGCTGGCCCGCGTAGCCGGCGCCATCGCCGAGCCGGCGCGCGCCCGCATGCTCAGCTGCCTGATGGACGGCCACGCCCGCACCGCCACCGAACTCGCCACCGTGGCCGAGGTGGCCGCGTCCACCGCGAGCGCGCATCTTGCGCGGCTGAAGGAAGAGCGGCTGGTCGAACTGCTGGTGCAGGGCAAGCACCGCTACTTTCGCCTGGCCAACGACGACGTGGCCGCCGCGCTCGAAAGCCTGATGGTGGTCGCGGGCACGCCGCGCGCGGCGGAGTTCAAGCCCAACACGCCGAGCCGCCTGCGCAGCGCCCGCACCTGCTACGACCACATGGCGGGCACGGCCGGCGTCGCACTGCACGACCGGCTGCATGCGCAAGGCTGGCTCAGCGGCTTGCAGAGCGGTTCCTACGAGCTCACGCCCGAAGGCGCGATCGCGCTCGAAAGCCTGGGCGTGGAGGTGGACGCGGTGCGCCGCTCGCGCCGGCGCTTCGCCTGTGCCTGCCTCGACTGGAGCGAACGCCGGCCGCACCTGGGCGGCGCGCTCGGGGCCGCGTGGCTGCAGCTGTCGCTGCGGCGCGGATGGGTGCGGCAGGAACTGGACGGCCGCGCGCTCACGCTCACGCCGAAGGCACAGCGCGAGATGCCGGAGCTTTTCGCCTGAGCGCCGGCAGGGTCCGGCTTCAGGCCTTCAGCTTGAGCAGGTAGATCAGCGGGCCGGCCATCGCGGTGTCCAGCTCCAGGAAGCTCTCGAAGTCCTTGCCCGCCATCCAGTACGGGTCCCAGTTGTTGCGCTTGATGGTCTTCGCCCACAGGTCATGCGTGGTCGCGCGGCGCACCGCGTCGAGCAGCACGGCCTTGCGGTAGGGCGGCACCTTCTTGCCGGTCATCACGCCGCGCCAGTTGGCGAGGTCGGCGTCCACGCCCTGCTCGCGCACCGATGCGATGCCCTGGAACGGCTGCTTCGACGACACGCCGATGGCGCGTAGCCGGCCGCTGGCCAGGCTGTCGCTGAATTCGCTGAAGCCCGAGATGCCCGCCACCGCCTTGCCGCTTTCCAGCGCCTCCACCACCTGCGCGCCGCCGGGGTGCGGCTGGTAGACCAGCGAGGAGGAAGCGCCCGCCACGCGCGCCAGCATGCCGGCGTACATGTGGTCCACGCCGCCGGCGGAGCCGCCCGCGACCACGGTGTTGGCCGCGTCCGTGCGCAGCTGCGCGATCAGGTCCTTCGGCGTCTTGATGGGAGAGTCGGCCTTGACCGCCACCACTTCGTAGTCGCTGGTCAGGCGTGCCACCGGCGACACGTTGCTCAGGGTCACGGCCGGCTTCTGCAGCGCCACGGCACCGACCATCACCATGCCGCTGACGAGCAGGGCCTCCGGGTCGGCGTCGTATTTCTCGACGTACTTGGCCAGGCCGATGGTGCCGCCCTTGCCGCCGATGTTCTCGTAGACCACGTTGCCCACCGCGCCCGAGGCCAGCAGCGCGGCGCCGAGCGCGCGGCCGGTCTGGTCCCAGCCGCCGCCTTCGTTGGCGGGAATCACGATGCGCAGCTTGCTGCCCGCCGGTGCGTCGGCCGCCCTGGCGACGCCGGGCCACAGCGCGGCGCCCCCTGTGCCTGCAGCTGCGGCCGATGCCGCGATCCATGCCGAGAAGTTGCGGCGCGAGAGAGTGACGGAAGGCGACTGGGGCATCTTGTTTCCGGTTTTCTGTGGGGAAACCGAATGATGTCCGCGAAAAGCGCCGATCCCGCCCGTGCGCGGGCAGGGACAAACCCGGATGCACGCCGGGCGCCCTTGCTTTACTGGAAGGCCACCTCGGCAAAGCTGCGCAGCTTGCGGCTGTGCAGGCGCGTGGAGCCTTCCTCGCGCAGGATGTCGATGGCCCGCATGCCGATGCGCAGGTGCTGTTCCACCCGTTCGCGATAGAAGTGGTTGGCCATGCCGGGCAGCTTGATCTCGCCGTGCAGCGGCTTGTCGCTCACGCACAGCAGGGTGCCGTAGGGCACGCGGAAG
>PJUC01000071.1_pt1 | contig 92436 bp, 72 predicted proteins | sample 1512161 | NCBI WGS metagenome assembly PJUC01 (sample SAMN08177676, study PRJNA422409) | Soil metagenome, whole genome shotgun sequencing project. | isolation source: Soil enriched on filter paper | place: USA: Madison | collected 2015-01-15 | reverse complement strand
GTCTCTCAAGGACCAATGACGATTAAAAATCTTACTCCCTCTCTCGCTGTATCCTAAATGAAATACAAAATTATATTCTGTCTCTTTAATTCCTATAACTTTTCTACAAACTTACGATGACGCTGGGTTGTAATGACGCTGGGTTGTAATGACGCTGAATTAAAATGTCGATGGGTTGTAATGACGGAGAAGTGGCAATGATACTGGGCTGTCAGAACATTCACATTATATGTATACTCTTTTACTGTTTAGTTAAATCCTGTCTCAGCGTATTAAGGTGTTACTTCAACAAAGATTCCAGAACTTCTTGGGACATGTCTTTGAATAATCTATTCCTGAGCAGCTCGTAATTGGCCGATAAAACCTGATTTTTCGCAGCTTTATAAGTGGATATATCCACTCTTCCAAATTCAAATTTAGATTTGGTGGTTTCTAAGGATTTATTCGCAAAATCCAAGTGATCTGATAAAACTGGCTCCAGGTCGGCAAATTGTTTTTGCTTTTGCTGTTCAAGGGAAAATTGGTTTTCCAGATCTTGTCGGGTTTTATCAAGCTGTGCTTGGTTTTCTAGGATTTCAATCTGTTTTAAGGTCCTAGACCGCATGCGATCACCGCGTGAGAAGATAGGCACGTTGAGGTTAAATCCCAGAAATTGGTTTTTATTATTGCTCAATTGGTCCCCAAATTGAAGAGAAGTATCAAAAATATCTTGGATTTTATTGGAGTAGAATGTGCCATAGGAATAGGAGAGTCCTAGCTTGGGCAGCATGGGGCCTAGGAGTTGTTTGTATTCATGATCTAGGCGCTGTTTTTGGATTTCCGCTAATTTTAGGGAAGGATGGTTTGCCAGGTTGGAGATGCTTCGATTTTGCTCAACATGACGAGAAGGGAGCTCAGCATGACATAGTAGCTCATCAGGTTTTAAATTGTTGATGTTCATTAGTTGGATCAGTGCCAGTTTATGGTTTTGTTCTTCTTGCTGGGTTTGTTGCAGCATCTTTTTTTCCTGGGTATAGATCACCTGGATATCATATACATCACTTTCAGGTTTTGCGCCATCAGCAACTTCATGCTTGATTCTATCCAGTTGTTCTTCTGAGTTTTTCAATTGTTCCTCGATCACTTTTTTCCATTCTTGTGCCGCCAAAGCATCATAGTATTTCTGGATCAAGGTCAGCTCAAACTCCCTTTCCACCAAGGCCTTGTTCTGGATAGCGATCAAATGATCATCCGCCTGTAACTTTGATTCCCATAGTTCTGAGAAATTGAACAGATTCACATAAGCTTCCAATCCGAAATTATTGGATTGAATATTTGATTCGATCCTGGCATTGGATGCCGGATCAATGGTCGAACCAAAATAATAGTTATGCGAGGCACTTCCGCCTATTTGTGGCAAAAAGCGGCTTAGGGTAGAGCGTTTGGTTCTTTTCGCACGTAGGACTTTGAGTTGTTCTACCTGGAATTGCAGGTTGTTTTCTAATCCAGTTTGAAGGCATTCATCCAAGGACATCACCCGTGTCTGTGCAGTTGCCTTTTCAGGCAACCCACAGCTTAGGGCGATGGTAATCAAACAACAAACAATATTTTTTATCAATTTCATGGTTATAGTTTAAAGATTGCTTCGTCGTGCCTCCTTACGATGACGGGGCTGCTTACTCATGTTTTAAATAGGTAAGCGTGTTTATTTTGGTCGCTTTATAGGCTTTGGATAACACCGTCGCCATAGTCAATAGCAACAATCCCACAAATGCGATCAGGTAGGATACCCAGGAGATCTCGATCCTATAGGCAAAGTTTTCCAGCCAGGATTGGATCAGGAAATAGGATGGAAGTACGGTGAGTAGAAAGCCCAATAAAAACAGCAGAAAATAGACCTTAGTCAATTGCTGTAAGAGATTAGGGACTTCTGCACCTAATACCTTCCGGATGGCAATCTCCTTGAATTTTCGCTCGATGGTAAAGGATGCCAAAGCAAATAGTCCCAACAAGGCGATAAAGACGACTATACTGTTCAGGATATTGAATAGATTACGCTGTTGGACAAATTTGTAATATGTGTTGGCAAAGGCTTTATTTACAAATTCATATTCGAACGGAAAATAATGGTCTACCCGTTTTCTCCAAAAGGTTTCCAATTCTTGTAATGTGCCTTCTAATTGGTCTACATTTAGTTTTAAATAAATGGAATTGGCATACGCATTAACGTCCTCATTTCCATTTAAGTTTGCAAAAAGCATAGGCTTTAACTTTTCTTCCAGATTAAAGCTGTTAAAATCCTTTACAACACCAATTATTCGCCAATCTTTACCCCACCAGTTAATTTTTGTGTTAATTGGATTTTCCAATTTTAAGTCATTAACAGCTGTTTCGTTCAGCAAGATGGCATCCAAGGAATCCGAAGCTAAATTGGGGTCAAACGACCGTCCTTCAACCAACGGAATTTGCATGAGTTTAAGAAAATTTTCATCCATTCCGACATTAACTACATCCGAAGCATTTTCTCGCAAACTGATAGTAGTGGTATTGATGCTTATTCCATCTGTTAAGGAAATATTCGAAATAGATAGATCCTGGACACCTTTTATTTTCCTTAATTCTTGTTCGAATGATTTGAAATAATGGAAAGCATTAGGCTGGTGATTAACCTGATAATTTATCCTAACGACTTGCTCACCGGAGAACCCTAAGTTTTTCTCGGATAAAAATGATATTTGTTTGTTAGCATTAAAACTTACCAGAATAAAAAAAGTAGCAATGGCGAATTGTAAAACCAATGAACTGTTTCTAACCAACTTTCCAGCCTTGCTGCTACCATATTGGCCACGTAGCATTTGCTGTAAATGTATGTTGGCCAAAAACATGGGCGGGAAGCTGCTGATGATTAAAATTGTTAAAACCAATATGCCTAAGAATATTCCTATTTCTCGCAATCCAACCTGCATATCAAATAATAGAAGCTCATTATAGAATGGACTTACCCATTCTACCATAACCAAAGCCAGGATAAATGAACTCATAAAAATCAGCGTTGTTTCAAATAGATATTGCAGGTAAAAAGTCCATAGATTACTTCCCATTACGCGACGAAGTCCCATTTCCTTACCTCTTTTTAACGCTTGGGTCGCAGTTAGGTTGATAAAATTGATCAGGGAAAGGATCAGAATTAAAACAGCAAACCCAATGTTTAGATTTAAAAATAAGCGGTTGCTCATTCCTTCCGGTAATACCGTGGATTTCGCTTCCTGATAAACATTCGCTAATGGTTGGAGTTCAAATTCTATCTTTCCGTTTGTTTCAATATATTCTTCCAAACTCATGTTCAAACGATCAGCAGTAGCCTTTATTTGGCGATTGGTATAAGCTGCATACATCTCCTTGATTACGGCGTCTTTGGAGACTCCTTCCTTTAGTTTGATGACGGAGCCGTTTCCGAAGTTGTACCAACCATTCTCTTCTGTCTGGATATTGTTTGTATGGTAGGTATTGATAACCGCAGGAATGACGGAAGATTTAGGATTGTTTTTAAAGACAATTTTTACGGTCCATGTTTTACCATGACTGTCTGCAATTATTTTATTAATAGCTGACTCTTGATCACCAAATAGGGATATGGCATATTCCTCTTCCAATGCGATGGCATTGGCCGTTTCCTTAAATCCCTGGTAGGAACCGGCTAACTTTTCAAATGGAAAATACTCAAAGAAATTGTTCATGGAACGGTAATTCTTTTTGGTATTTACAATCTTATCGCCATACTTATAGCTTTCGGAATGGTAGAATCCATCGAGATAGCAATAGTCGGCTATCAACCCTTTTTCTTTTAGGTAATAGGAAAGGATATTGGGCTGATAGGAACTATAATAATCTTTTGTAGGCGGAATACGGATGATTTGGTACACTTCATCTTTGTATGGATTCCATTGATTTATGGATTTCTCCGATGTCCAGAAGGAAAGCGCCAGCATACTTATAGCAAATCCTACAGCAAGCCCTAATACGGTAAGCAAGCTGAAGAACTTGTTCTTACGGCAATTGTACCAGAATATTTTAAACCAATTTTTTAGCATGGTGTTTTGTTTTAGTGCATGGGTTTTATTTCATTGATTTTTTGCGTCATTGCGAGGTTCTACGCCATTGCGAGGTCCTACGTCATTGCGAGGAACGAAGCAATCTTTCTACTCGTGTAAAGATTGCTTCGTCGTGCCTCCTCGCAATAACGGGAAAGTCTCCTCAGCATGACGGGCTTACCTACTCATATTTTATATACTTCAAGGAATTGATTTTCGTGGCGGTTAATGCCTTGCTCAATACAATCATCAAGGTCAAAACCAACATCAAAACCAAGGCGATGAAAAATGCATAGATCGGCAGATCAATGCGATACGCGAATTTGCTCAACCATTCCTGCATCAGGTAAAAACTTGGCAGAACAGCTACTACAAACCCGATCAGCAATAAAATCAGGTACTGCTTGATCAGGTTCAGGACCAATTCCTTCGTTTCGGCACCCAGTACCTTCTTGATTGCGATTTCCTTATATCTCCGTTCCATGGTATAGCTTGCCAGCGCAAATAAGCCCAACAAGGAGATACAGATCACCACAACAGTCAGGATATTAAAGACATTCCGCTGTTTCACATACTCTTGAAAAGTTTGCGCGAAGATCTTGTCCACGAAATCATAATCAAATGGCCGGTTCGCATCTACATTTTTCTTCCAATAGCCTTCGATTTCTGAAATGGTTCTTTCCATATTCTCCGGCTTCACTTTAACCGTCAGGTTCGAGATATTCCCTTGCATCCAAGGAATGGTCTTGATGTGGAAGAAGGTCATCGGTGGGAGTTCATTGTTTAATCCTTGTAAGTGGAAATCATCCACAACGCCTACAATAGTAAGGTCACGACCATTCCAGTTGAATTTCTTTCCAATAATATCGTTTTCTCCGAGCGCTTCAACAGCAGTCTTATTCAATAAAACGGACTGAATCGTGTCCGAGGATAAACTTTCTTTTATATTCCGACCCTTAACCGTCTTTATACCAAACATATCCAAAGTGTTGAAATCCATCCCCATATTCTTAGATTGTAGGGTGACATTGTTATAGGTAAAGCTGGAGGAAGAAGCGGATCCTTTCCCAAGAACAAAGGTGGAGGTACTGACATCGCTTACTCCCGGAATCTTCTTCAGATCCTGCTTGATGCGCTCATAGGTCTGGAACTTGTTGTTATATCGGTTTGGCCAATCAATGCTGATGATCTGCTCTCCCCGGAAGCCCAGGTCTTTCTCCATCGCATAGCGAACCTGCATGGAGACCACAATGCCGGAGATGATAAAGAATGTTGCGATACAGAATTGCAGCACGATCATGGTATTCCGGATCCAGATGCCCGATTGGCTCCTGGAGAAATTCCCTTTGATGACCTTGAGGATTTCAAAATTGGCGATATATAGGGCAGGGAAGACCCCTGCAAATAAGATGACCAAAAGCATCAGTCCAAGGAAATGTAGGCCGTAATGTAGGAAATCAACCGTTAATTGTTTTTCCAACAAACTGTTGTAAAGCGGCAATAGCACTTCTACCAAGGCAAAGGTCAATATTATGGCGATGATACTGGTGATGGCGGTTTCCACGATCATCTGTAAAATAATATCCCTTTTTGTGGCTCCGATCACTTTCCTCAAACCGATCTCTTTGGCGCGCTTCATGGCATATGCCGTAGAGAGGTTGATGTAATTGAAGATGGAGATCACGAGGATCAACAGGGAAAGTCCGATGTTGATGATCAAGAAAGTACGGTTTCCTTTGCCTTCTGGATAACCGGTCGGCATATCGGAAGCATCTAAACGGGCATCCTTTAGGGTCGTGGTATGGAAACGGTATTTCCCATATTTCGCCTCAAATTCTTCTTTGCTAATCCCTTCTTCCTTGGCTCTCCTCATGGTCACCAGCTCATCCATCATCTCATTCAATTGCCTGTTGATGGTCGGTAAATCCGTTGCTTCTTTAGCCTTAATGATCAATCCGTAGTTGAAATCATTCATGTTGTTATTGGCTAAACCTTCTTTGATGGTGTTATCCATACGATGGCTCACCATCTTGGGCTGGAAGGAGGTTTTATCGTTCAACTTATAAACGGCCGAGACGATGGCCTCATTATTATAGGAGCTTAGGATGATCTTACCAATAGGATCTTCTTCGCCAAAGATTTCTTTGGCTACGGATTCCTCCAGGGCAATGCCGTTGCTGATTTCCCTGAATTTATTCAGGTCACCTTTGATGATTTCGAAGGGGAAAAATTCAAAGAAGTTCTGTTGGGCATCCAGCACATCTTTTACAAAGGTGGATTTGCCTTTATAGGAGAAGGGCTCATCGTAGATGCCAGGGGAATAATACAGGTAGCTATCCAGCTCGGGGCTTCTTTCTTTCAGCATCGGTCCAACCGGCGCCACCATCCAGGCCCACTTATTTTCGCGGAACTCTACTGAGACCTCAGCGATCTTGTCCTTATCAGGTATCCAACTGTTGTAGGCGGTTTCATCTTCCCAATACAGGGTAGCTAGGATGACCCCTGTCATTCCTACTGCCAGACCGAATACGGTAAGCAAGAAGAACAACTTATTCTGCATGGAGTTGAAAAGGAATATCTTTAACCAGTTCTTTAGCATGGCTTTGGGTATTATCGTTTAATTATTTTTCCATTTGAACTGACCTTGCTTTCGATCCTTTCCGCAGAAAGTTTCCGTATATTCAAGGTTCCATTGGATGATGCATTAGCCTCCAGCTCCTTCACTTTTCCAGCAATATTCGCTTTTGCGTTGCTACTTACATCCACATCCAACTCCTCTGCGATAATACTTCCATCAAATTGGGCATTGGAGCTAATGGAAACATCCGCTTCCTTCGCTGAAATAGAGGTTGCACGCATCTGTGCATTGGAGCTGATTTGGATATCCACCTGGTCTACTTTAATATCCTCCCTCAAATCAATTCCGGCATTGGCGCTTGCCTTGAATTTATGCATATTCGCATCCGTATAAACCGTTACGCGGACCTGCTTCATGTTTTGGATCTGAGTATTGGGTTTCACCCTAATTTGTAATATCCCATTGTTGGTCACCGTTTCAATTTTATCCAAAATACTTTGATTATCCGCATCCACAATCACTTCATGACGATTGGAATGCATGATGATGGCTTTGATGTTGGTGGAAACTGAAATACCATCAGGTTTGTTGATCTTACGGGTTTCAGTTACCTGTGCTTGTGCTGCTGTTATTGTTGCGAAGGCAATAAATGCCAATATGATAAATCTTTTCATGTGTTTAATTTTATTGAAATACATCGATTACTTTTTGATTGATTTTCTCGCTTAGGATCTCCCCATCTTTCATGCTGATGATCTTTTGCGAATAGGAGGCATCATGTGCCGAGTGGGTCACCATCAGGATGGTTGTACCTTGGGCATGTAGTTTGGTGAGCAGTTCCATCACCTCATTACCATTGCTGCTATCCAGGTTTCCGGTAGGTTCATCGGCCAGGATGATCTTTGGATTGCAGATCAATGCCCGGGCAACGGCAACACGTTGTTGCTGTCCACCTGATAATTGCTGCGGGTAATGCTGTAAACGATGGGAGATGTTCAATTTCTCGGCGATCTCCTTCACCCTTTCTTTTCGTTCGGAGGCGGGAACTTTGTTATAGATCAATGGCAGTTCAATGTTATCATAGACATTCAGTTCATCGATCAAGTTGAAATTCTGGAAGATAAATCCAATATTGGCCTTCCGCATCCTCGAACGTTCCAACTCATTCATGCCTGCAATTTCCTTGCCCAATAATTGGTAGGATCCGGAACTGATCTCATCCAAAAGACCGATGATGTTCAATAGGGTAGACTTTCCGCAACCTGATGGTCCCATGATCGAAACAAATTCTCCTTCTGCAATATGCAGATTGATATGGTTTAGGGCTTTTGTCTGTACATCCTCCGTAGCAAAAACCCGATTTAAATCTTTTATCTGTATCATCTTAATTTTAATTTCTTTAGGTATATAATCTGTTTTCTTTTTAATTCTTTGTTTCTTTCTATTTTATCAAGGAAAAGCCTTATTTCAATAATAGGAGCTTTTCTACATTTTTATAATCATCATATTTGGAAACGATAACCTGATCACCAGCTTTCAAGCCATCGCTTACTTCGTAATAATAAGGGTTTTCCCGTCCGAGCTGTATGGCTTTTTTGCTTGCCTCATCGCCATGGATCACAAAGATATATTTCCCTTGTGCCACAGAGTTGAAACTTCCTTTCGGGATCACCAATTTTTCTTCCATCCCCGAGAGGATCAGTTTTACTCCAAAGGATAAGCCTTCCTGAAGTCCTTCCGGTTGCTTGTCTACAAAACCCAGTTCCACCTTGAACTGTCCGCTCTTTACTTCCGGAAGGATCTTGATCACCTGGATCTCTATTGGTTTTCCTTTGAATTCAATAGTGCCTTTATGACCGGTACTGACCTTATCTAGGTAAAACTCATCGACCATGGCTGCCAATTTATAGCCTTTCATCACATCAATCTTCCCGATGGAGGTGCCGGCCAGGATGTTTTCGCCCAGATTTGCTTCAAAGGAACTCAGTCGGCCACTTACCGGAGCCATCACCAAGAAATTCTTCTTGTTATTGCGCAGGGTTTCCAGGCTTTTCTCCATAATGCCCAAGGCTTGATTGATCTGTTTTATCTGAACTGCGTTGGTTTCCTTTTCTCGTTCGATACTTTTCTGAATGATGTTCTTGCGCTCATTCTGATACCTTAATTTTTCTTCGCCCACCTCATATTCGTTCTTCGCCAGGATCTTTTTGGTATAGAGTTTTGTGTTCAGATCCGATTCCATTTTAGCGGCATTATGATCATGTTCGATCAGCACCAATTCTTTGGAAAGCTCCAGTTCTTGATTGCGGATGTTCAATTTCGCCACATTCAATTGGTTGATCTGTTCGATGATGCCCGTTTCTTGCGCCAAGTAATTAAATTCAGTATTCGGATTGTAAATCCTTGCAATTGGTGTTCCCTGGTTGACCATAGCACCGTTCTCCACATAAAGTTCCTGTACCGAACCGCCCTCGACCACATTCACCAATACCGCATTCAAGGGTTCTACCTGTGCCTGAAAAATGACGAAGTCTTCAAAGGCTTCTTTTTTCACCTCCTTGATCAATATCTCGGAGCGTTTAACCTTCAGACTGCTTGGTCTGTTCGCGAGGTAGATCATCATCCCCACAAATGCTAAAATTCCCAGACTTGCTATGGCTATGTATTGTTTTTTTCTATTTTTACGAGGAACAATGGTATCCATTAGTTTAATAAATTTTCTTGATTATTAAATCATAATAGTTGTGCCACGGCATTTATAATTTATAACGGATTGGTTTTCATTTGGATATAGAATCAATAATAACTGGGTTTGTCCGCTATCGGACAATGTCCGTACAGTATCGTACAGTTTAAGGAAAAATATCGAACAGTTTAAGGAAAGATGAAGAAGATAAATAGCTCCATTCTTGTAGTGGATGACCAGGATGAAGTGCTGATTGCCGCAAAATTAATTCTCAAAAGATATTTTGAAAAGGTGATTGTTTTAAATGATCCGCGTAAGCTACTTTCCACGATTGCTGAAGAAGGAATCGAAGTGGTGCTTCTGGATATGAACTTTCGGGTGGGTTATGAGGACGGCAAGGAAGGGATCTATCGGTTGCAGGAGGTTCGGGAGCATTTTCCATTGGTCAAGTTGATCCTGATGACTTCCTATGGTCAGATCGAACGTGCCGTGGAAGGTATCAAACTCGGTGCGATTGATTATATGATGAAACCTTGGGAAAATGATAAACTGATCGAGAACATCAAACAGGCTGTACAGCAGTTCAGGAAGAGTAAGGGTAAGCCGGAGGAGACCGCGCCGAGTTTTTACCAAGGAGAATCCGAGAGCATCCGAGGTATATATAAGATGGCGGAACGAGTGTCGAAAACCGACGCCAATGTCTTGATTCTTGGGGAAAACGGGACGGGGAAATTTGTGCTGGCTGAATTTATCCATCAGCAAAGTGACCTTCGGAAAGGCCCTTTTATCCATGTAGATTTAGGCTCTTTGAATGAAAACCTTTTTGAGAGTGAACTTTTCGGTTATGCCAAAGGAGCTTTTACGGACGCGAACCAAGATAGACCAGGTCGTTTTGAAGCAGCGAATGGGGGAACCATCTTCCTGGATGAGATCGGGAATGTGCCGATGCATCTGCAAACAAAACTTTTGCAGGTCATCCAATCCAAAAAAAGCATTCGTTTAGGGGAGAGCAAGGCTCGAGAATTGGATGTTCGTATCATAACGGCAACCAATATGGACCTAGCAGATGCGGTCTCCAAACAATTGTTCCGGGAAGATTTATATTATAGGATCAATACCATTAGTTTGGAAATACCGCCATTAAGGGAAAGAAAAGAAGATCTGAAAGGTATGATTGACTTTTTCTTGGCTCATTTTGCGGATAAATACCAAATGGATGTTCCTCTTATTTCTGCCGAAGTATTGGAACAATTAAGGCAGTATAATTGGCCTGGTAATATCCGTGAATTGCAGAATAGGATAGAACGCGCTGTAATTTTAGCGGACGATAGCCATATTGGACTGGAAGCCTTGGGCATTAATATGGAAATGTTGCAGTTAGGGGCAGATAAGGATAAGACCCTGTCGGATATCGAGAAAATCAAGATTGAGCAAACGCTGGCTAAACATCAAGGAAATATTTCTAAAACGGCGTCTGTATTGGGCTTATCAAGGCCAGCATTGTACCGAAAAATGGAGAAATATGGGATTCAAAATAAATAGCTTATTTAGGGATGCAAAGGAATAAGGAAACATGGCTATTGGTTTGGAGGATGATTTTTATGCTCCTGGTGGTTTTAGGATCGGCCTATGCTTTTATGCATGCCTATTATTTTACGGGAGTCATGTTGTTTGTGGTGTTGCTATTACTGATCCTGGAAAGCTATTTCTTTGTGCAGCTCTATTTTTCGAAGATCGATAAGGTCATATCTTCCATGCTGTACCAGGATTATTCGGTTGAATTCCAAACCGATACAAATAACCAGACACTTTTGAAAAGTATACAACTATATAATCTGATGAAGGAGCGGGATAAGCAAGCTTTTTCCCAAAAAATGCTCTGTGACCAGATCTTGAATGGGTTGGATTCTGGTTTGATCATTTTGAAACTTTCTGGACGTGCTGATTCCATTGAAAAGGTTGATTTAACAAGGTCTGCATCTGTGGAGATTATGCTGATGAATGCCTATTTTCAACAATATTTCGGGGTTCCCGTGCTTAAGGATTGGCGGTTGATGGAAAAGTATCTCGGCGATTTTTATCAATTATTGGAGGAGCGGAAGTTCTCGGAGTTTAAAACGACCTTGGATATCCAAGTGGATCAAGGTGAGCGGCAAACCTTCGTCTTGCAGACTTCCCAAACAGAAATAAAGGGAGATCGTTTTTTTACGGTATTGATTGATTCTATTCAGCGGGTGATCCATAGCAAGGAAAATGAGGCTTGGGTGAATGTGATGAAGGTGATTTCGCATGAGCTGATGAATTCCTTGGCCCCTATACATGCCTTAGCCCAAAATATGGATGAAATCTTGCTGCAAAAAGATTGGAATGCCGAAGATAGGGAAGATATGCAGGTCAGCATCCGTACCATCATCAATCGGAGCAACCATCTGCAGCATTTTGTAGATCGGTATAGAAAATTGACCATGTTGCCATCGCCGGTATTAGAAAACGTCGTTCTTAACGATCTTGTTAAGCAAATGATGGCCAATTACCAGTATCTCTTGCAGGACAAATCAATAGACCTCCAATTGGAGATGGAACATCATATTTTGGTTCAGGTAGATCCGACGCAGTTTGAGCAGGTGTTGGTAAATTTATTTACCAATAGCATACAGGCCCTTGCGAATAATTCAGAGAAGGAAATGCGGATCAAGGTATACCGTCATAATTCCAGGATCTTTTTGGAATTTATGGACAATGGACCTTTGATCGATTCGGATATCGTTTCGAAGATTTTCCTTCCATTTTATACGACCAGAAAGGATGGGGCAGGGATTGGACTTTCCTTGTCAAAATCCATTATTGAAGCGCATCATGGTTATCTTTATTACCAGGTAAAGGAGGATAGAAACTGTTTTGTGATTGTGTTGATGGATTAATCATTTTTTTGATTCCTTCGTGGTAGGAAGTAATCTTGAATTCTGGAAATCTTTTCTTGAACTTATCAGATACGAAAAGATTATCGTATTTGTACCGCGGTAATAATTCGAGCAGGTCTTTTGCTTGTTTGTTAAAAAGGCTGCCGAATTTGAAAAGAGCATTGGTAATATTTTATACGGAAGTTTTCTTTGTAAAATCTGCGAAGATTGATTGATGATCTGCTTGTAGGTCAATCGCTGGTCATCGCATGGTAAATGCCAAGTTTGGCCGTAGGCATCGGGAGTATTTCCGATTAATGCCATCGCACGACTGGCATCAGGTGTCCATATCAGTGTCCTTCGGGTATTGTCTTTGATCGGAACGATCAGTATTTTGGTTGTGCGATCTTTTCGAAGATCATGCCATTGGTAATGCTCTGTGTTTTCCCAGTGCCATAGAATTCTGGTGCCCTACAGATGACGGCTTCGATCTGCTTATTTTTCATTTCCTCCAAAAGCATATTTGCCATTTCTGCCCTTATGGATGATTTTGGTCCATTAGGTTGGAAAGATGTTTCTTCCGTTTGGGGTTCGCTGGTTTTAGGATACATATAGGTATTGTCAAAAAACACCAGTTTTGTACCGTGTTTTTTGCAGGCATCTATCACATTCCGCATCATGATGGGGAATTGATCTACCCACATTTGACTATTCATTGGCAAACCCACAGTGAGATAGGCGATTTCACTACCTTCAACAGCTTTGGCGGTTGCCTCCGCATCCAGCAGGTTTGCAGGAAATAGCTCATCGCTTTCATGGATCTTTTTAGGATTTCTACTTACCAATCGGATGTCATTTGTATAATGAAGTTTGAGTTCTTTCACTAACTCTTCTGCTATCTGTCCGTTCGCGCCAAGGACCGTTTGTTTCATATTTAATAAGGAGTTTACTGAATTACAAAGATGAGGTAAATTTTATAATTAGTATGTAAAGATTAAGTTGCCCCGTTGGATAGAAGAAATTTGATTCCCACATAATTATTACATTTTATAAGTCGCATTAATCAATTTATATCCGTGTAAAGGAATTATTAATAATCTTTTAATTAAATTAGCATTATTTTAATTCCCAACATGTCTACCTATCTACATTCCACAGATGAAGAACTACTTGATCTAATCAAGAAAGAGGATAAACATGCTTTTTCAGAATTATACAATCGCTACAAAAAACCGCTGGTAGCATTGGCGCTTAGTAAAATAGATAATGAACAAGTTGAGGATATTGTCCACGATCTTTTCGTTAAGATTTGGACGAACAGACAACAAATTCACATAAACCTACAGTTCAGAGCTTACATATACCGTGCTTTGCGTAATAAAATCCTCGATTTTATTGCTCATCAATCCCATGAACGTAAATATTTGGATTCCTTATTGGAATTTCATCCTACTTATTTGGATGGTACGGATTACCACATTAGAGAAAAACAGTTTTTATTGGAACTGGATAAACTCCTGATTAAATATAGTAATAACGACAAAGCAATTTTAAAACTTCGAATGCAAGGTTATTCCAATAATGAGATCGCTGAGCAATTAGGTCTTTCTGAAAAAACAATTCGCAACAGATATAGTCTAATTTTAAAATCTCTTGAAGGCAAAATAAAATTGTTGAGTATATTTTTTCTTTTTTAGGGACAATCTCATTTTCCATTCGTCTTCTCTTCAATTGGACTTAAAATCCGATAAATATCCCCATATTCCTTTATTATGAAATTAGATAAAGAAATTTTCCGTCGTTACCAAAATGGGACTGTTACTCCTGAAGAGGAACAATTGATCAATCAATGGTATGCCCAATTGGGAAATTCCGAAGAAATATCGGAAGATAAAGTGTTGGATATCGTGGATAAAATAGATGCTCGATTAAGTCAATCTGGTATTCTTGACCTGGAACAGAAAAGAAGGATTTTTAGATTACCAAAATGGTCAATAGTCGCTGCAGTTGCCTCCGTAATCCTAGTATTTGGATTTTTTCTTTTAAAAATGGATGCTATTAATCCAACATCGAAGCAATTGGCTGATGTAGCCGCTCCAAGTTCTTCAAATTCCGTTATCATATTGGAAAATAATACAACTTATGATCTCGATAACTTGAAAACGAATGATACCTTGAATGGAGATGGTTATTTTATTACGCGGTCTACCTCAGGTGAAATTGTCTATAACGCTTTAGATAAAGGAAATAAAACCATCTATAATACAGTAAGAACTAATGCAGGAGGTATATCATCACTTGTTTTATCAGATGGTTCTAAGGTTTGGTTAAATGCCAAATCTGAAATACGTTATCCAATTAATTTTGGAAACCAAAATAGGGAAGTAGCCTTACAAGGAGAAGCTTATTTTGAAATTGAAAAAGACGTTAATAAGCCTTTCTTTATTAGGTCTAATAACCACACCATAAAAGTTTTAGGAACAAAATTTAATGTGCAAAATCTTGAACATGGTTATGTTTCTACTTTGCTCGAAGGAAAAATAGCAATTACAGATACTAAAACTGAATTGGGCGAGACATCAAACCTAAACTTTCCAATACTTCTTCAGCCATATCAAGCTTATGATGGACTGCAAGTAACAGATGAACCCGATGCCTACAAAGTTCTTGATTGGAAAGAAGGCTATTTTGACTTTTCGGACATGACCCTGGAACAGGCTTGTAAAAAAATGGAACCTTGGTACAATGTGTCTTTTGTGATTAGCCCAGCGTTAAAGAACAAACGCATTTATGGACAAATTTCAAAAAATAAAAGCCTAAGACAAGTACTCATTCTTATTGAAAAAATTCAACCTATTTCTTATGAAATAAACGGAAACGAGGTGACTATTAAATAAATGATGATTTCCTAAATTAATAAGCCATGAAAACTTAAAACAAAACCAATTAATCTGAAACTAATACTTTTTAATAATTTACAATAACCTAATCAAATGAATTTTAAATTTACTCGTAAAACTAACCAAAGTTTTATAAGGACTTTGCTGCGGAAAAGAGCACTCCCGCTCATCGTACTTTTCCTTATATCAAATTACGCAAGTGGAAGTTTGTTTGCTCAATTAATCAACCTGAAAGAACGAAATGTTTCTGTACAGGTGATTTTGGAAAAATTGAAAAAACAAACCGGATATGACTTTTTGGGTGATATGTCTATCCTGAAAAATGCCAAACCAGTGAGCATACAGGTGAGCAACGCTAAATTGGATGATGTATTGAAAATCATAGCTGATGGACAACAGTTCTATTTATCCTTATATGATAAAACAATTTTGGTAAAACCGAAAACAAATCAACCAACCCGTATACCATCCTCCGGACCCAATACTGTATTGACCAAGGAACAACCTACATATACGTTGACCGGAACGGTTAAAAACGAAGATGGCCTCGGACTTGATGGGGTAACAGTTCAAGATGCTTCGACTGGTAAATCATTAACACTAACCAATAAAGAGGGTGTATTTACCATTTCCGTTAGATCAAATATGTCTTTAAAATTTTCTTTCCTAGGATATGAAACTACAACAGTTGCTGTTGATGGAAAAAGAGAATTACAGGTTGTTTTAAAAGCTTCAAAAAATGAAATTGAAGAGACCGTTGTGACGGGATATGGAACATTACGCCGTGAAAGCTTTACTGGTGCTGCCAAAACAATTACCCGTAAGGAATTGGAAAAATTCAATACAGGAAATATCTTTTCATTATTACAAACGCTAGACCCTTCATTTAAGGTGGACGAGCGGGTAGAAGCAGGATCAAATCCTAATGCCCTTCCAGAAATCAATATCCGAGGTGTTTCTAGTGTCGGAGAATATGCAGTAAATGCACCATTGGTGATTTTGGATGGTTTTGAAGTGGAATTGAAAACCCTTTATGATTTGGATGTAAACCGTATTGAAAGCATTTCGATACTCAAAGATGCAAGTTCAACAAGTTTATATGGTTCCCGTGGTGGTAATGGGGTAATCGTTATTGAAACTAGATTACCGAAGGATGGGAAGTTCACCATTACTTATGATGCAAAACCTTCGACTTCCATTGTAGATTTAAGTGATTATAACTTGATGAATGCTGCTGAAAAGTTGGAATATGAACGGTTAGCAGGAATCTATATTAGTGGCTCCGAAACCCCAGATTGGCAATTGATAGAACAAGAAATGTTCAATAACTTGTATAATAGCCGTTTAAGGAATGTACAAGAAGGTGTTGATACGTATTGGCTTAAAAAACCTGTAAGAAATTCTTACTCTGTGAATAACAGTATCCGTATGGAAGGTGGAGGTAATGATGTTCGATATAGCTTGGAAGGGAATTACCACGATTATAAAGGGGTAATGAAGGAGTCTGGAAGGAAAAGAGGAGGTGCTAGCTTTAACCTCATCTATCGTATACCTAATGTGATCACCTTCAGAAATATTGCTTCTTATCAATATACTAAGGCTTATAATAGCCCTTATGGTAAATTTTCAACCTATGCCTATTTAAATCCTTATGAAAGGATATTTGATGAGAATGGAAATTATAATATCCGTTTTGGAGAATTAGGTTCTTTTTACTCTTTTGGAGAAGAACCCGCATTTAACCCTTTATACAATGCTTCTCTTGGATTTAAAGATCAGGAAGAAACCCAATTTATCAGTAATAACCTTTCCTTGGAATGGTTGATCAATGATAATTTCAAATTGAATGCAAGGGCTTCTATTTCCAGAAATATGACCAGTATTGATCAATATAAATCGCCTTTCCATACGGATTATTATCAAACGACAGATGCACTGAAAAAGGGTTCTTATCATTTTGGAGATTCAGCCAAGATGGCTTATGAAGGTAGGGTAGATCTTCAATATTCAAAAAGTTTTAGTAAACATCAGATTACTGCAAATGCCATGACCGAAGTGCGTTCTTCCACGACCAATGGTAATTTCCATACAGTGACCGGATATGCGGATGATCGATTTATTACTCCTCAAATGGCTTTGGGATATGAATTAAATTCTTTGCCTAAATCAATCTCTATTCCAGTAAGGGAAATTGGATTTTTAGGATCCTTATTTTATACTTATGATAATCGATATAACCTTAGTTTAACAGGCAGAAGTGATGGTGCATCCATTTATGGAAAACAGAATAGATTTGGAAACTTCTGGAGCGTAGGTGCTTCCTATAACATGCATAACGAAGATTGGTTTAGAAATGAATATGTCAATCGTCTCCGGTTGTTTGCCAATGTGGGAACAAATAGTACGGTAAGCTCCTTCAATGCAGGGATGGTGAGTACATCTTATGATTTCGTAGCTGGAGGTTATTATAACAATCAATATGCAGCCCTTTATGCGTTGCAGGGTAATCCTGCATTACGCTGGCCAGAGCAAAAACAAACCAGTGTGGGAGTGGATTTTTCATTACTTCAAAACTTGTTAAACTTAAATGTTTCCTTATATGATCGTACAACCAATCGCATGATTTCACCTATCACGGTGGCTCCATCCTTTGGATTTGGAAAGAACACTTATTTCCAAAATTTAGGTAAAGCCAGCAATAGGGGATTTGAAATTGAAGCAAATGTTCGACTTATGGAAAATCCTCATAATAACTTCTCATGGTTCTTTAATGCGGCTGCAGTTCAGAACAGAAGTAAACTATTGGAAATCTCCAATGAACTTCGGGAATTGAATGAATCTTTAGTTCAAACTGATGTGGATGGAAATGTGATAAAACCATCTACTTATTATGAAGTTGGGCAATCATTGACTGTCATTAGAGCTGTCCCTTCTTTAGGTATCGATCCATCGAATGGTAGAGAGCTATACCGCGATCTTAATGGCAATGTAACTTATACTTGGAATCCAAATAATCAAGTGGTAGTAGGAAATAGAGAAGCAGATCTATATGGTTCTATGGGTACTACCCTAAACTACAAAGGTTTATCCGTACAGATCAATTCCGTGTATTCCTTAGGCGGAGACGTTTTTAACAGTACATTAATGGATAAGATTGAAAACAATTCTCCATATAAGAATGCGGATAAACGGGTGCTTGAAGAGCGATGGAAGGAGCCGGGAGACCAAGCATTATACAAAGCGATCAATGATTTGACCAGAACACAGATTTCTAGCCGTTTTGTTCAGGTTGAAAATTTCCTTCGGATTTCTTCCATTAATGTGAACTACAATTTCGGAACTGCGATTCTGGATAAATACAAGCTTCAACGGTTGAAGTTGAATTTCTCGATGAATGATCCTTTCCGTTTTAGTTCAGTTGGAATGGAACGAGGGATATCTTATCCATACGCACGAGAATATAACCTAGGTTTAATGGTACAATTTTAAGTCATGAAAAAAATATTTTTAAGTATAATAGTTTTGGTTTTTCTTTCCAGTTGTGAGAAATTCCTAAATGTAAATCCAGATAATTTAGCCTACGAAGAGGATCTGTTTAAGGACCGTTCAGGTTTTGAAGCGGCTTTGGCAGGGGCATATACTTCCATGAATTCTCAGAATTTATTTGGCAAAGAAATGAAGTATGGGTTTATGGAGACTTTGAGTTCGGGTTACAATACCCCAGGGTCTAGCCATCGATATTATCGTTCTTTTCGCCATGAATATGGTTATCCTATTCCTACCGGAATTATTGAGTCAATATGGGGAGAATCCTATAAAGTGATCAATCAGTTTAATATTGTTTTGGAAAATATTGAAAATATTAAATCTGATCCATATTACAATATTGTTAAGGGGGAGGCTTTGGCTGGTAGGGCTTTTATGCATTTAAATGTATTCAAGCTTTTTGGACCAGTGATCAAACAAGAAGGATTGGGTGTTTCTGCTATTCCCTATAAGGATAAGGTAGCTTATAAAGGAGGACCATTCGAAACCGCAGCACAAGTAATCGAAAAGTTAAATGCTGATCTCGTAGCTGCAAAATCTTTGTTGGAAGAAGATCCGATCAGAGAAAATGCGCGAAATGCAAACCTTAATCTATATGGATACGAACGCTATAACAGCCTATTAGATTATAGAGGTACTCGATTTAATTATTATGCGGTAATCGCCATGCAAGCCATGCTGGCACAATGGGAAGGCGATCTTCCAAAAGCAAGAATTTTTGCTGAGGAATTGATTGCTAAATTGACTGCTGAGAATACTTCTATACATCTGGCAACAGCTGGAGAATTGAGTGGGGTGGCTAATACACGGTTACCCATGGAAAATATTTTTGCGCTTTTATCGCAAAACTTGTTGACCGATGTACTTACTGTACACCCTACGATTGAAGATACCCGATCTTTATCTACTTCGCCAATTTTAGCTCCTGCTTATACCTTTTTACTAAACAATCTATATAATGCTCCTAATACTGGATCGTTGAATGATTTCCGTTTATTGAACTGGTTTGGTCGTATGGGGACTACCGGAACAGCTTGGAAATTAGTTAAATATGTTTTCAATCCAACTTATTTATTCACTGATTCTTATTATAAACCTTTATATGAAAACAAATTAATAAATCTTCATACGATTTATTTGATAGCTGCAGAAGAATATGCAGAAAGTAATCCAACAATGGCTATTCAATATTTGAACAAAGTAAGAAATGCCAGAAATGTTACCAATGATATCTCGTACAATTCTTCCATGACTACTGCAGCAATTAAAACACTGATTTTTGATGAAATGAGAAAAGATAATCTTGATGAGGGTTATATGTGGACAGAATACAAACGTCAATTTAAAGCCATTGATAGAGCGACTGCGGTTCAACCTTCCTTAGGTATATTTAAACTGCCTATCCCTGCTGATGAATTATTGTATAATCCTCAAATCTAATTTTTTATGAAAAATTTATTTATAATAGCGCTTTTCGCAATCATCTTTACTGGATGTAAAGAAAATGATCTTATTGCGTTTGATACCGCAGATTCCTATGTATATTTCGCATATCCTAATCCAGATAAGAGAGTACAAGAGAAGTTTCTGGATAGTGTATATTATAGTTTTGCAACTGATGAGAACTTAACAGCTACGGAAAAGCAGATTAAAGTACCTGTTAATATTGGTGGCTTGGCATCAAATGCTGATCGAAGGTTTTCCTTTGAAATATTGCCAACTTCAGATTATGACCCCTCGTTAATTCAGATTTCAGATCCGGTTATACCAGCTGGGAAAAATCAAGATACTTTACGGATTACGATTAAGAGGGGCGCAGAATTATTGACTAAGGAGATGACCTTAATCTTGAAAATGAAACCCAACAATGATTTTAAGGTTGGCCATATTTATAATCAAGAATTAAAATTAGTTTTCAATGATATTCTAAATCAGACGACTTGGTGGAATACCTGGTCGAGGTATATGGGACCATTTTATAAAGAAGTATTTCAGAAATGGATGCAGATCTATTATTTGGGAGCAGATATGAGTCCACATTTGACAGATGGAACACCTGGGCCAGTTTATTATTGGAACAACATGCCTTCATCTACAACTGCCAGTTGGTATCCTATTACCCATATGTATATAGGCGTATTGAAGGATTATTTTCAGAATAATGTAGTGTATCCTAATGGTGATTCTACCAAAGAACGTATTCTTTTACCTTAAGAATTTATCAAATGAAAAATTTAAAATTTAATATATTACTTATTTTTTCTGTATTGCTTCTTGTTAATTGTTCCAAGGATTTAGGAAATTACGATTATAAAGAAGTAAATACCATCAGTATTTCCAATGTTTTGGAAGGCGACCATAATACAGAGCGTATCTACAACTTGGCTTTTGGGGATACATTGAAAATTGAACCAAAAATCGAAGGTACCATTTCAGGGACGGATCAGTCGAACCTCAGTTTTGAATGGAAAGTAGATAAAGATCAACAAGGTACTTCCAATAAATTTGAATATATAGCCAATAAAGGTTACGGAAGAAAGCAAGGTGAGTTTATTGTAACGGATAAACAAACAGATATTCAAACTACTTATAATTTCTTGATTAATGTCACGAATCCGTATAAATTAGGCTATTATGTTTTATCGAAAAATGCTGCCAATGAAGCCATTCTTTATTGTCAGTCTACTATCAAATTGACAGGGAAATATGAATCGGTTCTTTTACCTAATATCAACTTGGGAAAAAATCCGTTAACCATTGGTGGCTCCAGAAAATATGGAAACTCCAGTACCGATTACTATAATAATCTGACCATTGCGGTTCAACATGCGAATTATCCCGTAATAATGATTGATTCCAGGGAGTTCTTGCCTCGATTATTATATAATAGTCAAAGTTATGTAGGCGGCGATCCTAATTTTGTTTTTGCTCCAACGGAAGCTGTTGTGGATTTATATAATCCAGTGGTTTATGCAGTAAATAATGGAAAAATCCATGTCCTTCAAAAAGGTGCTATAGGACTTCCTGCTTTACGAAATGATCCTTTGGATTATAAGGCAGGGTTAAAAAGCATCGTTTATCCTTATTCAAATGGAGCTTATTTCTTCAGTTTCTATGATGAAAAGAATAAATCTATGCGGTTAGTAGACCATGCAATGAAAGGCGTGTCGTATGATTATACCATAAGTTATGATGATATTACCAAACCATCTATTTTCGCTAATCAGACATTTGTTACTGGAAGACAGGCTAGCATTTCCAGCAAAATAAAAATGATGTATTTGATGCGTGATGGAAACAAATTATTTTCATACATGGTGAATTATAGTGATGCTTACATTCCATCTTCCATGGATAAAATAGCTGAAGGCGTAATTCCTGGGGATGGTGTGATTCGCTCAGCCGTTTATGACCAGGATAACAATTTCTGGTATATCGCAACCAGTAAGGTCCTTTATCGCGCTTCTTATTTAGGTTTGGAGTTTCAAGAATTTATCAAATTGCCGGTCTCTGAAAAGGGGAATATCTCTTCGTTTAAAATGGGGAATGGCAAATTGATGATTGGAACTTTTGATGCTTCATATTCAGGTGATAAGAAATCATCTGTTTATATCTATAATTTAAATACAAAGGCTTTGGAAGATCAGAAAGTTAATGTGGTAGAGGAAATAGTGGATATGCATCCAGGGATTTAAGAATAAAAGAACTTTCCCCGTCATTGCGAGGAACGAAGCAATCTTTACACCAATAGAAAGATTGCTTCCTCGTACCTCCTCGCAATGACGGGGTTTAAAGATTGCTTCCTCGTGCCTCCTCGCAATGACGGAGAGATTTCCATTATCGTTTTTTAACGCTAAAAAACTACCTTTGTATTATGAAAAGCAATCCCCAACATTCAAAAAACACAAATCCTCAACATTCCAAGAATAAAGATTCTTATCATTCCAAGAATTCCAATCCTTCGCAATCCAAGTATAAAAATTCTCAAACCAAGGGGCCAAAGAAAAGACCTAACGATCCGAACAAGAAATTCCTTCAGCACGTTCAAGATCAGGCTCAGAAAATGGCGGAAGTATTGGGGAAGAAAAATGGCGAACAGTTTATCAAAGATGCTTTGAAAGATTACCCTCATCTTTTACCTTTTGAACTCGAAAAATTCACCAAACAAAAATAAGCTCTAATAAATGGAAATGCGCAAAATGAAGTTGAATATTTTATTTGGTTTGCTTTGCATCCTCTTCTTTATTAAATCCTGCAATCAAGAACGCAGTAAAATCCAAACAGAAAAAGATTTTATTTCCATCGTTGATCGAGATACTTCCCGATTGCATTTAGTGCTTTACAAAGACCGTTTCCATGGCAAGATTATCAATACCAAACCAGGCGGATATATTGTCAAAGGAGAAATCAATGGAAAAATAGTTGGAGACACATTGGAAGGGGATAACCTGTATACCCCTTTTAAATGGGCTAATCAGAAAAGAGCACCCATAGTACTACTCAAAAAAGGGGAAAACTATCTGCTCGGGAATGGCATTGTGAGTATTCATCTCGGTATACCCCATTTTATGCCAGGTTCCATCAATTTCGATAATCCTAAGCATACTTATTTACCTGTCCAAAAATAGGCTATTCCAAAGCCGGTCCTAACTAATTTAAATACCAGACCCTATTAATTCGGTGAAATATTCGAAAAGGTGGTCAATAATTTCGGAAGGATAATCTTGAACCAGATGGTGAAGCTTTCCGGTTCCCTTTGCATCCATTGCAATAATTCCATCAGAGATATCCATTGATAATCGGCTACCTCCAAGGGATTTATAACAGGGTCTACATCCGAATAGCCCACCAGCACCGTATCCAACTCATGTTCGATCAGGTTATTCTCCACATACTCCTTATATTGAAATTTATAGACTTCAAACAACGGACACGCTAAGCCCATCTCTGCCATCAGTCGTTCCTTGGCGGCCTGCATGGTAGTTTCATCCAACTGTTGATGGGAACAGCAGGTATTCGTCCATAGCAAAGCGCCATGGTATTTATTGGCGGCACGACGTTGGATCAATATTTTCCCTTCCTTATTGAATATGAATATGGAAAACGCGCGATGCAATAAACCCAATTGATGGGCTTCCATCTTTTCCATGAGTCCCATTTCCTCATCTTGCTCATTGACCAAAACAACCAAATCCCTATTTTTTATCTCTTGATTTTTTCTCATGGCTAAATTTTTCAAAAAAGAATACATTCCAGATGATCAGCACATACCCATAAACAGCATCCTCAATGGGGATGGTGCCAATTCGAATATTCATAAATTCATTGCTGTTATAATTGACAATGGGCGATTCCAATCCCGTTCCCGTCAGCACGCCATTTACTGGCAAAAATCCCAACATTAATAGCCCATATATAAAAGATACTTTTCCTATAGACTCCATTTTAAGTCCAAAGTTTAGGATCAGGATGCTTAAAAGGGTAACCAGCGCGGTAACAAAGGTATATTGTAATTCATGGAACCGTAGGGCGATAACTGATGTCACAATGACCGTCAGCCATATAATAATGTTGTTGAAGGCATTCATCCATTCCAGATTGAAAAATTTGTTCAAGCAGAAATAGGTAAAGACACAACTGAAGGGTATGCAGAAGAAAAATAGGATCTCTTCCAAGGGTAATCCGGCTAGAGAAATACCTAATAAATAGGTTTCATTGAACCACCAAATGCCTATCTTGGTAAACCAGGCATCCCATATGATGAAAGGAATAGCCACCAAGGTTGCTGCTTTCAGAAAATCCATAAAATACCTGTCGAATCGGATCCGATTATCAAATGAGAAGATAAAACAGATGCTGATCGTCAAAATATTTATCAAAAGGTAGGTGAATTGGATCATCTTTTAGGGGCATTAAAATACATTTTAAAATATTTGATGGGTACCCAGAGAAAACCAAAGCATTCCCCTGGAAATTTTCCCACATGTTTATGATGTTGTTTATGTGCTCTTCGTATGCCTAATAAATAGGGGTTCTTGGTATTTCGTAATAAGGAGATACGTTGGTGAATAAAAATATCATGGACAAAGAAATAAGCCATGCCATATAAAGTAATCCCTATACCAATCCACAACAGGTACCAAGTTTCCGGCTCCATGCCTTTGTAGATCAGAAAAATGGCAGGTACGGCAAAAATGATGAAGAACAGATCGTTGCGTTCAAATGCACCATCATGACTATGATCATGATGATCTTTATGTAAGCTCCAAAGGAAACCATGCATCACATATTTATGGGTTAACCAGGTGATGGGCTCCATGAGGAGGAAAGTAATCAATATGATAAGATATCCCATAATTTCTTAATTTTTTAAATCCCTTGCTTTTCTAAAAATTTTCTGAGCGATTTATCCTTGATGTTTTTTTTATGCTTTTTTACAAATTCCAGATCCTTGGTCAAACTGGATTTATAACCCAGAAATGAAGGGGAGTTGTATTGGATAGCATAACGCAATAAACGTATTTCCACCGATTTAGGTTCTTTTTCAGCCGCTTCATCCAAGAGCTTCCTGCCTTTCTTGAAACTGCTCAATTTTGCCATTGGATTGAAAGCATGCTTGGCCCAGATACAATGGTAATACCCTGCATAGGCCTTCTCCAAATTAGTTTTGTTGGTTTTTTCCAACTGCTGCAGCATGATGGAGCAAACATCCTTATCACTGGCGGCCTTGATCAAATTGGAGCTATAATTTTCGGTAGAAAATACCAGCCCCATACTGCAGATCAAGATGGATATCATACTAAGTATTTTCATAAACGTTTACAATTCATAGGATCTTAAAATCGTGCGATCTGAAAGTTCATGTAACTGGACATCAGCAGATAGAATTTCTGCGTATTCGGAATCCGTACTCTTTTCTGCATGATCTCCTTCGCTGCTGTGTTCTTAATCTTTTGAAATAGACTTTGGTAATAAGTATAGGCCAAATAAACACCAAATTTGGATGAGATGGGCAATTGTTGAATACCAACAAAAGCTTCCTGAAAATCTTTTTCAATATCTTTTTCGATGGACTTTTTGATTTCGCAATTGAACTGCCGTAGGTTGATTTCCGGAAAATAGCTTCGTCCTAAGGTTTCAAAATCAGCTTTCAGATCGCGAAGAAAATTGACCTTCTGAAAAGCACTACCCAACTTCATGGCGTATGGTTTTAAACGTTCGAATTGCGTGTGATCACCTTCCACGAAAACATGCAGGCACATCAGGCCGACCACCTCTGCAGAACCCAAGATATATTCCTGATATCGATCAAGATCATATTCCACTTTTTTTAGATCCATACGCATACTGTGAAGAAATTGATGGATCAGCTGATAGTCAATTTGATACTGTCGAACCGTGTCCTGAAACGACTGCAGGATGGGATTCAGGGAAATCCCTTTTTCCAAGGCTTCAAAGGTGTTCTTTTCAAACTCGTTCAAAAGAAGTACCTGGTCGAATCCATGGAAGCTATCGACGATCTCATCAGCTAACCTTACATAACCGTAGATCGCGTAAATTGCTGGTCTCAAGTGCCTATCAATAGCTTTTATCCCCAGTGAAAATGAAGTGCTATATTTTTGGGTGGTTTCTTGACTTATTTTATAAGCCAATTCATCATATAATTTCTTCATAGCTTATGTTTTTGAATACATCATAATCGTTATATCTCATTTGAGACAATCTTTCCGGAAATCAGCGAAGGTGGAACTCCAGGCCCTGGAACCGTTAATTGACCGGTATAATGCAGGTTCTTTATCTTTTTATTTCTGATACTAGGCTTTAGGATCGCAGTCTGCGATAAGGTGTTGGCCAAACCATAGGCATTTCCACCATATGCATGGTAATCTTTCTTAAAATCTGCCACGCAATAGCTCCTTTTATATAAAATCCGCTCCTTAATGTCGGGGCAGTCAAAATGTTTCTGAATGCGGAAAAGCATGATATCCAGGTACTTCTCCCGGGCTTCTTCAGTATCCTCAAGGCCTGTGGCCAAAGGCATCAACAGAAATAAATTCTCAGCACCTGAAGGAGCTACATGCGGATCCGTTTTAGACGGACAGCACACATAGAATAAAGGGTTTTTCGGCCAGGATTTTTCCTTATAGATTTCGTCGAGATGTTCATCCAGCCCAGCGTCAAAAAATAGCGTATGATGCTTCATGGAAGGTATCTTTCCTTTGATTCCCAGATAAACGATCAAACTGGAAGGTGCGAAGGTTTTCTTTTCCCAATAAGATGATGAATAATTCCTGAATTTTTCAGGAAGCAGGGATTCCATATGCTGATAATCACAGGAAGCAATGATTTCATCGGCGGTATGCGTTTCATTTTGAATCTTGAAAGAGGCAATGCGCATATTTTTAGACTGATCGGCTATCAGTTTTAGGTCTTTAACAGCAGCATGGTAATGGATTTTTACGCCTAAATCCTCCGCAATTTTTACCATCGCTTTGATCAGTTCAAAGAACCCACCCTGTGGGTACCAAGTCCCCAGTTCATAGCCCCCATAATTCATTAAGCTGTACATGGCAGGGATTTTAGCTGGTGAGGCTCCTAAAAATATCACCGGAAACTCCATGATAGATCTTAGCAATGGTGATTTAAAATAAGATCCTACGTAAGACCTGAAATTTCGGAAAAGATGAAGCTTTAAGGCGGAGGAAAGGAGTGAGGGTTTCGTAAATTCCAGGATAGAGTGGCAGGGTTTATCAATAAATTGCTGCATGCCCACCTCATATTTAAATTTTGCAGCACGCATGAAATCATCATATTTCTTTCCTGCTCCAGGTTCTTCTGATTCGAATAAAGCTCTTATCTCCTTGGCATCCTTTGGTATGGATACTCTTTTATCTTTACTAATGAATTCAAACTGTGGATTTAATGGGTCAAGCGTATAAAAATCAGCTGAGCGGAATCCAAAATCTTGAAAGAAATTTTCGATGATATCGGGCATCCAATACCAACTGGGTCCCATGTCAAAAGTAAAACCTTCTTCGGTCTTGAATTGACGAGCACGTCCTCCCGGGCTTCCATTTTTTTCTAGAATATGCACTTTATGCCCTGCTTTTGCTGCATAACATGCGGCTGATAGACCGGAAATACCCGCGCCAATTATGATTACTTTTTTTCTTTTGCTTTGATTCATTGGTATAATATTATATCAATATCAAAAGCAAATATAGAAATTTAGTATATAAAAGTATATAAATATACTAAATAAAAACGTTTAAAAGTATAATTATACCCTTATATCGCTAGATATTAATATAATTATAAACCAAAAAAAATATTAAAGGTTTTATTTTGTACTAATTTTTTCTATCCCAATTTCCAATAAATGATCCGTGGAAGGATGCATTTCGTAGATGGGTTCATGAAAGAGGTCCAATTTGGTTAATAAATGAATCAGTTGATTTTTTTCGATGTTCGTGAGGTTGCCAGAAACTATTTTAGTAGCCGTACGTATTTTATCCATTTGGGCATCCAAAGCTTGTTCCCCTTTTGGAGTAAGGTGAATTAGTTTTGCACGTTTATCTTCTTGGGATGCTACTTGGTTTATCCAACCCATCTTTATTAATCTATTGATGGTCTGAATCCCTCCTGGTTTTTCTTGTTTATTTAATTTTATAAGCTCCATTTTGGTCATGGAGCCATGTGCTTTTAGATTAATCAGAAATATGAATTCATCTTGGGTAGAAAAATCAGATCCTTCAATAGCTGCTTTTGAATAGGATTTTGCATACCTTCCCATGTGAATGAGCAGGGTGCAGATCACACTTTCTGCTGAACGGCCAAGTTCCTTGCCTTGCCAGGTTGGATCTTCCCAATCCTGGTTTTTTCGGGTTAACCAATCGATATAACCTTGGAGGTTCTTTTCCTGATTTGTATCCTGTTGGCTTGCTTCATAAGCAGCTACAGAATCCAACAGTTCATGTAAAAAATGATAATTCATACCTAAATAATTAGTGTAAAATTATACTAAATTATGTAAGTTTCGAAATTTTTATCTATTAATCGTTAAAATGATATAGGAATACCACATCGCCAACATATACCGGCTTGTTATTTCCTTTAACATTTAATTTGGCGGTAATGGTCGCTTTTACTGTTCCTCTTAAATTACTAATGGATTTTACAGTTGCTTCCAATTGGACTTCATCATTCACCAATACTGGAGCTCCAAATCGTAGATTCTCAATACCGTAATTGATCTCCATTTTTACATTTCTGACATCAGCAATCTGTTTCCAAAGGTAGGGGATCAGGGAAAGCGTAAGGTATCCATGGGCGATCGTTGATTTGAAAGGACCTTCATTTTTAGCCTTTTCTTCATCCACATGGATCCATTGATGATCTAACGTAGCATCCGCAAATTTATTGATCTGTGCTTGATCGATCTGGTGCCATTGTGAAACGCCTAACACCTTTCCTTCATGTGATTTGTACTCTTCGTAATTGTTAATAATGATCATGTTTCTTATAAGTATGCTGTAAATATAGAATAAAGACAGCATAATTTAAGTTTTGTTTCCTAAAGCACGAAGGAATTTATAGATATAATTTAACCCCAATTTGAAATTGTTGCCTATTTAAATTTCCAATTGGATGATTTATAATGTATTCAGAGGGCTTGATTTTTCCCTGTTCAATCTGATAGTCAGCTTTAACCGCGAAAATATATTGCTTGAACAAGCTTCGGGATTGCCATTCGGCTCCTAATTTAGCGCCTAAGAGGTTGGTTTTGGAATAGGTATAATCCCAAAAAACGACTTGTTGAATATAATGGTTCATACTATTCGCAGCATATTTCAGATCATCTGAAATAGAAGTGCGGTAAAAAGGATTGATTTGAAAACGGAGCAGTTCTGCATTTCCTGTTTTTATATTGGCTCCAAATGTTCCTTGAATTTTTAAATTAGCATTGGCTACATCAATGGACTGCGCATTATCCTGCCGATGGACCTGAAAATACGAAAGATCTAAGCCATAAAGGAAATTGATTGGCTTAAGGGATTGTTGTTCTGCCAAATAGTTCAAGCTGGAATTTAAGACATCCACCGAATAATTTGATTTTGACAAGTCAGCCGATAGGTCTCTTATGAAATCATAACCCCTGATATAATCTGCCTTCAGATTCAGGTATTGATTTAAGCTAGGCGTGGTTTTGAATAAAGTAGCCGATCCGAAATATTGATCTTCATGGTAGATTCCACGAACATGATAAATCTTATTAGTGCTCTTTTGGTCTGTGGTGAATTCCTGTTTATTCTTTTTTAAAAAAGATAGGATATCCAGTGAAGTGTTGGAGCTAAGTGGCTGATGCAAACTGACTTCCACTCCCCATAAATCAGTGTACTTACGATTGTTCAAGCTGTCTTTAATGGCATTATTTCCATATCCAAGACTGAGGTAATGAATTCGGTCAGGAAATTGGAGACTTTGGGAATAATTCTTATTCTTATAGGATATGGCCTGTGATTCCCTTCCATTGCCGATTATAGCTGCTAAGGCAACACTAGAATTCTTCACATTTACCTGTAATCCTGGCCTATATTGAATACCAAATACTTTATTATCAAATCTCGGATCCACAGAACCTGTGGTCCAAAGATATTGGTAATTGATTTGCATATATGGTCTTATTATTTTTCCTAATTGATACGAAAGTGTGAAATTACTTCTATATAATTGGCTCTCATAATTCCCTGCTTTTGAAGCATAATAACTGTATGGATTCCAGGGTTCCATATCATTTCTTTGACCGAATGATAAGCTATCCGCCAATTTTTTGTTGAACAAAAAATCTCCAGAGATTTGAAATTTACCAAGTTCATTTGATCCAATAGCATAAAAATTGATGTTTCTTTGGGAATAGGCTTCCTGGGCCAAACGGAGATCTCCGGATGTACCTTGGTAATTCAGTTCCACTTCCCCAAAGTTTTTGGGATAACTCAAATGGTGCTGCAAGAAATGATCTTTTATCAGCTTACCGATGATTTCTGATTGGTATATAGAATCCCTTTCATCCTGCGCATAAAGGCAGGATGGAAGGGTGAGTAAACTCCAAATGATAACTAGATATAAACGCATTAATCAATAAATGAACTTGCTGTTTTACTTGGGTCCGCTTTGGTCAAAACGCCAAAATCTTTAGAGGAATTGTTAGTGTCCTGTAAGATGCGACGTCCATTTACCGTCTGTTTTGTTCTTCTGACCACCGATTGGCTGGAATAAGGTCCAGAAAGCGTGGCTGCCGAACCTGCATCCAAGGAAATATGCAACCTTCTTGGTGTTTTGTCCTTTTCCAGTACCGATGAAATTTCTACGGCATCCATTAAGATATCGGTTGGTATTTGTGGGTATCTGGTCGTTTCAGTCGTTACGGTCTTCGAAGTTGGTTCTGGATATTTTGGGAAATTATTGGGATCAACTGCAGAGCTGGCTTTAAATAAAGCATAAGAGTCTTTTCCCTGTGGGTTCAGCACCATATCCCGCATTCCAGTAGCGAAGATAGTTTCAACATCCATAACGCTAGGATTATCGATATCAGAAGCGAATTTTGTGCGTCCAGGCTGGATCTTTTGCTCATAAGGATATAAATACACTTCAAAATCTGCTTTACTTAAATCAACTGTTAAAGTCGGATCCTCAATTTCCTGCACTTTATCGCTGTTCAAGGTATACGGTTTGGTATGATCAATAGCTGTTTCGGCAATGATAATACTATTCCCAGGCTGTACTGGATATTTTTTTCCAGATCCATCGGATGGAATCATAAACATGGCCTTTGCATAAACATAATCCTCGTTGGCATTATTGCTTACATTCATGCCTAAGGATTTACTCCAGTCAAACTGCAGGTTTGGTAACAGGAATTCACCTGTATTATTATTCGTTTTGCCATAAACGATGGTAAAAACCAAACTGTCGGCATATAATACCTGATCTGAATTGTTATAGATTTCAACAAATAGATCTCGTGTTACTGCACCTTTACTGGTATTTGAACCTGCATAATATATTTGTTTAAATACCCAATTCCCAACAGGCGTACTGGATATCAACCTGATATTGCTGGAATAATTTGTTGTGAAGTTAAGGTTGTCTGCACTGTAGTTCAAATGTAGGTCTTGGCTTGTCACCTGTCCACTTAAGGAGGATACTTCCTCTGCATCTAATTCTAGAGAAACATTTAAGGAATAGGTGCCTGGGCTAAGGGAATTAAAATTCACCAATCCATCTGCATTCGCTTTGGCGGTATACTTTTCATTATTGGTTTTATTGATAATCTCTACATTCGCTTTTTCAAATGGAATTTTGTAATTGAAAAGTGTCTGGTCTACTTCCAATTGAAGGCTGATACTTACAGGTTGAATGGTGTCGATGTCTTTTTTACAGCTTTGTAGGAAAGCCAAAGCTAAAAAGAATAGGGTAATTAGTCTGTATTTCATATGATTAAAATTTAAATGATATTCCACCCGTAATGCTTAGTGGAGAATTGTATTTATTGACAGTAAATATTTCGCTATTTGAAGAAGAATATTCGATATGTTCTGGTTCAATATTCAATACATTATAGGCAGTAACTGCAATCCTGAATTTCTTTTTAATTTCTTTGGCTACTGAGAGATTTAGACACCCATAAATAAAGGGTTGGTTGGAATTGTTTAAGGTCACATCTCGAACCGGGATTTGATCCAAATCTTCTGGGAAAGGGAGGAGGTTCATATCAGATCCAAAATAACCAATAGCCTGTTGTGTTTTTGTGCCATATTTGCTCTTGGTCATATTATACCAGAAGAGATCGAAGTTGGCCATAATGACAAATCCAAGTTTTGGTATATGGGTTGTACTTCCAAATTTACTGAGCATATTCAGTTTTTTATTATTGGATTTTGGCGGATAGGCTAAATACCAGATACTTTCACTGTTGATCTTTATCGGTTGAATGAGATTAACAACATCAAAACTCTTATTGTTTTCTTCCGATACAATGAAGGAGTTACTCATATTAAAGGAGCTTTCGATTGCCTTGATCTTATTGATGTTGAGCATCCAATCCACACCGTAGGAATTTGAATTTAAATGGTTCCCCATTTTGTATCCTCCATAATTGTAGTAATCGATCGTCTTACCTGTACTTTGGTAGGTTATTTCCCGCAAGCTCTCGTCAAATTGATAGGTATATTCCGGAACAGTTATTTTTCTATAGGATTGTACGGTATGGAATCCATCTTTATTACTTTTGAAAAAGGCATTTAAAGAAGTGCTGAAGGTTTTCGTCTGATATCGAGCTCCAACTTCAAATTGACTGGATTTTGATGGTTTCAGATGACTGTTGTCTGCCAAAAATTTCTCTGTATAGACGAGATATAATGCATCTTCACTGTTGTAGGCAAGAATAAGTGGGATATCCAGAAAAGTCGGTGGGGGATAGCGATGTACCATGGTCGGACTCTTGGTGGAGATACCAAAAGCGGCATTGAAATTCAAGTTGGAATTCCAGCGTAAGGTAGTACTCAACCGAGGTTGCAATGACCAGGAACCATTTTGCTGATCTAATCTTAATCCTAAATTTGATATTAATTTCCGATTGCCCAAGGACAGATTAAAACTGTCGGAAAAGAAAAAACCGTAATTGATCAACGGATCTAAATATTGAAAGGAGTAGGGTCGGGCATTCTGCCCGTTTTGATTAATCCACCGAGGCTTATCTGGATCGGCTATAATACCTTGTCCGCCATTGTTGGAATAATTCCCAGAAAACCCATAGGAAAGAAAATGTAGTATTTCTCCAGTTTCAATTTTTGAAGATAGATTTAAATTAACAGAGCCAGTTATCGGTTTTCCGAGAATCTCCTCTTCTGCAATATATCTTCCTGAAAGCACAACACCTTCATAAATTCCGGTAGTATCTTTATAAGCATAACCTCTGGGTAATTGGTTCAGCAACCACTGCTTATAACTGTGTTGGGAACCTTTGGAGTAAGAGATACTAAAATTTGCCTGATTGACAAATTTATCTTCGAAATCAATGTTCAGTCGGTTACTTATCCGAAAATTCGTGTTTTTTGTCAAGGAAGTCTGCTGATCGGCATCATCAGGATCGAATTTCATTTCATCATTTCGAAAACCATAATCGATACTTAGGGTATTTTTGATGTTCTTAACAGGTGATACGGTCCACATCAAGGAGGTATTCCAACGATCAAACTGTTTTATTCTGTCTTTTGGATCTGGATTACTAATGGCGTAGTTTATAGCCAGGTTCAAAGCGCCTAATTTCTTTTTTAGATCAAACCCTTTTGAAACACTGAAATTGCTTGAACCGCCATTAATATTAGTCACGAAAGAGTAGGGTGTTTTCGCGGCTTTTCGATCTATTAATATGGCACCATCTGTTAATTCGCCATATTTTGCGGAAGCAACACCTTGAATGATTTCCACCTTTTCAATGGTTTCCACTGGAATTTCCCTTAGATCAATTCCTGTAAATGGTACATCACCACCTGAAGTCCCATTAGCTCCACCTAAAGCTGCACTACTCATTCCCCATTGTGAAAACGCCCTCGCCTGCATATTGGCGTCATTCGAAAGATAGATCCCATCCATAATGATCGGAACACCTAAGGAGTTATTTAAATCGTATGCTCCACCTTGAATACCTCTTAGAGTAATGGTCTGCGGAGCATCAATGGTTGGGGCAGTCGTTGCTTTTCCTGGAATGGTGTTGAGAATATCCATTAAGCTAAATGCCTGGATCTTTTCTATCGCTTCTTCATCAAAAACAATGGAACTATTGGAGTTTAAGGTCGATTCGTATATGGGACGGACATTGATCTCTTCCAAAGTATAGCTCAATCCTTCCATGGTAATAAACACAGGCTTTGCTAAGTCTTGTTTTTTGATTAGCAAAAGGCGGGTCCTCATACCAACAGCACTAACTCGGATATGAAGATCCTGGGATTTAACCGGTAATTTTATGGAAAACCGCCCCTCATTATCTGTTGATATAGTAGATTTTAATTCTTCAAAATGGACACTGGCAAAAACTATGGGCTCTTTGTCTTGGTTGATTACGCGACCTTGTAAGTAAGGTTGTTGGGCAAGAGCAGTTTGATGCAGGCAAATTAGAAGAATGGTAATATAAAAATAGTACACTGCCTTCATTGTTTAGAACAATTCTAATTTGAGGCAAATGTACTACACTTTTTTTATTATTTAAATTTATTCTAAATAATTTATTGATTTATTTCTGTTTCCGAATGCAGAGCACATTTCCACTCTCCGTCTTCTTTGATCCATGCCGAACTGCAGGCTGCTTTTGATCGCGTAGTTTCTGCTTTTACAACATGTTCGATTTCAACGGTATAGCCAATGATTCCGTAGTCATCTGAAAGCATCTGAACTTTTTCATCCTTAATGCCCACTATTTTCATTTCCATTTCCTTAGCTTGCTCAAATCCCTCCTGAAATGCCTTTTCATCCACTTCACGAACCCCGTTTTTAGCAGTTAATATGCATGGGAAATGGGTTAAGTTGGTTACGGTTTTGAAATCATGCGCCGCCATGGCCGCCCAATATTGTTTTTCTAACTCTAAGATCTCGTTTTTCATAGCTACTGTGTTTTTATCAATGTATGTTTATCCGTATAAAAACAACAGCTCAGCAACGAATTAGTTTGAAATATTAACTGTTGGGATCAGCAACGATTTTGATCTGTTGATTTTTAAGTTTGATCTTCAACCAATCCGATAAACGCTTAAGTTCTGCATCAGCTACATTTTTTTTGGAAGAATGCAGCAACACTACTTCGGCATAACTGCTATCCGGATTGATAAATACCAATTGTTTCCCTATGGAAAATGGACTTATTTCGGGAAATAGGGTAGTGATTTCCTGGATCAGTTCTTTATCATTGAATGTATAGGTAGACAGTTCGTTCCTTAAATTCTGTATAGTAATGTCTTTTTCTGAGACATGTTGCGATTGTTTGCTGATCTCGGCCAGGATATCCCTTTTAAGATCTGTGCTATCTTGACGGATCAACAATTCGGTATTGGTCAGGTTATAATTTTCTAATCGATCATTCAAGTCTTTTAGTTCTGCCGCATTGAATCGCTTGGATAATAAGGCCAATTCTATTTTTTTCACTCTCGAATTAAATTGTGTTCTCTCAAAGATGATGGTATGCCCTTTGGACGTAAATTCCTTCTCTATGAATTGGGATACGTTCTGTGCAAATTTACGTTCCTGTAAGAGACTGTAGGCCAAGTAAAAACTAGGTACCAACATAATGATCAGAAGAACCGAAATAATGCGGGTGATCCGCTTTTCCCTTGCTTGATCAACAAACTTTACCTTTGGGTACTTCAATAATTTGACGATCAAGAAAGTAGATATACAGATGAAAAAACAGTTGATGGTATACAGGTAGATGGCTCCAGAGAAATAAGCCAGGTTTCCAATAGCCAATCCATATCCTGCGGTACATAAGGGAGGCATTAAGGCAGTTGCAATAGCCACCCCGGGGATTGGATTCCCTTTTTCTTTTCGGGTAATGGCAATACCACCAACAAGCCCTCCAAAAAAAGCGATCAGTACATCGTAAATATTGGGTGCCGTACGGGCCAGAAGTTCAGATTGTGCCTCTTTGAATGGGCTCAATAAAAAATAAAGAAAGGATACAAAAAGGCTGACCAAAGTGGCTACCCCCAGATTCTTAGCTGATTTTTTTAGCAGATCAAAATCATAGGTTCCTAAGGAAAATCCGGCTCCGACAATAGGACCCATCAAGGGTGAAATAAGCATGGCACCAATTATCACGGCCGTTGAATTCACATTTAAACCAACTGAGGCAATAACAATCGCACAGGCCAATACCCATAAATTGGCTCCTTTAAAAGAAATATTGGCCTTGACATCCTCCATGACCTTCTCACGGGATTCCTCACCAAAATGTAGGTTGAAGGTTCTTAATATTTTAATCATTGATTCCTATTTGTGCCGAAAATTAATAAAATAAATATTAATAGGGTTTAAATAGTTAAATCTATTCCAAATAATAAGATATGCAGCTACAGGAAAACCAAATTCTTCGTAATTACTTAGAAAATGAAAATTATCAGAACCAAAAATCATGGAGAATGTTCAGTTGATGATAACAGTTTAAACATATAGAACAAAAACATTATGGCAACTAAAACACAAGAAAAGCCTATCAAGGCAAAAGCAGATGCTGCAAAGGATTTGCAGGAATTATTCGAAGATGGTTTAAAAGATATTCTGTGGGCAGAAAAAGCATTGATTAAAGCGCTTCCTAAAATGGAAAAAAATGCTTCATCAAAGCAGTTACAAACTGCCATTGCAGGTCATTTAAAAGAAACGGAAGAACATGTAAGTCGGTTGGAAGAAGTTTTTAAATCGATAGGTTCAAAAGCAAAAGCAGAAAAATGCGACGCGATGCAGGGTTTACTGGATGAAGGTGAAAGTATTATGAAAGAAACTCAAGAAGGAAGTGTTCGCGATGCAGGTATTATTGCTGCTGCGCAGAAGGTAGAGCATTATGAAATTGCTACTTATGGTACATTAGCGGCCTTTGCAAAGGTTCTTGGGCATGAAGAAGCTTTGAAATTGTTATTGCAGACGTTGGAAGAAGAAAAAGCTTGCGATGAAAAATTGACCGGCTTGGCCGATACTAATTTAAATAGCAAAGCAAAATAGAAAAAGGTTTTCATTCAAGGAGAGGAGTTAAAATAATATATTCCTCTCCTTGCTGAAATCCTATTGTTTGGTCCAGACCAAACGATCTAAATCATATCCTGCATCGCGAGCAAGTTTCAGGAATTTTTGTTTGACTTGTTCCGGCATGGTCTTATTACGGGATAAAAACCAGATGTAATCTTTGCTTTCTCCAAAGATCAAGGCATTTTCATAATCCGGATCCATGGCTACAACATTATAACCACTATAGAATGGCCCAAAAAAGGAAACTTTCAGCGCACCTCTTGTTTCTTCGCCAATGAATTTAGCTTTACCCTCTGATTCCTTCCATTCGTTTTTAACCGTGTCAAAACCTCTATTCAAGACTTTCACGCTGCCATCCTCATTCAAGGTGTATTCCGCTGTTACTTGATCCATATCCTTCTCATGTTTGAAATCAAATCGTGCGATCTCATACCATTTTCCAGCATAGGATTTAATGTTGAAATTATCCACTACCTGGACACCAGCAGGTACTTTTACCGACTTGCAGGCCTGAAAAATAAATGGGCCAACCAATAATGCCGTCCCAACTGCAATTTTTAAATATTTTGAATACTTCATCTCCTCTGTTTTTATTAGATAAACAATATTGCTAATCCTTCTAATCATTAAGATTTAGCTTTTAAATAGAATAAGCCTAACATTTTTGTTAGGCTTATTCCTTTAGATTAATTTTTATCTACGCTTAAAAATCTATGATAGATCTAAATAAGCATAAACGAATAATTAATCTTTATCCAGATCACTCAACCAAGTTTGTACCTCTTCACGAGTTTTTCCGGTTTTCTTTTGAAGCTTTCCGTAAAGCTCATCTTCTTTTCCTTCAACATACAACAAATCATCATCAGTCCAATCTGCATACTGTTGTTTAATTTTGCCTTTTAAGACATTCCATCTTCCTTTTAAATCTAATGAGTCCATATTATATAGTTTAATTAATGTGTTACACGTTTGTTGTGCGTTCTATTAATACAACAACGTAAACATATTTTGGTTTTGATAAAATAAAAATTTGTTGATTTCAAACAATGTCTTTCCAATTTAGGTTCATTACGTATGAGCTTATTGGAATTTCGGAAGGAAGGGATTTATTGCATACCTGGAGGATTTTATATTGATCCTTGGTTGCCCGTCGACCAGGCGCTCATCACGCATGGACATGCCGATCATGCAAGGGCCGGTATGAAACGATATTTATGCCATCACTTCACAGTTCCCATTCTAAAAATCCGTTTAGGGGATGACATACAAATACAGGGAATTACCTATCAAGAGCGAATTACCATTAATGGGGTGGAAGTATCCTTTCATCCTGCAGGCCATATCATCGGTTCAGCGCAAATCAGAATGCAATATAAAGGCAGGGTGGCCGTCGTTTCTGGCGATTATAAATTACAGAACGATGGAATTTCTACGCCTTTTGAATTGGTTCCGTGCCATGAATTCGTGACGGAAAGTACCTTTGGTTTACCCATATATAATTGGGATTCCGTAGACGAACAAAACAAAGGTCTGCAAAATTGGGTTCAGCAGAATCAGCAAATGGGAAAAACCAGTGTTTTCGTGGGGTATTCGTTGGGAAAGGCGCAACGGATATTAAAAGCGGTCGGCCAGCTTGGGCCGATTTATGTACATCGATCCATTGCTCGTTTGAATCAGGCATTTGAGGAATTGGATATTCCATTATCTCCATATCATATCTTGGATTTTGAAGAGGGGATCAAACATGTAAACCAACAGATTGTAATTGTGCCACCCTCTCTGGTAGGAACAAATATCATTCGGAAAATACCCAATATGGCCTACGGCATCTGTTCGGGATGGATGGCGGTAAGAGGGGCGAGAAGATGGCGAAGTGCTGATGCAGGTTTTGCTATATCCGATCATGCGGATTGGAACGATTTGATTGAGGTAGTCAAAGGAACCGGTGCAGAACAGGTCTATGTCACCCATGGCCAGACGGCCATTTTTACGAAATATATCAATGAATTAGGGATTGAAGCATCGGAAATAACCACTGCTTTTGGAAAAGAAGAAGATGAAACTATAGCCTCATGAAAGAATTCGCTGTCTTGATCAATCAATTAGATAGTACCAATAAAACCAACCAAAAATTGGAAGCGATATCGCTGTTCCTAAAAACAGCAGAAAATGCGGATAAATTATGGTTATTGAATCTTTTTGCTGGGAAAAGACCAAGAAGGATCGTAGGAACTAAATTGCTTCGGGAATGTTTGATCTATAAAACAGGAATATCGGATTGGCTTTTCCAAGAATCATATGCTTCAGTGGGAGATTTAGCAGAAACCATTTCCCTCTTATTGCCACAGCCTTCGACCTATTTAGATTTTTCATTGAGTGAATGGATGGAAAAAATCCAAGAGCTGTCTGGGAAATCCGATGAAGAGAAAAAGGAATTTGTACTTTGGGCTTGGGACGGTTTACCACATTTGGAAAGGTTTATTTTCAATAAACTATTGGGCGGAAGCTTTAGAATCGGGGTTTCATCCAAAGGGATGATCAATGCGATTGCGAAAGAATATAATCTTGATGCCAACGCCGTAGCTCATAGTATCATGGGGAAATGGGATTTTGAGGAATTGGATTTCGATACCTTGATTCAAGGGGGCTATTCGGACAGCAACCTCTCCAAACCATATCCATTTTGTCTGGCCTACGCATTGGAGAATTTGGAATCAACCATACTCCAACCTGAAGAATGGTTTGCTGAATATAAATGGGATGGGATCCGTGGACAGATTATTAAGAGAAAAGGAGAAGTATTCATTTGGTCGCGCGGAGAGGAATTAGTAACAGACCAGTTTCCTGAGATTGTGGAAGAGGTATTAAAGTGGGAGGACGATTTTGTGTTGGATGGAGAAATAATTGCCTTTGCAGAAGAGCAGGTCCTCAATTTCACTTTTTTGCAGAAAAGACTGAACAGGAAAAAGTTAACGGAAAAGTTTATTAAAGAGATTCCAGTCAGCATGTATCTCTATGATATTCTGGAATATAAGGATGTTGATTATAGGCAATTTCCAATGGTTGAGAGACGTAAATTACTAAGGAATTTATATGAAAAGCAAAAAGATTCTGTTTTTATGTTATCACCGCTGATAGAATTTTCAAGTCTAGAAGTATTGGGCAACTTAAGGGAAGCGTCGAGGGAAATGAACAGTGAGGGACTGATGTTGAAGGCAAAGAACTCCATCTACCATACCGGCAGGAAAAAAGGGGATTGGTGGAAATGGAAAGTTGATCCACTCACGATAGATGCTGTATTGATCTATGCCCAAAAAGGAGCAGGAAGAAGGAGTGGCTATTATACCGATTATACGTTTGCGGTCCGGGATGGAGACAATCTGGTAAGTATTGCCAAAGCCTATTCTGGATTAACGGACAAGGAAATCCAGGAAGTTAGCCGCTTTGTGAACAAGCATGCAATTGAAAAATTCGGTCCGGTACGTACTGTTAAACCAGAATTGGTTTTTGAAATTGCCTTTGAAGGAATTGGTTGGAGTTCCAGGCATAAATCTGGTGTAGCCTTACGCTTTCCACGAATACTAAGATGGCGGAAAGATAAAACAGTAACTGATATTGATGAATTGGAAGAAGTAAAAAAAATGATTAAATAATTTAAATTAATATATTATGAGTAATCCTAAAAACAATCCAAAAGTAAATGAAGAGCCTGAAAATGTAGATCCAAATGTGCCACCAAAGCAAGAGTATTTGGATCAATTACAACAGGATGCCATCAATGCAACTATTGATTTTGATCCTACAGAAGGCGAAAAAATCATTAGACAAGGTTTGCAGGCATGGCCAAATCTTATTGATGCTGAATTGCAAAGATTCAAACAGCAATTTCAGAAAAAATAAAGTATTAAAAGCGAAAAGATTTTCGCTTTTAATTTTTACTAAGCATTTAAAACTGTAATTTTAAACCAGAAATCATGATGTGGTTTCTATAACCATATAATCCGGACAAATTCAAATTTAATATACTGTTAATATTAGTTAGCTAAATTTGGATTCATTTACTTATTAAAAGCATTCGATCAACATGACCATACAAAATCAAATATATATTGATTTGAGGAAAGGCAGTATTCAGGCCTTTCAGGTTGTATTTGATGCTTATTCTGCTAATATTTATAACCTATCTTTCCATATTCTGAAAAATAAGGAACAAGCGGAAGAGGTCGTCCAAGAAACTTTTTTGAAGGTCTGGATGCATCGGGAAGAGTTGGATGATGCCAAGGATTTATGGCCATATATCTATGTGATCGCTAAGAGAATCTGTTATAACCAATTGAGATCCATGAAATATGATCTGTTGGCCCAGCAGGAATTGATTAAAAATATCACTGTTTTGGCTGAGGATTCTGCTCATCAACTTTCTGAAATTAATAAAATTCTTCAAGAATCTGTTAATCTATTACCTGAACGCCAAAAACAGGTATGGATCATGAGTAGAGAAGAAGGAAAATCGCATAAAGAAATTGCAGATGAATTAGGTATTTCCCCAAATACGGTTAAGAATACGATTGTCCAAACCTTAAAAACCCTTCGTCACACCTTTAAAAAGGCGGATTATCTGTATTTTTTTATTTTTTTGTTTTTCTTATAGTCCTATCCGCTTCTTCGTGTGTACATAGTATAGTTAATACTTAAATTGTGCATAAGAATCGTTTCGAAGAATTAAATCAAAAATTTTTAAATAATATTATTTCCGAGGAGGAACTTCAGGAATATCTTCAGCTATTGGAAGAACATGAAGATCTATTCTATCAATCCTTGGATAGCGTTCAACCTATTGACAACCATCATGAATTTGATCAACAGCAGGTTTATAAAAATTTGTTGAATCAAGTTGAACTACAATCTTCCCCTAAAACCAAGCGTCTGAACTATAAATGGATTTCCATTGCCGCTACGTTATTGATTGCATCAGGTATAGGCTTTTATCTATACAGCCTTAAAGATAAATCCTTAACTCATAAAGATATAAATGTATTAGCTAATGTTGAAAGTAAGGAGGTCTCTAACCCTTTACATGAAAATGCGGCTATATTATTGGCTGATGGGACCGAAGTAGCATTGGAGGATGTATTAGAAAAAGGAATGGAGCATGATGGGGTGGAGCTTTCCAAAACAGCAGATGATATGATCAAAGTATCGTTCAGCAAGAGTTTAGCACATGCCAACAAAGCCTTTCACGAATTCAGAACAGCAAAAGGTACCAGCTATAATCTTCAACTTCCTGATGGCTCCAAAGTTTTCCTAAACTCAGGTTCAGTTTTTAAAATAAGTGCTGAATTTAACGAAGAAAACAGGAACAGTGAGCTTTCCGGAGAGGCCTTCTTTGAAGTGGCCCATAATCCTGAAAAACCTTTTTTGGTGAAGACGAAAGATTATCAAGTTAAAGTATTAGGAACCCAATTCAATGTAAAGAGTTATCCTACCGCCAAACAATCAAAAACCAGTCTTTTAAAAGGCAGTGTACAAGTGAATTCATCGAAGGCAGCATTGATGCTAAAACCTGGCGAACAAGCAAATGGACAAGCTGGAAATGGGATTAAAAAAGTGAAAGCAAACTTTCGCGAAGTCCTTGCCTGGCGCGATGGGTATTTTAGGTTTCAGAATGCCAGTGTAAGAGAAATCATGAACGACATTATTAATTGGTACGACATCAAAGAGGTTGTTTATGAATTTAACAGTGAGGAACATTTTACAGGTTCTATTGTGCGCAGCCGCAGTTTACACGATGTGCTTCATGGAATGGAAAAGATATCGAACCTAAAATTTGAAATTAGAGAAGGGAGGGTATTCGTAAGAAAGTAGTTGTGAAAGAGAAAGATACGGAAGGGCGGCCACCCTCCCGTGTTTTGCATGGATAAAATCCATATTAGCAGTAAATTATTTACCCAATACTAATCAAATGTATTATTTTTTTACTAGAAATCCCTATTCGACAAAAATAGGACTAAACAAACTTTTGTTAATTATGAAACTGGTTTCGTTGTTGTTACTTGGAACCATGCTACACGTCAGTGCTTCGACTCTCGGTCAGAAGATCAGCATCCGTGCCAAGCAAGCAACCTTACAGGACATTTTACAGGATATTCAAAATCAAACGAATTACGATTTTCTTTATAGCAATAATCAAGTCAGCAACCTGAAAAGGATGGACGTTTTTGTGGAAAATAAAGACGTAAAGGAGGTCTTAAAGAAGGTGTTGACACCAAATGGACTGGTATTTTTCGTGGAGAACAACATGGTACTTATTAAAACACGTACCGAGTTGAGCAATAATCCAGAATCGATTCAACGAGTTATCGAAGGCTATGTCAAGGATGAACAGGGCCAACCCATTACTGGGGCATCGGTATCTTTATTGAACAGCAACCTGGCAACAGCCACCGATGATAAGGGGTATTTCCGATTAAGCAGTCCAACTGCATCTGCATCTGTGGTTATCACTGCGATGGGTTATGAAAGTCAGACCATCGAAGTTTCCGGAACTTCGGCCATCAATATTGTGTTAAAGGAATCCGTAAGTGGTTTAGATGAGGTCGTTGTAGTTGGTTATGGGATCCAAAAGAAAGCAAACTTAACAGGGGCAGTCTCTCAGATCAATGCCGAGGATATTGCCCTTCGTCCTGAAGCTAATATTGCAACTACCCTACAAGGTTTAATGCCTGGTTTGAACATACAGATGAATAATGGTGATCCATCTACGACACCCGACATCAATGTTCGTGGATTTAACTCCATCAATGGTGGAAATCCATTGGTATTAATCGATGGAATTGAAGGGAATATCACCCGCGTAAACCCGAACGATATCGAGAGTGTTACGGTTCTTAAAGATGCCTCTTCTGCCTCTATTTATGGAGCTCGTGGCGCATTCGGGGTTATTTTGATCACTACAAAAACCGGAAAGGCAGGAACAACTTCTGTGACCTATACCAATAACTTTGGATGGACTTCACCGACTGCACGAACAGATTATATTTCCGATCCCTATGTTTATGGAAAGACAGTAGATGCTGCCCTTTTTGGCTACAACGGTTCTTCCTATACCAATTACAATGAAATGGATTGGGAGACGATCAAAATGGTGGCGAATGGAGAAATTGAACCTTTCCATGAACTACAGGCTGATGGATCCTATAAATTCTTCCATAAATCCAATTGGTGGGATCACATGTTCAAAAAGCAGCAGGCATCGAACTTCCATAATATTGCTATTTCAGGTGGTACAGAAAAGCTGAAAGGCTATCTTTCTGGTCGGATTTTCGAACGAGAAAGCATCAATAACATAAATAACGATGCCAATATGGATCGCCAGAACCTAAAGGCGAACTTAGTATTTACGCCAAACTCCTGGTTGGAAATTTCCAATAATATCCAATTCATCAATGAAAAGGACAAGGACTATGGTGGGTATTCCAATGGTTTTGGAGGTTTATGGAGCACGACTACCTGGTATAACCTAATGGCTTTTTATCCGATTATGGTTGACGGTGTACCAACCGATATTGGTACAGGTACTGGTGGACAAGGTGGTAATGCCGGACTACATTCTGGTAAGACCTGGCGATTGTTCAATAATGAGGAGTTTACCAATACCTTTCGAGTGGTTGCTAAACCTTTGGAAGGCCTACAGATCAACTTTGATTATAGCAATAGGATTGAAAACACAGCGCGTAGTTTCCGCTTAAATCCATTTAATTATTTAGCTGGAAACAGATTGGATTTCCGTACGGTAGGATTGAATCGATTAACGGAATATAGATGGAAAGACAAGTACAACGCACTCAACTTATTTGCCACCTATAATAAGACTTTTGCGGAAAAACATAACCTGAAATTGTTGGCTGGTTTTAATCAGGAGCAATTCGACCGTGACCGTGTGGCCACCACAGCTGATGATCTGTTGATCGAAGACTTATCCAACTTATCCTTAGCTACCGTGATGAACAATATTTCTGGTTCGGCTACAAATTGGGCTATACAAGGATATTTTGGCCGTTTGAACTATGATTTCGATAATAAATATTTACTGGAAGTCAATGCCCGATATGATGGTTCCTCCCGTTTTCCTTCAGATAGTCGTTGGGGATTATTTCCTTCGGTATCTGTAGGTTGGCAAGTGGACAGGGAGTCGTTCTGGGAGCCTGTTCGACCTTATGTATCCTCCTTAAAATTCAGAAGTTCTTATGGTATGTTAGGAAACCAAACCGTTGATGTAAATACCTTCAAAGAATTGATGAATGTAGGAACTTCGGAATGGTTAAACAACGGCGAACGCTTGATTTTTGCTTCTGTACCAGGGCCATTACCTAACGTGGTGACTTGGGAGACAACAAAGAGCTTTAACATTGGAGCCGACTTAGGTTTCCTGAACAATAAATTATTGCTGAACTTGGATTGGTACCGGAAAAATGTGGAAGGCATGTATCTTCCAGGAGAACCTTTACCGGCAGTTTTTGGAGCCAATGAGCCTAAGGAAAATTATGCTTCCTTGCGAAATGATGGTTATGAAATAGCTGTTACTTATCAAGATAAATTTGATTTAGCAGGAAGTCCATTGCAGTTTAATGTGACCGCCAATGTAAGTAATTTCAAAGGCATCATAACCCGATACAATAACCCGAATGGTTTATTGAGCTCTTACAATGAGGGTGAGCGTTTGGGTGATATCTGGGGTTACCGTATAGCTGGTCAATTCCAAACGGATGAAGAAGCATTAGCTTATCAAAAATCATTTACAAACCCAGGAAACAGCCTGTCTCAAGTTTATAATGATATCTTGAATGTAATGCAGAATAGCGAATGGAATCATTTACGTGCTGGGGATATCAAATACCTTGACCTTAATGGTGATGGAAAAATCAATAAAGGTCAGAATACACTTGCTGACCATGGTGATTTGGAACGCATCGGGAATTCCATGCCTAAATTTCCATTTGGATTGAATTTAGGTATGCGCTGGAAAAGTATCGATATGGGAGTAGCCTTAGCAGGAGTAGGTAGCCAAGACTGGTATCCAACCGGAGACCTGTACTGGGGACCTTATCAACGTCCATACCTTTCCTTTATCCGTAAGGATCTGGTAGATAATGCTTGGCGCCCTGATAAAACCGAGAACACCTACCCACAGATCTATCGTGGTTATTCATCCCTGCAGTCTGGCCGATCATTATATGAATTGAACGATTATTATTTAACGAATGTTGGTTTTTTAAGGGTTAAAAACCTGAGTTTGGGATATACTTTCCCACAAGCTTGGACTCAAAAAGCAAAAGTGGACAAATTTAGGGTCTTCTTTAGCGGTGAAAACTTATTTACCTGGAGTTTCGGCGGTTTGACCAAATACTTGGATCCAGAGCAAGCAGGTTCTACGGTGGATTATTCTTCGCCGGCAACGGCAGATGACCGTGGTGATCTGCGTTCCTATCCGATGGGAAAAACGGTTTCTTTTGGTGTCATGTTAACCCTTTAAGCTGAAAACATCATGAAAAAAATGACGATAAAATATTATATATATGCTGCTGCAAGTGTTTTCTTGCTGGGATCCTGTAATAAGGATTTTCTTGAGCGGCCATCTGAGGATCAGGTAGAAGCTCCATATTTCTTCAATACGCCTAAGGACCTGGAAGTGGCGACCAATGATTTTTATACCATGTTGGCAACGACATCCGTTTATGCGGAAGATGCCAATTCGGACAACTTAATGCCTTTGAACCCTGCTGATAAAATAAAAGGAAATAGGATTGTTCCTGTTGCAAGTGGGAGTGGTGGTTGGTCTTGGGGGAATCTTCGTAAGATAAATTATTTTTTGGAGAACTTTCATAAAGTAGCCGATGAGGATGCCAAAGCTAGGTATGCTGGGATTGCCCGCTTTTTTAGAGCCTACTTTTATTACGACAAAGTGAAGACCTTTGGTGATGTGCCTTGGTACGGAAAAGTCTTATCTGCAAAAGATCCAGATCTTTTCAAAGGAAGGGATTCCCGTTTTTTGGTCATGGACTCCATCATGGCAGATTTGGACTATGCTATTGAGCATATTCCCGCAGAGAAACAGGTAAATTTAGTAACCAAGTATACCGCGATGTTATTGAAATCACGGGTTGCTTTATTTGAAGGGACCTTCCGGAAATATCATAAACTGGAAGGTGCTGATAAATTCCTGAACGAAGCGGTTGAAGCCTCCCAGATGCTGATCAATTCAGCGGCTTATACCTTATATTCGGATGGAGGTGCAGCCTCAGCCTACCGAAATCTATTTGCCCGCGATAAACAGGACGCCATAGAAACCATCTTGGCCGTCGATTATGAATTGGGCCTTAAGGTGCATAGTACAGCTTATAATTTTACATCTGCTACTTCAGGTTCTTATGGATTGATGAAGGATGTGGTGAATAGCTACCTGATGAATGATGGTTCCCGTTTTACAGATAAGGCCAATTATCAGACCTATTCCTATTTTCAGGAGATGCAGAACAGAGATCCAAGGTTGACACAGACGACCGCAGGTCCAGATTTTAGGGTAAATGGGGAATCTAAGAACGAACCAGTAACCTTGAATATCACGACTACAGGTTACCGCTTGATCAAAGCACTTCCCAATAGAGCGCAATGGGCAACCGGAGCCTCTGTATTTGATATTATCATCTTCCGTTTTGCGGAGGCATTATTGGTCAATGCAGAAGCGAAAGCAGAACTTGGAACATTAACCCAAGCGGATTTGGACAATACCATCAATAGATTAAGAGCTAGGGTGGGTATGCCTAATTTGAATTTGGCTCAAGCAAACGCCAATCCCGATCCTTATTTGGCTGAAATGTATCCGAATGTAGAAAATATAGCCAACAAAGGGGTTATTCTTGAAATCAGAAGAGAAAGAAGGATAGAATTGTTCAATGAAGGTTTACGTTGGGATGATTTGATGCGTTGGAAGGAAGGTAAAAAAGTAACCAAGCCAATGGTCGGAGTATATTTCTCCGGATTAGGAAGCCATGATTTTACAGGCGATGCAGTTCCAGATGTGTTTTTGCACACAGGAAGTACTTCGGGTGCTCCTTCATCCATCACGTCCTTTATCAATGTGAACCAAAGAACTTTAAGGAATCCATTGACCGGACAACAGAATTCGACATCCGGAAATTTAGATCCATTCCCACAAGGGGGAGTTTTCGATGAAGAAAGGGATTACTTTGCGCCATTGCCTTCAGAGGATTTGATTTTGAATAAAAACCTAGAGCAAAACCCAGGATGGAAGTAATATGAAAAAGATAAGCTATTTATTCGTTTTATTTCTTGGTCTTTCTGTCTTTTTTGGCAAGGTAGAAGCTAAAAGTCCCAAATTTCCAATTGGTTATGCCTTGGATTTCCAAAAAATCACTGATGAAAAGATGCAGTACATCAAGAGTTTGGGAATCAATTACATTGAACTGGCCGGTATTGGAGCCATGTTGGATAAAAATCTACAATCTACCGAAGTAGCAAGCTCTTGGGCAAGTAGAATGAAGGAGGTGGCGGCTATCCTGAAACGAAACAAGGTAAAGGTCTGGTCTATCCACATGCCCTTCAGTGTGCATTTAGACATTTCCCGATTAGATGAAGAAGGTAGATTACGGGTTATGGAAGCGCAAAAGAATGTACTTCAGGTTTTAAAACCTGTAAAGGCAGAGATTATCCTATTCCATCCTTCTTTTTATTTGGGACTGAATGAACGTAGCGAACGAAAAGCCCAACTTCAGAAATCAGTAGTTTACTTAAATAAAGAAGTAAAAGCTATCCGTTCAAACATGGTGGTCGAGAACATGTTGGGGCCTTCCTTAACTGTCAATGGAAGAGAACGTCCTTTGATGCGTACCGTGGAGGAATGTTTGGAGATTTTTCAAGGCTTTCCTAAAGATGTAGGCTTGGCAGTTGATTTTTGTCATATTGCTGAACCTCAACATTTATTGGCAGCCTTTGGATCTCGGGTAAAGACCCTGCATGTTTCAAATGGTGACGGCACAGCAGAACACCATTATTTACCTTGTGATAACAGAGGAAAAAATGACTGGAACAGCATTTTTGCCACCCTGGAAAAGATCAAGTATAAAGGAGTGTATATGCACGAATGCAAATACAATGATGAAAAGGAAATTGTGGATTGCTACCAGCACCTTTGGGATGCTTATCAAAAGAGTTTAACTATTAAAAAGTGATATAATGAAAAGTATATATAGCCATTTGCTGATTATGATGGTTCTTTTCGGATTTTCTGCCTGTAAAAAGGATAAGGAATCTTTTGAAGAGAAATTAATGGCAGGCACGGAGTTGATGGAGGTAGGAAGTAAAACAGGAAAATACCAATTTGATGTTCTTTCTAACGCAAATATGATGTTGGAATCGGATGTGGCTTGGATTGTATTGGATACGACCGAACTAGAAAAAGGAAAACGTAAGGTTGTTTTCGAGGTTCAAGCCAATGAGGATGATGAACGATCGGGAATTATTACGGTTCGTATCAACAATGAGCTTTCTAAACAGGTATTGGTAAGCCAAGAATCTGGAAAAGTGCCGGTCTTCTTTGTTAGTCCTACAGGAACTGGAGATGGATCTTCTTGGGAAAGTCCTTCCACTTTCCATGCGGCCATGGAAAAGGCCACCACAGGCAGTACGATTTATATGATGGAAGGTACCTATATGCCGGCAAAAACCATTCGTAATGGAGAGTCCGCAGAAGAGTCAGATAAAACGTTTGAAATCAATAAGAATATCAGCGTGATCGGAGGCTTTTCAAAAGACGCCAGTATTGGTGCAAAACCTAATGCTGCGATGTACAAAACGATTCTGGATGGACGATTTGCAAGTGGAAAACAAGCATTCCATACTGTTACGGTGACTGCTGCTAAAGAAGAGGGTTCACAGGTTTATATCGAAGGTTTGGTGATAACTGGAGGAAATGCGACGGATAGAAGTACCAATATTTCCATAAACGGACTTAATTTTAGTCGTGGACAAGGGGGAGGAATGGCCATTGGTGGTTCACAGGTACATTTGAAAAATGTAGAAATCATCGAGAACAAAGCAACCGCTGATAAAGGAACCGTTGGTTTTGCTGCTGGTATGTATGCTTTTGGTTCTGCAAATGTTATCATGGAGAATTCTAAGGTAAACAATAATACGAACGCAGGTAATAATGGTGGTGGTGTATGGATGCATACGTCAAATCTAACAGCCTATCATTCTCAATTCAACGAGAATTCAGCTAGAGGTACCGCTGGCGGCGTGCATGGCTATCCAAATGCCAAAATTATTCTTTATAATTCCGAAGTGAGTCAAAACAGCAATACTTCTTACGGAGCTGGATTATACCTTCGGGAAAAATCTACCGGCATATTAGTGAACTGTTTATTGGTGGGAAATAAGAGTACTTCAAAGAATGGTGGTGGAGCAGTGATGCTCTATGATGATTGTAAAATAGATATCATCAGCTCAACTATTACGGGAAATGAAATTCCTGGGCCGGGTGCTGGCGTATATCGTAGATCAAAAGTGAATAACTTAACCATTATCAATTCCATTATTTCTGGAAATAAACAGGATGCAAACTCTACCGATGTTGATGCGTATACTGATAATGCAGGAATTATCCCAGTGATCAAAAGTTCTGCCATTGCCGGTCAGGTATATAGCGAAGGAGGTTCAGTGGCCTCAGGACTTTCATTTAATCCGGCAACCATGCTTAGTGCCCAATATTTACCAATAGGTGCTAATAATCCTGCTTTAACACATGGTTTAAATGCCAGTTCTTTAATAACTATAGGACAAACATATAGCCCAGTATTGGAAGAGCATATCAAAGCCGATAAAAATGGAAATGAACGTGCCGATAAAATCATGGGTGCTCTAATAAAATAACATGAAAAAAATTGCTATAAGCATACTTCTGAGTATAATCAGCCTAACTACCGTTTTCTGTCATTCCAAGACCATCATGTTGGTCTTGGGATCGGCAGATCCAAAAGTATTGGATGAACGGATACAGATTGCTTTGCGATTATATAAGATACAATCCTTTGATGATATTATTGTTTCTGGGGGTTGTGCTGCGCATGGATCGAGTATCTGTGAGGCAAGTAGAATGTATGATCAGATGACAGCAAGCGGAATCCCTGCTGAAAAAATCCACAAAGAGGAAAATGCAAAGACCACAGTTCAGAATTATATTTTCAGTAGGGTGTTGATAAATGCATCAGGCGAAAAAATTATGCAGCCGGGTGATACGGTTTTTGTGGTATCTAATCATTGGCATGCCATATCGGTTGCAGCTCGTTTAGAAAAATATGATGGGGTAGTAGCCCGATTCTTTATTGAAGGATCTCAACAACCCAAGGAATCCGACAAACTAGACTATGTCAATATTTTTAATGGCGAAATCGATAATGATAAATTTATTACCAAAGGCACGTGGTTAACCCCTGACGCAGTATGGTCAGTTAAAGATTCTATTTACTATCTAATGGGTAATCTGCTCTATGTCAGTAATCCAGAGAACACTTCCTATACTGTTAAAAAATTAAATTCAGATAGGAAATTAGTAAAAGGTCTAGATCTGGAACAGGACTTACATTTTATTGATGACGGGAAGCAATGGTTGATTTGGGATGGAGCTAAGTTTCTACCAATGGATAAAACTTCTGGCAAACAACGTGGTTCATTTGCTTGGCATGAGCTGTTGAGGAATGCCCCGGAATCATGGAAACATTCCATGAAGACTGGATTTATCCAAGATGGGACTTTATATCTCTTTTCAGATTCCAAATTGCTTATTGCCAAGAAAAAAGGAAAATACTTTGATGTGGAAACTGAAACGTCGGCAGATCAGTATTTTAAAAACTGGCCTTTTGGATGGGGAAAAGGGAATGTTAATGCTGCTTCTATGGACCAAGAGACCAATGAAATTCAGCTTTATAGAAATATGGAAGTCTTAACGCTTGACCTTAAACAAAGGACCGTAAAACAGGTGAAGCCCTTGCGCTTAAAATGGGTGAATTACTAATAAAACAACCAATACATGAAAAAACTAAATTTAATATACTACTTCATCTTCCTTTTATTTTTCACTTCATGTGAAAAGAATGATGGAACCCAATTACCATACGATTATTCGCAGGAAGAAACCCTAGGTCTTCAGGAAACATTAGAGAAAGCCGATTGGAAAACCAAGCAGGTGGCTGAAGGGATAATGTGGAAACATGTTCAATTTTCGCAGATTTTTGAATCTAAGCAATATATCAATATGTTCGAAATCGATTTGACGAAAGGCTTTGACATTGAAATTCCCTATGTAAAAACAGGCTTTTTGAAAACGAGTGACGCAGCCACTAGAGCGAATGCATTAGTTGCTTTTAATGGTTCTTATTTCAATACCAGTGTTGGTGGCTCAACGGTTTTCTTCAAATACGATAATGTAGTACAAAATCAAACCGTAAATGGTTTTAATCCTTATCGGGAAAACGGAGCAATGGTTATTGATGCTTCTGGAAAACCTAAGATCATTTTAAAACCAAGTTCTGGATGGACTTCTGTGGCAGAACCTATCGCATTGGCTGGCGGGCCTCTCTTGATTCAGAATGGGGAAGAACTGTCGCAATTGAATGTAGATTTCAATACGGCTAGACATCCTCGAACGGCCGTAGGGATTACCGCAGATCAAAAAATGATTGTGGTAGTTGTAGATGGTCGTTCTTCTCAATCCCAGGGCTTGACCATTCCGCAATTGTCTTCTCTTATGAAGGCATTAGGCTGTGTTTCTGCTGTTAATTATGATGGTGGAGGATCCAGCACGGCATGGGTGAAAGGCGAAGGAGTGGTTAATTTTCCATCGGATAACGGAAAATTTGATCATGAGGGTGAACGTGCTGTGGCTACAGTTTTTACCGTGAAATAAACACTTCAAATTCTTTAGAATGAAAGGTTTTGACCTTCAATATTTAAAAGGCGCAAGTTTACATTTGCGCCTTTTCATATTTTATAAACCTAAATGGTTGATTATTTGTATATTAATTAGATGTAAGTGATGTATACCAAAAAATAAACCCATGAAAAAAATGATCTATTTCTTGTTAATACTTTTTGGACCTTTGGTTTCAAGTTGCGAATATGGAGCATCCACAGAAGAAACAAAACAATATGATACTTTGGTGGATATTTTTCAAAAGTCCGAAAATCTGCTTATTCAATATCGGAAAATGAAGGCAGAAGGAGGGAAAGACAGCCTTAATTTACAAGATTATACTTATGAAACTTTTAAAAGTGAATCTCCACAATTATTGAATAATACCCAGAAATACAAAGAAGGTTTATGGAGATTGCTTATTGATGATGATATTCAAAAAGATGCTTACACCAATGAAGATATTGCTTTGCTTCTGTTTAATTTGGGTAGTAAAGATTTTTTAGAATCCAAAGAAAAGGTTTTTGCATATTATAAAGAAGATAAGGTTGATTTTGGACTTTTGAAACGGATGTTGATGCCTAATGGGAGGATCAAAGGATTTAAAGATGATTCGGATATCATGCAGGAAACGGAAAAATTTAATCAAAAGGTTTCGAAACATTTATCTAAGGGTAATCAGGAAGAGCGGGAATTAGCCGAATTTTTATTCCATAGATAATAATTACTGGGGGTAATCGTTAGTTTTGTGATATGCTATTTACCATTGAAAACTAACAATATATGTATAAATCTATTCTTTCTCTTTCTTTACTAGGATTATTAAGTATCTCCCCAGCTTTTTCTCAAAATTCTTTTATTTCCTCTCCAAATTTAGCGAAGCTACAACCTAAGATTGATAGTATTCTGTCGAAATATGATGCTAAAGTAGGTGTAGCTATTCATAACCATGATCTCTCGGATAGTTTGATTGTCAATGGTGATCATCGCTATCCTTTACAGAGTGTATATAAATTTCATTTAGGGATAGTTATTTTGGATCAAGTGGATAAGGGAAAGCTGAAAATGAAAGAGCCTTTGGTCTTTAGTAAGGAAACGATGAATTCGGAGCTGTATAGCCCGATTAAGGATGCGCATCCTAATGGGGTTACTATGCCATTGGATGAGGTTTTGTTTCACACCATTGCAGAAAGTGATAATATTGGTTGTGATGCGATGTTTGACTTATTGGGAGGCCCAAAAGTAGTGGATACTTATTTTAAAAAGCTTGGATTTAAAGATCAGAACATAGCTTATACAGAAAGGGTGCAACAGGCAAAATGGGACATTCAATTTGAAAACTGGACCACTGTTTCTGCGGGTAATCATATCTTGCATGCTTTTTACACCAATGATGATCAATTACTTTCCAAAAAATCGTATGATTTTCTTTGGGATAATATGAGAAAGACGACTACTGGACCTAATAGGATAAAAGGTTTGCTACCAAAAGGGACAGTCGTTGCGCATAAGACGGGAACTTCGGGAAGGAATAGGCAGATTGGGGTGACAGCAGCGATAAATGATGTTGGTGTTGTTTCGCTTCCGGATGGTAAGGTTTTTTACATTAGTGTTTATGTAACGGATTCGAATGAAGTGGGGGAACCTAATGAAAGGGTTGTTGCGGAGGTTTCTAAGGCTGCTTATGATGCCTTTGTGGAATAAGATTTTGGATAAGATCGTAGAATAAAGTTATTGAATAAGATTTTTGAATAAAATTGTTCGCTTGGATGAAGGCTATTTTAGTCGAATTGCAAGTGAGTTTTAAGTGAGGTGTAAGTGACTTGTAAGTGACTTTTTGCACTTACAAGTCACTTACACCTCCCTTAGAATATGCTTACACCGAGTATAAATTTCGAACAAATACGCGTCATTGCGAGGAACGAAGCAATCTTTCGATTAGTGTAAAGATTGCTTCGTCGTACCTCCTCGCAATTACGGGTAAAGTTCCTCGCAATGACGGATATAGTTTCCCCCAAAGTCGGGTTTAATATTTATTCATCAACATATTCTATTCATTCATCAACCTAACAGCTGATAAATAAAAGAATCCAGTACCATTATTATTATTCTCTCCTGCTGTTACAGTAACCGTAATCTTACCATTCGCATCAGGTTTAACCCCCTTAGCCACAACAATTTTATTGGTATTACTTGAAGTATTCAAACTAACAGAAACCTCATTCGTGCCTTTACTGATATACTTAGTTTCCCGATTATCAGAAACACTACCACGTGAACCAAAGAACGAAAGATTATAAGTCAAGTTTTTATCCAGCCCGGAAATTTCAAATACCGATTGCTTGATGGTCATTCCTCCAAATGCCCCTTTCGAATTTCCGAAATAAGAATATTTCGAAACATTACTAGGCATGTTCAACGGAGTTACTGTAGTTGTTGGTCCATCCGCATTCACGCCATTAAAACGTTCGGTGATGGATAATTTCATCCCTGTATAAGACCCAAGACTGTCTTTCAATCCTACTGATGTTCCAGCAAGGAATGAACTGATCTGATTCCATCTCTCTGAAGCTGCATTATTACCGAAATCCAATAATACCGCACTGGCCAAAGGACCACCCGATCCACCTTGGAAATCCGTCATGGTAGTAACTTCAAAAGGCTTTAATACCGCAAAATGAGCTGCATTTTGAGCAATACTTGCTTCAAAAGCTGATACGGCCTCCGGTTTATAAGTCATGCCTACGGAAGATTGGCCAAAAAGAGTTTCGAACCAAGTACAAGCGGCCAAATACCTCCCCAAAGGAATTTTTAAATGGTAACCATCTCTTGTCCAATCATCACCAATAACAGAAGTACGTCCATTTTGAATGGCTGTTCCTGAAGGAACAATGATATCGATAGGCACAATATCCTTCACTTTTTGGGATACATTGACAATTGCCTCATACATTTTCATTTGATCTTTATCGTAATTTGCGAATCCTGAATGGGTAGAGGTCTTCCCATATGCCCATGTTTGATGATAAATGTATTTGACGTTTTGGTTCAGCACATTTTCTTTTACATAGTTAAATACTACAGGTAAGGAATTCTGAATGGTTTCCAATTGACCAGAATTTTGGCTGACCTGTTGAAAAGATACATAATCCCAATGTTCATCCTTTAAAGCGGTCAGGATGGAAACTTTTGGATAGTTTTTCTTGGTTCCATCCAAGGAAATTTTTCTATACTCATAAGAGGAAGCATTCCTTTCCACATTGCTTTGATGCAATTCCATGGATGCTGCCCCGATATACAAGTTTCCTATGATAACCTGTTTGCCACTTTCTTTTGCCAATTGGTATAAATGTTCTTCTACAGCATCTTCAGAAAAGCTGTTACCGATAGCTAATATTCGAATGACACCATCGTTTGACCCACCTTGGATTCCAGTAAGATCTGTAGGAGGGATGTCATTCGGATTCCCATCACGTTTACAGGAAACGACTACTGTTAAGAGGACCAATACTGCTAAGCAGTATTTGATCTGTTGAAATATTGTGTTCATTGTAATTTGCATTTAATTAGAAATGGGATTAATAACCAGGGTTTTGCGTCAAAACACCTTTACTTAAATCGATCTGTGTTAATGGAATTGGCAATAACACATCCCTTAAATTGGAAAAGTTTGTTTTTCCAGCAGCGTGTAATGCGGTTTGTGCTGTTCCCCACCTTACCAAATCAAAGAAACGATCATGTTCCATCGCTAATTCAATACGGCGTTCATGACGAATCCTATCTCTTAAGGTAGCTTGGTCTGTAGCCGTAACATCCGCCAATACCCCAGCTGCAGCACCTCGACGTGCTCTAGCACGGATTTCATTCAACGCTGTTCTCGCTTCATCCGTTTTTCCCAATTCATTGGCAGCCTCTGCATACATTAAAACAACATCAGCATAACGGAGAATACGAACATTGATCCACCAACTACCCCTACTAATGGTATTTCTTAAGCTTGGAGAACCTAAAACTTTATGGTTATATCTTGGGTTCGGAACATCAGAAGGGTAAATCGGCATATTTTCACCAAACACTGTTTTGTTAGTGGTTGTGGTGGTACTTGAATAAAGTATTGTTCTTTCCTTACGAGGATCTCCAGGCTCATAGGCCGCTTCTAGAGCCTCACTTGGGGTATTCCATCCCCAACCTAAATTCCAGTTCCCAGCACCTCGAACACCTTGAATACTGGCATATTGTATCCCATTGTCCTGTGTTACTGAAGGGGAGGCGGTAGCTTGGATTTCAAACAGCGATTCGGAACTATTTTCACCCTCTTCGGAGAAGATCTTACTGTAATCGGTATTTAGGTTATATCGACCTGAAGTTCGCACTGCGTTTGCCGCATCATAGGCCTGTTGCCATTTCTTTTGTGTGATATAAACCTTGGCTAACATTCCATTCGCTGCGCCACGGGTCACACGACCAATAAATTGAGAATCCCAGGTGTCTGGTAGGTATTGAATAGCAAAATTCAGGTCCTCTTCAATAAAAGCATAAATTTCAGCCGCAGTACTTTGAGGTACATTGCTTTGGCTAGCTGCATCTTCAAATAAGCGGTCGATCTTAGGAACGCGTCCAAAAAACCTCACCAGATTGAAGTAAGCATAAGCCCTTAAGAATCTTACTTCCGCTTTTCCTTGAAGTTTTAAGGCTTCATCGGCAACTACCGTGGTATTGCTATCGATTTCTTTTAAGGCCGTATTACATTTAGTGATCAAGCCATAATGTCCGGTCCAAAGGGCATTTGCACGACCAGAGTTTGTTTGTACAGGGAAATTATCCATAGCAATGACATCGGCACCACCATCAGATGCTGTACTCCCTTTGTCGGCATCATCCGAACGAATGGAGGTAGCATTGATAAAACCATCTACATGTACGCTATAGGATCTTAAATCTTTATAAGCACCGAAAATATACTGATCATAAGGACTACCTCCTGTAGGCCAAGGATAATTATCTTCGGTATAGGATCCCTGCGGTTGAGTATCTAAGAATTTTGAACAACTGCTAAATAGGAAAGCGGTTGTACAAAGTGTTATTGCGATTTTTATATAATTTTTCATAACATTTCACATTTAGGAATTAAAAATTCAAGTTGACCCCAAAAGTATAAGTCGATGGTACGGGGTATGAACCATTATCTAAACCACCTGCAATAATGCTGGAAATAGCAGCTTCAGGGGAATATCCCGTAACCTTACTCCAAGTTTTTAAGTTCTGCGCATTTACAAATACTCGTGCCTTTTTGATAAAGGAATTTCCTAATAAGCGTTCCCCGAAATTATAGCCCAATTGAACGGTTCTCAATCGGAAATAATCCCCTGGTTCTAAGAAATAGGTGCTGAATTTGAAGTTGTTACCACGACTGTTGTCAACGATTGGCTCCACATTACTGGTTCCTGGGCCAGTCCATGCATCCAATCGGTTGGTTTCGTAATTTAATGGTGCGAAAGTATTGGTTTTACGGATGGCATATATTTTATTGCCCGCTACACCTGCACCTTCGATCTGAAGATCAAATCCTTTGTATCCCAACGTAAAATTGGCTCCAAAGTTATGTGGAGGGAATGGGGTACCAAGATAGGTTCTGTCATTGTCATCGATTATGCCATCACCATTGGTATCTTCAAAAATGATATCTCCAGGTAAGGAATTATTCCAAGCTGGTCTACTTGTAATTTCATTCGCTGTTTGATAGATCCCCAATTGTTTGAATCCGTAAAAGTATCCGATAGAATGACCGGTTTCAGTTCGGTTAGCACCATTGTTTCCTAAAATCTGGAAATTTATATTATCACCAATAGAATTTACCACATTCTTGTTGTAACTGTAGTTTACATTCAGACCGTATTTCCAATCTCCAAAGGAGTTGTTCCAACCCATAGAGGCTTCAATACCACGGTTGGTGATCTTACCTAAATTTGTAAAATAGGAGCGTGTTTCATTTGGTAATGGAACTGCAGTTAGGATATCAGTGGTTGTTCTATCGTAAAGATTGATTTCAGTGCTCAATTTATTGTTGAAAGCTTTGATTTCCAAACCTAGATCCATTCCTCGAACGATTTCCCAGTGAAGGTTTGGATCGGGAATGTAGGCCGCTTGTAAGGCTGTATATACATTATCGCCGAAAATGGCTGTATTACCATTGGATAGGCCAGGAAGATAAATATTATCGGCAATACCATTGGAATTTCCGATCTTACCCCAAGCAAAACGCAATTTCATGAAATTGATTTTCTCTACATTGGAGAAGAAATCTTCCTCTGATACCACCCAACCCACACCTACGGAACCGAAAGTTCCCCAACGGTTTTTAGGAGCAAATTTGGATGATCCATCGCGACGGACAGTTGCATTCAATAAGTATTTATTTTGGTAGGCATAACTAGCTCTTAAAAATCCACCAACCAAGGTGTTTTTTGCTCCACCACCAGAATAAGATCCATCTGGATTGGTCTGTTGGTTAATAATGTTCAGATACCATAAATCAGGATTGTCAGGAACATTATTGGTGGTATCTCTACGAGAACCTCTTAATGAGGTATTATCATTATATACCGTTGTAAAACCAGCAACTGCACTTAACCGGTGGTCCTCGTTAAAGGTTTCCTCAAAGGTAAGCGTATGATCCTGTTGGAATCTTCTAAACTCTTCCGAAGATTGGCTTACCGCTGTTTTCTGCATATCATCATAAAACAATTGGTTGGCTCCGCCAAATTCTCCCAAATACATGAAATTGTAGGGTAATGGGGTATATCCTCTGGAATTGTTGAAGCCTAAATCGGTATAAACGGTGGATTTCCATTTTAAGCTTTCCAATATCTTAATTTCTGCAAATAAACTACCTACAAAACGATAACCTCTGGTAAGATTTTTACCATCCAATCTATTCAACGTTGCAATTGGATTACCTACCTGCGCACGTTGAAAACTCGGCATGGCATTATAAGTGTTTTCATCAAACATCACATCTACCACCGGTGCTGCCCATAGGGCATTGGTTACAGAAACATTCGTCGGGTTCATCTTCCAGAAACTTCCGGATAGATCACCACCTACTTTAATACGTTCTGATACGGTTATTTCTTGATTTAAACGGCCAGTAAAGCGATCATAACTACCATTGCGAATAACTCCATCCTGTTTACTATAACCCAAACTGATATGGGTAGACGATTTCTCGCCAGAATTTGAGATACTTAGGTTATTATTGCTGTTGAACGCAGTTCGTAAGATAAGATCTTGCCAGTTGGTATTGGCAGAATAATTTGTGTAATCAAAAGGAACTTCTTTATTGTTCGCTCGTTCCATATCATACAATTTCTTAAATCCTTCGGCATCCGTAACGGATATACGATTCTGCACCTGGTTAAATCCATACGACCCAGAAAAAGTTACGTTTGTTTGTCCACGTGCAGCCTTTTTCAACGTGACTGCGATTACACCATTGGCGCCTCTTAACCCATAAATGGCAATGGAAGAAGGGTCTTTCAGAACATCCATTGATTCGATGTCCTGCGGACTGATAAAGTCGATATTGTCGTGTAGTACCCCATCAACCACATATAATGGATTGGAATTGTTGGTGGAGTTTACCCCACGGATACGTACTGTAGGCGCTCCACCAGGAGTTCCGGAATTACTGATGGTCAAACCAGCCACTTTTCCTTGTAAGGAACTGATTGGATTGCTGTTCGGCATATTGGCGATTTCTTCCCCTTTAACCTGCGCAATGGAACCTGTTAGGTCCACTTTTCGCTGGGTACCATATCCAACAACCACCACCTCTTCGATGTTTTCATCTGTACTTTCCAAAAAAATGGTGATTTCGGTCTGGTTTCCTACCACGACAGATTGGGCAGTGAATCCCAAATAGGCTACTTGAAGGGTATCGGTAGGGGAGGCAGAGATAGTAAACTTTCCAATCTCATTGGTTTGGGAAGCTGAAACCTTGCCCTTTACCGATACTGTAGCTCCGGCAATGCCTGCTAAAGTACTCGCGTCTTTAACAGTACCGGTGATTGTGCCCTGAGCGTAAATGAAATTCACGCAGAACACAAAACATAGTAAAGTAAATAAATGCTTCATGTAATTTCGATTTATATTGGTGTCCAAATAGTTTGTTTAAAACTTTAACAAATATTAAGATGTATATGTTTGATTCCAAATTTATTATTTACACATTACTACATCAGGTGTATGTCAATATCTCATTGAACTATGTTTTGATTCGTAAAAAAATGAAAAACAATGTTTTAAATAAATAAGTTACCACACAAATCAACATCCTTAGTGTTTAATTTACACATCGATTGTTGTGTAGTAATGATGTAGTGAATTAACAAAGAAAGGCCATGAACTTCATGACCTTTCTATATGGATTTAGGATTATTTATGTTGTCGGAAAATTTCTCACGCAACGTACATTGATCGCATCTTTTACATTTAGGGTTGCTTTAATGATGCTTCCAGTAGTAGCTGTACTGTAGGAAGAATAAACTTGCGCTTTAAATTTTGGTGAGCTTCCAGAATTCGCTGTTATTTTGAGGTAGGCATAACCATTTGCCACAGCTAATCTATAATAACCTTCACCAATTTGCCTGTTCGCATTAACTTGCGGAATGCTTGTTGGCTCCATAACATATTCAGGAGTAGCACTTGAGGTGTATTTTGCATATCCTTTCATTTCAAATGAAATGCGATCTGTCCAATCATCTGCTGTTCCATCCTTTATATTCACCACTACGATTAATTTGCCTGGATCTGTACCTGATGTGGAAACAAAGGTGTGGCTAATCCTTCCTGTATTTGCATATTGATTGAAGTAATTGGCAAAGGCAACTCCTTGAGCTATGGTTGGGGTTCTCCAGCGATCGTTTAATACTGATCCATTGGGTTGGAGATCATTACAAGGGTCTTGATCCGTCGTAGTTGTTTCTGTAGCCAAAGGATAAGGTGACTTAAATGGGTAGTAGGTAGAACCAAAATTATTTACTTGTTGACCATAGCTTGGGGTCGGAGTAGTTACACCATAAGGTTTTAAACTACTAGCGTATGTAATCGATGTGCCCTCGTGATTTCTATGTTGCCATCTTGTAAACCCATCTAAATAGGTAAATCCTTGGGACTTGTCATAATATAGGTCACCTCTGGACCAATTTACATCCCCTGTGTTTGAATTGCCTGGAACCTTAATACCCAAATCAAAGGGAACAACTCTTAATCTGGAGGACATCCCCTTATCGATCCTAATTTTGTCTGTAAATGTTTTATTGTAAATCCTTGGAGCTGCTGGTCGATCTAAAATTAACCAAGGTTCAACCGTATAGGTGAAATCATTTATATATTCATTATTTCCTCCAGGTGCTGTAAAAATAAATCCATGGTAGGAAGTTACAGGGTAATTTACGGCATATGCATAGTTGCTTAATGCATTGACATAAACAGGGGTAGTTACTTTTGATTTGCTGGTAAAAGTTCCAGAAAGCAAATTAAATACACCCTGCTCGATTACATTTGCATGTACTCGGATATAAGGTCTAGAAGCATCCTGGCTTAGAAATTTGGCAAGATCGGCTTTTGCAGCGAATCCTCCGGTCAATACACTCATTTCAACCATAGCCATCATGTGTTTAAAGGTAATCTTTACTTTTGTTTCTGGAATATTACCGGCATCAACGCCTGTAGTAAATGTTCCGAAGGCATAAAGAAAATCCTCATTCATTACATTAAGGCTGGGGTTATTTTTATTGGCAGTAGGAATTGGAGCTAAAGGAAGCGAAGAATAGTAGGAGTAGGAAAACCACTTATAGGTAGTCCCTTGTTTAAGTTTGGTCGTAGTCGGTGGTGCGATACGCCCGGCCGTACCATCCAGTTCATCTATGAAATTATTGTTCTGATCATAGATCATCACTCGAAATTTCACACCATTGGTTAATTGTCGACCGCCAGGAATGATTACGGCAGGAATATAATTGTCCGGATATTCAGGTGCCACCGCAATATTTCCATTTTGTTGGGTTTTTCCACTTGTTTTGATCTTTTCATTTAAGTTCACTCCAAGTTCTTCTTTCCAAACCGCAAATTCAACATCGTCATCCTTATATTGTTGAACATCTACTAAGTTATAACTAATATTAGATTTTTGTATACTAGATTTTTTTCCTAAAAGATCATCGCCATTTTCAGGGTTATCTATATAGGTATCAGTATTCACATCAAAAGAAACTTTGAGCCCATCGGCGCCGATGGGATCATTTACATCTTTTTGGCAACTAATAAGTCCACAAACTGCTAGGAAACAGAGCGTTTTTAAAGTATATACTTTCATAAATTGAATTTTATTAATAATAAATGGTCAATACTACCAATCCTCGATGTGCGTAGGATTATCTTGTTCCGAATTGGGATTTAAATTCCAAGGATCAACATCCGGGGAGGCTTCATTATTTGGTCCGATAAAAGTGGCTCTTGCAGAGCCGGTTGCTATGCTGTTTTCTATTGCAATTTCATAATATTGCAAGTCAGGACTTGAATACTTTTTTTTCATATAGATAAATGCGTTAATGTGATATATAAATTTTCGTTTTACATAAACGTTAAAATTTAACCACAAGGTAATATTTATACGCGAGTATTAATAACCTAAAGAGTAGTTGAAATTGATAATGTGGCTAAAATATTACAAAATATAAGATGTTTGTTGAAACAATTATATTTTTCATGCCAATAAATTATCAAAATGAAAATGTTTAAACAATTAATTATAGATTTATAATATTATTTGTTAAAACATATATGGAAAAACGTGTTTTACCAGATTAGGGAATTTTACCTATCTTAGGAATACTTGAAATCAACCCGAATGAAAAATATTTATTTGCTAATCAGTTTCTTCATGTTATCCTTCAATTCATCCGCACAGACTAAAATTGAAATTTTTGACCCTTCATTTTTGGAGCTTATTGATTCCACCTCACAACTTGAGTTACTCGCCGATGGTATGAAATGGGCAGAGGGACCAGATTGGGATGGGAAAAATAATCGATTGCTGTTTAGTGATCCAGCTTTGAATACGATTTTTAGTTGGGATGAAAAAAATGGTAAAGAAGTATTTCTTCATCCCTCCGGTTTTGACGGAGATGGACACTATAGTGATGAACCTGGAACAAATGGCTTATTGATTAACAAGTTCGGGAAATTGATTGCATGTGATCATGGTAATCGTCGGATTGCGGTTATTGATCTGGATAATAAAACTAAAAATTTGTTTGCTGGCAACTGGGATGGGAAGCGTTTTAACTCGCCCAATGATATCTGCGAACATCCCGCGGGATATTATTTTTTTACTGATCCACCATATGGATTACCGCATCGGGAAAAGGATACCTTGAATAAGGAAATTCCTTTTAATGGGGTTTATTGTCTTACTGACGATGGTAGGGTAAGCCTTTTGATAGATCATCTCGATCGTCCAAATGGAATAGCACTTTCGCCTAAAGCTGAACAACTTTTTGTAGCATTGAGTGATGGAAATAATCCATATATAATGCGCTATGTATTAAATGGTAAGAGTATTCAAGATGAAGGAACAGTATTCTTTGATTTTAAGAAGCATTTCCCAAATGAATCGATGGCAGCAGATGGTATCAAGATCAATAAGCAGGGTGATGTATTTGCAGCGGCAGGTAAAAGTATTGTGGTAATTAATAAACAAGGTAGTCCTATCGGAAGGATTCATACCGGAAATCCAACGGCAAATTGTGCGTTTGGGGATGATGGTTATCTTTATATTACGGCTAAGGATAAATTGATGCGGGTTAAATTAAAGAGCATAGATTAATCCAAGAAAGTAAATCTTATTGAATAATTTTATATTTGAATAACAATCAACTACATCTAAACCTATGAAAACAACACTATTAACCAGCGTATTGTTATTTCTTTATGTCCTATGCTTTGCTCAGGTAAAAATTGATGTTACCTGCAACCATCCAGATTGGAATTATCTACTGAATGAAGAAGTTACCTTTAGCTATAAGATAACTGGAGCTGAGAACCTTAAAGAACCATTGGAAATCAATTATCAAATTGGGGAAGAGAAAATGCCACCTTTAAAAATTGGAGAAATCAAAGATTTTGAAGGAACTATAAAAGGAGGAACAATGACAAAACCAGGATTCTTACGTTGTACGATTCTGGGAACCGGAGCGGATAAAACAATAAAAGGGATGGCTACTGCGGCTTTTGAAGTACAAAAAATTCAGCCTACAGTTAAACTACCTTCTGATTTTGAATCTTTTTGGTCCAATGCGATCGCTGATGCCCGGAAGATACCTTTAGATCCAATAATGACAGAGATACCTGAGCAATCTAACGAAAAAGTCAAGGTTTATGCCGTTAATTTTCAGAATAATATGAAGGATGGACGCTTATATGGCGTACTTACTGTACCTAATAAGGAGGGGAAGTTTCCCGCGGTTTTATTAGTTCCTGGAGCTGGTATTAGACCATATAATGCAAATAAGGATTTTGAAAATGAAGATATTATAACCTTAAACATGGGTATTCATGGTATCCCGGTTGATTTACCCAAGGAACTATACAGCAGTTTGGCTAAAGCCTCGCTTTTTGAATACCCCTTCATGAATTTAAATAGTAAAGATCATTACTATTATAAAAGAGTGTATGTTGGCTGTGTTAAGGCAGTTGATTTTATCTTTGGATTGGATAAATTCAACGGTCAGGATGTGGCTGTAAGCGGAGGTAGTCAAGGAGGTGCACTTGCCATAGTTACGGCTGCACTCGATCCTAGAATTAAATATTTGAGAAGTAATTATCCAGCTTTATGCGATTTGACAGGGTATTTACACCAAAGGGCAGGAGGCTGGCCTCATATCCTAAATCAGCAAAATGCCCCACGTTATCAAGCTGAAAAATATATCGATAATCTCGCATATTATGATGTGGTTAATTTCGCGAGATTCGTAAAGGTTCCTGGATTCTATACTTGGGGATATAATGATGAAACTTGTCCACCGACTTCCTATTATTCCGCTTTCAATATGATCACTGCTCCAAAGGAATTATTGGTGAAAAAAGAAACCGGTCATAATACCCTTCCAGAACAGCATCAGGCACAGGTAAAATGGTTAGCCGAAAGGTTGAACAAGAAGAACTAATGAATTTAAGAGGTCTTTAATTGGTTTTCAAAACTAAGAAAGACCTCTTTTACCAATTGGATCAATTCCTGTTTTTCGCTCTCTTGAATAGGAAGTTCATTCAAATGCCTTCTGAAATCCTGCCAATTATCCATACTTTTTTCTCCATCTCCCATAAAAAATGATAAAGACTGATCAATCCCTCTTTTTTCAAGCATTTTTGCAATATAGGGACCACCCAAAGCAGATCCTTCTAATACATATATAGCGCTTAAAGCCTCTTTTAAAGAGGAAATATCTGGATGTTTTAAGGGACTTATTGCTGGAGCTTCCGACCCCATACTTATTAAATCATCCATAATTTTAAGGGACCTTTGGTAGTTAGGTTTGTGGGGATAATTTCCTTCCTCCAAATATGGAAGACTAGCGTCTTCTATGGATTTGTAAAAACGGTAAAAATCCAATAATAGCATTTTATATGCATCCAGATTATTTACATTCTTTATCCGTTGTATGACGGTTTTCTCCACTTGTTGATGGATAGCAAGGGTTTCTTTTTTAAGAATATCGGCAAAATTACTCATGGAATGTTTTATCTATTGTATAATCAGGGAAAAATATTACTATTTCGGTTCCAATACCTAAGTTACTTTCAATGGAAATTTTTAGGTTCAGTTTATCGACTATCCTTTTTACAATGGCCATTCCGACTCCGGATCCTTCAAAGCCAGTAGAATTGGACATGCGTTTAAAAATTTCATACACTGTTTCCAACTCGCTTTTCTTGATACCGATTCCATTGTCTATTACTTTATAGTTCACTCCATTGTCTAATTGCTCGGATGAAATGGAAACTGTTGGGTTTTTGCTCTTGGAAGAATATTTAATGGCATTACCTATGATATTGACAAATAACTGGTAAACCAGCGTCTTTTCTCCATAAACAGGCAATAATTCACCAAAAGACACATTTAACCCGCCAGCGCTATACCGCTCTCTGGCAATTTCTACAATTTCTTTAATGAATTTATCGGTACTAATTAATATAGGTTGATAATCAAATACACTGGCTTTTGAAAAGCTGTGGATTTTATCGAGCATATTAACGATATTATTAACGCCATCCAAGATATTCTGTGTCATTTTTTTCTTTAAACCGTCTGGTACGGAATCTCTAACACTCAAGAATTCTCCCGAAAGCTTAATGGCAGTAAGCGGGTTTTTCAAATCATGGCTAATGGTATAAGCATAGGTATCCAACGCATTATTCATTTCTATCAACTGCTCATTGAGGGCAGCAATTCGAGAAGCCTTCTTTAACATTCCCTGTTGAAGTACGTCCTTGATTCGTTGAAGAAACAGCACTTCTCTTTGGGTCCATTTTATGGCTGATCCTTTCACTTCCTCCATATACAATTGAAAAGAAGTTCGTGGAGAAGGCTTTAACACCTGGTCGGCTTCATCCAATACAAAATCCTTTTCCGGTTTTCCTGCCCATTTTTTAATCACTGGTGTTTCCTTTCGGAACCAGATCAATGTAAACCCTAATGGACCTTCAATTGGCAGAAAGGCTATTCCTGGAAAATCTTCAAAAAACAGACTGGAATCCATATTGGAATATTTATCATGAAGATTGCTCAAATAAATATCCTTAAGTTCCGATTTCACGGAAGAGATAAAATTTGAGATCGATGATTTCCCAGGTGTTTCTCCAAAGGTCATTATTTCGTCCCCTTGAATAATAGCTATTCCATCACTGATCATAGCTTCCATCAGTTGGGGCATGATCGGTTCTAGGTCTCTAAAAACATTGTTTTTTAAATAAATAGCCTCTTTTATCTGACTTTCTAATTTCTGAGATTCACCCAGAAAGGTGAGTTTTTCCTCATGCTCTAGATATTGAAACCTCGACGCTGCATAATGGGTTAGGGTGAAAGCTAGATTCCTTCGTTGAAGATCTACATGTAATGGCATTTCGTTTTGACAACATACCAATCCCCAAAGCTTTCCTTTTACGATGATTGAAATACTTAGACTTGATCGAAATCCACCATTTCTTAAATATTGAAGATGGATAGGGGAAAGGGACCTGATCCCAACCCTTTGCAAATCGATTTCTTCACCAATATTGATCATATGATTAGGCGCTACATCCGTGTCTACAATAAAACGAATGTGGTTTTTGCTATATAACGCTCTTGCTTGCTGGGGGATATCGAATTCTGGATAATGAAAACCTAAGAAAGAAGATAATGACTTATCCTTCAGATGCTCGGCAACCACAATGCCGCTGCTATCCTCTAAAAATTGATAGATCATCACTCTATCAAAGCCCATTAATTCTCCTAAAATATCACTTAGATCTTGCCAAAGGGAATCCTGGGATTGTGAAATCTTTTGAAGGTAGAAATTAAAAGATAAATTGAGATTTCCTTGTTTATTATGCTTAACCTCAAATTCCAAGTAAAGTAACCCATTGGTCCAGTACATGGATAAGTAAAACTCTTGATCCTCCACGACGAATTCTTGGGAGAAACGATGAGGATTCTCAGCTTGGTTCTGCTCAGAAAGTTCATCAAAAGCATGTTGGATTTTTTCAAATGGAAGGCAAAGAATTTCCTGGATGTTTTTATCTAGCCAATCCCCCTCATGAAAAACCTTATTTAAAGGCTCAATAACTTGACTATGGGTTTTGACTTTCAAATCCTTGTCGAGGATTATCAATATCCCGTAAGGTTGTATCAGTCCTAAAAGATGAATCTGTTCATCTTCACATTTATTAGAAATCTTATTCATTGAAGTCAAGCTATTTTAAGATATAATTACTGGAAAAATGGAACTAAATCCATGAATTTTTATTATGGAATTAGATTTTTTTGTTAATGTGAAGTAATTATAATTTGTGATGCAATTTACCTAATTAAATATAGAAAACAGCTTAATAATTGTTTTATTTTATTTCTTCCATCCCAACGCTGTTAAAGTGATTTTATATAGAATTATTTAATATTTTAATAACGCAAATATAAATTAGTGTGCCTTGCTATTCGATGATTAAAAAACCAATTTTAGGTTGAATTATTTAAAATCAAATTGTTATGCTCCATAATGATCTTTTGAAGCTCCGAAGATTACTTGAGGATATATTAAAAGTCCTACTTAGAACCATGAATCTCTATGAAAATCGCTTAATTCCCTCCGAAGTCCAGCAGGTAAACCCAGAAATCTCACAGCCTATGCAAGTAGAATTATTGGGTACCCAGGAAGTTCTGAAACTGTTAAATATCAGTGAGAGCACTTATTATCGATTGGTAAAGAACGGTTCCCTTATCCCTACTAAAATTGGAAGCCGCCATTATTATAGGAAGAATGATTTGGATGCCATATTTGAGTTATTCCGTAGAAAAAAATGAGTACAAAAAAAAGAGTGCATTTGCACTCTTTCTTCTTATTTCTCGATTTCTTTCAAGCTGGACATTTTTTTGTATTCCAAAAATCCTTTAATGTCTTCGAAATGTTCCCTAACGCGTTTATTTCCAAATTCAAATACTTTTTTTGCCAAACCATCCAAGAAATCACGATCATGGGAAACTAGAATCAAGGTGCCATCAAAATCCTGAAGAGCATCCTTGATGATATCCTTGGTTTTCATATCCAAATGATTGGTAGGCTCATCCAGAATCAACACATTAACAGGTTCCAACAATAATTTGATCATAGCTAAACGGGTCTTTTCTCCTCCAGATAGTACCTTTACCTTTTTGGTGGTATCATCTCCGCTGAACATAAAAGCACCCAGTAGGTCCTTTATTTTTACCCTTACATCACCAACTGCAATCTGATCAATCGTTTCGAATACGGTCAGCTCTTCATCCAGTAAGGAGGCTTGATTTTGGGCGAAATAACCAATTTTTGCATTATGGCCAACTTTTAAACTCCCTTCAAAATCAATTTCTCCCATGATCGCTTTAATCATGGTTGATTTTCCTTCTCCATTTTTACCTACAAAAGCTACTTTTTCACCTCTTTCGATCACCAAATTTGCTTTTTCAAAAACTAAATGATCACCATAGGATTTCGTTAGGTCTTCAACCATTACAGGATAAGTTCCTGATCTTGGGGAAGGAGGGAATTTCAATCGCAATGCGGAAGTGTCGACCTCATCAATTTGTATGATCTCCAGTTTTTCCAGCATTTTCACGCGTGATTGAACTTGTAAAGTTTTAGAGTAAGTACCTTTAAAGCGGTCTATGAATTCTTGATTATCGGCTATAAATCGCTGCTGCTCTTCATATGCTTTGATCTGGTGTTGCCTACGCTCCTTACGTAACTCAAGGTAATGGCTGTATTTAGCCTTATAATCGTAGATTTTACCCATAGTAACTTCGATCGTTCTATTGGTGATATTATCAACAAAAGCACGGTCGTGGGAAATCACCATAACTGCTTTAGCCTGTGTTACCAGAAAATCTTCGAGCCATTGGATACTTTCGATATCCATATGGTTGGTAGGCTCATCGAGTAGGATAAGGTCTGGTTTCTTTAGGAGTATTTTTGCCAGTTCGATACGCATTCTCCATCCTCCAGAAAATTCAGAAGTTTGACGGTTAAAATCCGATCTTTCAAATCCAAGGCCTTTTAATACCTTTTCAATTTCAGCATCATAATTCGTTTCTTCCAAGGAATAGAATTTTTCACTCAATTCGGAAACCCGCTCGATCAATTTCATGTAATCGTCCGATTCATAGTCCGTCCGTACATTCAATTGTTCGTTAAGTTCATTTAATTCTTTCTCCATGCTGTTCTGCTCATCAAAAGCTTTAGCTGTTTCTTCAAAAACAGTTAAACCGTCCTGAGTCAGTAAATGTTGCGGAAGGTAAGCAATAACACCATCTTTGGGTCCTGTGACATTTCCTGTTGTAGGTTTTCCGACTCCAGCAATAATTTTTAATAAAGTAGATTTTCCAGCGCCATTTTTACCCATTAAGGCAATTTTATCATTTTCATTGATAGAGAATGAAACGTCTGAAAATAAAGTGGTTCCTCCAAAGGAAACGGATATATTATTTACATTAATCACTTGTAGGCAATTTTAATAAGTTGCAAAGATAATGTAACTTTATTAACCTAATAAATTAACATGAAAATAAAACTATTCATTTTTTCCATTCTCTTTTTGAGTTCAGGCTTTGTATTTGGCCAATTAAAATACGCAAATGACAAGATCAAAACTGGGGCTGACCAAACAGAACTTTATATTCCTCAATTAAAAGGTAAAAGGGTTGCTCTGATTGCCAATCAAACGAGCATTATTGGTAAGACCCATTTATTGGATAGCCTTGTTAAAAGAGGGATAAATGTGGTAAAAGTATTTGGCCCAGAACACGGTTTTAGAGGGAATGCCAGTAATGGTACCGAGGTTGGGGATGAAGTTGATAAAGGAACTGGGGTAAAGATCATTTCTTTATATGGCGCCAAAAAGAAACCATCTAAGGAAGATTTAGCTGATGTGGATGTCTTGATCTATGATATTCAGGACGTAGGATGTAGGTTTTATACCAATATTAATATTTTGAGGGATGTGATGGAATCTGCAGCACAATATGGAAAGGAAATGCTGATTCTTGATCGTCCAAATCCTAATGCCTATTTTGTAGATGGCCCCATTCTGGACATGAAAAACAAATCGGGAATAGGCCAATTTCCTATTCCAATTGTCCATGGATTAACCGTTGCGGAGTTTGCCCAGATGGCAAATGGGGAAGGTTGGCTGGAAAACAACTTGAAGGTAAAATTAAGGGTCATTAAAAATGCAAACTACAAACATGATATGTTGTATAAACTGCCTATCTATCCATCACCGAATCTAAATACCCCAGAAAGTATCTTATTATATCCTAGCACCTGTCTTTTTGAAGGGGTTTCGCTCAATCATGGTCGGGGAACAGATTATGCTTTTACGGTAGTGGGCGGACCAATGTATAAAGGGATTTATAACTTCCATTATACACCGGTTTCTATGCCTGGTCGAGCGGAAGACCCCTTGTACCAAGATCAAGTTTGTTATGGCTTGGACCTACGCCAAACAGACCTGGAAGAATTGGTGAAATCGAAAAAAATTAACTTGAAATGGATGATGGAACTCTATGCAAAACATCCCAACAAGGGACGATTCTTCGACCGATCCATTCATCGTCAAATTGGAAATATCGATTATTTGGCTGGTGTATCTGAATTTAAGGAGCAGATTAAAGCAGGTTTATCTGAAGAAGAGATTAGAAAGAGCTGGGAACCTGGGCTTTCCGCTTACAAGAAAATGCGTAAGAAATATCTTTTGTACAAATAAAGAAATATAGCTTTTACTAATAAAGAGCTACAAAAAATAAATAGCATGAAACATTAAGCGGTTTTTTTTGAAAGTAGAAGTATGGCGAATTTAATTTTTCCATACTTTTATTTTTTAATCACACGTTTTTATGATGCATAGCATGTTCCCAATGGTATTGGTCATGGTATTATTGATTGTAATACTGACTATTTGGGCTAACAAATTGAAGATCGCCTATCCGATATTATTGGTGGTCGCCGGACTTTTGACCTATTTTATCCCAGGTCTTCCAGTTATCAAAATCGATCCCGATCTCATATTTTTCATTTTTCTACCACCCTTATTATTTGAGGCTGCATGGACAATCTCCTTTAAGGAAATGAAAAAATGGTGGCGGATTATTGGAAGTTTCGCTTTTCTGGTGGTTTTCTTTTCTGCCTTGTTGGTGGCATTGGTTTCCAATCAGATGATCCCAGGATTCTCCATTGCCTTAGGATTTGTGCTAGGCGGGATAGTATCACCTCCAGATGCTGTAAGCACTGGGGCAATTACCAAATTTGTGAAAATACCTAAATCCACGTCGACAATTCTGGAAGGAGAAAGCTTATTGAATGACGCTTCCTCCTTAATCATCTTTCGATTTGCTTTGGTTGCCGTTGGAACCGGCCAATTTATTATACAAGAAGCGGCTGTTGACTTCCTATGGATGTTGTTTGGTGGTGTAGGGATAGGTATTCTGATCGCTTTGGTTTTTATGTGGATCCATAAATATTTCTCCACAGATGCCCCTTCTGATATTGCGCTGACTTTAATAGAACCTTATTTCATGTATTGGGTGGCAGAGCAATTCCATTGTTCCGGCGTGTTAGCTGTTGTTTCTGGGGGGTTATTTTTGTCTGCTAGACGGATGAGCTACTTAGCAAGTACAAGTAGGGTTAAAGGATATTCTGTATGGGAAAGTTTTACATTTATCTTGAACGGAATGGTGTTCTTGCTAATCGGATTAGAACTTCCGGAAATCGTTGCAGCTATTAAGTCTCATGGAATTCCTATTGGTACAGCTATGGGCTATGGGGTGATTGTTACGGTGGTGCTGATCCTTGCCAGAATTTTGAGCTCGTATGCTGCTATGTTTGCCACAGTTATTTTTAGACCAGCGGTTGCACACCAGAACCAATTCAGTAGAAGGCGCTGGTATTTGCCCATCATGTTGGGATGGACTGGTATGCGTGGGGTGGTATCCTTGGCAGCAGCCTTAGCCATTCCCTTAACATTGCCTTCTGGAGAACCTTTCCCATATAGAAACCTCATCTTGTTCATTACCTTCGTGGTGATATTATTGACCCTTGTGGTACAAGGGCTTACCCTGCCTTATTTTATTAAAAGATTTAAAATATTTGAGGGACTTGAAGATGAGGAGCAGATAGCACAAAATACCCGGTTGAAAATGAAAGTTGGTCTGAGACAGCATGTCTACCAACATGTTAAATCCAAATATGAAACCGAATATGCAGGCCATGCGGGTATGGAAAAGATATTGAAGCACTGGGAGGATCAGTCCAAAGTACAAGAGACCAATTGGATGGATGATATCAGTAAAAACATGCTGTTTGAGATTTTTCAGGTGCAACGAGAATACCTCGCAGAATTAAATAAAAGTGAAGAGTTTGATGAAGAGTTGATCAGGCATCAGATCTATCAAATCGATCTGGAAGAGGAAAGGTTGAAAGCTGTTTAGGATTATAATTTAACGATTTTTTAATAAACAATTTTAAAGCTTTTCCTCAAATATGCATAAATTACCTTGCATTTAAAAGCATGGAATATTATATTTGTTATCGTTAACAGGATTAACAATAACCCAATATAAACTATTCCATGTCAAAAACCTATTTCTACAATGGAGCAATAATTCTATCTGATTCCCAAATTTCTAATGGTTATGTATTGGTTGATGGAACTAAGATTTTAGATTTTGGTCATGGTGAAATAGCAGTTGAATCAGATACCGTCAAGATAAATTTGAATGGGAGATACCTTTCTCCGGGCTTTATCGATCTTCATGTACATGGTGGAGGTGGTTTCGATTTTATGGACGCAACATTAGAGGCGTTCTTAGGCATCGCAAATACTCATGTTCAATTTGGTACTACAGCCATGTGTCCAACCAGCCTTACTGCAGAATTATCTGGTATTTATGCAGTGTTGGACTGTTACGAAGAAGCATTAAAAAAGAATGATACAGGAGCAGCATTTCTTGGGATACACCTAGAAGGACCATATCTAGCTTTAAGTCAAAGAGGAGCCCAAGACCCTATATATATCCGTGACCCGGAACCATCAGAATATATGGGTATTCTTTCATATTCTCCCCATATCATCCGTTGGAGTGCAGCACCCGAACTCCCCGGAGCATTAAAATTTGCAGATTATTTAACAGAAAATGGTGTTTTGCCTTCTCTTGCTCATACCGATGCGATTTATGAAGAGGTCCTCGAAGGATTTAACCATGGATTCTCATTAGCTACCCATTTTTATTCTGCGATGTCCGGAATAACCCGAAAAAATGCGCAACGTTTCGCCGGTACCATAGAAGCGGGATATCTAATCGATGACATGGATGTGGAAATCATTGGAGATGGAATCCATGTTCCACCACCATTATTAAAACTTATTTATAAGATAAAAGGCCCAGACAGGATCGCCTTGGTAACTGACGCAATGCGTGCAGCAGCTATGCCAGAGGGACAAAGTATACTTGGTCGGGCATCAGATGGATTACATGTGATCGTGGAGGATGGTGTAGCAAAATTAATGGACAGATCAGCGTTTGCAGGAAGTGTGGCAACAGCCGATCAATTGATCAGAAATTATGTGCGATTGGGAGAGGTACCTTTAGTAGAAGCCATTAAAATGATGTCTCAAACACCAGCACGTATATTGAATATACATCATCGTAAAGGAAAAATTGAAAAAGGCTATGATGCTGATCTGGTAATTCTAAATGAGGATTTGTTCGCAGAATTGACCATGGTTATGGGGGATATCAAATTTCAAAAATATAGTTAAGCAGGCATGAGTGAAAAGAAAAACTTACAAGGAGTAAAGGAGATTGCTAAACTTGCCAATGTTTCCATTGGAACAGTAGATCGGGTATTGCATAATAGACCTGGAGTTGCCAAAGCGACAAAGGAACGTGTTCTTGCCATTCTGAATGAACATAATTATTCACCTAATCTGATCGGAAGAGCCCTTTCAAAACGTAAATTGATCACTTTGGCAGTTATGGTTCCTAAAAGTTCAGAAGAATCAGCTTTTTGGGATGCTCCCTTAAAAGGAATTCAACGTGCGGTTTCTGAATTAGAAATTTACCAAGTTAAATTGGAGTTATTTTTATATGATCAGAATGACCGTTTGAGTTTTATTGAAAAATTTGAAGAGCTTAAAAAAGCAAAAGTAGATGGTTTAGTCTTGGCTCCAACTTTCCTAAAAGAATCGAAACAAGTATGTCTATACTGTGACGAAGAAAATATTCCCTATAATTTTATTAATTCCAACCTCGAAGGATGTAATAATCTAGCCTATTATGGGCCAGATCTATTTCAGAGTGGTGCATTAGCGGCAAGGATAATAAGCCTGTTAAATAAGCCAAATGAGGAGTTTTTAATAGTCCATGTTTCCAAAGAACTAGAAGAAGATCATCATATTCTTATTAAAGAAGAAGGAGTAAGATCATTTTTCAAGGAACATAAAATTGAACAAAATATGAAGCATCTAATTATATTAGGTACAGACTACAGCTATGTATCCAATAAATTAGAAACATACCTAAAATCATCTAACCCTAAAAGCATATTGGTTAGTAATTCACGAGTATCTACTATTGCAAGGTTTTTTGAGGAAAAGCAAATTTCAGGAATTAGATTAATTGGATTTGATTTTCTGCCAGAGAATGTGGAATACCTTCAGAAATCCACTATAGATTTTCTGATCTGTCATAAACCTCTCGAACAAGGCTATCAATCGATCATGTCTCTATTTGCTCAAGTCAATACCCAGAAAACACCACCTAAAATCAATTATTCTCCTCTGGATGTAATCTGCAAGGAAAATTACCAGTATTACCAAAACTAAATCTTTATGAAGAACTTAATAATCCTCGTATTTACTTTTTTGAATGTTTTATTCATAAATGTCTCTGCCCAATCAAAGAACAGTGATTTTAAGGTTAAAGGCTTTCATTTGGACCTAAGGGTTCAAGTGATGAAAATACCGGCATTAAAATCATTTGCAAAGCAATTGAAGGATGGGGGTATGAATACATTAATTATGGAATGGGAGGCTACTTATCCATTCAAAAACCATCCCTTGATCCCAAATCAATTCGCATATACTAGGGAGGAAGTTATTGATTTCGTGAATTATTGTGAAAACTTAGGAATTGATGTGATTCCACTTCAACAAAGTTTTGGTCATGTGGAGTATATCTTACGTCATTATCGATATAAGGAACTCCGTGAGGATCAAAAGGATTATTCGCAGATAAATCCTCTTAAAGAAGACCTGGCGAAAGAATTGTTTAGAGATCTATTCAATGATTTGATCAGTACACATCAATCAGAATATATCCATATTGGTGGAGATGAAACCTACTTACTTGGACATTCTAAGGAATCGCAAAAGAAAGTTGCAGAATTTGGTAAGGGAAGGCTTTATGGTGATTATATAAAACTTCTTTGTGAATTGGTCGTAAGTTTGGGCAAAAGACCTGTACTATGGGCAGATATTGCCATGAAATATCCCGACGCACTTAAAGGTTTACCAAAAGAAACAATATTTGTGGATTGGAATTATGGTTGGGACATCAATATGTTCGGTAAACATAGTAATCTTTTGCAGTCTGGGTTTGAGATTTGGGGGGCTCCATCTTTAAGGTCACATCCTGATAATTATTATATCACCCAATGGGAAAAACACTTCAGAAATATCCGTGAATTTATTCCCTTGGCACGTGGTTTTGGATATCAAGGCATGGTCATCACATCTTGGTCAACATCCGGGTTGTATTCCAGTTTATGGGAATCCCCAAAAGATTTAGTTGAACTGTATCCTATTCGTCGCGTTTACCCATTATCTGGATTCAACCTCTTGATTTCAGCCTACTTTGAAGCGATGAAAAGTGATAGGCCATTACAGGTTTACAACTTTGTTTTAGACTATGCCAAAAGGCAATATGGATTCAATGACCAAGAATCAAAACGATTCTGGAAAGCTCTTCAGGCCAATCCTTATGAAATAAATCAAGGTGTAGTTGGATCCTCCGATTTGACCATTCAAACTATAAAAGATAGTGCAGAATGGGTCCTGAGGGAATTGAAGGAATTAAACCCTAAAAACAATAAAACAGAATATGCTCATTACCCCTTAATGGCAGAAATCCGAGCCCAATACCTTAGTTATATGCTAATTGAACAGCAATTGAACCTAGCTGATTTTGATTCCGCAAAGCTACCTGCCTTAATTCAAGAATTAAAAGGAATTTTGGATAATAACCTGGATGAGCGTTTTGAAAAACTGAATGGTGACTTTATTTATACTCGTGAAATTCAGGATGAACATGATCTTAGAAATAGGAAAGTACGCCTCTTGTACGAGCGATTAACAAGAATGGGAAAAAGCGATTAAAACCTTAGGTCATGAAGAATTATCAGGAAGTTTCAGTTCAATCCTTGACAACAGGACAGAAAAGAATGTCGGTATTGATTATTGCAATCATGTTTTTTGTTTTTGGTTTTGTAACCTGGATAAATGCCATTCTGATTCCCTATTTCAAATTAGCGTTTGAATTAAATCATTTTGAATCCTATCTGGTTGCATTTGCATTTTACATTGCCTATCTCGTGATGTCTTTACCTGCTGGATACCTCTTAAATAGATTTGGTTTTAAAACTGGGATGATGTTGGGGTTTTTTGTGATGTCAGTCGGCGCCTTCTTATTTATTCCAGCTGGTGCCGTCCGATCATACCCTTTATTCCTTCTTGGATTATTCACCTTAGGTATTGGTCTTTCAGTCCTACAAACTGCTGCGAATCCTTATGTGACGATATTGGGAGATAAAGAGCGAGCCGCCCAACGATTTAGTATCATGGGGATCTGTAATAAAATGGCTGGCATTATTGCTCCATTATTGTTCGCGGCTATTATTCTTAAGCCGGAAGATAAAGAATACTTTGAATCAATTCTGACCTTATCTCCCCAGGAAAAAAATCTTGCTCTAAATGGATTGACACAAAGGGTCATGGTTCCGTATGGGATTGTGGGCGTCGTGTTAATCGGATTGGGTTTATTGATCAAATTCTCGCCATTACCTGAAATAAATACTTCAGTGGATGGGGAATCTGATTTATCTGATGCTAAAGCAAAGCCCAACATCCTCGCTTTTCCTCATTTGGTTTTAGGAAGTGTTGCTATATTTTTTCACGTTGGTTCCCAAGTAATTGCGGTAGATAGTATCATTAATTATGCCCAACATCATGGCTTAAGCTTCTATGATGCCAAAACTTTTCCTTCATATACACTTACTGCTACGATTATTGGGTATTTATTGGGGATCTTTTTGATCCCGAAATACATCAGCCAATTATCGGCCTTGAAATTCTGCACCTGCTTTGGTCTGATATTATCTACAGGGATTTTATTCTTTAATGGGGAAATTAATCTTTTGGGTTATCACACGGATGTTTCCGTCTGGTTCTTGGTTTTATTAGGTTTCGCCAATTCGATGATTTGGGCTGGGGTATGGCCATTAGCCTTATCAGATTTGGGTAAATATCTTAAAATTGGCGCTTCTTTATTGGTAATGGCCCTGTGTGGAAATGCTATCCTACCAATGCTGTATGGGTATTTTGCTGATTATATGGGTCTGCGGGAAGCCTATTGGGTATTAATACCATGTTACGCATATCTCATTTATTATGCTTTTCACGGATATAAACTCAGAAACTGGAAAACTTAATATTTATCCCTGTCGCTCGACTCCCGAAGGATAAGTTCGGTTTTTATTAAAATTTCTTGGTAATCGGTGTGTTCGAAATCAGGGTCTTCAATTTGCTGGATAAGAAGTTTCGATGCTACTTTGCCCATGGAATAAGCATTATCGTCTATACTGGATAATTGGGGGTCAACAACCTTGGAAATAGGGTAATTACTAAAACCTATAATCGCGATATCCTTTGGGATTTGAAATCCCAATTTTTTAAATACTTGGATAGCTGCTGCGGCAGTATAATCATTTGCACAAACTAATCCGTCTATTTTCATATGCGAATTAGCCAAAGATTGAGCCAGCTCCAAACCCTCCTCATAACTCAAATGCTTGGCTTCCTTTATCAATTCTTCTTGTACAGTTAATCCTTGCTGAAGTAATGCATCTTTATATCCTTGTAAACGAGATTGGAAAATGCCTACCGATTGGTCTCCAGAAATATGTGCAATCTGCTTACAGCCTATTTGAATTAGATGTTCAGTTGCCTTAAAGGATGCTTCATGATCATTGATCATCACCTTGTTGGTTTTTAAACCTGTTGCATTTCTGTCATATACCACCAAGGGGATATTGGCTTTTTTTAACTTTTTGAGATGTTCATAGCGATGTGTTTCTAAACCAGGACAAATTATTAATCCGGCAGCCAAAGAACTCTCCAGCATTTGTACAATCTCCTTTTCTTTTTTGTAATTATCCTGGGATTGAAAAATGGTTATTTGAAAGCCGTTTTTATAAGCATAGTCTTCAATTCCACTAATTACTTTGGAATGAAAATCAATATCAATTCTTGGGCAAATTACCCCGATGGACTTTGTTTTTTTACTCCGGAAACTGGAAGCTATGGGGTCGATTGAAAAACCTAATTCCTTAACTTTTTCATTCACCATTTTTTTAGTAGCCTCACTGATCGCGGGATGATTCGATAAAACGCGGGAAACGGTTGAAGTCGAAACGTTCAATGCTTTTGCTATATCTTTTATGGTAATCCTTGGGGAATCTGCCTGTTTCATCCTTAAAAATTTATGGAACCTAATTTAATGTAATTTTTCTGTTATTCAAATTTATGAATCATATTGATTAATGCAATTGATTGCATTAAAATATGTGTATAATTAATTTATAACCATAAAATAACGCAACGTGATATTTATTTTAATGCAAACATTTGCATTAATTATCTTAAAATCATAACTTGCTTACATAAACAAACAGATTGTAAACCTTTAATCTGAAATTATGATGATAACCACCCACCGATTTATGATTAAATTGGAAAGTCGAGTAGTTAGCAAAATACTCTTTCTCTTAGGATTGATTTTGTTAGCCTTCTTTACTGCCCAGGCGCAGACCAAAACTATTACAGGATATGTTAAGGATAGCAATAATGCTGGTTTGGCCGGAGTAACCGTCCAAGTCGCAGGCAGCTCTAAAGCAACAAGTACAAATGATCAAGGCTATTTTGAAATGACCAATATTTCTGTTGGTCAAGAATTGATATTCAGCTTTCAAGGATTTACCGAAAAACGTGTTACTGTCCAAAACCAAACTATTCTTCAAGTCACTTTAGAATCCAGTTCTACAGTCATTGAAGAAACAGTTGTAGTAGGGTATGGTCGCCAAAAGAAAAGAAACCTGACTGGATCAATTGTTTCGGTCGGTTCCAATGAGATTGAAAAAACCAGTTTACAAGATCCTATTTCCATTCTTCAAGGTCGTGCTGCCGGTGTTCAGATATCGTCAAACTCCGGTGCACCAGGATCAGAAATGATGATTCGTGTGAGAGGAAATTCTTCTTTGAACTCAGGCAATAATCCATTGTTTGTCGTTGATGGTATTCCAATTGAGTCAAATTCTATCTCCTCCTTAAATGGTACAGAAAACTTCGGCCTCAATCCCTTGGCAGATATCAACCCAAGTGATATTGCATCCATAGAGATATTAAAAGATGCAGCTTCCACAGCTATTTATGGTTCTAGGGCTGCAAATGGGGTTGTTATGATCACGACTAAGCGAGGTGCTGAAGGGAAACCTGAAGTCCTTGTCAATGCTACTACGGGCATTAGTAACCTCACCCGTAAATTAAGCGTGCTTAATGCTGCCCAATATAGAGAAGCTGTCTTGGATTCTTACTTTGCCCTACCAAATCCAGAAGAACCGTATTATACCATAATTGATTCTTTAAACCCAATGAACAATGGTGATGTAGATTGGCAGGATGAATTGATGCGTACAGCGAAGCAATATAAAATTGATGTTGCAGTAAGAGGTGGTACCAAAGCGGCAAAATATGCTTGGAGCACATCCTATTTAGATCAAGATGGGATAATTCTAAATTCGAATTACAAAAGGTTTACTTCCAGATTGAATGTTGATTTTGATCTAACGGATTACCTTAGAATAGGCCAAAGTATTTCTTATACCAATGGGGTAAACAATCGGACCAATGCTGCAGGAACGGGGAACTTAAGTATCATTCGAAGTTTATTGGTTAGACCTCCAAACATGTCCATGTACTTACCTGACGGTTCCTTGAATGGTTATATGATCGGTATGCGCAATCCAGTTGGAATGGCATTATATGCCACTAACCTCAATAAAAGTAATCGTATAATAGGAAGTCAATATGTAGAGGCTGATATATTTAAAGACCTGAAATTCAGATCAAATTTTAACTTGGATTATATATCCATGAAAGAGGAAGAATTTATGCCTTCGATATTAGATTATCGTGAGGGATATAATACAGGAGGGGTAAGAAATATTGGTAACCTTACTTGGGGAAATGAAAGTTATTTCACCTACCAAAAGAGTTTGGAGAATGTACATAATTTTGGAGGGGTTTTGGGTATGAGTTTCCAGAAGTGGCGATTTGATCGTACGGGACTTGATGGAATGTTCTTTCCAAGTGATGATATCAGAACGCTGAATGCCGCATCGGTCATTTCTAACCAAGGAGTGAATGTGGCTTCCGAACACGCCATGTTATCCTATTTTGGACGTGCTACCTATGATTATAGAGGTAAATACCTTTTAGAATTCAATCTACGAGCAGATGGATCATCCCGATTTGGTAGAGATAATCAATTTGGATTTTTTCCATCTGCCTCCGCCGGGTGGAGATTTAAGGATGAAGAAATGCTTAAAGATGCCAGTTGGTTAAGTGATGGTAAATTGAGGTTTAGTTTAGGAAGTACTGGTAATGAAGCGATTGGAGATTACACTTCACAGGGTGAATTTACCTTAGGAACGAATTACCTTGATTTTTCAGGAGCATCGCCTACTGTTATGCCAAATGCGAGTTTGAGTTGGGAGACAACGACACAGTATAACCTTGGTCTGGAATTGGGCTTTTGGAACAATCGGGTTTTATTTACGACAGAAGCGTATTTAAAGCAAACACGTGATTTATTATATAATGTACCAATTCCAAATACTACAGGTTTCGAGTTTATTACTCAGAACATTGGAAATATTGAAAACAAAGGCTTAGAGTTTAGCTTACAAACTAAAAACTTACAAGGTGCATTCACCTGGAATACAGGTCTTAATATAAGTTTGAACCGGAACAAAGTAGCATCTTTGCCAGAAAACTTATTGACGAATGGGTATATCCAAAATGGGACATATCATATTTTACAAGAAGGACTGCCAATCGGTGTATTTTATGGATGGCGTTTTATGGGTGTATATGCGCGTGATGAAGATAATGTAAACAAAGTTACTCATGGTGCTAGCGGACCTGTTTTTGTGGGCGGTGATCCCATTTGGAAGGATTTAAATGGAGATAATATCATTAATCAGGATGACCGTGAAATTATTGGTTATGCTGAACCAAAATTCTTTGGTGGTATTACTAACGATTTTAGTTATAAAAATTTCCATCTCAATGTATTCTTTCAGTATTCCGTTGGAAATGAAATATATAGTGAGTTGAACCATCAAAGAAACTCTGTTGTACGGTACAATAATCTTTCTACAGATGCACTTGACAGGTGGCGAGAGCAGGGAGATATCACTAATTTTCCAAGATTGATTAGGGACGATCCAAAGCAATCAGATTCACGAGTTCAAAGTAGGTGGGTAGAAGATGGTTCTTACATCAAGTTGAAAAATGTAAACCTACGTTATAGTCTCAAACCCGAATGGACCCAAAAAATTGGACTCAGAAAGGTTGACGCCTTTATTAATGCCAATAATTTAATCACTTGGACCAAATATACTGGTTTTGATCCTGATGTAAATTCGTATTCCGGACTTCGGGTGGGCCTGGATGAGGGGTCTTACCCGCAGAGCCGTACGTTTATGTTTGGTTTAACATTTGGACTTTAATTTGAATTATCATGAAACTATCATTTAAATATATCATAGCCGCCTTTGTTTTGAGTGCTTCAACTACTTCTTGTTCAAGTTTTTTGGATAAAGAACCTATCAGTAATTTTTCGGGACAAGGTTTTTATAAAAAACCTGCCGATGCACAGGCCGGAGTGAATGGCATTTATAATTCTTTACAATCTGTTTTTCGTATAAACTTTGCTTATTGGGGTGAAGGCAGGGCAGATAATGTAACTACAAGACATTCAGGAGATCCATTTGCCTTACAGCAAAACAATCTTACACCAATCATTAATTCTGCACGTTGGGATAATTTTTACACCTTGATTTCACGGGCTAATTATGCCATTAAATATATCCCTACGGTTTTTGAATCCGAAGATAGTGCATTAAGAAATCAATTATTGGGACAGGCTAGAGGCCTAAGGGGATTGGCCTTCTTTTATTTAACCCGGATATGGGGTGATGTCCCCATCATTTTGGAACCATACGAAAGTATAGATCAGAATTTGTTCGTGGAAAGAAATAGTCAGGCCGATGTTCTAAAACAGGTTGAAGAAGATTTATTGTTTGCAGCGGCCAATTGTGCAGACAATTACACGGGGGATAGAAATAGAGTGTTTTTAACAAAAGGTGCTGCATATGCATTTCTTACCCAACTTGCCATGTGGGAAAAACAGTATGATAAAGCAGTAGGATATGCCGACAAAGTACTAGACGATAGCCAATTCAGTTTAGTTTCCATTAGTGATTGGAATAGTATTTTCAATAAGGGAGCAAGCTCAGAAAGTATATTTGAAGTGGGTTATAATGAGGTTCAGACAAATTCTTTAAGAGTTTTATATGCTTTAGGTTCGGACTCTGATTATGTTCCAAGTTCAAAATTTATAGCTTCTTTTGAAGAAGGGGATTTAAGGAAAAATCTAATCTATGATGTGAAAGAAGTTCAACCGCGTAAAATATGGAAATTCTTTGGTGTGGGATTCAATGATGAAAGCCCTGACCCTTCAGGTAATAATATTGTTTTGACTCGATTAGCTGATATTATGCTGTTAAAAGCAGAAGCATTATCCAATCTTAACCAAACAGATGAGTCCTTAACACTCCTGAATAATATTAGAAGGAGAGCTGGATTGTCAATTATGGATTTGGAGGTGGCAAAAAATCTTTATGGTGATCTTACTTCTGCTATTTTACATGAACGATCTATTGAATTGTCCTTTGAAGGGCATCGATGGTTTGACCTCGTAAGAACAGGTAAAGCCATAAATACAATGAATCCTTTAAATGGACTATCAGACGAAAAAAATCTAGTATGGCCAATCCATGAGAATGCTTTATTAAGAAATCCGAAGCTCAATCAAAATGAATTCTACAAATAACCAATGAAAATTAATTTTATGAAAAAGTTAAAAAATACAATATCAATGGTGCTATTAGGTGTAGGATTAATTGGTATGCAATATAGCTGTGAAATACAGGAGAATTTTGAATATGTACAAGGTCCTGATAATAGTAAACTTTCAGTTGATGCGCTAACCTTTATTTCAGAAAACGAATCTTTAAGTCTTTTAAAAGAAGCGATCATTAAAGCTGGGATGGAAAGCTATTATAATGGATCGAAAGAATATACTTTTATTGCGCCTAACAACCAAGCATTTACAGCTTATCTAAAAGACAATGGTTATGCGTCTATAAATGATATTCCTTTACCGATTTTGAAGAATATGCTGAAATATCATATCCTAAATGGTACAGTAAATTTTAATGATCCAGCACTATCTGCAAGTAATAAACCAATTGCTTATAATACAGAGAATGGGCAAACGATGTTTCTTTCTCATAGTAGTACCTATGTTGGGATCATCAATGAAGGAACGAATAGCCAATGGCAGATCCGCACCTCCAATCTTGTCCCTACTAATGGAGTGATGCATGTGACCAATTTTATCACTTACTATTCGGCGCCAACAGGAGATGCAAATGCCGTAAACCCAAACCTTTTATTAGATACCATATTTCCTAAACACGATTCTTACATCAATGGAGGAATTGATTCGGATAAGAATTTCGGAACCACCAACCTGTTGAAAATTAAGAACGTTTCTGGAAATGGTGATTATGACCGTAAGGCAGTAATGATTTTTGATTTTAATGATTTTAAGAAAGAAGGTGTGGTTACAGATTTAAGGATGCAGTTGTCTGTTTCTTTTACACATGCCAAAGGGGTCGATCTAAATCTATTTGAAACACCTAATGCTAGCTGGACAGAGGCATCAATAAAATTTAACAATATGGTGTTTCCAACGAGTCCAAGAATTGCCTCCATAAAAACCAGTAAGGTTAGTTTTTTCAATTTTGATATTACAGATTATTATAAAAACACCAATCCAGAAGGTTTAAAATCATTTATGTTGGATGGACAACCTGGCTCAGATGAAACCGATGAAATTGCATCAAAAGAACATGCCACCTTATTACCACCAATGATAATTGCTACATTGGCATCTGGAGATTCAGAATTGACTTTAGAAAACATAACTGATTTTAAAATTGAAAATGGCGGTGTATATGTACTTTCCAAGGATAATTTAGAAGTTTCTGGTGCATCAGCAGGTGATATTATTTACACCATTGAGGAGGCTCCAGTATTTGGCTGGTTATTAAAAGGTGCAGAAGTATTAAAGAAAGGCAGCAAATTTTCACAATTAGATTTAGATTTGAAGAATTTATTGTTCATTCATGATGGTGAACAAAATGGCACACAAACTATAAAATTGACTGCTAGAGATCGAGCAGGTGCTATTCTGGAAAATTTGGAATTAAAAATCACAGTGGAATAAGATGAAGAAAAACCTTTTTGTAGGCTCAGCAGGAGTCGGATTGTTGTTGTTAATGATGAATTGTGGAACCCAGGCGCCAGTTGTGGAAAAGCCAAAAGAGCCTACAGATCGTGTAATTAAATTCTCCGGATTTGATTGGATCGTAAGAAACGATATGGTCAAAAAAGGACCTGGCCCAAATTACTTTTCCAATTCGGAAGATAATGTTTGGATAGATAAGGAGGGAAAGCTGCACCTAAAAATCACGCAAAAAGATGGTAATTGGTATTGCGCGGGAATGTATTGTAAACAGCCTTTAGGTTATGGTAAATATACCTTTTATGTACATTCAGATATAACCTTATTAGACCAAAATGTCGTTTCTGGATTATTTACCTATTTAAATGATGTGGAGGAGATCGATATTGAGTTCTCGAAATGGTCAATCCCTGAAAATCAGAATGCACAATTTGCCATTCAACCCTCTGATAAAACAGGTAATAAATATCGTTTCCAGATTCCCAGTAACGCTGGTCCAACAAGACACAGTTTTGATTGGCAGGAAGATCGGATCAATTTTATCAGCCAGGTAAATTCTGATGCTGCTATTGCGCCATATGCTGCTTGGAAATATACAGGACCGGATGTTCCAAAAGCTACAACGGAACGAATGCGCATTAACCTTTGGTTATTTAAGGGGCAGATGCCTTCCGATTTAAAAGAGCAAGAGATCGTCATCGATAGTGTTACGTTTAATAAAAATTAATGCATAAATCAACCTAACCCTTTTTAATAGAACATGGATGTAAATGAAAAAATGATGGCAGTTTTTGAAACGAAAGAAGCTGCAGGATTAGCCGCGGGTAAAGCTATTGAAATGCAGATTACGGACTTATTGAAAGTTCAGGAAGAAGTAAGGATCATATTTGCTGCTGCACCCTCCCAAAATGAAACCTTGGATTACCTGGTCAATTCCACCAAAATCCCATGGGAAAAGATAATCGCTTTTAACATGGATGAATATATTGGATTATCAGATGATGCGGAACAATTGTTTTCAAATTACTTAATGGAGCGCATATTTAACAAGGTCAAGGTAAAGAAACTTCATCTGATTGATCCTAAAAACTCGGTTGATAATGAAATCAAACGAATGACCAATCTTATCCATAACGCGGTTATCGATATTATTATCTTAGGGATCGGACAGAATGGACATATCGCATTTAATGATCCCCCAGTGGCTGATTTTGAGGATTCTGCTGTTATTAAACAGGTGGAATTGGATCAGGTTTGTAGGCAGCAACAGGTGAACGACAAATGCTTTCTTACTATAGATGAGGTCCCTTCACAGGCATTGACACTCACAATTCCTACTATTATGAGTGGTAAACATTTGTTCTGTATTGTTTCGGGTCAACATAAGGCAGAGGCTGTTTATCAAACCCTTCATGGTGAGATTTCCATTAATTGGCCGTCTACAATTTTAAGAACTCACCCTGACTGTAAATTTTATTTCGATAAAAAAGCCTATAATTACGGTTAACCGTAAGGATTGTTTTCTACTATGCTTTATCTTCGTATTATAGCAAGTACTTAACCAATCCATTATAAATATTCCTATTTATTAGGTAATAAAAAGATCAATGTCCATCATTGGTCTTTTTTGTTTTTAGCAAGCTTCTTGTTATCTTGTTGTATAATAAACCTAAACCTAACGCTATGAACCTCAACCGCAGAGAATTTATTACAGGTACAGCTGCATTATTATCCTTGGCAGCTTTTGTTCAAGATGTTTTTGGATTGGAAAAAGCAGCTGGTAAAAAAGTGGCTTTGATTGGGACAGGCTGGTATGGAAAAAGCGATCTGTTTAGATTATTACAGGTGGCCGATGTAGAGGTGGTAGCTTTATGTGATGTGGACAAAAACCATTTGGAGGAGGCTGGAAGATTAGTCGCTGGAAAACAAAAATCCCAGAAAACACCCGCGCTTTATGAAGATTATCGGAAATTATTGGCAGAGCATAAATTGGACATCGTGATCATAGGTACTCCAGATCATTGGCACGCTTTGATGGCTATAGCAGCGATAAAAAATGGTGCTCATGTTTATCTGCAAAAGCCGGTAAGTGTGGATGTGCTGGAAGGAGAAGCAGTTTTAGCGGCTGCGCGAAAGTATAAACGTAAAATACAGATCGGTACCCAGAGAAGAAGTACTGCCCATATGATCGATGCTAAGGAGAATATTATCGAAAAAGGTTTGCTAGGTAAAATTTCCCACGTCGAAATGTGCTGTTATTTTCATATGAAGAGCAATGCCAATCCTCCAGAACAACCCGTTCCGTCCTTTTTGAATTATGATTTATGGACAGGTCCAGCACCTTTAAGACCTTACGATGGCTTGCCACATGGCAGCTGGTGGCGGGCATTTAGGGAATATGGTAATGGAATAACCGGGGATATGTGTGTGCACATGTTTGATACCGTGCGTTGGATGTTAAAGTTGGGTTGGCCAAAACGTATTTCGGCAACGGGTGGAATTTATGTGCAAAAAGATGCAAAATCAAACATTGCAGACACCCAAACGGCCATATTTGAATATGATGATTTAAATTGTGTTTGGAACCATCGAACTTGGGGAGCTCCTGCCGATCCCGCCTATCCTTGGTCTTTTATCATTTATGGAGATAAGGGAACATTAAAAGGAAATACCATGAAATACGAATTCATACCCCATGGGAAAGGTGAGCGTATTTTAAGAGAGGTGTTGTTCGAAAGGGAAAAATTCCCAGAAGACCTTAAAGAACCCCGTATCGAATTAAATGCAGCACCTGCTACTAGAGGACAAATGATGAACCTATTGACCGCTATCGAAAAAGATCATTTACCTGTTGCCGATATCGAAGAAGGACATATATCCTCCGCATCCTGTATCCTTGCCAATATTTCCATGGAACTCAATAGACCACTTATATATGACCCAATAAAGAAAAAAATCGTAAATGATCCAGAGGCTACCAAAAAATTGAAAAGAACCTATAGAAAAGGATGGGAGCATCCGTATGATAGCTGGATAAAAGGAAAGATCTAACGGAATTTCAGATTAATGTCTAGGATGATTTCCATCATCCTGCTTTTTAATATGGCTGGTTCTAACACCTCGATATGATCGGCAAACATCAATAACCAACGAGGAAACTCGTGTTCAATATCCCTGCAATCGAACTGCATGATAAAATGGTCATCCTTCTTTTCTTCCGAAATATAGCCATAATGGTTTCTTTGCCATCTGACATGTGGGGACATTTCTTTGCTTACTTTAATCCGAACTTTTGATCTTTCATAGGTCGTAGGTGGATTCAGGGCTATATACTCTTCCATACTTAGGTGCTCTTTGGAAAAATCAGATTCCAACAAATTAACTTCCATAACCCGGTCACTGCGGAATTGTCTATAATCCTTGCGGACTAAACAATAAGCAATAATATACCAATAGCCAATTTCATGAAGAACCCCTAAAGGTTCTATAGTTCTATCGTTGGCTTGATCATCTTTGATGCCTTGGTATAGTATTCGGAGCTGTCTTTTCTGGGCAATCGAAGTCAGGGTCGCATTTAAAAGTTGCGGAGCATGATTGGAAAAAATGGGATTATCCTGTTTTTTCATGATGATCTGCCCCTGCATATGCTCCAACATTTCTTGGTCATGTGATTTTAAAATGGCTTTTATTTTCATCATCGCAGAGCCATAATGCCTACTCGTACTATTATCAAAGAATTTCTCTGCCAATTTCTCGGTAGCCACAAAACTTAAAGCTTCTTCTTTATTGAAACTGACTGGCGGGAGGTTATAGCCATTCATGATGGAATAGCCGGTTCCAGCCTCGCCAATGATTGGGACTCCAGCTTGTTCTAAGCTCTTCATATCCCGATAAATGGTTCGTAAGCTTACCTCAAATCGATCCGCCAAATCTTGTGCCTTTACGATTCTCTTAGACTGTAATTGAATCAGAATTTCAACAATTCGGTCGAACCTTTTCTTTAAGTCGATGGACATAAGATGTTAAATATCAATTAATTTGAAAGTGTCCATTAAACGAATTCCTTTTTCAGTATATTGTAGCGTACAGCATTCATGTTCAGCATCATGTTCCAGAAATAGGATGTATTCATTGTCCACAATTTCTTTCCAATAATCCTGTCTTTCCTGCATGGTTACCAAAGGTCGTACATCATAGCCCATAACATAAGGAATTGGAATATGACCAACCGATGGAAGAAGATCGGCCATGTACAGTATGGTCTTATCCTTATATTTCATCTGCGGCAACATCATGGCTTCGGTATGGCCATTGGCAAATCTCATGAAGATGTCACTGTCGTAAACAGGATTATCTTCATCAATAAATTTCAATTGGCCACTTTCCGAGATGGGTAGGATATTTTCTTTCAAGAAGGATGCCTTTTCCCTTGGATTAGGATTGACTGCCCAATCCCAATGTTTTTCATTTGACCAAAATTCAGCATTCTTAAAAGCAGGGGACAAGCGGTCTCCTTCGCGGATTATCGCACCCCCACAATGGTCGAAATGAAGATGGGTAAGAATTACATCGGTAATATCATCCCGATGGAAACCGTGTTTCTTTAGGGATCCATCCAAGGTATCATTTCCATGAAGGTAATAGTGGGAAAAGAATTTATCGTCCTGTTTATCCCCAAGACCAGTATCCACCAAGGTTAATCGGCTTCCATGTTCTATCAGGAGCAATCGAGTTGCCCAAGTACATAGGTTGTTAGCATCTGCAGGATTAGTCCTCTGCCATAAGGATTTCGGTACTACACCAAACATCGCCCCACCATCTAATTTGAAAAACCCGGTATCGATACTGTATAAATTCATCTTCTGCGTTTATTTGAATATAAATATGCTGTTTTAAAAGCAGAATGACAAGTTTGTTTTTATTTTGGGTTACTTCCTGTAATTATAATTTCACGTAATCCCCGTCATTGCGAGGAGGTACGACTTTCTCGTCATTGCGAGGAGGCACTACACATCCGTCATTGCGAGGAGGCAGGACGAAGCAATCTTTGAATATGCGCCGCCCCATGTCATCTTGAGCGTAGTCCTTTTGTCATCCTGAGAATTAAAAATTTGAACTAAATTTATCGGAAGGTGATGACATTTAGTAACTTAGTTCATTGACCATTCTGCAGTTTGACCGGACTATCGTATAGTGCATCTTGCCTGTCC
>PJUC01000070.1_pt1 | contig 92613 bp, 83 predicted proteins | sample 1512161 | NCBI WGS metagenome assembly PJUC01 (sample SAMN08177676, study PRJNA422409) | Soil metagenome, whole genome shotgun sequencing project. | isolation source: Soil enriched on filter paper | place: USA: Madison | collected 2015-01-15 | reverse complement strand
GTCTACCAGTTCCACCACCTAGGCAACTGAGCGAAAGACGAGATTCGAACTCGCGACCCCAACCTTGGCAAGGTTGTGCTCTACCAACTGAGCTACTTTCGCTTGAAGTGTTGCAAATATAGATATTTTCCCTTTCCCTCCAAAAAAAATATGGTATTTATCTGAAAAAATATACCGTTTTAACCCCTTTAAACCTCTAACTGCCTCGTTTTTTATGAGATATCAAATTTGTATGAATAATCTAAAATGATAGAGATTATACAACTTATCATTAGAAAGCAAATTTATCCATCTAAATCATCCCGATTTCCCAGCATCCTAAAAATCAGATCTGTTTCATAACCTTTTCCCATCAGATACCGCACTAATTTGGAACGCTCCTGGTATGATAATTTAGCAATAGGCTTATCAATCTTCTTTTCAATAATCCCAGTTAATTTAGCTTCATAGTCATCCAGATCAATCTCCCTTAGCGCGATCTGGATCAATGGCTTCGAAATACGTTTAAGTTTCAGCTGTTGAATTATCTTAATCTTTCCCCAACCCTGCATCCTAAATTTACCCAATACATACGCCTTAGCAAACCGTTCCTCATTCAGGAAATTGCTTTCTATAAGCTTGGAGATGGTCTGCTCCACATCCTCCATATGCAGTCCCCAATCGTACAGCTTATCCCTAACCTCCTGTTGAGCACGCTCTTGGTAGGCGCAATAATTTTCAGCTTTTCTTAAGGCTGCCAAAGGAGTTAATGCCTTCTTCTTTTTTGACGCTTCATCCATATTGCAAATCTTCAAAAAATGCTGAACTTAACGAAAAAATGATGAAATTCGTTGCATATTTAATAGATAATGTATTCCATAGGTAAAGTTAATGAAATCGTAGGGGGGATGGCTATCAGAATTCCTAATTCTGATCAACAAATCAGTGAATTAGTCTACGACAGCCGAAAAATCAGTCTGCCAGATGAAAGTTTGTTTTTTGCGCTATCTGCCACCCGTGATGGTCATGAATTTATTGCCGATGCCTATAACCAAGGTATCCGTTCCTTTATAATCAGTAAGGATGTTCCATTTTTAATGGACAAAACCGACGTGAATGTACTAAAAGTACATGATACCTTAAAAGCCCTCCAAGATCTGGCGGCATATCATCGAAAACAATTCCATTTCCCCATTATTGGGATTACCGGCAGTAATGGTAAATCCATAGTCAAAGCTTGGTTGACGCAAATGCTGAGTATCGATAAAAAGGTTTACCAAAGTCCCAAGAGTTATAATTCGCAGATCGGTGTGGCGCTTTCCCTTTGGAACCTGCAGGGGCATTATGATTTGGCCATTATTGAGGCAGGAATCAGTGAGCCCGGTGAGATGGATGCATTAGCAGCAATGATTAAACCCGATATTGGTGTATTTACCAATTTAGGAATCGCACATGCCCAACACTTCAAATCCAAAGAAGAAAAACTTGCGGAAAAGCTTAAGCTTTTCAAAGAAAGCAACCTATTGATCGCAGGTTCTTCCTATGTTGCTAAAGAAATGGTAGAAAATAAACCATTATTCTCCTGGGGGTATCTGGAACAAGATGATTTGCAATTGCTAGAACAACAGCAAGTAGGGCAGGAAACACAGTTGGATATTCAATACAAGGGCAGTAACCATCAATTAAAAATCCCCTTTACAGACAAAGCATCTATTGAAAATGTGGTTTCCTGCGTGGCTATCATGCTAAATTTACAATATGATATCGCCAATATCCAGCAGCGGATATATGGATTGAAACCCCTCGAGATGCGGCTTCAGTTGAAAAAAGGGATCAATAACAGTTCTATTATTGATGATTCCTATTCCAACGATCTTGCATCCTTAAAAATATCCTTGGATTTTTTGCAGCAGCAGAACCAATACCAAAAAAAGAGCATTATCCTCTCAGAAATGGATGGTCTGGAAGAGAACGAGAAGTTCCAAAAAAAGCTGTCAGAGATATTAAATAGCCAGTCGCTGAAAAGGTTGATCTGGGTAGGTAAGGATTATGATTTTCTATCAACACTCCATATTCCTGAAAAATTGTTCTACCCAACAACGGCAAGCCTGTTGGAAGATCTCCACACCATTTCCATCGAAAAGGAAAGCGTACTGATCAAAGGTGCCCGAATCTTCCAATTTGAAAAAGTGTTGGAAAGATTGACACTAAGATCGCATGGAACGGTATTGGATATTAACCTTAATGCACTAACCAATAATCTGATGGTCTATCGTTCTTTGATACCGCCACAGGTTAAATTAATGACCATGGTGAAGGCATTCTCTTATGGTAGTGGAAGTTTTGAGGTTGCCAACCTATTGCAGTTTGCGAAAGTAGATTACCTTACAGTCGCATTTGCAGATGAAGGAGTAGAATTACGTTCTGCGGGTATTACTTTGCCCATCATGGTGCTCAGTCCAGATGCAGATACCTTTTCCGCATTGATCAAACATGATTTGGAACCTGAGGTCTATAGCATGTCCTTTCTGAATGATTTCATCGCCTTTTTAAAAGATCAACATATAAAATCCTATAAGATACATCTGAAATTGGATACTGGCATGCATCGTTTAGGATTCTTACCGGAAGAAATTCCAGCAGTTATCGATCGGTTAAAATCACAAGATCAGGTTGTCGTTCAATCATTTTTTACCCATTTGGTCGCATCAGGCGATCCAAAACAGGATCAATTTACACAATATCAGATTGATACCTATTCAAAGAGTGCGAAATTATTGGAAGAGGGCTTAGGCTATACCTTTATCCGACACGTTGCCAATACATCAGGAATTGTCAGATGGCCAGACGCACATTTTGACATGGTCCGATTGGGAATTGGTTTATATGGGGTGGATATAGACCGGAAATTGGAAAACTTAGAGCAAGTGAGTACCTTGCGTACTACAGTGACCCAATTGAAGGAACTTAAGGCCGGAGAAACCGTTGGTTATGATCGAAAAGGTGTCTTACATCGAGATAGCAAGATTGCAACGGTCAAGATTGGCTATGCGGATGGATATAATCGTAGATTTGGTCAATCGGTTGGGAAGATGCAGATCAATGGTCAGTTGGTTCCTACTGTGGGGAGCATCTGCATGGACATGTGCATGTTGGATGTGACCGATATTGATGTGAAGGAAGGAGATGAGGTATTGGTTTTCCCAGACCTGATGCAGGCATCAAAAGATATCGGAACTATTCCCTATGAATTATTAGTGAATATTTCTGGAAGAGTTAAACGGGTTTATTATTACGAATAAAATGATTAGAAAAGTTTTTCAACGATTTTTTTATTATTTGATCAAGGGGACATTAGTAGTAGCCCCTGTTGCCGGAGCTATTTTCCTTATCGTATGGTTAGTGGCAAGTATTGATGGCGCCTTGAACATCACCGAACATTTCCTGGAAGATGAAAAAGGACATCCATTATACATTCCTGGAATAGGTATCCTATCTGTTATTCTATTATTGGCATTGGTGGGGTTGATATTTACCACCTTGGTAACAGAACCGATCAAAGCCTGGTTGAGCAGGACCATTAAAAAGATTCCTTTATTCAATACCCTATATTCTTCTATTAAAGATTTTACGGAGGCTTTTGTTGGTGATGCCAAGAAATTCAATGAACCTGTTCTCGTTGTAGTGAATGATATGGGGCTTAAAAAGGTTGGCTTTTTGACCCAAAAGGATCTAACCGCTATCGGTTTGCCTGGTGAAGTGATAGTTTATTTCCCATATTCCTATTCCGTAGCTGGACAGATCGTTGTGGTCAGTTCAGATAAAGTCCAGAAATTAAATATGTCGGCCACAGATGCTATGAAATTGGCGGTTTCAGGAGGAGTCAGCGGTTTGGAAGGAGGGAAGTAGTTCGATGCTCTGGTCTAAGAAAAAAATAACAATTAATGAACTCCAAGATCAAATACTTGCCTTAAAAGCGGAACTTTCCTTTATTAAAGCTAGGGAATTATCTGATCTTCGAAAATTGATTAAGACAAATGAGCAGAATGAACCATTATTAAAAGCATTCTTTGATTTACAAAATGGGGCTTATTCCTTATCGGAGAACATAAAATGGTCGGTAGAAGAAGAAGTTCAATTTGTGGAAGGGATACTATCCTTATGGAATCAAGCAAATGCTGAATCCCTGGAAATCAAAAAACAGTTTATGATTCATGATCCCCAATTGCAGATTTATCCTTTGATCACCGTTCCGCCAATTATCAATGCTTTGGTAAAAGGATATAATTGTATGAAGGAGCATCCTGTTAAAATCAAATTCCAGAGTTCATCACAGCATCTGCAAGTGGAGGTAAGTAATCGGGTAAATCATTATTTGGAAGATCAAGCCAACAATCCTGAAATGATGGCTTTTAAGGATCGGCTAATGATAAGATACGCAGAGAATCAGCAGTTATTTATCAATAGCAATTCAAACCTTTTTAAAACGACCTTGATTTTGAGCAAACTGTAGAAAAGAAAAAAGGCTTTCAATAAATCATTGAAAGCCTTTTTTTAAATTAATCTGTATATCGAATCTTTAATTCTTCAAATCTTGGAAATCTAATTATCGTTTACAGTTAGCTGACCATGTTTTACCATCCGTATGATAAAGAATAACTAAATCATCCTGATTTATGGTTATAGATCCTTGAGCATCAGAATTGAAAAAGATTTTATTATTATCACCTTTTTCCATTTTAATTCCATTAATATTAGGAATTTTCCGATCAAATGCGAAGTTATAAGTGTCACCAACTTTAGTTACTGTTACAGCTCCTTCGCCACTTGATACATCATCATCTCCATTAGTATTTACATAACTTGTTGTTCCTTTATATGTCCCTCTAAAAAAGTCGTTATCAGATGGGTCATCATCTTTAGAACAAGCTGAAAATGTTAATAAAGCGACAAATAATAAACTGAGTAATTTCCATGTTGTTTTCATAGTACAATAATTTTTTGTTTAAATAGTTATTCGTGTTTTGTAAAACTCTCAAACTATTAACCAAGAAAAGTGCCACTATGTGTGCAACATACCTGTTACAATGTTAATTTAACATTACTTAACATTAAATTATTCATGTTTAAACTTTTAAAAATTGAATAGATTAAGCTGATTATCAATGCGATTACGAAAATTCGAAGAGTCTAATTCAAGTATACTTTCATTTAATTTATTTCTTTTACAATGCATCTTAAAAGTGTCCTTTATGATTTCCGCTAATTTCCCGGTTCCTTTCATTCGGTTCCCAAATTCACTATCATTCACCTTTCCATGATGGCAACTTTGAATACTATGCCAGATCTTATTGGCTCGATCTGGATAAGCTTGGAACAGCCAATTCTCGAAAATCTTTCCTATTTCGCCATTTAACCTCACATTAGTATAGCCTGCCCATTTAGCCCCTGCATCTGCTGCACTTTTCAAAATATTCGGAATCTCATGATCTGTTAATCCAGGAATAACAGGTGCACACATAATCCCCACAGGAATACCTTGCGCACTTAAATTCTCCAATACTTTTAAACGTTGTTTTGCCGTTACGGTACGTGGTTCCAACAATTGTCGGGTGGATTCGGTCAGGGAATTGATGGAGATAAAAACAGCACATTGATTCCTTTTTGCCATTTCCGATAAGATATCTGCATCTCGTAATACCAAACTGTTTTTACTGATGATGCTGATAGGTTGACCAAATTCCTGTGCAATTTTTAGAATGGATCTGGTCAGTTTAAATTTCCTTTCCAGTGGTTGATAACAATCGGTATTTCCCGACAGCGAAATAACTTTACCATCCCAAGATTTTTTCTGTAAAAATTCGCGGAATAATTTCGGAGCATTGGCTTTAACCAGGATCTTTGTTTCAAAGTCCAAACCTGCACTAAGGCCCCAATATTGATGGGAATTACGGGCGTAACAATAGATACAACCATGTTCGCATCCCTGATAGGGATTGAGGGAGTATTCCATACCCACATCAGGGCTTTCGACTTTATTGACTATACTTTTTGGATGGACAATGCTAAAGTTTGTTTTTGGTTTATCCTGCTCCCAATCATCAATTCCTTCCACATGCTCCTGAACATACGATTCTTTGAAAAACACATTATGTACATTCTCCTGCGCGCCTCTTCCGTTGATAAATGATTTTTCCATTTGCCCAATATTTTTACTAAAATACTAAAAATATTAGCAAAATAAAAATACCTAAGATTCTTGACCTTCCTCCTCTACGGCCATTTTCTTTTCAGCAAGGTATTTGTAAATCTCTATCTGCGAGCGGAATGGCAAATTATCATTGCTCACATATTCATTATCCTGTTTCTTGTTCAGGTTCCTTGCCTTTACATTATCCTTTAACTGGATCTCCAACATATCCTTGAGTTCAAGCTTCAATTTCTTGGAGTGGATTTTAACAGCTGCCTCGATTCGATGGTCCAGGTTTCGGGTCATGAGATCTGCTGAAGATATATAGGTTAGTTCCTTCCCCGCATGGTAAAAATAAAATACACGAGCATGTTCCAGGTACTCATCCACAATGCTGATCGCGTGTATTGGCTCTATAAATTTTTTCTGATTGACCGCGCAATAGATTCCCCTAACGATCAGGTCGATCTTTACACCTGCAGTTGCTGCATCGTATAGTTTTTTAATACACTCCTTATCACTTAAAGAGTTGATTTTGATGATGATATGTGATTTTCTCCCAGCCTTAGCCTCAACGATTTCCTTTTCTATAAGGTCAATCAATTGGATCCGCATATCCGTAGGACAGACCATCAGGTTCTTGTTGTTCTTTATCGTCTGTTCCAATGGAACCTTCGGTTTCTGAAGCGTATTGAATATTTTATTGATATCTGCCATGACGCCTTTATTGCTCGTCATTAAACAATAATCACCATAAAGCTTTGCCGTCTTTTCATTGATGTTTCCGGTGCTCACGAATCCATATTGTACCGTTTTATTCTGAACCCTTTTCTTGATGATACATAACTTAGCATGGATTTTTTTGTTCGGAAGTCCAACCAATACTTTCACACCTTCCATTTCAAAACGTTCCTTCCATTCCAAGTTCTGTTCCTCATCAAATCTTGCCCTTAATTCCAACATCACCGTAACTTCTTTGCCATTTCGTGCGGCATTGACCAAGGCATTCGCAATCTTGGAATTGGACGCCATTCGATAGATGGTAATCTTGATGGTTTTCACATCTGGATCCATAGCCGCTTCGCGCAGAAGATCAATCATCGGACGGAATTCATGGTATGGGAAGGAGAGAAGTACATCCTTCTTAAGGATGATATCGGTAATCCTTTCCTTTCCTGTAAATTCAGGATGCTCAAAGGAGGTTCTTTCTATTGGCTTTTCATAGGATTTAAAGACATTCGGAAAATCCATGAAATGTTTGAAATTATGGATCTTCTGGCCAGGGATGATACTGTCTCTTTTGCTGAGACTCAATTTCCGAATTAGAAACTCCAATAGTTTCTGATCCATATCCTGATCGAACACAAAACGGGTTGGTTTTCCTTTTCTCCGGTTCTTGATTCCCTTACTTATCTTTTCTACTAAGGTCGTATTGACATCATTGTCCAAGTCAAACTCCGCATCTTTGGTGATTTTGAAGGTATTGGCTTCAAAATGATCGAATCCGAAGTAGGAGAAAATATAGGGAAGATTTACTTTTACCACATCTTCAATGAGTATAATGTGGGTCTGGCCTTTAGCGGATGGTAAAATCACAAATCGACCCAATTGCCTGGATGGCAGTTCTATTATCGCAAATTTGGTTTCATATTGCCAATCTTCTTTATACATCGCCACGCCAAGGTATAAACTTTTGTCCCTTAGGTAAGGTAATGGCCTGGTTTCATCTAACAAAAGAGGGATGATGCTACTTTCCACTTCTTCTTCAAAATATTCCCGCACAAATTTTAATTGTGTTGGAGTCAGTTGTTCTGCTGTTTTGATGAAGACTTTCTGCTTGGCCATTTCCTTCTGTACCTGATGCCAAATCTTATCGAATTTCTTTTGTTGTTTGATGACAAGCTCCGTAATTTTATCCAGGATGACACTCGGAGTTTCGTAATAATAACTGTTGGTGATTTTATTATTAATTTCAGCGGCCCGCTTTAATGCTGCAACTCGAACGCGAAAGAATTCATCAAGGTTGTTGGAGAAAATTCCTAAAAACTTGATCCTTAAGGCTAAAGGAACATCAGGATCCGCAGCTTCTTGTAATACACGCCCATTAAAACTTAACCAACTGATATCTCTTGGAATAAATTTACTCGCCATTTCTGTTATACTCATGATAGCCCAAATATGAAAGGGCTTTGTTTGGTATAAGTTAATGAAATATTAACAAATTATTAAATAAATAACCTGCAATTTTTCTATTAACAAATCCCCCACAAAGCTTATTTAAAGATTGTTTTTTTGTGGATTAGAATTTTCTTTTGGTTGTTTTATTATCGGATGACTGGATTGGATTAAGGTCGAATATTGCTCTTTCTGCAGGGTGATTACGCTGAGAGTAGGTGCAATATATTTATTCTTAGCTTTTTGGAAAGCGTGCTTATTCATAAAGAATAGTGTTAATAATGTTTGTTTGTTGAAACAAAATTAATCAAAAATTTATATTATTAAAATTTACTAAGTAAAAATTAGTTATAAAAATTATAATATAAAAAATGGGGCAATCTCGTTTAAAGATTGCCCCATCCTAATTATCTATTAATTATTTATTTACGCCTCTTCTACTGAGAATATTGATGGCTTCAAATTTTTCAGCATCATAGTGCGGATCCTCCAATTGTAAACTGGTAGGGTAGGGTTTGCTTTTATCAAAAAAGTAAATCTTCGTAATACTTCCGTAATCATTTACAGGAAATAGATCGGCACATTGATCGTATTGCGCGTTCAAAGGATCGCCCACCGTAACGGCATAGATACGGATAATTCCGCCTTTGTTGTTCTCATTCCTCACGAAAGCGACCTCCTCAAAATCACCGGGCAGGTCTTTGATATTTGGTTGGGAATAGGCATCATAAATGAAATATCCCAAAATCAATATCAAAGGGATGGCGAACAACCAAATCTTCTTTATACTTCGTTGTTTGGCCATTATAGATTGATTGTAATACCTAAGAGTTTATAGAATTCTTTCAGAATTTCTTGGTGACCAGGCCAAGCTGGAGAAGTCACTAGGTTGCCATCAACTACGGCTTGATCTGCAGGGATGTTCTTCCAAGTACCACCCGCAAGTTCAATGTCTGGTCCCACCGCTACATAAGCAGTCAAGGTTCTGCCTTTTAATACCTGAGCGGTAGTCAATACTTGAATACCATGGCAGATGGCTGCTACGGGTTTGTCTTTTTCAAAGAATGCTTTCGTAATCTCGATCACACGTTTATTTAAACGGATATACTCAGCAGAGCGCCCACCCGCAATATATAAACCGTCATAATCATCTGGATTTACAGCATCAAAATCCTTATTGATGGCGAAATTATGCCCTCTCAATTCTTTATAGGTCTGATCTCCGGTAAAATCATGAACGGCTGTAGGAACAACATCTCCTTTTTTTCGATCAGGAGCGATAGCATCAACTTCTATACCTACAGATCCCATTGCCTGAAATGGAACCATTGCTTCATAATCTTCTACGTAATCGCCTACTAATAATAAAACTTTTTTTGCCATGATATTTTTTGTTTAATTGTTTATCGTTTAGTTTGTTTAATTGTTTATCGTTTAGTTTGTTTAATCTTTTTTCGCAGCTAACTTATCCTTCATCGTTCTTTTGGTTTTTCTGACCATTGCCTCCAATTTAGATCGCAGGACTAAATCTGTAACACCTTTACCTTCTTCAAAGTTTTCATAAAAGGTAGGGAGAGAGAAGATATCCAATAATTCGGCTCCATCGCGAGGCATCCGGTTTTCGGCTGCTTCCAATACAGATCTGGCACCTCGAGCGCCATCACTGGTACCCATTAAGAATACAGGCTTATCGCCAAAGACTTTTCTGCCTTTAATCCGGGAAACCCAATCTATAATGTTCTTGTAGGCCGCACTATAACTGCTGTTGTTTTCAGAAAGTGAAATCAATAACAGGTCCGCAGAGTCGATTTTTGCCGCAAATGCATGGGCGAGCTCCGGAATACCATCCGCTTTTTCCCGATCTACAGAAAAGATCGGCATCTCATAATCGTTGAGATCTAGTATTTCAATGCTATCATCTGATTCTTTATAATATTTTGATACCGAGGTCACCAGTTTTTTATTGATGGAATGCCGACTATTGCTGCCTGCAAATGCTAATATTTTCATATCCTAAATTTACATAAAATAAAAAAGGCGTCAAAAAATTGACGCCATTATCCTTATGCTTGGCCCATTAATTCATGGGTTTAATTTCTACTTTTCCTTCCATACCTGGAGATCCAGAGTAGATCTGCCCCTGCGGCAATCCTCTTAATCCTCCTGGCGACATGGCGATCCTAGAATAGATCTGTCTAATCTCGGAACTTGGATTCACACTTAAACCGCCGGGTTGAACATCTACAAATACATAGTTTTTCTTGTTCTTTTCTTTGGTTTGTGGTACAATGCCCTTGTCGTTATAGGCAAGGGTTACTTTTCCACCATTTCCATTTGGGAAAGTTCTTGTTCCATTGAACGCATCAAATCCTCGAGCAATGATAAATAAAGAACCTAATTGTTGAAAGTTGGAACTAATGTCAAAATTGGTCGCATTATTCTTACTATCGGTTCCCGTAATCACTACATTGTTTCCGATCTCCGCATACCCAATTTCCAATTTCACGTCTTTTTTTGCAAAGAAATCCAATCTGGCTTTATCTTTCATGATCAAGGTATCGATCTTAATGATCATGGAGGAATCGCCTTTACTAAAGGTCTTTTTCTCCTTTTTTCCAAGTTCTAATTTCGTGATATGTTCGGTGGTTTGAGAAAAGCCTATCAGACTGCACATCATCAAACCTATACTTAATATATATTTCATTTTTCTATCTCCTATATAATACAGACAAGGAATTGGTAAAAAAGTTTAATTTTCTTCGGTCAGGTACGCTTTTATTAAGGCTGCCGTCTTTTCAGATGCACCTGGAGTACCCATTTTTTCGATCAATACATCATAGTTTTCCAACACGCTTGCCCGATGTTCCGGGTTATTCATTAATTTCCCCAATTCAGTAGCCATATCCATGGCTGTACAATCCTCTTGGATCAATTCGATAACAGAAAGGTAATTGTTGATGAGGTTCACCAAAGAAATGAATTGCACCTTGACCAGCCTCCTTGCTATAGCGACGGATATTGGGTTAGCTTTATAAACCACAACCTGCGGAACGCGTAGGAGGGCAGTTTCCAATGTTGCTGTTCCCGAGGTTACAGCCGCTGCAGAAGCGTGTTTCAATAAATCATAAGTCTGGTTGAATACCACCTTGATCGGGTAATCGCCAAAATAACTTTGGTAATAGTTGTAATCAAAGTTCGGAGCTCCAGCAATGACCAATTGATGTACCGGAAAAAAATTATGAAGCTTTACCATCTCTGGAAGAATATATTCCAGTTCCATTTTTCGGCTACCCGGTAACAGCGCTATGATGGGAAGATCGGATAGTCCATTATCTTCCTTGAAATTAGGATTGAATTCATAGCTAGAAATGGCATCCAAAAGAGGGTTGCCCACATAATCGACCTTGTAGTGGAATTGTTTATAAAAATTGACCTCGAATGGTAAAATACAGAACATATGATCGACCAATCGCTTGATTTTGTATACTCTCTTTTGATTCCAAGCCCATATTTTAGGTGAAATATAATAACAAACCCTAAGGCCAATTTTTTTCGCAAAGGAGGCTACTTTCAGGTTAAAACCAGGAAAATCGATGAGAATCAGGGTGTCTGGATTCACACGCTGTATATCGGCTTTTACTTTCTTCAGGTTGCGGGCGATGCTTCTTAGGTTCATTAATACCTCAACAAAGCCCATAAAAGCCATTTCTGAGGTATGTATTAATGGTTTAACACCGGATGCCTGCTGCATCTGATCGCCACCAACTATATGGAATTCAGCTTCAGGATCTTCTTTTTTCAGCGCCTTAATCAGATTCGCACCGTGTAGATCTCCCGAAGTTTCTCCTGCAATAATATAATATGTCATGCTATTTTAATCTCCTTTAAATATACATATTTGTTTCAAATTAGGCTCAAAGTGTAAGCGCAGTAAAAGTGACATGTAAGTGAGGTGTAAGTGAATAAAGGCACTTACACCTCACTTACATGTCACTTACACCTCACTTAAATAAAGAAGAAAAATAAGATTAGATACCTAATTCTACTTGGAAAATTCCTCCCCAAGTTCCTTTTTGGTTATTGTTATTGAAGTAGCCATCTTTAAAGGTATAACTACCGTTCAGTTGGAATTTTAAGCGGTGGGCTTTCATGTATTTGGTCAAACCTAGTTCAACGACTTCAGTTTGGCGTTCAAAATCTTGGATGTCCTTATGAGGTTGAACAAGGGTATAACGTCCAGCGATTTCATAACCCTTGTTCATTAGGTAAGAGATCTGTTGGTTTATTCCCCATCCTTTATAAGCTACGGTTGGTTCTGGTTCATCTTCATCTGTAACGTTTAGCGGATTATCTACATCCCTGCGCATGTATTCTGCTTGATAAGCAAATCCCATGTATTTGAAGATCATATCCGCAAAACTGGTTTTCAAGGTAAATGGGTTTTGTACATAACGGCCGGTTTGACCACCTTCGCGAATGGTGCGGTCATTGTAAGAATAACCTCCACCAAAAGAGATTTTCGGTGTTTCCTCACGAACAAGGTCACCCTCTTGGTAATCATTTTCATTGGTAAATTTACCCAAAGGAAGAAATTCTACCCGTCCGGTATAGGCCAATCCATCATCTGTTGAATTGGCTGGTCTTCCTTCACCAGTAGAGACCGCACCTTTGGCAGAGAACGCAACGGAACCGATCTCTTTACTGTAGTTCAGGGATACCCCAAAGTCACGGTCAATCGTAAAGTTACTGTTCACCAAAGAACGGTCTGCAAATTGTAATTGCCCGGAAGAGTTTACCCTTTGACGGTTACCCGGTAATTTATTCTGTCCGAAGGAAACATAGAAATCATCGGAGAAATTGTAGAAAACAACCGCATCACGAACAATATTGGCAATCCCTGTATCGTCAAAATCCTGGTCACTACGGGTAAAGGCCAATTGTACCGAATACGAAATCTTAGGGGTATAGATATAACCATCCATACGCATTCTTAACCTTCTGATTCGAGCATCGAATTTCCCATCATCTTCCCCATTTAGTTCATTGGAATACCCTAAACGGTTCTGCATACGGAACCTAAAGTTCGTATAGAACAAGGAGTCTTTGGATTTATACTGTATCCCCTTGAAATTTAAAATAGTAGCCCTGTCATCCCTTTCCTGTGCATTTAACAATCCGATGCAAAGGAAGAAAAACAAAGTAGTTAGTGTAATGTTAGTGATTTTCATAGTATGGTGCTGGCTTAAATTGCAGGTTCTTGCTGACTTAAACAATGGAAACTTCCCAATCCCCAAATAATATCTACGGAATTGATACCGATAACTTTACGGTCTGGAAAACATGCTTGAATAATATCCAATGCGCGCTGATCATTCGGATCGTTGAATACAGGAACAACTACTACCTTATTGGCAATATAGAAATTGGCATAAGAAGCTGGTAACTGTTGGTCTTCATAGATAACGGGGTTCGGCATAGGTAATTCCACGATTTTTAAAGAACGTCCATCTTTTAATTGCATGTTCTTCAAGGTCTCAAGGTTTTCCTGAAGAATAGGATAATTCTCATCTGATGGATCTTCCTCGATTACGGTCAAAACCGTGTCCTCTGAAACAAAACGGGTAATATCATCGATATGACCATCGGTATCATCTCCAATGATACCATCTCCCAACCATAAAACTTGGTCCTGGCCATAATAATCCAATAAATACTGTTCTATTTGTTCCTTGGTCAAATGAGGATTTCTGTTTTCGTTCAACAGACAGGCCGTTGTAGTAAGCACAGTCCCTTTACCATTGAACTCCACCGATCCTCCTTCCATAACAATAGGAGGGGTGAAAAGTTTTAGATTAAATTCCTTTGCGATTTTTGTTGGAACCACATCATCCAGATCAAAGGGTGGATATTTACCTCCCCAGGCATTATATCCCCAATCTACAACCGCTTTTTCTCCGGTAGTAGGATTGATCAGGAAAGCAGGCCCATGATCACGGCACCAAGCATCATTTGTCGGATTGAAATGGAAACTGACGTTGTCCATATTCGTTCCGGCAGCCTCAATATGTTTGGAGGCAAATGCTTTCATGTCGTCATCTGCCACATTGATTCTTACCAACTGATCTTCAGCAACAACTTTAATAAATTCGCTGTAGGGTGCATAGATGGTTTCAATTTTACCAGGCCAAGATTCTTCTTTATGCGGCCAAGACAACCAAAGTGCTTCTTGCTTTTCCCATTCTGCAGGAAAACGGAAACCTAATGCTTTGGGAGTTTCTTCGATGGAATAAAGGGAGGAATTTGTGTTCATATGTTTGGATACATAAAAATACCTTCATGAAGGGTATTCCAACTAGGAAATGAACATGAAGGTATTTTTTATTATGGATTTATGCTAATTAATCTTCGTCAATAAAGCGTTTTGTGATTGGACTATAGGTCTCGATACGTCTATCACGTAAAAATGGCCAGTGCTTGCGGAAGTAATCCGATTGTTTAAGATCCAATTCCACCACTTCCACTTCTTCCTGATCATGGGAAGCCAGGTAAAGCAATTTTCCTTGTGGGTTGGTTACAAAACTTCCACCCCAGAATTTCATGGCGCCATCTTGCTCGAAACCCACACGGTTGACAGATACTACAGGAACACCATTGGCAACTGCATGTGAGCGTTGGATGGTTTGCCAAGCATTATATTGATCGACATTGGTTTCTTCATCCTGATCGGTAGCCCATCCGATAGCCGTTGGGTAGAAAAGGATTTCAGCACCCATAAGGGCAGTGATTCTGGAAGCTTCTGGATACCATTGATCCCAACAGATCAATACCCCAATTTTACCAAATTTGGTTTGGAAAACCTTATAGCCTAGATCACCTGGAGTGAAATAGAATTTCTCGTAGAAGGCAGGATCATCAGGGATGTGCATTTTACGGTACTTACCCAAGTATGAACCATCAGCATCTAAAACGGCTGTAGTATTATGGTATAATCCTTCTGTACGTTTTTCAAATAAAGAAGCAATAATAACGACACCTAATTCTTTGGCAACTGCAGCGAGTGCATCTGTAGAAGGACCAGGGATAGATTCCGCTAAATCGAAATTGTCATAGTCTTCTACATCACAGAAATATAGGGAGGTAAAAAGTTCTTGTAAACAAACTATTTGGGCGCCTTTTGCAGCAGCTTCACGAACTTTTACAATCGCTTTATCCAAATTTGCCTGTTTATCTTTTACACAGGACATTTGTACCAATCCAACTTTAACTTTGCTCATTTTCAATTTTAATATTTGATTGCTGCAAAGATACTATATTTATTAGCTAAATTACCTCGAAAAAATACCTGGATGTATTTTTTGACCAAAATATGCGAAAAATCATACATATCGATATGGATGCTTTCTACGCTTCGGTAGAGCAGCGGGACTTTCCCGAATTTCGGGGGAAACCTTTAGCTGTTGGAGGTTCTCCGGATGGCCGTGGGGTGGTAGCAACAGCGAGTTATGAGGCTAGGAAATTTGGTGTTAAATCGGCAATGTCCTCCCGGATGGCGCTTCAATTATGCCCGGATCTGCTTTTTACCTACCCCCGATTTGATGTGTATAAACAGGTTTCCAACCATATCAGGTCGATATTTTTAAGGTATACCGATATTATTGAGCCATTATCCTTAGATGAGGCTTTTCTGGATGTTACGGAGGATAAATTAGGTATCGGATCTGCTTTGGATATCGCTAAGGAAATCAAAGAAGCCATTCGTGAGGAATTGCAGCTAACAGCATCAGCAGGTGTTTCTGTAAACAAATTTGTAGCAAAGATTGCATCGGATCTGCAAAAACCGGATGGCTTGACCTTCATTGGGCCTTCCAAAATTGTCAAGTTTCTGGAGCAGTTACCGGTAGACAAATTCTTTGGCGTAGGGAAAGTTACAGCCAAGAAAATGCATCAGCTGGGTATTTTTACGGGTAAGGATTTGAAGAGGTTTTCAGAATCGGAAATGATCTTTCATTTTGGGAAGTCAGGGAAATTTTTCTTCCATATTGTTCGAGGGGAAGATAATAGACCTGTAAAACCCAACCGCATTTCGAAATCTATAGGCGCTGAGGATACTTTTGAAAAGGATCTAAGGGAACTGGAAGATCTTAGAACGGAAGTGATCAAGTTGTCTGCGAAAGTGTTTAATCGATTGGATAAATCAGGGCGGAAAGCGAAGACGATTACCTTAAAGGTGAAGTTTGCTGATTTTACCCAGATAACCCGTAGTAAAACCATGCTGGATTATTTTGGAAACCAACAAGAAATAGAGCATTTGGCTTTGGAGTTATTGGAAAATCTTGACCTGCAGGAAATAAAGATCCGACTATTGGGTGTTACGGTTTCCAATTTCCAAACCGCTGAAGGAGATCAACTGCCAGACCCTCAATTAAAACTTTTTTAAATACAGCTTGGTGTATTAAATAGTTAAAACCAGGTTAGGATATCTTAAGGCATAACTATCGGCAAGATTATTCATGTAATAATTGCTGTGAACCAGGTTTTCTTGAACAATGACATCCTCAATATTGCTTATTTCCAAATCGTTGGCTACAAAACCAACAGCGTGGACTTTGTTATCTTTAAAATACACATAACTTTTCTCTTCCCTGTTCCTGCCTTTATCGACAATTAAGAAGCTTCTTTTAAACTGATCCAGATGGTTCAACGCATTGTTCATACGTTCATTATAGGATTCCACATCAGGAAGATTTTCCTTCAGCACAGGTTCCACTCTTTCCTTCGGTTGTTTTCCATTATCAAAAAATGAACATAAACGATAATCCAACTGATAGGTGTCAATGAGTTTTATCAAAAATTGGGTAGACTCATGGACGGTATTAAAATAATAGACCGGATAGACCCCTTTACGGATTTGACAGATCGATAAGCGTAGGTATCCATTCTGGTCCTCATAGCTTAAAAGCCCGAATTTAGGCTCATATTTTTTGAGGGCTCGGTTATAGATCGGCCAATGTTTTTTAATCAGGTTACATTCCATCATCAAGGCCATCAATTCCGTGCCTGATTCCTGAAATTCAATGTCGGCAATTTCATTGATGAACTTCTGTCGCCGTTCGCCTTGATTATTGCCACTGAAATGGGAAATAACCCTTTTTTTGATGTTTACGGCCTTGCCAACGTAGATAATCTTGGAACTTGAATTTCGAAAAATGTAGATTCCAGTGCTTGATGGAAGGCTATCGAAAAGTTCCGATGGGATATGTGTTGGCAATCGCTGTTCCTTCGCTTTTGCTGAAACTGCTTTGGCGATGTACTGTTCCTCATCCCTCTCATAAATTTGGCGAAAGAGTTCCACGGTAGCTTTTGCATCTCCAAATGCTCTGTGTCGATCGGATAAAGGTATGTTTAAGGATTGGCAGATCTTACCAAGGCTATAGGAAGGGAAGCCTGGAAATATTTTCCGGGCAAGTCTAACGGTGCATAGGCGTTGCGCTTTCCAATCATAACCTTCATTTTTTAGGCCAGCAAGGATGAAGGAATAGTCAAAATGAACATTATGGGCAACAAAGATCCTTCCTCGAAGCATCTGGTAGATGTTTTCAGCGACATCTTTAAAGGTGGGTGCATCCTGAACCATTTCATCCGTAATACCCGTGAGGGTTTGGATATGGAAGGGGATGGGGGACATGGGGTTGATCAAGGTGACATACTCATCGATGATTTTTTTGCCATCGAAAATGAATATGGCAATTTCCGTAATCTGGTTGGCAGCGGCGTATGATCCCGTTGTCTCAATATCGACTATGGCAAAGTGTGATTCCCTCATAAAACAAAAATACTACTAATATTTTTATTTACTAAAAATGTTAGCAGTATTTTTGCATGTTTTATTGAATAATAGAATATATAATAGTGTGGGTGTTTTATAAGAGTTCTACACCTTGTTCCAATAGGGATTCTTTTCGTTTTGGATCCCAAATACTCACCTGTACCTCGCCAATATGTTTCAGTTTCAGCATGAACATGCAGATTCTTGATTGACCGATACCGCCGCCAATGGATTCAGGTAAAAGGTCGTTCAATAACATCTGATGAAAGGTTAACTGTTGCCTATCCATACTGTTCCTGATTTCCAATTGGGTGATCAATGCTTTTTTATCTACCCGAATACCCATGGATGAAAGTTCAAAGGCAGTTCCTAAAACCGGATTCCATACCAGAATATCGCCATTCAATCCTTTATATCCTCTTTCATTTCCGGTACTCCAATCGTCGTAATCTGCCGCGCGGCCATCATGCGGATAACCATTGGATAAGTTGCCCCCGATACCGTATAAAAACACGGCTCCGTATTCTTTAGCAATGGCATTTTCCCTTTCCTTCGGTGTAAGATCCGGATAGGTCAATAACAATTCTTCGGAGGAAATGAAATGGATGTTTTCTGGCAGTACGGCTTCTATATGTGGGTATTGTTCCGAAACAGCTTGCTCGGTTGAATAGATGACCGAATAAATATCTTCTACCGTTTTCTTTAAAAAGGGTAGGTTCCGGTGATCTGGCGTAATGCAACATTCCCAATCCCATTGATCTACATAAATAGAATGGATCGGCGAATAATCCTCATCTGGTCTTAACGCCCGCATATCGGTAAGAATTCCTTCACCTGGTTCCATCTCCAATTCCTTTAATCGGATCCTTTTCCATTTGGCTAAAGAATGGACCACAACAGCGCGTTGGTCATCCAAAGATTTGATGGGAAAGGATACGGGTCTTTCAATGCCATTTAGGTCATCGTTGATACCAGTTCCATCCAATACCACAATAGGTGAAGAAACCGGCGTAAGGTTCAACACCTTTTTTAATCCAGTCGCAAATGTTTCTTTAACAAACGTAATGGCTTGTTCTCTTTTTAAAATATGTCTTCCCATTAAAAATTTCAACTAATAAACATAGTGCCAGTTAATAGATGATGACCAGCAATTATAATTGTAAGCAAAAATAGTAAAATGTTAATGATTTAGGTGTTTTATTATTAAAATAATTACAAAACGTTGAAAACGTGATGAATTTATTTAATAGAACTGTCCAATGCGCGAAGAATGGCACTGGCTTTGGTTAGGCATTCGGCATATTCATGTTCAGCAGTTGCATCAATGGTAATGGCACTGCCAGTATGGAAGGACAAGTACTGATTATCGGCATTATAAAGAAGGGTCCGGATGACTACATTAAAGTCAAAATCCTCATTAGGACCAAAATAACCGATAGCGCCGGAATAAATTCCTCTGCGCGAATGTTCATAACGATCACATAATTTCATGGCCGATAGTTTAGGGGCTCCGGTCATGGATCCTGCAGGAAAGGTGTTTTTGATGAGGTCTGTAGCTTTTACACGGCTATCAACCTGGCAGGAGATGGTGGAGATCATCTGATGGACATGCTTAAAGGTGTAGACGCCCAGTTTTTCCGTAACTTCTACCGTACCTGGAATGGCAGTTCTGGTCAGGTCATTTCTTACCAGATCGACGATCATGACATTCTCTGAAATCTCTTTCGGATTGTTTGCCAGATTATTCCGGAGGATCTCATCTTCTTCTTCCGTTTTACCGCGCGCTGCAGTTCCCTTGATAGGTTGTGAAATAACCGTCGAACCACGTTTTGCTAGAAAACGTTCAGGAGATGCGCTCAGGATATATTTATTCTTCCACTTAAAGAAACAGGAAAAGGGGGTAGGCGAAATTTCATTCAGGCGCTCATACAGATCCTCTAAATTATTAAGTGCTGCCGCATCATCATAAAATTCCTGACATAGATTTGCTTCGTAGATATCTCCGCGTTTTATGTGGGAAATCATCTGCTCAAAAGCGTGGAAATATGCTTCTTTGCTCATTCTAGCGCGAAGATGTCCGGTATAACTATTACTATTAGCTGGAATATTAAAACTTTGAACGGCTTCGAAAATTGCTTCAGGACTTCCTTCACATTCAATTTCCACTTGATCATTGGAAAACTTGATCAGCAGTTCAGGAATAAAAAAATAGGCGTCGGGAAATTGTAAGGGATTTGGATGATTGGTGGAAATATCCTCCAATTCATTTTTCAGGTCGTAAGAAAGAAATCCCGGTATCCATTGATGCGGATAACGGGATTTAAATTCTTCTATTTCTGAAAAAGCATGACCTACATTGGCTGTCAATTCATCCTTTGCTCCAATCGCTAACAAACTTTGTATTTCTGAATATTGGTTCTGAAATTCGTTTGATTGAAATAAACAAACTACTTCAAAGCCTTTTGACCAGTGTAAAGCTTGATGTAAGAAAGTTGCTGGATCAATATGAAAGCTGGCTGTTGCCATGTTTCTTATAATTCGATCGTTTGCTTACGGTCAGGACCTACTGAAAGATATTTGATCGGCACATTCAGTTCCTTCTCTAGGAAAGCAATGTAATTTGCCAATGCCGTTGGGATTTCTCCTTTGCTTTGGATACCTGTAAGATCTTGTTTCCAACCTTCGATAGCCGTGTAGATTGGCTCTGGTTTGTTGGTGATGATCTCGTATGGCATATAATCAATCTTTTCACCTAGATAATTATAATGCGTACAAGCGTAAATAGTATCAAAAGAATCCAATACATCTGCTTTCATCATGATTAATTGGGTTACCCCATTGATCATGATCGCATATTTTAACGCAGGGATATCGATCCAGCCTGTACGACGTGCGCGGCCTGTTGTAGCACCGAACTCATGTCCTAATTGACGTAATTGTTCGCCGGTTTCATCATCCAATTCCGTTGGGAATGGACCACCACCTACACGTGTTGCATAAGCTTTAAAGATACCATACACTTCACCAATCTTGTTGGGAGCAATACCTAATCCGGTACATGCACCAGCCGTAGTGGTATTCGAAGAAGTAACGAAAGGATAAGATCCGAAATCAACATCCAATAAGGTTCCTTGAGCGCCTTCTGCCAATACGCGTTTACCATCTTTCAGATATTGGTTTACCAAATGCTCTGAGTCAACGTGCGGGATAGACTTTATAAATTCAATAGCATCTAAGAATGCTTTTTCTTTTTCAGAGAAATCAGGGATTTCACCGTAATGAGAAAGCATGGATAGGTGTTTTTGTTTTAGTTTTTCATAACGTTCTTGGAAGTCAGATAGGGTAGTATCACCTACGCGCAATCCATTTCTTCCCGTTTTATCCATATAGGTTGGACCAATACCTTTTAAAGTAGATCCAATTTTACCTGCTCCCATATTTGATTCAGAAGCAGCATCCAATAATTGATGGGTCGGAAGGATCAAGTGTGCCTTACGGGCCAACACTAAATTTCCTTTTCCAACAGGATCGAATCCAGCGGCCTTTAAGTTGTCTAACTCTCTTTTAAGGATTATTGGGTCGATAACCACACCATTACCAATAAGGTTAAGCGTGCCTTCATTAAAGATTCCGGATGGAATGGTGTTCAGTACGAATTTCTTGTTGTCGAATTCTAAGGTATGTCCTGCATTTGGCCCACCTTGGAAGCGAGCAATTAAATCGTATTTAGGACAAAAAACATCTACGATCTTTCCTTTTCCTTCATCACCCCACTGCAAACCCAAAAGCACATCAACTTGCATAGTTATTATTGAATTTATTGTTTAAATATTTGTTTGATACACGAAAAAAATAAATGTTCGGCAGAAGGAAGTGAGTTTACTAGCCTTTTGCCGAACAAAGGTATATATTATATCTTTCTATGTTAAATTAATTTGAAATTACTTCCGCTTTTAAGGTCGTCTCATTCGTTCCTTTACTCTTGCGACAATCCGCACAGATGCCATACAGGTTGAGCGAGTGGTGTTTAATATCAAAATTCAACAGGTCACCGATCATGGATTGGATCTGATGAATCCTAGGGTCACAAAATTCCACCACCTTATTGCATTCAATGCAGATCACATGGTCATGCTGCTTGTAGCCATAGGATTTTTCAAATTGGGCCATGTTACGGCCAAACTGATGTTTCGTAACCAAATCGCAGGAAACTAACAGCTCCAAGGTATTGTATACTGTGGCGCGGCTCACGCGGTATTTCTTATTCTTCATGTGGATATATAAGGATTCCACATCAAAATGGTCTGAACGCGAGTAGATTTCTTCCAGGATAGCGTAGCGCTCTGGTGTTTTTCTTAAGTTTTTGTTTTCAAGGTATGCCTCAAAAATCTTTTTAACAGTTTCGTAATTTTCGCCCTGTCTCATATGATTCCTTAACGTTAAAGGTTCAAATTTACCACTTTTGTATGGTATTCACTATTTAATTCTGTCAGACGCTTGTAAGTCTTTAATTCTCTGATTCGTAACGGGTAACTCCTGTGATGCCCGATATCTGTTTTAAATTTTTGATGAGGTTGTCCAATTGTTGCGTATCATTCACAAAAACCATGATATCTCCCTCAAAAATCCCTTCGTTACTGGAAATGGATAAGGAACGGATATTCACATTAAAATCATGTGAAATGACCGTTGTGATCTTGTTCACTAAACCTACATCATCAATACCCACTATTTTTAGTCCGGTCAAGAAGGAAGGTCTGTTCTGCATGGATGCCCATCTGGCTTTAAGGATGCGATATCCATAGTTAGCCATTAATTTGGATGCATTCGGACAGCTTGTACGGTGGATTTTTATACCATCATTCACCGTTAAGAATCCAAAAATATCATCTCCAGGAATAGGGTTACAACAAGGCGCCAAGGTATAATCCACTTTTTGGAAATCATCTCCAATCAAGATGGTATCATCTTTCTTATTGATCTTCTCTACCAACCCATTGATATGCGTTTGGAATTGATTCTGGTTAGCATCTTCAGAACGTTCAGCGGCAACAAATTCCCGAAGATTTTTGATATCAATACTTCCTTTGGCCACATTGTAGAATAATTCCTGCGAGCTTGGGAATTTAAAATAATTCGCAATCTTATTGATGTTGTCCGTGTTGTAAGTGATTTTCAAGGTCTTTAACTTACGCTCTAAAATCTCCTTACCATCTTCCGCAACCCTTCTTTTTTCTTCTTTTAAGGATGATTTGATCTTGGACTTAGCTTTGGCCGTCACCACGAAATTCAACCAATCTTCTTTTGGAGTCTGTTTGCTGGAGGTGATGATCTCCACCTGATCACCGTTCTGGAGCTCATGGCTTAAAGGCACCAATTTATGATTGACCTTCGCGCCGATACAAGTGGCACCGATATCCGTATGGATCTCAAAAGCAAAATCTAGTGCAGTAGCGCCGTTTGGTAATTGGATCAACGTTCCTTTTGGTGTGAAGATGAAAATCTCATCCGAGAACAGATTCATCTTGAAGTCATCCACAAAGTCCATGGCATTCTGCTCAGGATTACTCAAAATATCCCTGATCTTCTGAATCCATAGATCCAATCCATTATCTGAATTAGACTCTTTGTATTTCCAATGTGCTGCAAAACCTTTCTCCGCAATTTCATTCATGCGTTTTGTACGGATCTGCACTTCCACCCATTGACCTCTAGGTCCCATTACGGTTGTATGTAAAGACTCGTAGCCATTGGCTTTCGGAGAGGAAACCCAATCCCTCAAACGATCTGGATTTGGACGATAAAGATCAGTAACGATGGAATATACCTTCCAACATTCTGTTTTTTCTTTCTCATCCACCGTATCGATGATGATCCGGATCGCAAAAAGATCATAGACCTCTTCAAAAGGAATAGATTTTTTACGCATTTTGTTCCAGATGGAATGGATGGATTTAGGTCTTCCGAAAACCGAAGCCGTAATTCCTTCTTCTCCTAGAATCTCTTTGATAGGACCAATAAAATCGGCAATGAATTTTTCCCTTTCGGCCTTTTTCTCGTTCAGTTTCTTGGCGATGAATTTATAAGTATCCGGATCGGTATACTTCATGGAAAGATCTTCCAATTCGGATTTTATCGCGTATAAACCTAAGCGGTGAGCCAGAGGAGCATACAGATAACTGGTTTCCGACGCGATCTTCAACTGTTTATGGCGAGCCATGAATTCCATGGTCCGCATATTATGAAGTCTATCGGCCAGTTTGATCAAGATCACACGGACATCATCCGCAAGAGTCAACAACATCTTACGGAAGTTTTCCGCCTGCATGGAGCTATTTGGATCAAAGATCCCGGAGATCTTGGTCAGTCCATCGATAATACGGACCACCTTTTTACCAAACTGTTCTTCAATATCCTGTAAAGTGACGCTGGTGTCTTCCACCACATCATGTAGTAGGGCACAGACAATGGAAGTTGTTCCTAAACCTATTTCTTCGGCAGCAATTTGTGCTACCGCTATGGGATGATAGATATAGGGCTCTCCAGATTTTCGGCGCATGTCCTTATGGCTTTCCAATGCAAGATCGAAAGCATTTCGGATCTGTTGCTTGTCGCCCTTCTGCAAGGTCGGTTTACAAGCGCGTAATAATGCACGATATCTTTTACGGATTTCCTTATTTTCTGCCTCAATATCAATCACGTATTCTTCCATAAAACTTCCTGAGTAATAAAATAATATTTAAAATTTTTATTATATTTAGTGGTCAAAAAACTATGTATTTTTGTATAGCGTTTAACGTATAAATATACGCAAAAAAAATGATAATTTAGGTTTCAGGCATAATTATTTAGAATAGCGAAAAGGATGAAAAAGTGGTTAGGGATATGTTTAATCGGGTTGTTTTTCCCTTTCTGGGGTCAAGCACAAACCTTGATTATGCCCCAGTATGGAGGAGGTAAACCGCCCGTAGTGGAAAAGTATGCCACCGATAAATTGGAGAATGGAGAAGTCGTTCCATGGTTTCCCATTGAAGAAATTGTTATCGTAGCGGTCAGGAGATTTAAAACGGAAGAAGAAAGACAAAAATATTTACGTCTAAAACGTAATGTTATTCGGGTATTACCTTATGCCATTTATGCGCAAAGGAGATATGAGCAATTGGATCGTGATCTGGCAATGGCGAATTCCAATCGCGAGGAAAAAAGATTAATCAAGGAATGTGAAAAGGAAATCAAGGAGAAGATCACTTCTGAAGTGAAAAACTTGAGTGTTTCCCAAGGAAAGATCCTCATTAAACTGATTGAAAGACAAACAGGAAGTACGAGTTATGAACTTGTGAAGGATATGAAGGGTAATATATCTGCCTTTTTATACCAAGGGGTGGCTAAAATCTTCGGCCACAACTTAAAAAGTACCTATGATCCTACGGAGGATTATGAAATAGAGAACATATTACGTGAATACGAACGTTCGCGACCTATGACGACACAATAAAGGGATTTCGGTTCCAACCTAATATAAAACCAATAAAACCAGCGATTATGAACAAGACGATCTATGATTTTTCAGCACTGGAGTTTAGCGGTAATAAGCGCTCTTTACGAGATTTTGAAGGTAAAGTAGTGCTTATTGTCAATACAGCCAGTAAATGTTTTTTCAATAAACAATTCAAAACCTTAGAAAGCCTTTATCGCAAATATAAACAGTTGGGTTTTGAGGTGCTGGCTTTTCCATCCAATGATTTTAGAAAACAGGAACCCCTAACCGGTAGAACGCTGGAAACCTATTGTAGGATCGCAAAACAAGTATCCTTTCCGGTATTCAAAAGAATCCATGTAAGAGGGGAATATACAGACCCTTTATATCAATATCTATCCAATAGTAACATCAACGGAAAGGTGGATTCTGTACCACTTTGGAATTTCCATAAATACCTGGTGAACAGGAAGGGGGAGGTTGTCGATTATTTTTATAGTTTGACCAGCCCAATGTCAAAGAAAGTCCACAATCGCATCGAAGAGCTGCTCTCGTTAAAAGTTTAACCATATATTTTGGTTAAATTTGGAATTCATCCAAAAAATAAAAAAATATGAAGTTAGATTTATTGGTTATGACCGTTCATCCTGATGATGCGGAGTTAGGTGCAGGTGGAGTTATTGCTAAGTATGTAGCAGAAGGCAGGAAGGTTGGAATCATTGATCTCACACAAGGAGAATTGGGGACCAGAGGTACTGCGGAGACACGTGAAGCCGAAGCCGCAGAGGCAGCAAGGATTTTAGGAGTCGCAGTCCGTGAAAACCTGAAATTGAGGGATGGATTCTTCCAGAATAATGAAGAATGCCAATTGACCATTATTAAAGCGATCCGTAAATATCAACCCGAAATTGTGATCACCAATGCTTTGGATGATCGTCATCCTGACCATGGTAGAGCAAGTAAGTTGGTGAATGATGCGCTGTTTTTGGCAGGGCTGAGACGGATAGAAACGCAGTTGGATGGAAAGGAGCAAGAAGCTTTTAGACCTAGACTTCAATTGCAATTGATCCAGGATAAATACATACAACCAGATATATTGATCGATATCACGGGATATTGGGATGTGAAAGAGAAATCCATTTTGGCTTACGGAACCCAATTCAATGTTTCCGATTCGGATGACGAACCAGAAACCTACATTTCAAACCCTGATTTCATGAATTCCACAAGAGCTCGTGCGCAGGAATTGGGCCGCTCTATCCAGGTTAAATATGCGGAGGGCTTCACATCACGAAAACTATTGGGAATCAGCGATTTGTTTGAATTGATTTAATTTATTATATTTGGTTTAATCAATTATTAAGTAATTATTACAAACCAAATTCCAATGAGAAATCATCTGAAATCATGGAAACATTACATTGGGAATGGCTTAATTCCAATCCTCACCGTACTGTTTATATTGGGCGCTTGTAAGAAAAATGACCTGGATTTAGATGACCCTACTTTATATCAATGGGAAATTACAGAAACCTGGTCATCCACGATGCCCCATGATGATAATGGAGAAATAAAAGTCGATATCGGAAAAAATAGGCTCGTTGTCAACGTGGAGATCAAATGGTTGACCAATGCACAAGTCCAAAAACTTAAAGATGAAGATAAAAGGAACAGTAGTTATGAACTTAAATTCCGAAAATTAAAATAAAAAGATTAATATAAAACAAAAGGCCTAAAAAAAATTAGGCCTTTTGTTTTTATCAATTTTCAAAGAAAGCTCGAATATCCTTTTCGTCTTTTTTGATTTGTTCCTGCATCAATTCCAAACTTTCAAACCATTGGTCGTGGCGGATAAACTGTAAGAATTTAACCCTCACGGTCTTGGTATATAGATCATCATTGAAATCTAACAGGTTCACTTCAATCTTTCTGTTCATACCATCTACCGTTGGCCTGGTGCCTATATAACACATTCCCTGTGCTACGCGCTCTGGCTCAGGTTGATAATAATGTCCTGTCTTTATTTCTGTAGATCTAGGATAGATTTCTACTTCCACCGCATAAATTCCATACGCTGGAATCAATTTATGGGCTTCATGAATATGAAGATTAGCCGTTGGAAAACCGATCTCCCGGCCAATTTGATCGCCTCGGATAACCGTTCCAGTCAATTCAAATGGATAGCCCAAGTATTTATTTGCCGTAATGATATCCCCTTTGATAAGTGATTCCCTTACGCGAGTAGAAGACACAGCCACATCCTCGATATCCTGCTCCGGAATTTCTTCCACGGAATAATCAAATATCTGGGAGTTATGAATCAGGTCCTTGATTGTTCCTTCTCTGTTTTTTCCAAAATGATGGTCATAGCCAATCACGATCTTTTTACAGCCAATTTTATTGACCAATACATTCGAGATGTATTCTTCTGCTGTTTGGTTAGAAAAATCGCGGGTAAAAGGAGTTATGATCAAATGATCGATTCCGGCTAAAGCCAATCTTTCTACTTTTTCCTCGATATCATTGATCAATCGCAGTGAATCATCATCTGGATTGATGATCAATCTTGGATGTGGGTAGAAGGTCAGTAACACGGTTTCACCAGTATTATCTTTGGCAAGCTCAACCAATTTGTTCAGTATTTTCTGATGACCAACATGTACACCGTCAAAAGTTCCGATGGTGACAATGGCAAAGTCTAATGGTTGAAACTCATCAAGATTTCTGTATATTTTCATTCCTTATTGTTGAAGGTTATTTTAACAAAGATTGCTCTTTGGTTTCTTTTATCTGATTAATTAAAGTGGTAAGATCCCAGGCATCCTGCACATCAAAATCACCACTTTTTGTTCTTCTCAAAGAAGATAGGTGACTTCCAGATTGCAGCCTTTTCCCGAAATCATTGGCAATAGAACGGATATAGGTTCCCTTAGTACATCGAATCCGGAAATAGACCAATGGCATTTCAATTTTTTCAATGTCAAAAGCCGTAATGTTTATCCTTCTCGCTTTCAGCTCCACTTCTTCACCACGCCTTGCTTTTTCATAAACCCTTTCTCCGCCAATTTTAATCGCTGAATGGGCAGGAGGGAATTGATCCTGTTCGCCGAGGAAATCTGCAGCCGTTTGCTGGATCATTTCTTCTGTGATATGTTGGGTTTCGAAGGTTTGGTCAATTTCACTTTCCAGGTCATACGTAGGGGTAGTAGCACCTAAGGTAATCGTTCCGGTATATTCCTTGTCTTCAGCCTGAAAGCCGTCGATCTGTTTGGTCATTTTACCTGTACATACAATCAATAATCCCGTTGCCAATGGATCCAAGGTGCCCGCATGTCCCACCTTTAATTTTAAAGGTTTTAGGGTATTTCTTAATTTTCCCACCACATCAAAACTCGTCCAGGTCAACGGTTTGTCAATCAACAAAACGGCACCTTCAGCAAAATTAAGGTCGGCAATGGATTTATCTTCTTGTATGTTGTTCATTCCAATTTTCTGCAAAAATAGTAATAATATTTAGCATTGCCCTTGCTATAAATAAAAACGGTCAAGGGTTTTACCACACCTTGACCGTTCATTACCTATTATGGCGTACGATTATTGGTTGTAAAAGAAAACCAATAAAGCAATACCGATTACAATTCTATACCAGCCCCAGAATTTGAAGCCGTATTTTGTCAACACGGTGATAAATGATTTTACAGCGATCATGGCCACAATAAATGCAACGATATTTCCGATGATGAACACCATAATATTCTCATTGCTCGCCATGATCATTTCATATCCTTTTTGTGCATGAGCTGTTCCTTCGCCCCAAGTCTTTACGAAAATAGAATAGACCGTAACGGCCAACATGGTTGGAACCGCTAGGAAAAAGGAGAATTCAGCGGCAGCTTTTCGGTCCAATCCTTGGGTCAAACCACCAATGATGGATGCAGCAGAACGTGAAGTTCCTGGCATCATGGCCAAACATTGCCAAAAACCAATAATAAAAGCTTTTTTAATAGGAATCTGCTTTTCGTCCGTGATCTTTGGATTCTTGAACCATTTATCAACGAACAAAAGAACAACTCCACCTAAGACAAGAACTGCCGAAATAGCAATCTGGTTCCCTAGAACCGCCTCAATCTTATCGTCTAATAATTTACCTAAAACCAGAGCTGGAATAACAGCAATGGCCAATTTAAAATAGAAATTCAGGTTTTTAAAATCGAAGAATTTTCTCCAATAGAGCACGACGATGGAAAGGATGGCACCGAACTGGATCGACACTTGAAACATTTTAAGATATTCACTTTCTTGCATACCCATCAGGGCAGCGGTGAATCCCATATGGGCAGTAGAAGATATGGGTAAATATTCGGTTAATCCTTCAACAATTGCTAGGATTATGGCCTCAAAAATACTCATCTATTGTTTTTCTTTTGTCTTTGGTTTATATAAAATGGCTACGAATCCTAATGCAAAACCAGCTACTACCACCAACGGTGCTAGCGTGATCTTGGTAAAACTATAGATATCCTCAGTACCCATCATCAATAAAAAACCTACAGCAACCACAATGATGCTTAAAATAAATAATTGATAATTTATTTTTTGAAAGATAAATTGGCCTTGGTTAGCCGTTTTAGCCTGTGTTTTCGTGTTTTTTACAGTCTGACTCATTTTAATAATAATTGATTAACGGTATAAACTCGCGGATTTAGCGCGTAAATATTTGGTAACAGCAAAATAGGTACTCAATCCTGAAATCAGGATCCCCAATCCGATAACGATCGCAAAAATAATCGCAAACTCCACCCAATCACGAAGGAACACCAATTCAGGAACCTGTTTTTGAGCAAATTGAAGGGTCAATACCAATAATAGGATGGCGATCAGTGAGCCAATCAATCCATGTGCAATGCCATACATGATGTAAGGGCGTCTGATGAAATTCTTGGTCGCACCGATCAATTGCATACTCTTGATCAAGAAACGCTGCGAGTAGATCGCTAAACGGATGGTGTTGTTGATCAAAGCAACGGCAATGATCAATAGGATTACCGTGAATGCCAAAATAACAATTCCAATGATACGGATGTTCTGGTTGACCATATCAATCAATGACTCTTGGTAAACCACTTCTTTTACCTTACTGTTCTTGCCAACCTTATCAATGAACATTTTGATGCTATCGGTATTGGCATACTGTTCTTTCATGTAGATATCAACAGATGGTAATAGGGGGTTATGGCCCAGGTATTCTACGAAATCTTCACCAAGATCTTCTTTCAGATTCTTGGCCGCTAATTCCTTACTCACATATTCTGAACGGAGTACATATGGATCTTTTTCCAGGTCCTTCTGCAAAGACAATACATCGCCTTCATTGACATTGTCGTTGACAATGACATTCAGTACGATATTTTCCTTCACATACCGAGATAGGTTTTTGGCATGCACGAGGATCAATCCCAATAAGCCTGTCATTAATAGTACCAGTGCAATACTGATCACTGTAGAAATGTATACCGATTTAGTTTTTTTTCTTGGCGAACCCTGTTCGATCACTGACATATGATTTCCTTAATATTATGTGCGAAAGTAAGTATTTTCACTAAACATCTAACAACGAATATCAGAAATTATTGTATAGAATAAAAAAGTTTTGTGCTAAAATTGCCTTAAAATAGCTATTTTCGCAATTCTTACAACATTTCTTTTATCAATAATAATGGAGTACAATCATCTTTCCATCGAGCAAAAGTGGCAAAAGTTTTGGGCTGATCATCAGACCTTTAAAACAGAAACGGCATCCGATAAACCAAAATATTATGTGTTAGACATGTTTCCCTATCCATCGGGCGCAGGTCTGCATGTCGGCCACCCACTCGGATACATCGCTTCTGACATCTTTTCAAGATATAAAAGGCTGAAGGGTTTTAATGTCTTGCATCCCATGGGATACGATTCGTTTGGCCTTCCGGCAGAACAATATGCCATTCAAACTGGCCAACACCCTGCCATCACGACTGAAGCTAATATCAATCGCTATAGGGAGCAGATGGATAATATCGGTTTCTCTTACGATTGGAGTAGAGAGATCAGAACCTCTGAACCTGAATATTACCATTGGACACAATGGATATTCATGAAATTGTTCGATGCCTGGTACAACAAAACTAGCGATAAGGCGGAGACCATCCAATCGCTGATCCAACATTTTGAAAGCCAAGGTTCAGCAGGTATACAGGCTGAAGCAGATGATGATATCCGTGAATTCACCGCAGCGGAGTGGAAAGCTTTTTCTGAAAAGGAACAACAAGAAGAATTGTTGAAATACCGTTTGGCCTACTTACGCGAAAGTACCGTGAACTGGTGTGCTGCATTAGGCACTGTATTGGCGAATGACGAGGTGATCAATGGTGTATCCGAACGCGGAGGATTCCCGGTAGAACAAAAGAAAATGATGCAATGGTCGATGCGTATCACCGCCTATGCAGACCGGTTATTTCGTGGTTTGGAAACGATCGATTGGCCAGAACCCTTAGTGGAAATGCAACGCAATTGGATTGGAAAATCGGTAGGAGCAAGCGTGAAATTTCCAGTTCCACAATTGAACAGCGAAATTGAAGTTTTCACTACCCGTTTAGATACCATCTTTGGAGTAAGTTTCGTAGTCTTGGCGCCAGAACATGAATTGGTGGATGCATTGACTACAGCCGACCAAAAGGCACAAGTAGAGGCCTATATCGACAAAACATCCAAAAAATCCGAATTGGATCGAATGGCTGATACAAAAACTGTTTCAGGTGCATTTACCGGATCCTATGCAAAACATCCTATTTCGGGAGAAGATGTACAGATCTGGATTGCTGACTATGTATTGGCAAGTTATGGAACCGGCGCAGTAATGGCCGTTCCATCCGGAGATCAACGTGATTATGTCTTTGCTAAGCATTTTGGATTGCCAATTATCCCAATTTCTGATACCCAGGATATTACAGAAGCAGCTGATCCAAACAAAGACGGAAAATACATCAACTCTGATTTTATCAACGGAATGACCTACCAAGAGGCAGTGCCTGCCTTGGTGGAGCGTTTGGAATCTTTGAAATTGGGTAAAGCAAAAGTAAACTTCCGTATGCGGGATGCCATATTTGGTAGACAACGTTATTGGGGCGAACCTGTTCCTGTATATTTCAAGGATGGATTGCCTTATCTGATCAAAGAAGAAGAATTACCTTTATTATTACCAGAGGTCGATAAATATTTACCAACCGAATCGGGCGAACCACCTTTGGGACGCGCGGAAGACTGGAAATATCAAGACCAATACGAATACGAATTGAGCACCATGCCAGGTTGGGCAGGTTCTTCTTGGTATTGGTTCCGATATATGGATCCGAAAAATAAAACGCAATTTGCTTCTGAGGAGGCCGTAGCGTACTGGAAAGCCGTTGATTTATATATCGGTGGTTCAGAACATGCCACTGGGCACTTATTGTATTCCCGGTTCTGGAACAAATTCCTGAAGGACATTGGATACCATAATGAAGAAGAGCCATTCAAAAAATTGATCAACCAAGGGATGATCCAAGGAAGGTCGAATTTTGTTTACCGTATCTTGGATGAAGAAGGTAGAGGGACCAACAAGTTTGTATCCTTAGGCTTAAAGAATGAGTACCCAACGATTCCATTGCACGTTGATGTGAATATAGTGCATAACGATGTGTTGGATCTGGAGAAATTCAAATCATTCCGTCCAGACTTCGCCAATGCGGAGTTTATTTTGGAAAATGGTAAATATATCTGTGGAACTGAGGTAGAGAAGATGTCGAAATCTAAGTTCAATGTGGTTAACCCAGATGATATCATCAGTCAATATGGTGCGGATACCCTACGTTTGTACGAAATGTTCCTTGGGCCTTTAGAGCAGGCAAAACCTTGGAATACAAACGGTATAGAAGGAGTATATAAATTTTTACGTAAGGTTTGGCGTCTGTTCCATGATGCAGAAGGAAACTTCCAGGTGTCAGACGAGGAACCTAGCAAAGCAGAATACAAAGCATTACATAAGATCATCAAGAAAGTGGAAGAGGACATTGAAAGATTTTCCTTCAATACTTCCGTTTCTGCTTTTATGATCTGTGTCAATGAGTTGACTGATCTTAAATGTAATAAGCGTAAGATCTTACAGGATCTGATCATCTGTTTGGAACCTTATGCACCGCATATTACGGAAGAACTTTGGTCCTTATTGGGCAATGAACCAGGAACCATATCTTATGCACCATATCCAGTCTTTAATCCAGAATACTTGGTGGAAAGCGAATTTGCATATCCGGTATCTATCAATGGTAAAATGCGTATGAACCTACCGTTGGCATTAGATCTGGACCAAAAGGCGGTAGAGGCAATTCTTATGGAAAACCAGGATGTGCAGAAGTATTTGGATGGGAAACCAGTTAAGAAGATCATTTTTGTAAAAGGGAAGATCATTAATATCGTGATTTAAATCAATATTACTTTAAAGTAGCAGAAGGCCGTATCAGAACATTCGTGTTTGATACGGCCTTTTTTTGGTTCGCTTTGAAGGTATATTGTAAAAACAGAGCCAAATTGCTCAAGATTGAAATCAGATTAGTGCTTTTAGGTTAGGAAAGAAAATTTAGTGAAAGACAAATTAAATTATGTGTTTAAATAAGTTTAAAGCATGATTTGTTGCAGGCTTTCCTATGTAGATGTTTGTTTACAAATATAATTTAACCCATTTTAAATATAACTCAATAGGAATTCCCTTGATTGATTAAAAATATTCGATAAAATTAATTTTAATAATAAATATTTTAAACAAACGTTTGTTATAAAAAATTGTATTCAGGTTATTTAATAAAATTTACACTATTAGGAAAAATAATGTTAAATGTGTGCAGTCAGCTATTTTCTTAAAAAAGATTTTCAATTATATCTTTGTTTCAGATTTGAATAGGGGAGTACAAAATTAAGATCACACTAACTATTAATTTTTTATCCAACAAATCATTTAAAAATTTATTAAATCAATTCTTATCGTTAAGAAATGAATAAAACATTACTTTCTATAGCCCTTGGTCTGTCCATTAGTGCGGCAAGTTACGGGCAAACCCTAACCATCAAACGCGATTCTGTTGTTACTGTCAGCGAGGATCAATACAAGGTTGTTACCAACCGTTTTTTTGATAACTGGTTTTTTGGTGCTGGTGCTGGTGCCCAAATGTATTTTGGAGACCACAATAAACAAGCAAAATTTGGCGAACGTTTAACGCCATATTTCCATGGCTATATTGGGAAATGGTTCTCTCCAGGCATTGGTGTACGCGTAGGTGTTGATGGATTAAAGGTTAAGGGATTAACCCAATTTGGTCCGCATTCAACAGGTGTACAATATGATGGAAAACCATGGGATGGATATTGGTTATATAATGAAGAGTTTGGATATTGGCATCTTCGTGGAGATGTATTGTTCAATTTAACGAATATCTTAGATGGTTTCAAACCAAACCGTTTTTACAACGTTAGCCCTTATGCAGGTTTAGGTTGGATGGTTACTACCGAAACACCGAATGAGCGTGAGGTAAGTGCAAACATTGGTGTTTACAATACATTTCGTTTAGCCAATGCATTGGACCTAACCCTTGATGTTAGAGGTGCAATGGTACACGACCGTTTTGATGGGGATGAAGGTAATCGTAGAAATGATGGTATCTTATCCGCAAGTTTAGGTCTTGTTTACCGTTTCAACAAACGCGATTGGGATAAGCCAACCCAAATTAAAGTAACGGAATCTTACGATGAAGCACAATTGCAAGCTATTTTAAATCGCTTAAAGCAACTGGAATCAGGCAACGATGCCTTGCGTAAATTGTTGGCTCAGGCGAAAGATACGACCATTACAAATATCAATGTGAAGAGAAACATGTTGGCTGCACCAATTCTTGTTACTTTCCCAATCAATAAAAGTACGGTAAGTAATGAAGCTCGTGTAAACCTAGGGTTCTTCGCGAAGTTGATCAAAGAAACCAATCCTAATTTTGTGTACAGTATCACGGGTTATGCGGATGAGGGTACAGGTACTCCAGCAATCAACGAACGTTTGAGTAGAGAACGTGCAGATGCTATTTACAATGTATTGGTAAACGAATTCAAGGTTAATCCTAACCAGTTGAAGAAAGACCACAAGGGTGGTGTTGCCAATATGTTCTATAACGACCCTAGATTGAGCAGGGCAGTTATTACTATCGCTGACCTTCTTTTAAATGAAAAAATCGAAGAAAACTAAAGGAGAATTTGATAAATATCAATTCTTTTAGAATATAACAAGAGGCTTTATCAAATGTGATACAGCCTCTTTTTCTTTTATGGTTTGATATTTGCCTTTTGAAATATATGGTGGTAAACCATACCTTACAAAAAAAATGAAAACATGAAATATTTAGGTATCCTTTTCGGCTTAATGGTCATTGTATCTTGTCAACAAAATAAAAAAACATCAACTCCTACGGAAACAACAACGGCGAAGGTCTATAGTCCACCACAAGCGCCTGCTGTTTTAACCAGCCCTGAAGATCAAAATACCTATGTATTTGACCATTATTGGGATAATTATAATTTTCAGGACACCTTGTTATCCTTGAATCCGGAATACAGTGAGCAAGCAATTGTGAATTATATCAACATGATGAAATTCGTAGATGAAAAGAAGTTTAATGATGGGCTGGAGGATCTTTTCAACCAAGCGAAAATTGAACCCAAAACCTTTGAATACTTCACAAATACCATGGATCATTATTTGGGCGATCCAAATTCCCCTTTAAGGAACGATATCCTTTATGAAGGTTTTATACTTAACCTGCTAAAAACAGATAAATTAACGGAAGCTCAAACCATAAAGTACAAAACCTTGTTGCCGATGGTGCAGAAAAATAAACCAGGCTCTAAGGCGGCTGACTTTAAATTCCTGAAGGATGATGCTACCATTTCTAGTCTCTATGAAGAAAAAGCAGACTGGATTTTTCTTTTTTTCTATGAACCAGGATGTAGCTCCTGTGCCGATGCCATTGAGGCTTTAAAAGATTATCAGCCGTTCAATGCGCTTATTGACTCCGGTAAATTAAAGGTGCTTGCGATTTATCCCGATGGAAACCGTGACCTTTGGGATGATTATAAACCGCAAATACCTAAGAATTGGATCAACGGTTTAGATGAGGACCAGTATATTGTGAACAAAGGCATCTATCAGATCAAAGCAACCCCGACGATTTACTTGCTGGATCAACATAAAAATGTTCTTTTAAAGGATGCAAATTTAGATGCTGTTGCCCAATATCTCAAGATTTAATTCCTAAAACATTCCGATGAGGTATAAAGTCCATTGCTTGATATAGACGAAAACTTACAATTTTATGGATTTTGTATTTATTTGAATGAAAGCAGGTATTTTGCTTTTAGATTAGGGATAATTTCTAATCATAATTAAGGATATTTGTGTCAATTTTTAAAACACACTAACCATGAACAGATTTTTTTTGACAATGCTTGCATTGTTTTGCTCCACCATTTTTTTTATTGGCTGTAATTCCGGACAAAAGGGCGAAGTAACCAAAGATCCTAGGTATGCGGATATTGCAAACAATATCTTTTTCACCAAACAGCCGACCTATTACTATCATTACAAACAACAGCGACCAGATGGTAAAGAAGGATATTTTTTATCCTCCCAAGCACAGATGCCATCTGCCGAACTCATCAAGGAGATTCCGGTAAGAGCACATGTGCATATCTCGAAAGTATTTGAAATCCCACAAGAAGATGGTTCGGTACAGGTCATGGTTGAAGGAAAAGTTTTTCCAGATACCCAAAGTAGCGGAGAAGAATACAAAGCCCTCTATGAAGATATTAAACCTGCACTTGAATTAGAGAAGTAAACTTATTAGATTTGACAGCCGGATGAATTTAACATCCGGCTGTTAATTTTCGTATATATCATGCAGAAGGCTTCCTTTGTTTACAATCCACAAAAAACTACCTATCCCATTTTATTTGCAATCTGTATTGCACATTTACTGAACGACCTGATCCAGGCCATCATACCGGCATCCTATCCGATGCTAAAAGAAAACTTCCATTTAAATTATGCCCAGATTGGTATTATTACGCTCTGCTTCCAATTGGCCTCTTCCTTATTGCAGCCTGTGATAGGTGCCTATACGGATAAACATCCAAAGCCATATTCGCAGATCGTTGGGATGATGTTCAGTTTTGTAGGGGTGATCTCTCTGGCCTATTCCAATAATTATGGATCTATTCTGTTTTCGGTGATCATGGTAGGTATCGGCTCATCGATCTTCCATCCTGAATCATCGCGGGTAGCCTTCATGTCTTCAGGTGGAAAACGTAGTCTTGCGCAATCCATATTCCAGATCGGTGGAAACACCGGTACTGCCTTAGGTCCACTGCTCTTGGCTTGGTTTGTTATCCCCAATGGGCAACGGTATATTATTTGGTTTGTAGCGGTCATTGTCCTTGCACAAGTGGTGCTGACCTATATTGCAAAATGGTACCAAAAAGTCTTGTTGGCACAAAAAGGAAACGGCAAGAAACTACTGAAAATTCCAGATCTATCTTCCAAGCGGATTGCCTTTTCGGTTGGAATTCTATTGCTATTAATTTTTTCCAAATACATCTATATCGCCAGCATTACGAGTTACCTACAATTCTATTTGATGCAGAAGTTTGGCATTTCTGAAGTGGGAGCGCAGTTATACCTGTTTTATTTTTTGATTGCCATAGCTTTAGGTACTTTGATAGGCGGATCTTTAGGCGATATCCTAGGTCGTAAATATATCATTTGGCTTTCTGTGCTTGGTTGTGCACCTTTCACACTATTATTGCCTTACGCCAATCCGTTCTGGACGGCCATTCTGGTTTCGGTTATTGGATTTATTATGGCTTCTGCCTTTCCTTCCATTTTGGTTTATAATCAGGAGTTGCTACCCAAGAAAATCGGCATGGTTTCCGGATTATTCTATGGTTTTGCCTTTGGAATGGGTGGGATAGGAGCCGCATTCCTTGGTTGGTGGGCAGATCATACCTCATTAGATAATATCTATCATGTATGCTCATTCCTACCTTTGATAGGTGTGATTGCTTACTTCTTACCTAATATGAAAAAGATAGGGTTTAAGACAGTTTAGGTTCTTTGGCAGACCCAAACGGAAGCTTTGCCAACAGTTGGATCTTCCAACGCTTTCTTAAGGACAATAAACTCGTTTTCCTTTAATAGCTGTTCATAATCCGTTGGGGATAAGGAGGCATGGAAGACGTCTTCCTCGTTTAATCTACTCCAGGCTTCACCTGCAGCTGGACCAGAAGTAAAAACCAAAATACCACCTGGGTTTAAGTATTTTTTAAATATAGGAAACATCAAAGGCTGATCTACAGCCGACAGATGAAAAAAGCTATGCCAGGCAATGATAGCATCAAATTTATAGGGCAGGTCCAAAGTCCTCATATCCTGAAGGATAAAAGTTTGGTCGGGGAAATTCTGAGCCGCAATCTTTAGGATCTCCTTGCTAGCATCAACTGCAACGACTGATCGTCCCAAAGATAGTAGATAGGTTAAGATGGGCTTACCTGTTCCACAACCTAAATCGAGGATATTTCCATCTTGTGGGATTTTTGCCAGGACAAAATCCAGATAAGCCTTCTCCATGAGGTCCTGCCCACGGTTCTGATGGAACCAACCGGCTATTTTATCATAGACCTTGTAAACATCTTTTGTTTCCTTCATGTTTCCGATTTTAATCGAATGTAAGGGTTACTTTTTTGAATCCCAAAGCTTCGATCAATGGCTGGAATACGGACATGGCATTTTTTTGAGTTTGTAGTAGGATATCGGATGCTTTAACCTGTTTGTGGATTTCCTCCTCTGCATATTTATAGGCTTCATCTACCAGGTCTGCTTCCCTAAAAAACGCCATTTTGGTATCATAGACTTTCGAATCTTTATGGTCGATCTTGACGTAACAGATCTCTGGTTTTGGAAGATGGATGGTAACTGAGTCACCGGTAACCTGAATGTCCGTTGAATCGAGTTTAGTAAGGTCAATACAACCTACCGCATCAGCTTTAATGATCAAAAGCACACTCGCATCAGGCAGATAGGCACTGATGCTTTTATGTTCTACCACGTCGCTATATCTATATTTTACCAATTCTAGTTTGCCCATGGCTTCGATTCTTTCCAATAGGACCTGGTGGTTGCTCTCGGTTTTCGTGCTTGGCTTTATACGGTCCCATACAAACCAGGTGACCCCGATGATGATGGCCAATGTCAATAATACTTTTAAAATTTTTCCCATAATATATATTGCTCAAATAATAGACCATAATAGGGATAAAATGTCAAGTTCTTGTAAGGGTATTTTTTAAATGTTTATATTCGAATGATAATTCTCCCCAGGCAGGTGGAAAGAGTTATGATTAAATTCCAATTATGCTTTTAAAAGGTAAAATCTATGTTATTCTAAAATTTTGGCTGGTTCTATTCTTCTTTATACCATCCATACAGGCGCAGATCCCCAATCCTAAAAGTAAAGGACAGGATTTTTATGTTTCCAATCCCGATGGTATTTTGGATTGGTACTCTGTGCAGGAACTGGATAGTATCTGCAAGGGTATTGAACAGGAAACAGGGGTGGAGTTTGCCATTGTATTGGTCAATGATTACGACGGGGAAGATGATTTTGAATATGCTTTAGCTTTATTCAACAAATGGGGCATTGGGAAAAAAGAATCCAACAATGGCTTGTTGCTTTTTATCGCAAAGGATAGGCGGGAATATCGTTTTATTTCCGGCTATGGCATGGAACGTATCTTTCCGGATGCCTATTTAAAGCGGGTTGGCGAATTATACCTTGTTCCAAATTTTCAACAGGGAAATTACAGCATCGGTGTTTTTCAAGCGGTACGTTTTATTGAACATGTACTAAAATCACCAGATTCCGTAAAAGAGCTAAAAGAGATGATGCCCGAAGCCCAGCCTTTCTTTAGTTGGGATAATGCTGTCTTTAAGAACAGTTTATTGGTCATCCTCTTTTTCATCGCATTATATGTCTATACCCATAAGGTCATTAGGTCCTTATTGAAAAAAGCAAATAAAGATTCCTTTGTAAAGCCAATTTTCTATGGGCTCGGTTGTACGGTATTATTGATGTTCTTATCGGTTTTTCCACTGATTATTTTTTATGAAGATCTCAGCCTATTATACAATAAGAACAATATACCCTATTTGTTATTTGCCTTAGGCGGGATTATTTTGGCCATGCGGATTACTACCGGTAGGGAAAGTATTGTAAAGAGTGGTAAGGATGAAGAAGAAAGGCAAAAGGCGCTCAAGAAGTTTAGGAATTACCTATTGGTACCCATGTTGCTCTCGCCATTGGCGCTTTTCGATTTGATTATGGTGACTAATCGTATGGTCAAGAACAGAGGTCGCTTCAATCCACCTAACAATGACCCGGCTTGGATCCGATTGAATCGAAATACGGAAGCCAAAAAGATTAAGACGATCCTTGATGATGGGCAACGTGCCGAGGAGCAAAAAGGATCCCGGAAATATGAAATCTGGCAGCATAGTAAAACTGGGAAATATGAATTGGTCCCTTGGGAAGTAAGTAAAAAATTTGATGTCTGTCCGGCATGTGGGTATCATACTTTATTGAAAAACCAGACCAAAACTGTAGTGGCTGCGAATTATTCCAGTGCGGGCTCAGGTGAGAAATTCGATAAATGTCAATTCTGTAATTATAAGAAGCATATTGAATTCTATACCATTGCGAAGAAGACACGCTCCAGCAGCAGTAGTTCATCTGGAGGTTCATCTAGCGGTAGTTCCTCATCCAGCAGTGGAAGTTTTGGCGGAGGCTCCTCTGGTGGTGGAGGTGCCGGTGGGCGATGGTAATTACAGCTCCAATAAAAATTCGGTAAGATTTTTATTCGTTGGCAATTCCAGTTTTTTCCGCAATCGGTACCTACGGATCTCAACACCACGGGTACTGATGTTCAATAAGGAGGCAATCTCCTTACTCGACATGTTCAGCCTTAGGTAGGCACAGAGTTTAAGATCATTGGGTACCAAGCTCGGATAATCGGCTTTCAGTTTCTTGAAGAAATTCTCATGGGCTTCATTGAAGCTTTTTTCAAATAGATCCCAATCCCGATCATCACTATGTGCTTCATCAATCAGTTTATTTACCTTTCGTAATTGTTCGTTACTCAGCTTGTTACCGTTAGAATCATTTAGGTTGGTCAGTTCATGATGCAGGTTGTTGAGCATTTCATTTTTATAGACAATATTCATGGCCGAATTGGCCAATTCCCTGTTTTTGATGGCAAGTTCCTGTTCGAGTTGTTCGTTCTTTATGGCCATCAATTTCTTTTCGTTCTCTTCGGCTTCTCGGGCCAAACGCTTTTCCTGATCTGCTAACATATTTTCCTTCAGCTTACGTTGGTCCTCCTTCAGCCGCTTTTCATATGCTTTCTTACTCCAAAAGAACAGAAAGATAGCCGCTAATACGTATAGCAGGATCATTGGCCAACTCAGGTACCAAGGAGCCTTTATTTGAAAGTTAATCGACGTGATATCGGATTGTATGCCATTTGCTGATATGGCTCGAACCTTAAAAGTATAATTTCCAAAGGGCAGATTCGTGAAATCCCTATAGGCCACCGCATCCCAGTTTGACCAATCATTGGTATACCCCTCCAGGAGATATTGGTATCGAATGGGCGAGGAGGAATACCAAGGTGATGCGAATGAAATCCTGATGTTGTTTTCTGCATTGGGAATCGTTAAATCATCATATAATGATTTTGGATCTTTGGTGATGTTCCATATATTGGTAATAATGGGTTTGGGGATCTGTTGCTTTACGGGGAATTTGTTGAAGTAAAGTGCAAAACCATTATCTAAACCAAACAGGGATAGTTCGCTGTTAACCTGTAATATATGTTCGTAATTGTTCATCATCCTTCCTTTTAGGGAATTCCAGGAGGAAGAGTCAATTCGGATCTGTTCATCGGCGGGAAATTCCACCCGGGCAATATGAGATTTCTTAATAAGCCAGTATTGGTTGTTGTTGATCGGGATGACCTTATTGGCATTGTAAAAAGAACCCAACTGCCCATTGAGTTCAGCATAGGCTTTAAATTCATTCAATACATGGTCAAAACGGTAGAAGCCTGAGTCTGTAGCAAATACCGCGTTATTGGCCAAGTTATATATTCCATGGATCCGGGCATTCTTCGGCAGTCCTTTATCCAAGGTTTTCCATTCTTTTACGGATTGGTATCCGAGATTGAATTTTACCTGTTGAATCTGCTGTTGATTACTTATCCAAAAAGTTTCCGCTTGCTCTTGGTAAATGTCGCGCGTTAGGTCGTTCCTGCCTTCCAACTGTTTGACAAATGAAACGGTTGGATCTGTTGTCATCAATCCGATCCCGGTGTAATTTCCTTGCAGCCAATAATTACTATTGGCAACTGGTAGAAATTTCCAAGCTCCAGTTACAGAAGAGATTTTTCTAAGCACTTGGTCCTCTACGATAAAAGTACCGTTATTATGGCCTATAACCAGTTTTCCCGCAATGTTCGCCAATTGCCATACTTGGCCTTGGGAATTGGGGATGAGTTGAAATTTCAATGAATTATAAGAGGAAACCCCTTTCCAATCACTGACGAACAAACCTTGATTGGTGCCCAGGTAAATCTTATTGTTGAATAGGATCGAACTGTATACTGTGCCAATATTGCCCGTAAAGTCTGAATAATAATATAAAGGTGAATTGATATCAATGCGGTCGATCCCATTATCTAACCCCACCCAAAGATTGGATTGTTTATCCACGGCTAAACTTAATACGGTATTATTCTGTAATCCATTGTTCTTGCTGATATGCTGAACGATCTCACCCGATTTATTTACGATATACACGCCATTCTGTATGGTTCCAAAGGCGTACTGATCTGCAAAAAGTTTAACTCCATTATTGATCTGATATCTTTTTAGGGCATCATCAGCCGCCGTCGGAAAGGGATTGATGCTGCCAGTGGGACTCATCAAGAACAAACCATGATTAGCTGTCGCGATTAAAGTTTGATGATCATGGAAGGGTAGCATGCTTAATATATTCATGCCCTGGAGCTTGGCTGCGTCTGGAACCCTTTCTAGACGATTATTGCTCAAGCGGTGTAAACCCGAAGGTATCTGTTCAAAATACAGGTTGTAACCAACCTGATGTCCGAATAGGAAAGGCTCGCCCTGTGCTCTTAGCAAATCAATGCTTCCTTTTTGATAGCGGTAGCTTTTTGAAAAGCTGTGGAAGAATACTTGATCTTCTTGGATGAGGATCCGCCAGATATCATCGTTACGTAAGGTTTCTTTATCTTTGATCGAGTCCGACAAGCTGGTGTAATTCATTTTCCCATAGCTTCCCTTGGTCCAATAGCCAAATTCTCCTGATCCACCAACAAAAATCCTTCCTTCTTTATCGATATTGACGCTGCGTAGGCTGGCGTGGTTCTTCATAGGAAAAAGCTTCCATTCCTGTCCATCAAATACCAATAAACCTTCCGTATTGGCTGCATATACAAATCCGTCAGGACTGATGGCAAGTCCCCAATTTTGGTTTCCAGCAGCATACATCGATTTGGTATATTGCTGGACAAAAGGTGTTCCGACCCTAGGAATATTCTGCCCTAGGAGGTTTGCACTAATGAATAATAGGAAAAAGCCAATAAAGCTAGATTTTAGAGACATAAGGTTCAAACTTACCCAAATATAATAAATCCATTTAATCCTTAAAAAATAGCATATTTGTAAGAAGAGAGTGCGTTTATTATATCATCAACATTAATTATCAACTATGCTCAAATTCGCAAATGCTAAAATTAATATAGGCTTGCATATTACTGAAAAGCGTTCCGACGGATACCATAACCTGGAAACTGTGTTTTATCCAGTGAAGATTTATGATGCTGTCGAAATCATACCTAGCCAAGAAGTAGCCTTGCAGATTTGGAATTCAGATTTAATAGCTGATGATAATAACCTGTGTTTAAGGGCATATAACTTATTAAGTTCCATATATGATTTACCTCCAGTAACCATTCATTTGCTGAAAAATATTCCGATTGGTGCTGGCTTAGGGGGAGGTTCTTCCGATGCAACAGCCGTATTGCTTTTGTTGAATGAACAGTTTTCCTTAGATATTTCTACAGAAGAACTGAAACAATTGGCTGCAAAACTTGGTGCCGATTGTCCATTTTTTGTGGAAAATAAAGCCATGTATGCTGAAGGTATAGGAACAGATCTCGAAGAGAGTACTCTTGATCTATCTTCCTATCAGGTCGTACTGGTCAAACCGGATATCCATATTTCCACGGCAGAAGCCTATAGTCAGGTACTTCCGAAGCCATCTGAACTGGATTTACGGCAAGCGATAAATCTTCCCATCCAGGAATGGAAATATACCATAAAGAATGATTTTGAATTCTCTCTTTTCGAAAAATACCCCCTGATAGGTGATATCAAGAATAAGATGTATGAATTGGGGGCCATTTATGCCTCCATGAGCGGATCTGGATCTTCTGTCTACGGTATTTTTGAAACCACCGATGGATTGGAAGATTTAAAGCATTACGGTCAGTTGTTTTTGCCTACTAATTTATAATCCTTTCCAGTTATTTAGGGCTTTTAATTGTATTGATAAAATGCGTAAATAATTAGCGTTTTATCAATATTTTCATTAGTATTGTGATGAAAAAATAAATAATTAACAATAAATGTCCCTAAATCTTAAGAATTTCATCAAACAAGTTGATTTGCGAAACCCAAATGAACCTGAATTTTTACAGGCTGTCACGGAGGTTGTCGAAGATCTTATTCCCTATGTAAATGAGCATCGTCCTGATCTTATTGACCTTAAAATTTTAGAACGGATGGTTGAACCTGAGCGAATTGTTTCTTTTCGTGTGGCTTGGACAGACGATCAGAATCAGATCCAGGTAAATCGAGGTTATCGTGTTCAAATGAATTCGGCCATCGGACCTTACAAGGGAGGTTTGCGATTTGCTCCAGATGTAAATCTGAGCATTCTTAAGTTTTTGGCATTTGAGCAGGTGTTCAAGAACAGCCTGACCAGCCTGCCGATCGGTGGTGGAAAAGGAGGTTCGGATTTTGATCCCAAAGGAAAGTCAGATCATGAGATTATGCGCTTTTGCCAGAGCTTTATGACCGAATTGCAAAGACATATTGGGTCGGAAACTGATGTTCCCGCTGGGGATATTGGTGTTGGTGGGCGTGAAATAGGCTATCTGTTCGGCCAATATAAACGTTTGCAGAACAATTTTTCAGGCGTATTGACCGGAAAAGGTACTTCTTGGGGCGGGTCATACATCCGGCCTGAGGCTACTGGCTATGGTCTGCTTTATTTTGTTCAATGTATTTTGGATTATAATAACGAAAAGATAGAAGGGAAGACGGTCTGTATTTCCGGAGCGGGGAATGTAGCCTTTTACGCTGCTGAAAAAGCCATCCAATTGGGTGCAAAAGTACTCACCTTGTCCAATAGCCAAGGAACGATTTATGATAAGGAAGGCTTTAGTCTGGATAAATTGAATTATCTAGGAACATTAGGACGAGATCTGGCCAAATACACGAAGAAATATCCTTCTGCAACATATCATGCAAAGGAAAATCCGTGGCAGTTTGCATGCGATATTGCCCTTCCATGTGCCACACAGAACGAGATCAATGAGGCAGATGCCAAAAGATTGGTGAAAAATGGTTGTAAGATTGTGGCTGAAGGGGCAAATATGCCTTCCTCAGCAGAAGCCATTAAAGTATATCTACAGGCTAAGATCCATTTTGGTCCTGGGAAAGCTGCCAACGCTGGAGGTGTTGCTGTTTCCGGCTTGGAAATGTCCCAGAATGCGATCGGGCAACAATGGGCACGGGAAAAAGTGGACCACCGCCTGAAATTGATCATGGAAAATATACATAAAACCTGTGTGCGATACGGTAAAGAGCCAAACGGATATATCAATTACCTCAAAGGAGCTAATGTTGGTGGGTTCATAAAAGTAGCCGAAGCCATGAAAGCGCAAGGGGTCGTTTAAGCAATTTAAATTTTATATTTTTGAAATTCCAAGTCCAATTCAGGCTTGGAATTTTTTTAGTGATCTATATGCGTGTATTAGCAGAATTACCTCATCCGGAATGTAAGATTAGCATCTTCGGCATGAATCAGAAGTTTATCATCAAGTTTGAGCAAGGTACTTTAGAACAATCCTATAAATTGGCTGAGGTGGATGTAGTAGGTGGTATAAATGGGGTCTTTGAAATGTTGGATGAGCCCTTTATTCAACAGGTGCTTTCTATCTTTACCCAGATGAGAGGGGCAATAATCGAAACCTACAATAAATATCAATAATAAGTTTATGTAACTATTATAAATACCTGAAAAACAAGTGGTATTTAATATATAAACCCCAAAACAAAATTATATTCTGTTTTGGGGTTTTCTTTTTGCTGACATAAAAGCATGAAAGTAGATTGTTTATTTATATAATAGGTGTAAATTACTGATATTTAGTTCTTTTTATGTATTGAAAAAATATTATTTGGTTATTAAATCTGCCAAATATCTAACACCTTTAGAAGCATTTTCGGAAATCTTGATCACATTCGGTGGTACCCGATATTCTTCCGCATTAGGGTCAATCAGAATGAGTTTACATAAGGGGGAAGTTTCATATAATAGGTTTGCTGCAGGGTAAACCTGAAGGGATGTGCCGATCACTACAAATACATCAGCCTGGGAGGCAAGCTTGGATGCCGGGATCATATTCGGGACAGCTTCCCCAAACCAGACCACATGTGGTCTTAATGGAGAACCTAATTCACACACACTTCCAGAAATTATTTCATCACCTTCGATTTCATATACCAAATTGGGATTGATGGAGGATTGGGATTTTCGGATTTCACCATGGAGATGAAGTACCTTGCTGCTTCCGGCTCGTTCATGTAGATCGTCGATATTCTGGGTAATAATATGTACATCAAAATCCTTCTCCAACTCAGCCAGTTTTAAATGCGCTTCGTTTGGAGCGGCTTCGATACAGTTCTTCCGACGCTTGTTATAAAAATCCTGCACCAATGCAGGGTTTCGTTGCCAAGCCTCCGGAGTGGCCACATCTTCTACGCGATGGCCTTCCCATAGACCATCTGTTCCACGAAAAGTAGGTAATCCACTCTCTACGGAGATCCCAGCTCCGGTAAATACGACAACTTTTTTCATTTTCAAAGATAAAAAAATCCGATTCCTACGGATAGGAATCGGATCTTCTTATGGGCTATTTTGCTATTTTACAAAATACCTGTGTTCAACTACTGTAGCTTCTGCTTTTTTGCTGTCGAATGTATCTTTAACAGCACAATAACCAGTTACTCCTCGGTAGATCAATGCTCCACCAAGTGTGATTCCAGATACGGATGTTAACGGGCTTTTCAAAACGGATTTGATACCCATCGCTAAAATGAATCCACCTGCAACAACAGATAATACGCGTTCCGATTTGCCGATATTTCCATCTGTACAAGAATCGTCCATGGTAGATTTTAACTTGTCGAATGCTAAATTTAATATTCCGCTCATAATTGTCTCTATTAATCGTTATGTTATAAACGTTTTGGCGAGGCTTTTGTTTTGAGAGAAATTAGAATTTTCAGAATAACCTGCAAAATTTGTACTTTCACATTTAAAATAAATTTATCTATGCTAGTAAAGAAATATTCTGGCGAATTGGTGCCTTTTGATGAATCGGCTTTAAGAACATCACTGACACGTTCCGGCGCTACTGATCAGGAGGTCGATCAGGTTTATAAAGATATCAAGGATTGTCTTTATGATGGAATCAGCACAAGAGAACTTTATGATGCGGCATTTAAAGCCTTAAAAGCAAAGAAAAGTTCCTACGCCGCACGTTATAGCCTGAAAAAGGCTTTACGTGAATTGGGCCCAGAGGGATTCTATTTTGAAAAGTGGGTGGCCAGAATGTTCCAAGAAGACGGTTATCAAGCTGTAACCGGACAAACCGTTCAGGGCCATGCCGTATCCCATGAAATTGATGTGGTGGCGCTCCATGGGGAGACTTTATTGGCTATTGAGTGTAAATTCAGGAACGATGCTGACGCGAAGATTTCGGTCACTACGCCTATGTATTTCAAGTCCAGGGTAGAGGATGTGTCGGGTATTCCATATACTTTCTTCGACCAGAAGAAAGAATTTACGGATGGCTGGTTGGTGACCAATGCCTACCTCACTACCGATTCCATTGCCTTCGGCGAATACTATAAAATGAATCTGCTTTCATGGGATTATCCGCGAGGAAGTTCCATCAAAGCTCGGGTGGATAATAACGGGGAGTATCCGGTAACTTGTTTAACGACCCTGACCCAACAGGATAAGTCCATGTTATTGAAAAATCAATGTATCCTGGTAAAAGACTTGATACGAGATGCTGCCGTATTGGATCGTATTCAGATTCCTCAGCCTAAAAAGCAACAGATTTTACAGGAAGCCCAAGAATTGTTAGCAAGCCCGTTAGAACATGAGTAATAAATTTGTAAGAGAAGAGATCAGCTTTTTTAAAGGTGCTAGAAATAGGTTAATCGAGCTGAAATATGTTTTAGGTGTATTTTTTCAGTTCATGAAAGGATTTAGGACCTTACATTTTGTGGGGCCTTGTGTTACGGTATTTGGATCTGCCCGTTTTGGTGAAGATCATCGGTATTATAAGCAGGCAAGGGCCGTATCGGCTGAATTGGCCAATAGCGGCTTTACGATCATGACCGGAGGAGGGCCGGGGATAATGGAGGCAGCAAATCGTGGAGCTAAGGATGTGGGTGGTGCTTCGGTGGGTTGCAATATTGTACTTCCTCACGAGCAGATGCATAATCCTTATATGGATAAGTTTGTGAATATCGATTACTTTTTTGTTCGGAAAGAACTCTTAAGGAAATATTCCTTTGCCTTCGTGATCATGCCGGGAGGTTTTGGAACTTTGGATGAATTCTTTGAAACCTTGACCTTGATTCAAACCAAAAAGATTTCCCAATTTCCAATAGTTATTATGGGTCTTGATTATCATCGGTTTATCAAGGACCATGTAGAGCTGATGATTCAGGAGAAGACCATTAGTCCGGAAGATCAGGATCTGTTATTGTTTACGGATGATGTGCAGGAGGCTGTGGAACATATCCGGAAATATGCCGATACCAATAAGATCATCAAATTGAAAGAACCTAAGCCAAGTTGGATATTGGGTGAGCCCAAAATCAGAAAGGAAAAAAAGGCGGTTTAATATAAAATACCTATTGTTTTGCAATAGGTATTCTTTTTTGTATTTTCCCGATGAATTATGAATACTGTACTTTTTTAAGATTCCTGAACCCAATTTAATTAATCATGTTAAGAAAAGATTTCATTAAAAGCTTATCCATTCTTGCGGGGGCTAGCCTTGCATCGCCTGTATTTTCAAAGACCGAATCGTATTTGTTTGCTAAAAAAATAAAAAAGGGATTGGGATTTAGTATGATCCAAGAAAACCTGAGTTTGGTCGATAAATTGAAGTTGGTCAAGGATTTAGGCTTTGATGGGGTAGAGTTTAATGGACCTATAGATTTTTCTGTTGATGAGTTGTTGGATGCAAAAGAAAAATCGAGGATAGAAATTCCGAGTTTGGTGAATCGGGATCATTGGTCGAAGCCGCTCTCGGATCCTGATCCTGCCGTAAGGAGATTTACGATTGATTCGGTGGTAAAGACTGTTAAGGAAACCAGGGCATTGGGTGGAGATACTGTTCTGGTGGTGCCTGGAGTGGTTAATGATAAAGTTTCTTATGAGACTGCCTGGAAAAATTCCATTGATTCTATCAAGAGGATATTACCACAGGTGGAACAATATGGGGTGAAGATTGGGATTGAGAATGTGTGGAATAACTTTATTTTAAGTCCTATAGAGGCCAAAATGTATCTGAAGGAAATCAATCATCCTTTGGTGGGATGGTATTTTGATCTTGGAAATATTTTGCGTTATGGCTGGCCGGAGCATTGGCTGGAAAGCTTGGATTCGCAGATTGTGAAATTGCATGTGAAGGAGTTTAGCAAGGATATTATGAATAATCAAGGTTTGGGAAAGGGATTTGGAGTGGAATTAGGGAAGGGAGATGTGAACTGGAAGAGGGTAATGGAAACGATCCGGAAGAGTAATTATAAAGGAGAGTGGATGACGTTGGAAGTAGGTCACGGGGATCGGAATCATTTGAGAAAATTATCTCAGCAGTTTGATGAGATTTTAAAACTTGGATAAGCCATGGGACATCGGGAGGAAGCTTGCTTCATGGCAATGAGACCATGCGTCATTGCGAGGAGGCACGAGGAAGCAATCTTTCTACTAGTTCAAAGATTGCTTCGTTCCTCGCAATGACGTAGGATTAATACCAAATATTAACACCAATTATCAATACCAAAAATAAATACCAATTATCAACACCATATTTATGAGAAAAATCCTATTATTATTCCTATTCCTTTCCACCCTTCTTTCTGCTTATTCCCAGCGTTTGATTTATTCTTCCGACTTTCCAGTTGAAAAAATCCGTATTATCCTGGAACAATTACGTGGCGGCACAGTATCTGAAAACTTAACTGATCTTGAATATATCCCTTTAGGAGGTGGTAAAAACGACATTATTGATTACATATCAAATATCATTATTACCCCTAATAATATAGGCATCATCAGCAACAGTAATCAAAATCTATACATATACGATCTGAAAGGGAATTTAATAAAACGTATTTCAGAAATCGAAGGATTTAAACCAAAAAATAAAGTCTTATTCTATAACATCCAACAGGAAAAAGGAAAAATCGTTGCATACGGCGATAAATTGAAAGTTGTTTTTAACGAAAAAGGAGAAATCCTCGAAAAGAACTTAGATTATAAGTACATGGGGACAAAGACTTTTGTTTCCTTACAGGATACCAAATTTTATTATGGTTCACCCAGTACAGGAAAGAAAGATTCCTTGCCGGAATATGGTCTAAAAATGAATGATAGCATATTAGTTCGTTATGATCCGAGGGATACCATAGGATTTATGTTTGCTAATGGAGATGAAATCATTAAGACTTCCGAAGAAATTGGTTTTGCTGTATTCCCAAATACTTATCGAGTTGCCCAGCTCAATCCTAAAGGAGTGAGTAAAATTATCCAATTTGTATTCCCATATAAAAACACGGTGGATACCAGCAATTACGATATTTATAAAACTGTACAATCCTATTTTAATTTTATGGAAAATAATAGGGATAAAATAACCAGTATTACTGATGCAAAACGCTATAAACAATATCTTTTATTTCAGGTTATCGGATCAACCCCGACCCGTATAGCCTTAAATTTATCGAACAATGAAATAATTAGCCTCAATAAAATACTTCCCGATAAATCCAACGATTATCTGGAATTTTTAGGCTATAATTTATTGACAACGGATGGAGAATACATTTATACCATTATATTTCCAAATGATATAGCCCGTGCAAAGGAGAAATCTAAAATTGAAGGGCATAGTATGCGAAAGGAATATCTCCAATTAGAAAAGTCCCTAAACCCAATCCTTGTCCGTTTTAAGCTTAAATAACATGCGCCAAAAAATTATACTATTCCTCATGTTCATTATGGGCATGATAGGAACAACACATGCCCAAACAAAAATTCAAGGTACTCTTATTGATTCCGCCTACAATAGGGTGTTGGAAGCAGCTACGGTTTCCATTTATGAAAACGGCAAGAAATCGGTAGATCAAGTTTCCCTTACGGACCGATATGGGAAATTCCTAATCGAAAAACCTACGGTTGGAAAACCCATGTATATTGAGTTCAGTCTTCAGGGTTATAAAAAAGTAAAGATCGATTATCAATTGGCCACCAATGAAAGCAAGGATTTTGGCAAAATCAATATGATTCAAGTGGAGAATGAGATTGAAGTGGTGGATCTGATTCCTCCAGTTCGCATGAATGGGGATACCATCGAATTCAATGCTGATGCTTTCCAATTGGATTCCAATGCGGTTGTTGAAGATCTGTTACAGAAATTGCCTGGGATGGTTGTCTGGGGCGATGGTGAAGTGACGTATAATGGTAGAACGGTTCCCACTATTCTAGTGAATGGCAAGCCTTTCTTTGGATCGGATATGGCTATTGCGCTTCAGAATATTGATAAAAAAGCGGTGGATAAGCTTCAGGTATATGATAAGCGAACCTTTGAAGAAAAACAGAAAGAGCCTGAAAATAAACAGATGGAAATGAATGTGGTGCTGAAAAAGGGGAAGGAGAACATGATGTTTGGAAGTATTGGTGCTGGATATGGTACAGACGATAGGTATCAAGGAAATATGAACCTGAATAAAAGCTTTGGCAAATCACAGGCAACAGTTGCGTATTCTGTTAATAATATCAATAAAAACCTGAGCAGTGTGGACCAACTCTTGAGGAATACAACATTCAAAGGGATAGGGGTAAATGCGGATTTTGAATCCGATTTTCAGCGACAGGGGATCTTGAATCAACATGTGATTGGCGCTCGTTATCAATACGACCTTAGTGGTAACAACCAAACCAATAATCAACACAATTTTCAGGGAAATGTAAATGCGAGATGGGAAAAGAATTTGCAGGAAAACGAATCGCAAACCATACTATTGACCTCGGAAAGTACAGACCATAATAGCCGCTCATCCAAATCCAATGCGGAATATGATTCTAGACATCAGACTGGAAATTTTAATTATTCTCGGAGAAAAAATTCAAGCAATGGTGAAGAGCGTAGCTTTAATTACAGTGCAGATATCAATTTGAGAAATAGCCACTCGGAAAATATTTCAAGTAACCTGTACCTATATGATTATTTGGAAAACCAATCTTCCAATAGCCTTGAAAACTCAAATACCTCATTAAATTCAGCTATGGATTTCAATTTACGGTATAATTTAAATCAGAAATGGAAAGTAAAGGATGGGGATGGGAAAAGTTTGAATAAAACGTTTGATTTAATTGGTTTTGATTTTGGATTATGGGGATCAATAGGTTCCTCAAATGGTGAAAACTTTATGCTTGGTAATTATGAGAACTTTACTGATCCTGAATTGAACAAAGAAAGTAATAGGAGATATAATAGTTCAAATGATTCTAAAGATATATCTGCAGATATGAATTTATCATATGATAAATTTGGTTTGAAACAGCGGTTAAATTATAAAAAATCAGATTTTGACCAAGTTGTAAATGAACTGTTAGCGGGAGATATGATTGAGAATGGTTCATTGACATATGTTTCTTCATCAAATCAGTTAGAATATGAACCAACTTTAACCTATAATACCAGTTTACAGAGTAAATACCTAAATGGTAGGTATAGTAAAAACATCAATCTTAACTTATCTATGGGGGCAAGATTTTTTAGGGATGATCAGACCTCTACATTGGATTACCGGAATTTACTTCAAAATTTCACCACATTTAAGCCTAATATTTCCTTAACCCAAAGCTTTAGCCGTATGGGTAAATATTACCTTGGCAATAACTTTAGTTATAATTATAATGAAGAATATCCATCTTTGGATAGGTTGAGGCCGATATATGATGATATAAATCCAGGAATACGGTATTATGGTTCAAGATATCCATTAAAAGCTACTGGTGTTCATGCTTTTAGTTTGAATGGAAATTATAATGAAATGAAGCAATATTCTGCTAGGTATAATTATAATGTTAATTATAGGATTTATAAGGATGGTCTTACAGATAGTTTGATTTATGAAGGGCCTGAACAACAGGTGTATACGAGTCAGGTTCCCCAATCTCAACATCTCGTTTCTTATTATTTTAGTTTTGCTAAGCCATTTTTGTTAAAGAAAGATCATACCTTAACCCTTAATGTTTCTAATAATGGAAGCTGGGGTAATAAATATCAATATGTGGATGACTTTATGCAGGAAATGATCAATAGGAACCTTTCTTTTCAAATGAATATGAATTATACATTCTTGAATAAACTGCAGGTGGCCATGAAGAATAATTTTGGAATTTATTCGAGAACCGATAAAAAGGCGGAGAACAGTAATAATGATTATACGTCAAAGAATTGGACTTTGGGTCTTGCTACGGCTTATATGTTGACTAAAAGATGGACAATTAATACCAGTTTGGATAACAGGACCAACTTTTCAAAGTTTCAGGATAATAAGGCTTTGATCTGGAATGCGAATATGACGTATAGAATGTTGAAAGGTAATAATTTAGAAGTGAAGGTGGCAGCGCTGGATTTATTGAAGCAGAATAAAGGCTTTTATTTTTATGATAGTGTAACGGAGTTTACTTCAGGTACGAGGAATATTCTAACGCAGTATTATATGGTTTCTTTGAGCTATATGCCAAGGAAGTTTGGGAAGTAAACGTCATTGCGAGGAGGTATTAACGTCATTGCGAGGAGGTACGACGAAGCAATCTTTCGATTAGTTCAAAGATTGCTTCGTTCCTCGCAATGACGTATGGCCTCGCAATGACGCTGAAAGGTTGCTTCGTTCCTCGCAATGACGTATGGCCTAGCAATGACGCTGAAAGATTGCTTCGTTCCTCGCAATGACGTATGGTCTCGCAATGACGCCAACCTGCAATGACGTAAAACCTCCCAAAAATTAATTACCATCAAATAACCTATTTCCAAAAACCTTATTATAATAAGACAAAGTATAAACATCGATCTGATGCGTATAATTCCTACCTTCCTTGGCCTTTCCGTGCAATTTACTCACTGAATAATACACAATATCATCATTCGAAAAGTTATTCAAATCCTTATTACTTGATTTTTTACCATCAATCCAAACCCCATAAACGGAAGGGTTTTTCCAGGCAGAAAACGTGTTCATATCTGGTGATTTCTTTGTCGGTTTTGTTTCCAAAGTAATAAATACACCTGGGCTCAAAAACATATTACCTTCCCCAGATCTCGCCGCCTTCTGTTCCTTCGTCATTTTGGAAGCAATAAACGCCATCCGTTTTTGATCAATGGAGCTAAAATCCACATTATTACCTTTTTTACCAACAGACAATTCTTTAACCACTTTATCATACTCATCCAACATGGCTTTACTTGCACCTTTTTGTGGCACAGTATCCAAAGCTTGAAATGCCTTATTCGCAGAAACCACATCTTCCATTTCAGAAATTGTTTCCATCGGAAAACTTCCTGCGGTCTTGTTACTGAATAATAGGGTAGACCCAGCCAGCAACAAGCCAGAGAAAACAAGCATACCTGCTTTGTTCCTCCATTTTTCTTTTTTGTTCATCATGTTTAATCGGGTTTTTAATTGTTTAAAATTTAATTGACTACTCAGAATTGGATTTTTCTCTTGATATTCCAGTCCGATCAATAGGTATTGATAGGCTTTTAAGGAATTGCTATTATTTAATACTGCTTCATCCGCTAAATATTCATGATTTAATTGTATTGAATTTTTGATCAACCAATTAAAAGGATTCCAATAAGCAAAGATCAAGATGATTTCAACCAATAACACATCCAAACTATGAAGCTGTCGGACATGCGCTAATTCATGGTCCCAGACCATTTTAGGAATATCCTTTTCATAATCTTCCTTAGAAACAAATACATAATTGAAAAAGCTGAAAGGATCGTTTTTCCTGTTTAATACAATTAAGGTAAAATTCACATGCGGAATACCTGGATTTCTTCTAATCAAACCAAATAATTGAAGAAGATTCTTGAGAAACCTAGTAAATAACAAAACCGATATACCTATCCCAAGGATGACAAGCACAAAAACCCAATCAAACTTTTCCTGCTCAACCAAGTTCGGAGCGGTAAGAATGGTAGGTCCAACTGACCCATGGGTAATAACTGTATGCTGTATATTAGGAATCTGTTGAAGCAATTCCGGAGCATCCATCACCGAAAAACTTAGGAAAGGAATTACAAAGGGAAATAAGATACAAGCAATGAGGTATATTCTCTTCGCTACATGATAATTCATGTTTTCAAACCATAGTTTATATGGAATATACAAACAGGCAGAGCAAAGCAGATAATTTAATATATAAGCCATCATGATTTTTTCTTTTCTATTTCCGAATCGATCATTCGTCTAAGTTCTTGCAACTGTTCTTCATTCAGATCACTTGATTTGGTAAAAAAGGAGGCAAATTGCAAAGGAGAATTTCCGAAAAAATCTTTGATCATACTGTTTACCTGTTTTCCAAAATACGTTTCCTTGTCGATCAATGGATAATACTGCCGAGAATTACCCAACATATTATAACCTACAAATCCTTTCTCCTGCATCCTTTTCAATAAGGTCAATACCGTAGAATTGGACGGAAGGGGAGGTTCGAACTGATCCATAATTTCTTTCATAAAGGCTTTTTCTAGGTTCCAGATGATTTCCATTACTTGTTCTTCGGATTTTGAAAGGCTCATGTCTACAATTGTTTATGTTACTCTACAAATATAGATATTAAAATTAGAATTCCAAATTTTTTATCAAATTTTAATGGGATAGCCTAATCACATAAATATTACAATCTAAGCAATCGATTGATTAGCATTATATGCCCTAAACAACCCTTTCAACCCCTTAAAAACGGGTTTTTATCGAAATCTAATACTTATATTAGGTTCAAACATTATGAATTTTATTATGAATAAAACCTTTTTGACCTTAGCCATTTCCTGTTTTTTAACCAGTTCCGCATTTGGGCAAAGTGCCCAAGATTTTAAGGATGCCTATGAGAACCTGTCGATTTTCCAGGATGCCATGGCGACAAAACTTAAGCCAGGCATTAAGAAAAAACAGATTGAACAATTAAAGGATCCAGCTTTAAAACAACTGGCATTGGACCTATTGAATGGAAAAAACGATAACCAATACAAATTGGCAAGTTATAAGGCCTACCTATCCCCAAATGTTCTGGGAAATATGTTGAGCATTGGTGATGGGTATAGTAAATATGAGAATGTTACGGGAGTTTATCTACCAACGGGTAAACATATCGTCATCGTAGATGGCATTGAGGAAGGTAAAGACGTGAAGTTATTGATTCCGAATTGGATGCGAAAAGCACCTAACCCGGAAGAACCGACCAAAGATCCGAAAGGGTGGGGAATCGAGAAGAAGGAATTCGAATTGAAGAATGGTGTCAATATCATCGAGTTAAAGGATTTTGGAAGTTTGGCCTACATCAGTTATTTCTCCTATGAACCTGAAAAAGAAAAACCGATCACGGTCAATTTCCTTACTGGACAGGTAAATGGATATTTTGATATCAATAAACATAAAGATGCAGATTGGGACCGCATGTTATCCCAGGCGGTATTTCCTATCCTGGATGCCAAAGGAAAGCATATTCAGATTGCTTATCCGGTGGAATCCCTAAAAAAATATGCGGCAGGTAAAGGAGTAGAGCTGATCAGTAATTATGATTCCTTGGTATATCGCCAACACCGGATCATGGGGTTGATCAAACATAACCGAGTACCGGAAAATAAGATCCTGGCTCGAGTAAACTATAACTATTACATGTTCCGTGATGGGGACGGGGTAGCTTATATGGGTGATAAGAAAGGTTATGCTATGGCGATGGTAACAAATCCGGCATCGGTGATCAAAGGGGATCCTTGTTGGGGATTCAGCCATGAAGTAGGGCATGTGCACCAAACCAGACCCATGTTCAATTGGGGTGGCTTGGGTGAAGTGAGTAATAACCTTTTTTCCTTATATGTGATGCGTTCCTTCGGAAACAAATCCCGGATATTGGAACAGAACAATTTCAACTTGGCAAAGACCAATATCATCGATAAAAAGATTTCCTTCCTGCAGGATCCCGATGTATTCAATAGATTGGTTCCATTCTGGCAGTTGCAATTGTATTTTGAAGGGGCTGGTAATAATCCTGATTTTTATCCTGATCTATTTGAGGCTTTCCGCAACCAGAATAAAAACAATACGCCGAACAGGCAGCGTATCCAGGCAAACTGGGGCAGGGCAGGAGCTCCAATGGAACGTAATCCAGCAGTACATCAACTGAATTTTGTGAAGACAGCCTGTGAAGTTTCCAAAACTGATCTGACCGAATTCTTTGATAAATATGGCTTCTTTTATGTAGGGACGATGGAATATGATGATTATGGAAAATATAATTACAATATGACGCAAGAAATGGTTGATGAATGCAAAAAAGCCATCAAAGCGATGAACTATAAAAAACCAAGCTTAGATATAAGTACCTTAAGCGATAAGTTTTAACATATAAAAATAGCTTGTTTTTTGACAAGCTATTTTTGTTTAACTTTAAGGCTAATAAATCCACATTAATTTAATAACTATATTAACTTAAAAGCGGCATGAAATCAGTTTCGCGATTATTTTTCCATTATTTATTATTGCTATTACCAATCTCCTTATTTCCAATCACTTCTTTTGCTGCGAATGGCGATAGCAGTATAGTGGAATATTTCAGGGATAGGATAAAGGATTATGGAAAGACTGGAGATTATGATTTCCAGCATCGAAAAAACCTTACGATAAAACAGGTTGCTTTAACTAAAGAAAGGATTTGGGAACTTTGGAAAAATGCAAATACCACTTTTGAGCAGTTACCGATAGTTTCATCGGAAGCCCCAAAAGAAAAATATGATTATCCGATTTATTCTTGGAAACTGGTTGAAGAGGATCCCATGCCTTTCTATTATTTTAAGAAACAGGAAAAACCTGCGGGAGGTTATCCATTGTTTCTTAACACCCATGGTTCAGGTCCAAAGTCTTCCGAGTTCCTCGCTACGCTAAAATGGAGTTTAGTTTATCAGGACGGTCCCTCTGTTTATTTTATTCCCCAAATTCCCAATGAGAAAAGATATCGCTGGTGGTTTAAATCCAAACAATATGCCTGGGAAAAGTTATTCCGATTGGCAATGATAGATGATTCCTTTAACCCGAATAAACTCTATGTAATGGGTATTTCGGAAGGAGGATATGGAAGTCAGCGATTGGCGGCATTTTATGCGGATTATCTAGCAGGAGCAGGGCCAATGGCAGGAGGGGAGCCTCTAGAAAATGCGCCACCATTAAATTTTAGGCATATCGCCTTTTCGTTGGAAACTGGGGAAAAGGATACGGGTTTTGGAAGGAATAAACTGACATTAGCGGCTAAGCATCAATTCGATAGCTTAAGTAAGGTGTATCCAGGAGATTTTATCCATAAAATTAATCTGCAAGAAGGAAAAGGTCATAGTATTGATTATCGTGTAACCACGCCTTGGTTGAAAAAATATTCCAGAAAGCCACGTCCAATAGATTATGAATGGATACTGTTTCCGTTGGATGGCCGATATCGTAGAAGCTTTTATAATGTGTTTATTCGGAAGCCTTTGAATATTTCGGAGGAGGATGAATTTGATCCAGCTTCATTTAAGTTTAGGATCGATAAAAAGGAAAATGTCATCTATTTAGAAACAAGGTTGCAGGATAAAAGGAGTAGCAAAAGTAAACCGGTCGATTCGGGCGAAATCAGTATCTATTTAGCTGAGGATATGGTTGATTTGTCAAAAAAGATCAAGGTATTTTATCAAGGAAAACTGGTACAAAATAAAAAATTGAAGCTTTCAGAGGCGAATATTATAGCGAGTTGTGCGATTTTTGCAGATCCTGAAAGGTTATTCCCAGCTAGGGTTGATTTGAAGTTATAAACTGTTTCTGATTAGATTTTCTTGTAAATAAATTCTTCAATTTCGGTTTGTCTGATCGTTGAAAACCCTTTATCTGAACCGATTTTCCTAAATCCGGATTTTTCCAGGACCTTTTGTGAGCCTAAGTTATCAAATGCAACACGTCCATATAATGGTCTTGCTTTTTCAATTTCAAGGAACTTTTCCAATGCTTTTGAAGCAATTCCTTGATTCCAAAATTTGCTGTCTATCCAGTAAGTAATTTCTGCATCTGATTCGAGGATAAATTTGGAAATGCTTCCTACGATTTCATTGTCGATCAAGATCGTTTGGTTGTTTGTGGAAGGATCTTCTAATATTTTAGTGTATTTATTAAGGTAGGCAGATTTATCCGTAGAATCTTTTGACATAAATGCCGCTAAATGACGAGCCTCTTGATCCAATTGGAATTGAAATAAGGTTTCTAAATCTGAGGATTCGGTTGGTCTGAGTGTTATGTTTTTGTAAAAGTTATTCATGGGCATAAATAGTTTTTTAAATAGTTCAATTAAATCCTCTGGACAATTATCTTTAGGTAAAAATAATACTTATAATCATATTCGCGGATTAACTGTAAGAGTTTGCTTCGTAGTAATAGCATACTGAAAGTATACTGAAAGTATGTAAAATGTATGCTTTAAATACTAATTACTTACTTTAACCTTGGTTTAAACATGCTTAAAGTACGATTCTAACCCTAAATCAAACTTATTTTGAAGTGTTAGGTTTGAAGACATCGGTAGAAATTTGATAATTTACGTTAAGATTATGAGTTAACTGAAACTAGTTTTTTTTTATAATCTTCTTGATGGAATTTTAAGGGTATATTTAAAAGATAATAATTCCGATACTGATTTCTTAAAATTAAAGGACATGAAAACTTTAAAAATTATTATTGAACATGGAGAAGATATGTTCGGAGCGTATGCAGAGAGAATTTCTGGAGTGTATGGGGCGGGAGATACGGTTGAAGATACAAAGCAATCCATACTTGATAGCATTGAATTATTAAAAGAGTATAATACTGCAGAAAATATTCCAAACGTATTAAAAGGTGATTATAATATTGTCTATCATTTCGATGCTGAAAGCTTTCTGAACTATTACAAAGGAATCTTTACCAATGCTGCACTCGAAAAAATAACGGGCATTAATCAGCGACAGTTACAACATTATTCATCAGGTTTAAAAAAACCACGACAACCACAGTTAAAAAAAATTGAAAATGGCTTACACAAGCTTGCAAAAGAACTTCAATCAATAGAATTAGTTTAATCCAGCCTCTTCGACAACTATAACCTAGTTCTATAGATTAGGATATTTATTTGAATTTTGGAGGGTGTTGAATATAGCGTAAATATAGACAGAGAATCGTAATTTATAGTATGTACTTTCTTTTGATATCATCTCTAGAAATATAAGTTATTTTATCCTGTTCTTAGGCTTTATCTAAAATCACTTTTTGCTCTTGGGAAACTTCAATAAAATTATCATTATTATCATTGGGAATAATAATAATCTCTACTCTTTTAGCATTAAAATCTTTAGGAAGCGAAACATTAAATGAATGGTCTTTCATTCACTTCAATAAATTGTCTGATAGCCTTCATAGTTTAAAAGTTTTGCATAAACTTGTTTGGTTTTGAAATCTCTAATCGTTAAAACCTTATAATTGCTAATTAAGATAAATAAGAGTAAAATAGAAATATAAATCTCAATTAATTGCAGTGTCTAAAACAATTGATTACTTAAGGTATTCTAATTTAATCAAAAAATACATTTTTGTCCAAAACAATTGATAACTTTTTGACTTTTGGATGTTAATAAAACAATCGATTACTTTTATTTAATTATCCTTCTTAAATCCTGATCTAGGATTAATAGATAATTAGAAAAGATTAGTTTATTAAAGTTTTCAGAAACTCAATTGGATGAAACCAGAAACAATGCTAAAACTATTTCAAAGTAAGATTATACTATATTATTCCTGCAAAAAAAATTACATGTAAATTAAGACCGAATAATGTTCTAAATAAAACAAATTTTGAGTGTAACAATATGGTAAAAATTGTATTTTTAAAACAAAAATCAATTATATTTTAACATAATGTATCTATCAAATATTAAGCTTTGGAATTTCAGAAAATTTGGTGCAGAAGGAGATATAGATGTTGAGAAACCTAACTTGAATTTAAACTTTATTAAAGGTTTAAATGTAATCATAGGCGAAAATGATTCAGGTAAAACAGCCATCATTGATGCCGTGAAAATTGTTTTAAAAACTCATAGCTACGATTACATCAGAGTTGAAGATAGAGATTTTTACAATGATTCAAATCGTTTTAGAATCGAATTGACTTTTGATGGATTAGAGGCATTTGAGGCAAAAAATTTTACTGAATGGCTTAGTTGGGATGGCGAAAAAGGAAAAGAAAGACCCATCTTGAAATTAAACTATGATATCCAAAAAAAGAACAATAAAATTCAACCAACAGATGTAAAAGCAGGTGCAGACGATGACGGTTACTTACTTACGGCTGAGGCAAAAGAGTATTTAAAAGCGACGTACCTTAAACCTTTGCGAGATGCAGAAAACGAATTAATTGCTAAACGAAATTCCCGTTTGTCTCAAATTCTTTTGGGAGACGACGCTTTTAAAGGAAAAGAAGAGAACAATGAGTTGTTGGATATTTTTTCAGGACTTAAAACCGAATTAGAAAAATTTTTTAACGAAAACGATGAAATTGGAAATCCTAAAGTTGGAAAGCAAATAAAGGATAAAATTGACGAATATGTAGAAGATTTTTATGGTAAAGATTACCAAACAGAATTTGGGGCAACGTCAAATGACATCAAAAGTATTCTTGAAAAGTTAACTTTAACTTTAAAGAATGAACCAAACCCAGGCTTGGGGACATTAAACCGATTGTTTATGGCTGCTGAATTATTGCACTTGAACAAAGCGAACTGGAGTGGTTTACGCTTGGGCTTGGTTGAAGAATTGGAAGCACATTTGCACCCACAAGCACAAATGCAGGTGATAGAGGCATTTCAAAAGCAAGATACGATTCAACTTATACTCACTACCCATAGCCCAAATTTAGCATCTAAATTGAAACTTGAAAATTTAATAATATGCAATAATGGATCTGCATTTCCAATGGGATCAGAGTACACAAAGCTAAGAAAAACTGACTATCCATTTTTCGAGCGTTTTTTAGATGTGACTAAATCAAACGTATTTTTTGCAAGTGGAATAATTCTGGTTGAAGGTGTGGCTGAAGAATTAATAGTACCATCCATTGCGAAACACTTATGTCATTTAGGAGAGATTGATTCCAATCTTACGAGCAAAAGGGTATCTATTGTAGCAATTGGAAATACCTCATTTAAAAGATATGCTAGAATTTTCCTTAGACATAAAAAGCCTCACTTTAATATTCCCGTGAGCGTAATAAACGATCTTGACTTGCGGCCCGTTGAATATGCAAATAAATATGGTATTACAACAGAAAAAGCTAAGAAGAAACACTTAATAGAAACAGAGTTTGATATTGAAAGCTTCAAAAATGTTAAATTAAGTGAATATGGGAACCAATGTGTAAAGCTGTTCTTAAGTAACCATTGGACTTTAGAATATTGTATAGCACTTCATCCTAAACTTAATAAAATCTTATTTGCTTCTATACTTCAATCTATAGAAGAAGTTAGAGCGGATAATTATGTTGGGGAAAAAGTGAATAAAAAAGAGGTTCGAGCAATACCTAATACCAGAATAGATAACCTTTGGCAAACTTTTACTCACGGAAAATCAAAAGAACAAATAGCGTTTAATTTGATGAATGAATATATTATAGCTGGAAAAAAAATATCTAAGGCTATAATAGCTATGCATTTTGCAAGTAAACTAGATTCATCCTCTCCTAGTCGAGAAGATTTACTAATAAACGACAACCCTATTCAATATTTAATCGATGCTATCAAATATGCCACAGGAAATTAATATTACAGATGAAGAAATCTTATATTCTGAAAGTTTGCTTCTGCCTGCTGGTAAAATGTTTGATGAAGAACGTAAAGCCTTTATTCGTAATTTCAATACCATAGATCTGCAAGCAGTGCCGGGAAGCGGGAAAACAACAGCTTTACTAGCGAAGTTGCTTATCTTGGAACATAAGCTTCCTTTTGCTGATGGTTCAGGAATTTTGGTTTTATCCCATACAAACGCAGCAATTGACGAGATAAAAGAAAAGATACAGAAGTATTGTCCAAGACTTTTTTCATACCCTAATTTTATTGGAACAATACAAAGTTTTGTTGATGAGTTTTTAGCTGTTCCGTTTTATGTTCAAAAACTTAATAAAAAGCCAGTTAGGATTGACCATGAAATATACAACGAAAAGATTAAGAATTGTATTGAAAAGCCTTGGCTGTATAAGCTTGGATTTGATAAGGATATTACCGACAAAGTTGCCTATATAAAAAACAATAATGAGGGATTATTTTACAATTACAGATTTCAATACTCTTCAGAAACTCAGTTAGTAAAAAACTTAAATGGAGATATTTTAGAAATTAATAAACCACGAGGTAGAACAAGGGCAGAAAACTATCGCGATTACACACCTCAAGAAAAGCAAAGTGTATATAATTGGTTTTTTAAATTCAAAACTGGAATTCTCCAATCAGGTATTTTGCATTATGATGATGCTTATTTTTTAGCTGACGTTTATTTGAATAAAATACCAAGCATAAAAATCATATTACAAAACCGATTTTCTTTTGTTTTTGTTGATGAAATGCAAGATATGGACACGCATCAATACAATTTGTTGGAAAAACTTTTTTATGATGATGGCAAAAGCATTTCAAAATTTCAAAGAATTGGTGACAAAAATCAGGCAATTTATAATTCATTTATAAAAACCAATGAAATATGGATGGATAGACCAGAAGTTTTACGATTAAATGGGAGCCAACGACTAAGCAAGCATGTTGCTAATATTGTGAAGAAGTTTGCTTTACACAGCGATGAAACTTATGATATTGTTGGGAAATATGAATGTGAAATAAAGCCACATATTTTGGTTTTTGAAAATGGAACAATAGAAAATATTATTCCTTGTTTTGCCCATATTGTAAAACAAAATGGTTTAGAAAATTCTGATAAACCAGTCAAAGTTGTTTGCTGGAATACAGAATGGAAAGACAATGTAGAAAGTCGCAACAGTGTAGCAAAATTACGATTAGAAGATTATCATAAAGGTTTTAAAAAAGACAAAGGAAAACCGAAACAGGACTATGATAACTTAAAAAGCTATTTGTTATATTATGAAAGAAAGGAAACGTTAGAATCTATTCGTAAAAATATTTTGAACGCTTTCCTAAAAATATTCCGTTTGGAAGGTTTAAATACTTTGGACAACAGGCCTTATACAAAGAAAAAGTTAATTGACTTCATTCTAGAAAAGGATGTTCAAATGTATGATGAATTGAATTTGAATCTTTATAATTGGTCAATCGGAATAAAAAGAGGGGAAACTAATGAGGTTTTGACAAAAATAAAGAATTATATTCAGACTTTACTTTCTATTTTCGACAAAGCGATTTACGCAAGTTCAGATTTCATCAATAATGAAAGTGAAGTAATTCCTACTGAAGATACTGAGATTGTAACACAAACAAATTATTACAAAGAGGACGGACTCGAAATTGAAATTACAAGCGTTCACGCAGTGAAAGGACAAACACACTGTGCAACATTATATTTAGAGTCTTACTATGACAAGGGCTACGGTAATTATGAGTCAGAAAGACTTCGTAATCAATTTTTAGGTATACAATCCGTATCAGAAACATTAACTGCAGTTAAAACAAGCCACGAAAAAATAAAGCAGTCAGCAAAAATGGCTTATGTAGGTTTTTCACGACCAATGGATTTACTATGTATTGCTATTCATAAAGATCGGTTCGATAGCATATTAAGTACAATTAATAGAAATGAGTGGGAAATAATAAATGTTTAATTACGGATAAATGTAATTCTGTGAAATTGGTAAATATATTTATTGAAATATTGGATAATCAAGTTCTTATAAGAAGGACTTGATTATCTACAGTAAAATTATTAAAGCAAAAACAAACAAATGAAAACCCTTAATAAAATATGGTACTAAAGAGATACAAAGTAGAAAATTTCAGATCAGTTCTTGATAGTGGCTGGATTGATTGTGATAATGTAACGACATTAGTCGGAATTAATGAAGCTGGCAAGTCAAATTTACTTTTAGCTTTATGGAAACTAAATCCAGCAAGAGAAGGAAGTATTGATATTTTACACGATATGCCAGTTTCTAAACTCAGTACTTATCGTAAAACTCCTGAAGAAGTTAAGTTTATTACAGCAGAATTTGAGCTTGATGATGAAGCCATTGCAAATATAGAATCTACAATTGAATGTAATCTTCAAGGAGATAAAACTGTAACAGTTTCTCGTTTTTATGATGGAAGCTATACATTCGAATTTCCAAGTGGGAAGCCGCAATCGACTAAAACAGAAAAAGTATCAAAAGAAGTTGAGGAGGGAGAAGAACCAATTGAAGAAGATGTTACTGTGCCAATTGATGATTCGGATTTAGAGAATGCTATTCTCACAGAAATTCCATCATTTGTTTATTATTCCAACTATGGAAATTTATCATCAAAAATATATCTTCCAAATGTAATTAAATGGTTGAATGGAAAAACTGTAGATGGAATTGATGTAAACGAAGAGCAAGTTCGTACATTAAGGGTGCTTTTTGAATTTGTAAAATTAGACCCTAAAGAAATTTTGGAGTTGGGAAAAGACCCTAAAGAAATGGCAATTGCACGTAATAGAGGACACGCAGACGTACAGCCAACAAGTGCTGATATTAAAAAAGCAGAGGATGATAAGGAAGAAAGAAGTATTCTCTTACAATCAGCTTCAGGCGATTTGACTAATAAGTTTAAAGAATGGTGGAAACAAGGAGAATATAGATTTAGGTTTGAAGCAGATGGAGACTATTTTCGTATTTGGGTATCTGATAGTATAAGAACTGATGAAGTAGCACTAGAGCTTCGTAGTACAGGTCTTCAATGGTTTATTAGCTTTTATTTAATCTTCCTAGTTGAAAGTCATGAACAACACAAAGGCGCAATTTTATTGCTTGATGAAGCGGGACTTACTTTACATCCATTGGCACAAAAAGACCTTGCCGTATTTTTTGATAATTTGTCGCAAGGCAATCAGATAATCAATACAACGCATTCTCCATTTATTGTTGATACTTCTAACATAGATAGATGTAGGGTTGTTTATATGGATAAGGATGGCTATACAGTTGCTTCGAGTAATTTAAGACAAGGTAACGATGCCTTGAATGAAAAATCGATATATGCGGTTCACGCTGCGTTAGGCTTAAGTGTTTCAGATGTTTTATTGCAGGGTTGCCAACCTATTGTAGTTGAAGGACCATCTGACCAGTTTTATCTTAATGCCATTAAAGGATTTTTGATTAGAGAAAAACTTATTACTCCGGAACAAGAAATAGTATTTGTTCCATCAGGTGGTGTAAAAGGCGTTCCAGGTGTAGTTAGTATGATTTCGAGTAAAGCAGATGATATACCTTATTTAATTATCGATTCTGATAAGAGTGGCGAAGATGCGAAGAAAAGATTATTATCAGGTTTGTACCAAGGTTTTGAAAATAGAATACTAGATGTTAAAGATTATACCGAAATTGAAAAATCAGAAGTGGAAGATTTGATTCCATTTTCATTGATAAAGAAAGGTGTTGACAGGCTTTTCAATTCTTTAGATGAAGTAGATTTTGAAGACAATTATAATAAAGAAATTCCTGTAGTTTCTCAAATAGAAACATTTGCTGATTCCAATGGAATTGAATTAGAAAAAGGCTGGAAAGTTGGAATATCTATGGCTGCAAAAGCTCAATTAAAAAGTAAAAAGGCAGATGCAATACCGCAAGAGTATAAAGATAAGTGGACTAAACTTTTTAATGCATTTTTATCTGTATAAATAGTATCACTTTTTTAAATTAATGATATAAGAGTTATTCATACAAATAACTCCTTTTCATTTACTCAGATGTAGCCTGAAAAAGCTATTGAGAAAAACATGTTGGATTTTTAAAACAAAATAAACGAACTACAAGAATTAGTATCACAATATGATACCGAAAGTTTTGCAGGATCATTAGCTTTTTTTATTAAAAAAAACATTGAACCTGAGGTTAATTTAGAAATAAATAGGTTCGGTTCTAAACTGAAAGATTTTCTTTACTTAATTTCTTTGAACGTATTTTCTGATAAAAAAGGGAAGGAAAATTTTGAGTTTCCATTTTATAAATTAAATCTAATTGCGAATAAACTTGATGAGATAAAAAAAATTATCTATCCACAAGATTTGTTTTATTAACAGAGTAATCATCTGTTTTGGACATTGCATAAGATTTGTTACTTTTTGGATATCAAGTTAATTGAACCATTTATGATATATATCTTATAATTTATATTATGTTAAATAGATTATTACAAAGACTCCCCTTATAGAGAATCCTTGCGTTGTTTTAAAATATAATGTATCCGATTAGGCTGATTGTAATATCACTGCTGCTACCGTTAAGTTGCTTCTGGGATCTATTAATATACCCCTTGAATTTTCAGGAAAATCCAGTTGGTCATCAAAGATGATATTTTCCGCTGCTTTAATTTTCACTTTGGCAATATCATTCAATCCGATATTCTCTCCAACAATTTTTTCCTGATTGTGCACATCGTATTTATACTCAATTTCAGCTACCTTAATTTTCGTCAGTTTACTGTGATTTTGTAAAAGATAGATTTGACCAATTTCCAAAGCTTGATTTTCAAACCAAGCCAAATTTGCCTCTACTATTTTTTCGGATCTTGCTGGATATGCTGCACTAACTATAAAATCACCCCTGGAAATATCCAATTCATCCTCCAAATGCAAAATTACAGATGCTCCATTCTCAGCGATATCTAATGGTTTCTGGTCAAATTCTATGGCTGAAACCCTAGATCGTTGTCCGCTTGGAAGGATTACAACCTCTTCTCCTACCTTTAGCCCCTCTCCTAGCACTTTACCAGCATACCCCCTATAATCATGTAAATCAGCACTTTGTGGTCTGATTACCCATTGTACAGGAAATCGCCAGCCTTTATTTTCCGAACTATCAATTTCCACATTTTCAAGATACTCCAATAAGGAAGGTCCTGAATACCAGCTCATTTGATTCGATTTTGCAACGATATTATCGCCTTTTAAGGCTGATACCGGAATAAAGTCTACATCTTTTAACTTTAGATTTTCAGCTAAACGAAGATAATCCGTTTTAATATTCTCATATACAGCCAATTCATAATCCATCATATCCATTTTATTGATACAAACCAATACCTTTTTCAGCCCTAATAATTTGGCTAAAAATGAATGTCTTTTGGTTTGTTCGATAACTCCTTTCCTCGCATCGATCAAAATAATGATCAGATCAGAATTGGATGCACCGGTTACCATGTTTCGGGTATACTGTATATGTCCGGGCGCATCGGCTATGATAAACTTCCTGTTTTCCGTTTGGAAATATTTATAGGCCACATCGATGGTAATTCCCTGTTCACGTTCTGCTTTGAGCCCATCGGTCAAAATGGCAAGATCTACAGTCCCATCGTCATTTTTTCTATTAGCCCGTTTTATGGCCTCCAATTGGTCATCTAAAATGGAATTCGTATCGTAGAGCAATCTCCCGATTAAGGTGCTTTTTCCATCGTCTACAGATCCTGCTGTAATAAATTTTATAATGTTCATGATGATGCTAAAGTAAGTTTAAAAATAACCTTGTTTCTTGCGCTCTTCCATCGCGGCTTCGGATACTTTATCGTCCATTCTTGCTCCTCTTTCGCTTACCGTAGAAGCTTTTATTTCTGCGATAATATCTTCTAGGGTATTGGCTTCTGAATCTACTGCTGCTGTACAGGTGATATCACCTATCGTCCTGAACCGTACCGATTTATTTTTAATGGTATCTTCTTGATCTAGTTGTAGAACAGGATGTGCAGCCATCCATTGCCCATTCCTAAAAACCACCTCTCTTTCGTGACTGAAATAGATGGATGGGATGGCTATCTTTTCCCGTTGAATATAATTCCAAACATCCAATTCGGTCCAATTGGAGATGGGAAATACACGGACATTTTCCCCTTTCTGAATCTTTCCATTGAAGATGTTCCACAGTTCGGGCCTTTGCCTCTTTGGATCCCATTGTCCAAAATCATCCCTTACCGAAAATATCCTTTCTTTGGCCCGAGCTTTTTCCTCATCCCTCCTTGCCCCACCTATACAGGCATCAAATCCATATTGTTCGATGGTATCCAATAGCGTAATGGTCTGTAGCGCGTTTCGGCTAGCGTTTTTGCCTTTTTGCTCAATCGCCCTGCCTTGATCTATGCTATCCTGAACATAGGCAACGATCAATTGATCGCCAGTTTCTTTAACTAATTGATCCCTAAAATCTAATGTTTCCTGGAAATTATGCCCTGTGTCGATATGCACCAAAGGAAAAGGGAATTTTCCAGGTCGAAAGGCTTTTTTTGCCAAGTGCACCAAGGTGATGGAATCTTTTCCCCCAGAGAATAGTAAGGCTGGCTTTTCAAATTGCCCAGCAACTTCTCTTAATATATAAATGGCTTCCGCCTCTAAATGATCTAAATAATCCATGCTTATGTTCTTATTTCGTAATCTGATGTAATCCACACTCCTTTTTGCTTTTATCTTCCCACCACCAACGGCCTGCTCTAAAGTCTTCGCCCGGTTGGATAGCTCGTGTACAAGGTTGACATCCAATACTTGGAAATCCTTTGTCATGTAATGGATTATAGGGTATGAAGTTATTCTTTAGTTGAAGTTCAACTTCTGCCAAGGTCCAATCAAATAGTGGATGAATTTTGATGATTTGATTGGTTGCATCCCATTCTACTGGCTCCATTTGATCGCGGTTGTCGGATTGCTCTCTTCGGATTCCCGTGATCCATACCTCATATCCTTGGATAGCCCTTTTTAAGGGTTCAATCTTTCGGATATAACAACATTCCTTTCGATCTTCTATGGATTGATAAAAACTGGACGGTCCTTTCGTATTAACAAGTTCCTCTACAGCTGATGTATTTGGATAAAATGCCCGAATGGGCATTCGATAGGTTTCCAAGGTTCGATTCCATACATAATAGGTCTCTGGAAAAAGCCGACCAGTATCTAAGGTGATCAATTGGGCTTGGCTTCTGATGGAAGCCAATAAATGGGTGATCACTTGATCCTCTATACCAAAGGAGGTTGTGAACACAGCCTTGCTCCCAAACTTATTATCCACATAGGTTAGAATTCCGATCGCATCAAGCCCTTGAATCTCCTGTTTAATTTCTGCTACCCCGTTCATAATCTGCAATTAATCCTTTGGTATGTTCATTCAACACCTTTATTTTTTCTTTTAGATTGCCTCTAAGCTGATTGCGATAGCTGGACAATAACTCCAGACTCTCATCAATTTCCTCCGGTAAGATTTCCTGCAAGAATTCCTTTAATCTTTTGCTGATGGTTGGTGACTTCCCATTGCTGGATATGCCGATCTTTAGGTTGCCTTTTTGAACAACCGAACCGAGATAAAAATCACATAAAGCCGGTTTGTCTGCCACATTCAATAGAATATGCCTACTGTTGGCCAATGCTCGGACCTGCTCATTGAAGGTTGGGTTATTGCTGGCCAGGATGATGATATGCTTATTCTTCACATCAGCATCCTGAAAGGCTCTTTCATGGATTTCCACATTTGGTTTCCCATTTGCGAATTCCCGAAATGCTGGAGAGATTTCCTTTGCTACCACCATGACTTGAGCATGTGGCGAATTGCTTAATAATGCCTGTAATTTCTCCAATCCGACAGGTCCTGCTCCTACTAGCAAAGTCTGTAACTGATCCAATTTCAGGTATATGGGGAATAACTGGTTCATGATGCTACCGTGCTTAAAAGTTCTTTTTTCACCTGTTCAAACTGTTGATGTTTAGCGACTACTTCTCCAAGCACGATAATGGCAGGAACGCCAATCCTATTTTCTTCAACAGCTTCGATAATAGAGTCTATTCGTCCTAAAACCACTTTTTCATTTTCCAAGGAACCATTTTGGATTAGTGCGATCGGCAATTCTCCTTTTCCGGCTTCCTGATAAAGCTTGACGATTTGCTTAAGCTTTGCAAAAGCCATCAAAACCACCACGGTCGCATTGGTATTTACGGCAGCAAATAAATCTTCGGAGATCCTTCCATCAGATGTGGAGCCGGTAATCACCCAAAAAGATTCGGCTATTCCTCGATAGGTCAAGGGGATTTCCTGTAGGGCTGTTAAACCTACGGAAGAAGATATGCCTGGAACAACAGCGGTTTCAATACCAAAGGTTCTCACGAAATCGAGTTCCTCGCCACCTCTACCGAATACAAAAGGGTCGCCCCCCTTTAATCGAACTACATGCCCATGGGTCAAGGCATAATCGACCATCAATTGATTGATATAATCCTGTGAAGTAGAGAGTCTTTCCGCCCTTTTTCCTACATATATTTTCGTACAGTGCGCTGGTGCTTCTGCTAATAAGCATTCATTGACAAGGGCATCGTAAAGAATAACATCAGCAGACGCTATGGCATTCATTCCCTTTAACGTAATCAGATCAGGGTCGCCTGGTCCTGCTCCAACTAAAGTAACCTTTGCTTTAACTTGTGTCATGGTATGTGCTGTATATTAATGATTTACTAATGATTTTAATTCTTCTCTACGGGCTGCGGCTTCCAGATAGAAAGCCTGAGCTTGAAGGATATACGTCGCTGCAAATTCTTTGGACGGTGTATATTTGTTGATCTGTAACACCCGCTCTTCAAATGTGCCTGGTAGTTTGAAGCTGCCATCATTGATGTACTGTTGATCAAATTCCTGGATAACGGCCGATTGGGTAGATACATTGATCCCTCGATCCAGCAACAGGGCTTTGGCAGTCCAAACAAATGTCGAATAGGCATGGTAGATTGCATCGGCGAATTGTTCCTGGTTCAAGGCCAACGTGGCTAGATCCAGTTTTTCCTCGGCTTCCAATAAGAGAGTTGCCACCAGGTCGATCATTACTCCAGCACATTCACCTACGCCTATAGCGGTGGCAAAAGTCTCTTCATGGCCCCAATCGAGCATTTCATCGGCTGTCAGGTTGCTCAGGTCAGCCAAAGGTTTCAACAAACGGTAGAAATGATCCTTTCCATGCGCATCGTAATAACGGTGGAAATTCTCGTCGATTCTCTTATTACTTTTAAAATCATTCAAAAGGAGATCTATTACTTGTAGCACGCGTTTGGTAGGAACTTTGATCACCCGCTCGGCTACCCTGCCTATGCCATCGCCGACTGTTCCTCCTCCAAGCATCACCTGCGCAGCAGGAACAACAGCGCCCCCAGCCTTCACCGAACTGCCATGAAAACCTATATGTGCCAATCCATGCTGTCCACAGCTGTTCATACAGCCAGAAATCTTAATCTTCAATTCCTGTTCCCGGATGAAATCAGGATGGAACTCATGGATATAGTTTTCCAAGACCCTTGCCATTTCAGTCGAGTTGGAAATGCCTAGGTTACAGGTGTCCGTACCTGGGCAGGTAGTGATATCTGCCGTGCTGTTATAACCTGCTTTTGCCAACCCCAAATCATGCAATACATTGAATATATGCGGCAGGGACGATGGTCTTACATATTTGAACAGTAGATTTTGGTCTTGTGTGATCCGTATATCATCCGCAATATGATCCTTCACGCCTTCGATCAGTTTTCTAGCCTTATCGGTGGAGAGGTCTCCGGTTTGCACCTGGACATATACTCCGAAAAAACCTGATTGTTTCTGTTCAAAGGTATTTGTGCTTTTCCACAGGAAGAAAGCTGGTTCATCCACAGGTTTAACATCTTTTATCGGATGATTAGGTAATTCTAAAGGCTCCTCTACGCACGTATCGACGGCTACCTTTTGGTTTTTTATGGCTATTTTTTCCTGTTCGATAAGTGCTAAAACTTCTTCAAAACCAAGTTTTTGAACGAGATACTTGAACCTGGCCTTATTGCGGTTGTTCCTTTCGCCATAACGATCGAATACCCGAAGTGTGGCTTCCATATAAGGGATGATTTCATCCTCAGGTAGGAATTCAGATACCACTTGACCCAAGATCGGCTGTGCGCCTAATCCCCCTGCCAAAAGGACTTTGAAGCCTCTTTGTTCTTCCCCATTGATTGTTTTGATTTTGGCGATGAATCCGAAATCATGGATGTAGGAAAAGGCGGTATCTTTTTCACTCGAGGAAAAGGATATCTTAAATTTTCGCCCCATTTCTGCACAGATTGGGTTTCGTAGGAAATAGCTGAAGGTTTTATGCGCGTACGGAGATACATCAAATGGTTCAAGCGGATCAATTCCTGCCGTAGCAGAGGCCGTTACGTTTCTGACGGTGTTTCCACAGGCTTCTCGCAGGGTCATATCGTCTTCCGCAAGTTTAGCCCATAACTCCGGTGTTCTGTCCAAACTTACATAGTGGATCTGAATATCCTGGCGGGTGGTCAGGTGCAGGTTGCTACTTGCATATTCATCTGAAATATCAGCAATCTTCAATAATTGTTTAAAAGTGACTTTTCCGAATGGTAATTTGATCCGTACCATCTGGACCCCCGCCTGCCTTTGCCCGTATACTCCGCGCGCCAGTCTTAGTGATCGGAATTTTTCCTCCGGTACCTCCCCTTTCTGATATGCCCGAATCTTTTGTTCCAACTCAATGATTTCCTTTTCTACAATAGGATTCTCTAATTCTGTTCGAAAACTCTGCATGGTATTCCTTTGATGTTTATTAATTGTATAACATTATTACCCTTTCATTATGGAATTTGTAATCTCCGTGGACAAATGTATAAATTATTTTTTTAGATAGTATATTAAATCTACCAAATTAGTATATATTTGTAGCATTATTGATTTTTTGATGGTTTAACTCAGACGGATGAATAGATTTAAATCCTTGTATTTCATGTTGTTAGCAATGTTTTTGGCGCAAGGCTGTGCGCCAAAAGAATCGGAAAGCTATCATGCAGACAGAGGTTATGCGGGTTCCATTTCCATTTCAGGAGCCTTTGCATTATATCCATTGGCGGTATTATGGTCAGAGGATTTTAAGAAGATTCATCCCAATGTACGGTTTAACATCTCGGCAGGCGGAGCGGGAAAGGGTATTGCGGATGTGTTGACCGATATGGTGGATATTGGATTGGTCTCCCGTGACCTACATCCGCAGGAAACAGAGCGAGGTGCCTTTCCCATTATCGTGGCAAAGGATGCTGTTATTGCAACCATCAATAGCCAACATCCAAATATGGAGCTTCTAAAGAAAAGAGGTTTAACGATCAAAGAATTGGAAAATATATTCATACATGGTTCCTATAAACGCTGGAAGGATATTGATTCTAGGATGGTTGATGAGCCGATTTTAGTTTATAGTAGGTCTGATGCTGCAGGAGCAGCAGAAACCTGGGCCAAGTTTTTCAAATCGTCGCAGGAAGACCTGAAAGGCATTGGGATCTTTGGTGATCCTGGTCTAGCGCAAGTGGTGAAAGAAAACAAATTGGCTGTTGGATTCAATAATATCAATTATGTTTTTGATCTACATACAAAGAATACATCGGCTAATATAAGTGCCTTACCCATAGATATTAATGCCAACGGAAGAATAGATGAACAGGAAGATTTTTATAGTCATTTGGATTCATTGACTAAAGCTATTGGCAATGGTTCTTATCCATCGCCTCCGGCACGAGACCTCATGTTTGTGTTGCAGAAAGGAAAACATTCAAAACTGTTGAAGGAATTTTTTGGTTTTATCCTTCAAGCAAAAGAACAAGGATACTTATTAGCACATGGCTATGTTCCGTTAGATAGTGCTACGTTTGGTAGGCAATTAGAAAAATTGAATGAATTATAAGCTTAAAAGCGTAAGTATTCATGGATAGAAGAATAGTTAAGGATAAATTAGTCAAAAGCAGTTCGGCCGTATTATTGGGTTTTACCCTCTTGACGGTATTGTTGATTTTTATTGGACTTATCCTCAAATCACAACCTTTATTGGAATCTCATCCCCTAGGGGACATTCTTTCTAAGAGTGTTTGGGCGCCCATGAAGGGAGAATTCGGATTTCTGCCCTTTATATTAGGAACAGTTTGGGTAACACTTATTGCCTTATTGATCGCTGTTCCATTATGCATTTTGGCTGCTGTTTATCTGGTGGAGTATGCAGAAGACCGGTTAAGGAATATGGTGCTGCCCTTGGTCAATGTGCTGGCCGCCGTTCCGCCTGTTTTGTATGGCGTATGGGGAGTCCTTTTTGTCGTGCCGGTGATAAGGGACGTCATAGCCCCACTTTTTGGACTACAGATATCTGGCTATTCGGTTTTTGCTGGAGGGATGGTATTAGCGGTGATGATATTCCCCATTATGATGAGCATCATGGTGGAAGTGATACAGACTATTCCTCAAGAACTGAAGGCGGTTTCCCTCTCTTTAGGCGCAACGAAATGGGAAACCATCCAGCACGTCATCCTTAAGAAAGCAAGGCCAGGTATCACTGCCGCCGTTGTATTGGCAATATCCCGTGCTTTTGGAGAAACCATTGCGGTATTGATGGTTTGTGGGAACATCCCTAAAGTTCCGAACAGTTTATTCGACGCTGGTTATCCGATTCCAGCACTTATTGCCAATAATTTTGGAGAGATGATGTCTATCCCGCTTTATGATGCTGCATTAATGTTTGCAGCGCTGTTGCTTTTCATCATCATTTTCGGGTTCAACCTCGTTTCTAGGTTGATATTAAATAAATTAGAAGTTCAACATTAATTATGGCTGACATTTCGAAAAGACTTCAAAAAGAAAGGATTGCCAAATTGCTTATGCAGCTTTCGGGCATTGTGATCACCGGATCCTTATTTCTGATCTTAGGGACGATCCTGTATAAGGGCTTGCCCCATTTGACCTGGGAAATGATTTCTCAAACACCTAAGGGAGGATTTTACCTGGGAAAATCTGGGGGTGTATTAAATGCGATTATCGGTTCATTATACCTGGCTGGATTATCTACAATATTGGCCACATTGATTGGGATTCCCATAGCGATATACATGCATGTTTATGTTCGACCAGGCACAGCCATCTCCAGGTTTTCCAAATTGCTCTTTGATGTATTATTTGGAATCCCATCCATCGTATATGGGGCCATAGCTTTCAGTATGATGGTTTTCTTCGGAATCAGGGCTTCCCTTCTTGGTGGGGTTATTACAATTACGCTGTTGACCATTCCAATTGTGGTAAGAACATTGGACGAGCTTTTGCGTACCATCCCCCAGGACCTTAAACATGTGACAGCATCCTTGGGCGCTACGCGCTGGGAATCGGCCAAGGTGATGCTCAAATACATCAGACCTGGTTTGTTCACGGCTTTATTATTGGCATTTGGTCGCGCTATTGGCGATGTGGCCGGCGTTATGTTGACCACCGGCTATTCCGATAATATTCCCAAATACTTAGATGAACCGACGGCTACCCTGCCCTTGGCGATATTCTTCCAACTGAGCAGCCCTATTCCAGAGGTGCAAGGTCGGGCTTATGCCTCCGCGTTGATCCTTACATTTTTAATTTTAATTATTGTGCTATGTACTCATTTCCTATCCTCCAAGCAGAAGAAACACCAAACATAATCAGCCTGAAACAACCCCATATACAGATCAAGGATCTGCATGTTGTGGTGGAAGGGCAAGAAATTCTGAAAAACATCAACCTGAGCATCCCCAATAATTCGGTGACTTCGATCATTGGTCCTTCTGGATGTGGCAAGACCACCTTATTGAAGACCTTGAACAGGCTGCTGGATGATAGTAAAGATGTGGAGATCAGTGGTTCCGTTCTGGTGAATGGTGAGGATATCTATGCCAAGAATGCGGAAGTGACACATATCCGAAAGAAAATGGGTTTGCTATCGCAGAAACCTTTTCCGCTTCCGATGTCGATATTTGAGAATATTGCTTATGGTCCCAAAATCCATGGCGAAAGGGATAAAGGTAAGCTTAAAGCTATCGTAGAGCAGCAATTGCGGAATGTAGGACTTTGGGAAGAAGTGAAAGACCGTTTGGATTCTTCGGCGACAAGGCTTTCTATTGGGCAGCAGCAAAGGCTGTGTTTGGCTAGAGGATTGGCGGTCGAGCCAGAGATCATTCTTGGGGATGAATCTACTTCGGCACTGGATCCTATATCTACCCAGATCATTGAAAACCTGCTGATGGACCTTAAACAGCGGTATACAATTGTTCTAGTGACCCATATCCTTCGACAAGCGCGAAGGGTTTCGGATTATATCCTGTTTTTATATCAAGGAGAAGTAATTGAGTTCGGTAAAACCGAAGAATTACTTCTCCATCCTAAGCATGAAATCACCAAACAATATGTGAAAGGATTTATTTCATGAGTATGTTTTCGTTAAGTCCTTGTTTCGCCTTCAGGACCTTCCTCGATGGTTTCAGCGATCTCTGCTACACCATCTGGGTCAGTGTCCATCCGGAATGGAGCAGCTTCATCAAATTCACCTTCCCATTTGGCGACAACAACTGTTGCCAAACAGTTACCAATTACGTTGACCGATGTTCTGGCCATATCCATTAATTCATCAATACCCAAAATCGCTGCAATAACAAATACCGGTAGACCGAATTGATCTGCCGTAGCGATCAAGATGATCAAGGACGCTCTAGGAACGGCCGCAACACCTTTGGAAGTGATCATCAAGGTGAATGCGATCATCAATTGTTGTCCAAATGATAAATCGATTCCAGCTGCTTGAGCCACAAAAATAGAAGCTAAAGAGAGGTATAAGGATGTTCCATCCAGGTTAAAGCTATAGCCCGTAGGAATTACGAAGGAAACGATCTTTCTTGGAACTCCGAATTTCTCCATCGCGCTCATCGCCTTTGGTAAGGCAGCATCCGAACTTGTGGTAGCAAAAGCAATGGAAACCGGCTCTTTGATGGCATTTACAAATTGCTTGATCGGCACCTTGAGGTACAAGGCCACGGGTAACAAAATGATAAGCAGGAAAAATATTAAAGCTAAATATAGGGTCGCCAAGAGCATGAATAGGTTTTTGAGGATATCCACCCCTAGATGTCCAACGGTATAGGCCATTGCCGCACCAACCCCAATTGGTGCAAATAGCATGACCAAATTGGTGAACTTAAACATAGCTTCGGAGAGACTTTCTGCAAAGTCGACAAATGGTTTTCGTTTCTTCTCTTCCACCATCGCCAATCCGATACCGAAAATAACGGCGAAAACAACAATCTGAAGGACTTTATTTTCATAAACTGACTTTACGATGTTTTCAGGAAAAGTATCCCTAAAGAAGGATGTGAATTTATAAAGACCATGAGCACTTTCGTCTATATGGCTTAAGGCTAATTTATCGCCTTCAGAGATACCGGAGGTTTGAGGTAGTTCCTCATGTGGCATATGTTCAATGTCGATACCGACACCAGCTTTGGTAAGATTGATCGCCGCCAAGCCAATAAAAATAGCACAAGTGGTGGCACAGAAGAAATATAGCATGGACTTCCAAGCCATACGACCAACTTGTTTTAAGTCGGAATGACCCGCAATACCAAAAACTAACGTAGCGAACAAGATTGGACCAACGATGGTCTTTACCAGTTTGATAAAGCCTTGGCTTAAGGGTTGAAGTGCTTTAGCAATATTCGGGAAATCTAATCCGACAAATATACCAAGGACCATACAGGTTAAGATCCAGGTGGTTAATCCTTTACGGACAATTGCGTTTAGAATCAATACAGCAGCTGTAATCCATCTGACGAGCATCATAACACTTGCTGGAACGGCTACGATGTTAAATTCGTATAATAAGGTAATAATTGAAGCTAATGCTATGGTAACTAGCATTAAATATCCCGTTGCTTTTTTTGACATGCGGTTTATGGGGGTTACTTTTGTTAAAATTTTGTTTTAAAGACGAACAAAAATAAAAAAATTGGTGGGCATACCAAATTTCAGCGCCTTTTATTACCGCTTATAGGGATTTAAACCAGCGGAAAAGTTCTTCCTTGAAAGTCTCTCCTACTGGAAAAAAATCTCCATTATGATGTTGGACTTGATGGGTTTCAATAGCCTTGATTTTTTTCTTTGGCAAAATAATAGATCGTTGGATTCGGATGAATTCTTCTGCCGGTAAGCGGTTCATCATCTCTTTCATCGTTTCTAAGGTCATTAACTTTTGGCCTTCAAAATGGATAATCAAGTAATCCTTTAATCCTTCTATATAATCAATTTTGGATAGTTCAATCCGATGGTCCTTTCTGTCGGCTCTGACTTGGATATATGCTTTGGTTTGATTTGTATTAGGTCTTTTCCAATCGAGGTATTTATCAATCGCCTGATTAAACCGCTGCAGGGAAATGGGTTTTAATAAGTAGTCTATCACCGTAAATGCATAGCTCTGAAGTGCAAATTCTGCATAAGCGGAACTGATGATGAAATCATAATCCTTGCCCAATAATTTCATGATATCCAAGCCATTCATGGCAGGCATCTGAATATCCAGTATAATTAAGGGATGGCATTGTCCATGTGGATGATCGGGATTTTGTTTTAGTAGAGAAAGTGCATGGGTAATATCATCACCTGCGTATAAAAGGTTTAATTCTTGTCGTTTTCCAGCATAATCGGCAAGTAGTTTATAAGCCATTGGCTCATCATCTAAAATGATACATGGAATCGGTTTCATCATCAAAATGCTAGTGTTAATGTCGCTTCATATTCTCCATTTGTGATGGTTTCTGTCAAATGGTATTGATTAGGATAGTAATGGTCTAACCGTTTCTTTAAATTTTGAATGCCGATTCCTTTTTGCTGATCCTTACCTCCATCTTTTATTTTATTTTTTACTTTATATAGTAAGCTTTTATCATCAGTAAATAAGCTTATTACTAATGGATTTTTGTTGGTGATTTCTCCATGTTTAAAGGCGTTTTCAATAAACGTGATCAAAGTGAAAGTTGGGAGTTTAATTTGCTTATTGTTCAATTTTATTTGCAGGTCTATGCAATCTTCAGAGGAGATTCTTAGGGTCTCCAGGCTGATAAAGGAATGTATATAATGGAGCTCCTCCTCGATGTCCATCCATTCCTTATCGCTGTTGTAGGTATTATATCGCATTAGTTTCCCGAGCTCTTCAATGGCAGGCAGGGATTTTTCGGATTTGAAATAAACTAAGGAGTAGATATTGTTGAGACTGTTGAAGATAAAATGGGGATTTAACTGTGACCGAAGGAATTTAATCTCCGTATTTTTATTCTCTTCAATCAAATTGGATTGTTTGGAAATCAATCGGATGGTATAAAGAATCAACCAAAGCGCTGTACTTAAAATGATAGGCTGGAATGCATAATAAAGGTTGTCTATAATATAAAAACCAAAGGTAGTGTTTGGGTGATAATTCCTCAACCCAGCAAAAATGGGCATAAGGATTTCTTCAAGTAGATATCTACTGGTCATGAAGTAGAGAATGCCCACAAATATAGCCGCTATGATTTTCCATGCTTTCCACGCCCGGAATGCCCACGGAAGGCCGATAAGGTAGTGTAGATAAAATGTAGAGCAAAACACCAAAAAGTAAGTGGCGAGGAATAACCCAACCGACTTGAGTTCAATTCCGTCTCCAGTCCATTTCAAGAGACTGAAATAAGCCCAAATTAACCAAAAAAGGATGTTGATTATTATTTCCTTTTTTAAAGTAATGCTTGGTTGGTATTTATTCTTTTGATTTATCAAGTTGTTTTTCTCTTTCTTTATGGATGGCTTTTGAGTTCATAAAGATAGCTATTCAATATTTCATAAAATATCCGCTTGGTCGATTTTTCTAAGGGGTTTGTCGATATAAATTGTATAAGCTGGAGGTTTGTATTAAAATTGGATCATTAATCCATTACAAATGAAAAAATACTTATTAATTATCTTGCTTTTAACTGCCCAGCAATTGGTTCATGCCCAATTGGTTCCTTTCCAAACAAAATTTGAGAAAACCATTCCGGTTTTAAATGTCGCCACTTTTCATATGGGATTTACCAGTGATGCAACTCGGACAGCATTCAATCCGAAGGATCCTGAACGTGTGAAAGAAGTACATGCTTTGGCTAAACGCTTCGCTGCCTTTAAACCAACTGTTTTAGTGTTAGAAAATGTTCCATCGCGAACGGAAGCTTTGCAGGCCATGTATGATGCGTACTTGAAAAACCCCCAAATGACATTCGAGCATCCTAGTGAAATTGAATTATTAGCGTTTGAGGTCGGAAGGTTGGCCGGTGTAAAAAAAGTCTATGGTATAGATTATAAAAAGGGATATAATTACAGGATATATGGGGAATTAGAAAAGAAAGCGGATTCCATCACCTATAATGCCTACTGGAAATTGGTGGAAAAGAACACCAAGAATTATATGGAGAAATTGAACAGGGAACCTACGGTTATGGATCATTTTCAAATGAACAATTCGAAGGTTTATCTTGATTTTTTAATGAATGTGAATGCTGATATGTTATTGTATGCATCAAGCCCAGAAGGAAATGAAGGGGCTTTCGAAGCGGCTAAATTTTATGAACGGAACCTGATCATGTTTTCTAATTTCAATAAGATTCCCTTGACAGCTGATGATCGTGTATTTATGTTGATGGGTGGTACCCATTCTGCGTTTTTCAGACAATGGTTGGAAAGATCTCCCAAATATCATGAAGTAGATGTTCTTCCTTTTCTGAAATAAAAAAAAGAGCTGTTATTTTATTAACAGCTCTTTTTTAATATTATAAGCTAGCTTATTCAGCGTGTAACCAGGCTTTTTTCGCTAATAATTCTTCTTCTGTTTCCACTACTTCTTCGTCTTCTACACAACAATCTACCGGACATACTGCTGCACATTGAGGTTCATCGTGAAAACCTTTACACTCTGTACACTTATCTGAAACAATATAATATACTTCATTAGAAATAGCATCTTGCGACTCATTAGCATCGATTGTAACACCATCTCCAAAATCAATAACTCCGTCTAAAGCTGTTCCATCAGAAAACTTCCATGAAACCCCTGCATCATAAATTGCGTTGTTCGGGCATTCTGGTTCGCATGCTCCACAATTTATACATTCATCTGTAATTTTAATTGCCATTTATGTCCTTACAATAAAATAATAATCTAATTTTGTGTCTTCAAAGGTACTACTTCAGCTACTTACTTTGAAGAAAAAGTATATAACATTGGTAGTTATTTACAAACTGATGGCAAATATACGGCAAAATAATAACAGAATAATTCTAAATAATAAGATTTTGACATTAAAACAAAGAATCCAAGCATTTGTACAACTAGGTGATTATCTTCTTTCCAGTGATTTTGAAAACTCCCCTTTCCTCTTTTCTGTAGCTAACAGGAACCCTTGGTATAGCAAAGAAAATGTCTTGAAACAGGCTAAGGCTATCGGACAGAATCTGACCGAGGAAAAACTGACAGCCTGGCTGCAAGGATTTCCAGATCAAGAGAACGATAAGGTAGTGGGGCTGGTTTTGGCCGGAAATTTACCGCTTGTGGGTTTTCATGATATCTTATCTGTACTGATCACTGGTTTTAAAGCTGAAATCAAAACTTCTTCGGAAGATGCAGGTATTACGAAAGCTGTTTTGGATATCTTGGTTGCTATCGAACCGGATTTCTCCAATCGTTTTCAATTGGTAGAGCGTTTGGAAAACTATGACCTGATCATTGCTACTGGAAGTAACAACTCTTCTCGTTATTTTGAACATTATTTTGGTAAAAAACCACATATCATCCGTAAGAACAGGAATTCTGTTGCGGTGATTACGGGTCAGGAAACGAAAGAACAACTGAACCAGCTCGGAAATGATATCTTTGATTATTTTGGTTTGGGATGTCGATCGGTTTCCAAGATCTTTATTCCCGAGGATTATGATATTGCTCGATTATATGAATCGCTGGAGAGCTTCTCCCCGATTAAAGATCATTTTAAGTACAACAATAACTATGATTTTAATAAATCCATCTACCTGATCAATCGGAACGAACATTTTGATAACGGGTTTTTGTTGATCAAGGAAGATGAGGCTATGGCCTCCCCCCTGGCCGTTATCCATTATGAACGCTATAAAGAGTTGAAGGAGGTGGAATCCTTTATCCAAAATCACTTAGAAGAAATTCAGTGTGTTACTGCAGAAACAGACTTAAAAGTCGATGCTGCGGTATTCCCATTTGGAGCAAGCCAGCACCCTGCCTTGGATGATTATGCTGACGGCGTGGATACCTTAGCTTTTTTGAAAGCAAACCAATAAATTGGTTTTTGTGGCGTTATATGGTTATGAATTCATAAAAAATTATATTTTTGTTCGATTATGTATGTTATTAAGGTAAAAGGAGTAGCAAAGATTCCGGATTATGTTCAGTTACGAGATGATGCATTTACCCTTCTTGCCTATTTCCGCGTAGATCGACCTGATAAATCATTAGATAAAATAGGCCTTGGTGATAAAGCAGAATACATCATGGAGATCGTTCGGGAACTGCCGTTTGGCCAAATAAAGAAAATAGACGTATAAGCAATATGAAAGAAACAAATACGGTTATCAAATTAAAGAATGTCGAGATCTATCAGCAGAAGCACCTGGTATTGTCCAATGTGAATTTGGATATTGCCCAAGGTGAATTTCTGTATTTGATCGGTCAATCGGGATCAGGAAAGAGTAGTTTGTTGAAGATAATCTATGGCGACCTCTACATCGCTAGCGGTGAAGGTATGGTAGCAGGTTTTGATTTAAGGAAACTTCATGAAAATGATGTACCATATTTACGTCGAAAATTAGGGATTGTATTCCAGGATTTCCATTTGTTGAATGATAGGACCGTTGAAAAAAACCTTGAATTTGCTTTGAGAGCAACAGGTTGGAAAGAAAAAGGTCTGATTGAAAACAGAATTTTGGATGTGTTGGAAAAAGTAGGATTGCGATCAAAACTTAAGAAGATGCCGCATGAGCTTTCAGGTGGTGAGCAGCAACGTGTGGTTATAGCACGCGCACTTCTGAACAACCCAGAAATCATTTTAGCCGATGAGCCGACAGGTAACTTAGATCCGTCAACCTCCGAAGAGATCGTTCTATTATTAAGAGACATCGCCTCTTCAGGAACTGCGGTTTTGATGGCTACCCATGATTACCAAATCATAAGAAATATGCCCGCAAGAATCCTTCGTACCGCGGATGGTTCATTGCATGACAATGTATCGATATAAAGGCTGACAGGCCATTTCAAATCCGACATTATTGCCAGTAAAAACCAGTTTTTACTGACAGCATGTCGGATTTTTTGCGTTGGCAACATAATTGTTGACACGCCTACTAATACGTTAAAATAAGCTGATGATGAACGAAAATGAAAATATTCAAGACCAAGAATTGAATCAATTCGAGGAGAACGTGGAGAATACAGGAGCTGAAGCTGAAGACCTGAACCAAAAATTAGCCGATTCCAATGATCGTTATGCACGATTGGTGGCTGAATTTGACAACTACAAAAAACGTACTTCCAAAGAAAAAATAGAGCTCATGCAGTCTGCCGGAAAGGATGTAATCATCAAATTGCTTCCTGTGATGGATGATTTTGACAGAGCGCTAAACCATATGAAAAATGTTTCCGACGAAGATCCTATCAAACAAGGCGTTGAATTGGTGAATACGAAATTCCGTAAAACCATGGAACAATTGGGTGTGAAGGAAATGGATGTCATCGGACAACCGTTTGATCCTGAATATCAAGAGGCGATCACTATGATCCCTGCACCTACTCCTGATCTGAAGGATAAAGTAATCGATGTAACAGAAAAAGGTTATCTATTGAACGATAATGTTATTCGTTTTGCAAAGGTAGTAATAGGACAATAAGAATAAAACAATGTCAAAAAGAGATTATTATGATGTGCTTGGTGTCCAACGGACTGCTGAAGTAACAGAAATAAAAACGGCATATCGTAAGCTTGCCATCAAATATCACCCGGATAAAAATCCAGGTGATCAAGAAGCCGAAGATAAATTTAAGGAAGCAGCCGAAGCCTATGAGGTTTTGAGTAATGCAGAAAAACGCAGACGTTATGACCAATTTGGTCATGCAGGAAACTCTGCTTCTGGTTATGGGGCTGGCGGCATGAATATGGATGACATTTTCAGCCAATTCGGTGATATATTTGGTGGAGGAAATCCATTTGAAAGTTTCTTTGGTGGCGGCGGAGGCACGCGTGGCGGCCGTCGGGTTCAACGGGGAACAAATTTACGTATCAAAGTAAAGTTGACCTTAGAAGAGATTGCCAAAGGAGTTGAGAAAAAAGTTAAAGTCAATAAACAGGTTGTTTGTCATACCTGTACAGGAACTGGTGCAAAGGATAAAAGTTCTTACCACACCTGTAATACCTGTGGTGGTAGTGGTTCGGTTAGAAGAGTAACCAATACGATCCTGGGACAAATGCAGACAACAAGTACCTGTCCGACCTGTAATGGCGAAGGGGTGGAAATCACAGCGAAATGTACCACCTGTAAGGGTGAAGGATTAGAACGCGGTGAAGAAACCATTGCTATCAATATTCCTGCAGGTGTTAGCGAGGGAATGCAATTGTCTATGAGTGGGAAAGGAAATGCTGCCCCTCGAGGTGGTATTCCAGGAGATTTGATCATTCTGATTGAAGAAGTACCGCATGAGACCCTAAAAAGAGATGGTATTAATGTGATTTATGATCTGTATATCAATTTCGCAGATGCGGCTTTAGGAACTAGTGTGGAGATCCCAACGATCGATGGTAAAGCCAAGATCAAGATCGATGCTGGAACGCAGGGAGGAAAGATATTACGTTTAAAAGGAAAAGGTCTTCCTGAAGTGAATTCTTACCATAAAGGAGACCAATTGGTGTATGTGAATGTATGGACACCAAAAACAGTGAATAAAGAGGAAAAGGAATTATTGGAGAAATTGAAGAATTCTGCGAATTTCAAACCTCAACCAGGAAAAAGCGAAAAATCATTCTTTGAGCGAATCAAGGAATATTTCGAATAACATTTTGTTTATTTTATCCTTGTTGGTCATGGCCAACAAAGAAGAAAGGTGATAAATTATTTATCACCTTTTTTATTTTAAGTCCTCCCTGTTCATTGAGAGGAGTTGCTTTTCGTCATTGCGAGGAGGTACGAGGAAGCAATCCTCCCACTTGTCATCCTGAGCAAAGTCTCTTTGTCATCCTGAGCAAAATCTCCTTGTCATCCAGAGCGAAGTCGAAGGATCTGTAAACTTGTATTCGAACAGATCCTTCGACTGTGCTCTGCATGACAGAGAAGTTTACCCAGGCTTTTTTCTCAATCTCAGTTTCTCAACCTACAAAATAGCTTCCCTAATCCTTATCAACTGCGTCAACAGCTCCTCCAACCTATCCAAATGCAACATATTCGCACCATCAGATTTCGCATTAGCTGGATCAGGATGGGTCTCAATAAAAAGCCCATCAGCACCAACCGCAATCGCTGCTTTCGCAATCGTTCCGATCAGTTCAGGCTTCCCTCCAGTTACACCAGAAGTCTGGTTAGGCTGTTGCAAGGAGTGCGTACAATCCATTACTGTCGGAACCCCAAAAGATTGCATCACCGGCAATCCGCGGTAATCTACGATCAGGTCTTGGTATCCAAAAGTATTCCCACGATCTGTCAAGAACACCTTATCATTTCCGGAATCCTTCACCTTATCAACGGCAAATTTCATGGATTCCGCCGAAAGGAATTGTCCTTTTTTAATATTCACCACTTTTCCGGTCTCTGCAGCTGCTACCAATAACTCTGTTTGACGGCAAAGGAAAGCCGGGATCTGCAATACATCCACATAAGCAGCAGCCATCGCCGCTTCGTGGCTTTCATGAATGTCAGTAACCGTAGGAACACCAAAAGTCTTTCCTACCTTTTCCAAGATCTTCAAGGCCTTCTCATCGCCAATCCCGGTAAAGGAATCCACTCTAGAGCGGTTCGCTTTACGGTAGGAACCCTTGAAAATGTAAGGAATATTCAATTTATCCGTAATCGTAACGATTCGTTCGGCGATACGTAGGGCAATTTCTTCCCCTTCGATCGCACATGGTCCTGCCATCAAAAAAAAGGCAGTAGAATTACCATTCTTAATGGATGGTAAATAGGTATTGATCATATTATATTATTAATTTCCGAGTTCAGACATAAATTTAATGCGCATCAGCTGTATATCCTCAAAGGAATAATCCGCTTCGCCCAATTCATCCAATGCAGCATCGATGCTATCATTCTCTGCCGCTTTAAAATAATCGTAGACCTCATCCTGACGATCCTGGTCAATCATTTCATCTACAAAATAGCCGATATTCAGTTTAGTTCCTGAATTAACGATCGATTCCACCTCTTTCAACATATCTTCATAAGATATTCCTTTTGAAGAGGCGATATCCTCCAAACTGATCTTTCTATCGATATTCTGGATGATCGACACTTTAAGCGCTGATTTATTTGCGGTGCTTTTGATCACTAAATCTTGTGGACGATCAATATCATTATCCTCCACATATTTCTTAATCAGTTCCAAGAAAGGGCCTCCAAATTTCATGGCCTTACCCGACCCAACACCTTGGATTTTTTTAAGTTCTTCCTGCGTAATCGGATAATGAGTACACATTTCATCCAAAGAAGGATCTTGGAAGATCACAAAAGGAGGTAAAGAGCGTTGTTTTGCCAATTTCTTCCGAAGTTCCTTCAGCATTTTTAACAGTTCGGCATCCAATGCGCCTGAATGGCCAGAAGGTTCATCCGAACTATCCTTTTTAGCAGCTTCCATTGGTCTATTCAAGATAAATTTGATGCCATAAGGATTGGAAATATAACGCTTCCCTCCTTCTGTCAATTGAAGCAGGCCATAATGGTCAATATCTTTCTTGATAAAGTCTGCCAATTCTGCTTGCCGGATCAAGGAATTCCAATAATTGACGCCAAGCTCCTTACCCGATCCGAACAACGGATGGGTATCGTGCTTATAGGAAGAAATAGGTTGGTTGTTTTGACCGATCATCACGTTTATCACATGCTGATCGTCAAATTTATCCCCTTCTTCTTTTATAAAATTAAGGACCTTCAGTAAATGTTCTTCCGCATCAAAATATGTTTTCTGAGAGCGACAGTTATCACACATATTGTTACAACCGGTTTCATCAAACTTTTCCCCAAAATAATGAAGGATCTGTTTTCTACGGCAAACGGCAGATTCTGAATAATCGATAACTTCCTTAAGAATTTGTGTGCCGATCTCTTTTTCAGATACCGGTTTATCTTTCATGAATTTGGTCAGCTTCTCTACATCTTTTTCCGAGTAGAACGCCAAGCAAAAACCTTCACCTCCATCCCGGCCAGCCCTTCCAGTTTCCTGGTAATAGCCTTCCATGGATTTCGGGATATCGTGGTGGATTACATAACGTACATCCGGTTTATCGATCCCCATACCAAAGGCAATCGTAGCAACAATGACTTCAATTTCTTCCATTAGAAACTTATCCTGCGTTTCTGCACGGGTCTTCGCATCCAATCCAGCATGGTATGGTAAAGCTTTGATGCCATTGATGTTCAATACCTCGGCGATCTCTTCCACCTTCTTTCGGCTCAAGCAATATACGATGCCTGCTTTACCTGTATTGTTTTTGATGAAACGCACAATCTCCTTGATTACGTCCTGTTTAGGCCGCACTTCATAGTAAAGATTGGTCCGGTTGAAAGATGATTTAAAAAGGGTGGCATTGGTCATCTGTAAGTTCTTACGGATGTCGGATTGCACCTTTGGAGTCGCCGTAGCTGTTAGGGCAATAATCGGGATGCCCGAACCGATCTCATTGATCACTTGACGGATCTTTCGGTATTCAGGTCTGAAATCATGTCCCCATTCCGATATACAGTGGGCTTCATCCACAGCAACAAAAGAAACCGTAATGGTTTTCAGAAAATTTACATTCTCTTCTTTCGCCAGGGATTCAGGCGCAACATATAACAATTTTGTTTTCCCGTCGGTAACATCCTGTTTCACACGTTGGATCTCACTCTTGGTGAGGGAAGAATTTAGAAAATGGGCAATACTTTCCCTTCCGCCGAAAGCACGTAATTGATCCACTTGGTTTTTCATCAAAGCGATCAACGGCGAGATGACAATGGCAGTACCATTGCTCATCATGGCAGGAAGCTGGTAACAGATGGATTTTCCACCACCGGTTGGCATGATAACAAAGGTGTCTTTTTTGTTGAGGACATTGGTGATAATAGCCTCTTGGTCACCCTTAAAAGTATCGAACCCAAAAAAATCTTGAAGATTATCGAATAATGATTTTTCTATTTCCATTGACAAGGCAAATAAATAGATGTGTTTAGCGATTAAGAAAACGTCACAATTATTGTATTTTTGCAACGAACTGTTCTAATTATATTAAATAAAATTACGCAAATAATACGTGAAAAACAACATAGATATTAAAATGCTTGCAAAGGAAACTTTTGAATTAGAAGCTTCCAATGTTTTGGCATTATCGGAAAAAATCGACGAGGACTTTGTGCAGGTTGTCGAAGCCATTTTGGGCTTAAACGGCAGGGTAATTATCACTGGTATCGGCAAGAGCGCTATCATTGCGCAAAAAATTGTAGCGACCTTAAACTCAACAGGTACGCCCTCCATTTTTATGCATGCGGCAGATGCCATTCATGGTGATCTGGGTATTATTCAAGCAAATGACCTGATCATTGCCATTTCCAAAAGTGGAAACACGCCTGAGATCAAAGTGTTGATTCCTTTTCTTAAACAAACTGGAAATATGTTGGTAGCTATTGTTGGAAATCGTCAATCCTATTTGGCCGATCAGGCGGATTATATTTTGGATACGACCATTACCCGTGAGGCCTGTCCTAATAACCTTGCTCCTACCACCAGTACCACTGTGCAATTAGCGATGGGCGATGCCTTAGCAGTTTGCCTTCAGACCATGCGTCAGTTCTCCGATCAGGATTTTGCGAAATACCATCCTGGAGGAGCATTAGGAAAGCAATTGTACCTTAAGGTGGGTGATTTGTCCGATAATAATGGGCTTCCGCATGTGGAACCTAAAACCGACATCCGGACTGTTTTGATTTCCATCACTAAATTCCGCCTTGGTGCAACTGTTGTGGAGCAAGGGGATGAAATTCTTGGAATTATTACAGATGGGGATATTCGTCGGATGTTGGAGAAACATGAGGATGTTTCTGGTTTGAAAGCGATGGATATAATGTCCAAAGGACCTAAAACCATTGAGAAATCAGAATTGGCGGTCAATGCGTTGCATACTATGAGGCAGAATAGTATATCACAATTGGTTGTGGTGGATCAAGGGAAATATGCGGGGATTGTGCATATACAGGATATTCTTAAGGAGGGGATTATATAGTTTATAGATTATAGATATTAGATTATAGATGATAGACTTTGCCGTTCTTGCGGTATCTTTCCCCGTCATTGCGAGGAGGTACGACGAAGCAATCTTTGGACTGTGTCATCCTGAGCAGCGCCGAAAGATATGTTCGGGTACCAAATGTAGATGCTTTGACTTCGCTCAGCATGACAAGCGGGAAGATTGCTTCGTTCCTCGCAATGAACTGTGTATATATCCAAATAATAAATTAAATTTTCTCCAAATAATATTCTGATTAGGCCGCTTTTGCGATGTAGCCCTTTCCAGATTTTGCGATGGCG
>PJUC01000069.1_pt1 | contig 92906 bp, 85 predicted proteins | sample 1512161 | NCBI WGS metagenome assembly PJUC01 (sample SAMN08177676, study PRJNA422409) | Soil metagenome, whole genome shotgun sequencing project. | isolation source: Soil enriched on filter paper | place: USA: Madison | collected 2015-01-15 | reverse complement strand
TGGGTAGAAAGCATCCTGATGTCCGTTAAAGCCTACTTTAAGATACGAAAAAAGGAGCAGAAAACTGTTGTTTTCCACTCCTTTTTTTAGCCCAATCTAAAAGAGGACTTTTTCAGTGCCCTACGATTTTCGGGGCTCTTTCTTTTTGTGATATCTTATGTATCATTTATTGGTGGGTTAGAAATAAAAATTATTTACCTTTGTGCGATTAAAAATGTCAAATTAAATAGATGCATGTAAATTGACGCAAGTGCATCAAAACGAACGAACAATGAGTTATAACGAAAAGAAAGTAACAATTGAAATGGGTGGCGGGTTAGCTCCCATTGAATTGTCGACTGGGAAATTGGCTAAACAGGCTGATGGATCAGTAGTTTTAAAGCAAGGAGCAACGATGTTGCTAGCGACCGTGGTTTCTGCAAAGGAGCCAAAAGCGGGAACAGATTTCCTTCCTTTATCGGTAGATTACCAAGAGAAATATGCAGCCACAGGACGTATTCCAGGTGGTTTTTTACGTCGTGAAGCAAGACTTTCAGATTATGAGGTTTTGATTTCAAGATTGATCGATAGGGCTTTACGTCCATTATTCCCTGATACCTACCACGCAGATACACAAGTAATGGTTTCTTTGATCTCTGCAGATAAAGAGATCATGCCTGATGCTTTGGCAGGTTTAGCAGCTTCTGCAGCAATCGCTGTTTCTGATATTCCTTTCAATGGCCCAATCTCTGAAGTGCGTGTAGCGAAGGTAGATGGTCAATTAGTGATCAATCCTACGGTATCGGCTTTGGAAAAAGCAACATTGGAATTTATCGTAGCAGGTTCTGCACAGGATATCGTGATGGTAGAAGGTGAAGCCAATGAGATTTCTGAAGATGAAATGGTAGAAGCAATTGCTTTTGCACATGATGCCATCAAAAAACAAGTGGCGGCACAGGTTGAATTGGCCAATTTGGTTGGATCCCACGATAAGAGAGGTTTCGATCATGAGCCTTCCAACCCAGCATTGCGTGAAGCAATCTACGATGCTACTTATAGCCAAGTTTATGAAGTTGCCAAATCAGGTTCTTCGAAACATGACCGTACAGAGAAGTTCGCAGCTATCGGAGCGGCATTCTTCGAAACAATGGGTGAGGAGATCGATGATGATACGAAATTCTTATTGAAGAAATATTACCACGATGTACAGTACGATGCGGTTCGTAATCTTTTATTGGACGAAGGTATCCGTTTGGATGGCCGTGATGTTCGTAAGGTACGTCCGATCTGGACTGAAGTGGATTACTTACCGGCAGCACACGGTTCTGCGGTATTTACACGTGGTGAAACACAGTCTTTGACATCTGTAACTTTAGGTGCTAAAGACGATGAGCAGATGATCGATGGTGCATTCTTCCATGGATACAATAAGTTTATCCTTCACTACAACTTCCCTGGTTTCTCTACTGGTGAGGTAAGACCTAACAGAGGTCCTGGTCGTCGTGAGGTAGGTCACGGTAACCTGGCCATGCGTTCATTGAAAAAAGTGCTTCCTACGGAAGATAATCCATATACCATCCGTGTTGTTTCTGATATCCTGGAATCAAATGGTTCTTCATCAATGGCAACAGTATGTGCGGGAACATTGGCGTTGATGGATGCCGGTGTAAAAATCAAAGCGCCAGTATCTGGTATCGCAATGGGATTGATCTCTGATGAGAAAACAGGTAAATACGCTATTTTATCCGACATCTTAGGAGATGAGGATCACTTAGGAGATATGGACTTCAAAGTAACCGGTACAGCAAATGGTATCGTAGGTTGTCAAATGGACTTAAAGATCAATGGTCTGAAATGGGAAGTATTGACACAAGCTCTGGATCAAGCGAAAGAAGCTCGTTTACACATCCTTGGTGAAATGGCGAAAACCATCACGGAGCCACGTGAAGATTACAAACCACATGCTCCACGCATCATCCAGATCCTTATCGATAAAGAATTTATCGGTGCGGTTATTGGCCCAGGTGGTAAGATCATCCAAGAAATGCAACGTGAAACTGGTGCAACCATCTCCATTGAAGAAGTGGATAATAAAGGTGTTGTTCAGATCTTCGCTGACAATAAAGAATCTATCGATGCTGCCTTGGCAAGAATCAAAGCGATCACTGCAAAACCAGAAATTGGTGAAGTATATGAAGGTAAGGTGAAAACCATTATGCCTTTCGGAGCTTTCGTAGAGATCATGCCAGGTAAAGACGGTTTATTACATATCTCTGAAATTGATTGGAAACGTCTTGAAACCATGGACGGTGTGTTCAAAGAAGGCGATATGGTAACTGTTAAGTTATTGGATATCGACAAACAAGGTAAATTGAAGCTTTCTAGAAAAGCGTTATTACCAAGACCTCCAAGGGAAGACAAGCCTGCAAAGGATCAACCAAAAGAGGACTAATAAACGAATACCTATAGATGAAGGGAGCAACATGTTGCTCCCTTTGTTTTTTTTACGTAAAAAAGTTTTCCCTCATTAAAAGCCAATATTCACTCATTCAAGAACCCTCTTCCCTCATCGATGGATTTTTGTGGTGCAAAATCAAATAATTTCGACATCATAAACAATAAGTAAACGAGAAACATTATGAAAACGAATTTATTGATGATGCTCTTGGCTGTCATTATTGGCATAGGCGCATGTAAAAAAGGGGATACTGGACCGATGGGTCCCCAAGGTGAAAAGGGAGATCAGGGGATACAAGGGGTAACGGGGGTAAAGGGAGTTGATGGTTCCACGATATTTAGTGGAGCAGATGTTCCAACTGCAGCCATTGGTAAAAATGGCGATTTCTATTTCAGGACGGCTACTGGGGTGTTATATGGCCCTAAAACGGCAGCAGGCTGGGGAAATGGTACCAATCTGAAAGGTGCTAATGGCACGAATGGTACCAACGGTACAAATGGAACAAACGGTACGAACGGAAAGGATGGGTCACAATTTTTATCAGGTACGGTCATTCCCGACGCGGGTTTAGGGAAAGTAGGCGATTTCTATTTCAATACTGCCCAGATGGTGCTTTATGGTCCAAAGACAGCTACAGGATGGGGTGTAGGCGCTAATTTAAAAGCAGATGCAAGAGTGATGTATTCTGGCTGGAAAACTAGCGTAAGGATGAAGGACTCTATCATGGATGGAACAGTCGCTCGGATTGCACACATTTATGCCCCCCAATTAACGGAAACCGTGATGGCATCTGCAGTTGTATTGATGTATTTGGATTATGGTGGTGGTCCATTTCCGTTGCCCTATACAAGCAGGGCAGGAGGTAGGATGTCTACCATCACCTTTAAATTGAAGAAAAATGAAATTGTGGTTTATCGGTATGTATATGATGGCGGGGCATTGTTGATGCTGGGCTCACAGATTCAATTTCGCTATGTCATCATCCCAGGTAATATGTATATAGGTTTGAAGGAAAGAAATATAGATTTTGGGAATCCAGCTGCCGTGCAGCAAGCTTTGGAAACAATAGACAGGAAAGAGGTGGTTTTTGAAAGATTGCTTCGTCGTGCCTCCTCGCAATGACGTTCCGATATAGGTCTTAATACTAACTACTAAATACTAACTACTGTTATAAAAAAGAGAGGGTGTCATTTTGACACCCTCTCTTTTTTATAACATCATTACATCAGGTATTTCTGCTACCTTTTTGTAATAGTCGATAACCTCATCTGCATTGTTCACATAGTTCTCGATCGAGATGGAAGTATATTTCCCGCCCGAAGAGCTTTTTTCGGAAAACTTAGCGCTGGCATGTGTAAAAATCGCTTTCACCTGCTCCGCTTTGTCTGAATCTGTTTTCACGATAAATTTAAAGGTGTAGATCGTAGGAAATTTCTCTACATCGATCAATTTTTCTTTAAAGTTTTTGTAAAAATCCTGTGGATTATTATCCTGTATATCTTTAATGTTGATGTTGTTGTTAAAATCTGTCATTTTTCAATTTCTCCTTTCCCTTAATTAACAAATTGCATACCCAATGGTTTGGTATGACAAAAGGTTAGTTTTCCATTGAAGTAGGCCAGGATTTCCTTTTTGTTCCGAATTTGAAGTTCGGTTTTTCCGACATCTGGAATTCCAAGGTGCCTCCCTTGAGCATTTCCGAATGAGTTATAAACAGCTTATCGTATTTCTTGCCGTTCAATCGGATGGAATGGATATACCTGTTCCTGGAAGAATTATCTTTTGCGATAATGTGGAATGTTTTTCCATTTGGCATTTGTATGCTCGCCTTATCCAATACCGGACTTCCGAATACATATTCTCCATTGACTGGTGAAGCGGGATATAAGCCCATCATAGACCATACTGCCCAGGCACTCATTTGTCCTGCATCTTCATTACCGGCATAGCCATCTGGACGGTCATGGTACATGGAGTCTAAGATCGTGCGGACTTTTTCCTGGGTTTTCCAGGGTTTTCCAATGTAACTATACATATAAGCGATATGATGACTAGGTTCATTTCCATGGGCATACTGCCCGATAAATCCGGAGGCATCCGGAGATTGGTTTTCACCAGTCATAATGGATGGTGCTTTGAAAAGGGTGTCTAACATCAGCTCCAATCCATTCTTTTTAGGGAATAATTTTGCTAAACCTCTCACATCATGTGGCACAAAAAATGAATGTTGCCAAGCATTGCCTTCAATATATTGACTTTTGTCGAAATCGTGTTCCGAATAGAATGGATCAAAAGGTTCAAAGAATTGGCCGTTTTTCAGTTTAGCGCGCATGAAACCCGTTTGTGGGTCAAAATGGTTTATATAATTCTTTGCACGCTTGCTGAAGGTTTTAAAGTCCTCTTGTTTGCCCAGTTTTTTGGCGACCAAGGAAATACAATAATCGTCAAAAGCATATTCCAATGTTTTGGTTACTGAACCTCCGTTCACATCCTGTGGGACATAGCCATATTCGATATAGGCCGGAACTTCACGGATCTTTTGATAGGCACTCGCCAACATAGCCTGATAAGCTTTTTCCTGATCGAGCCCCGGCCAATCTTTGAGGATGGCATCGGCAATAACAGGGATGGCATGGTAGCCGGTCATGGTATTGGTCTCAAAAGTACTCAAGTCCCAAACGGGCAAAAGGCCATTCTCTTCGTAAAAGGCCATCATACTCTGGAGGATATCTGTATATCTTTCCGCTTGCGTAATGGTAAATAAAGGTTTTAACGCTCGGAAGGTATCCCAAAGGGAAAATAGGGTGTATCGTTGTCCAGCATTAGGCATTTTATGGGATTCTCCTTTATAATTTTTATAGGCACCGTCCGCATCCGAATATAAGGTAGGAGATAGGGCGGTATGGTATAGGGCCGTATAAAAGATGGTTTTTAGTTTTTCGTCGGCCGATTCTATTTGGATTTTGGACAATTCTTTTTCCCACTTGTTTTGGGCTGAAGTCTTAGCAGCAATGAAATCCCAATCGGGGATTTCGTTCAATGCAGCCAATGCTTTTTCTTCGTTGCTCGTGGAAAGTGCAACTTTTAGGGCAACCTGGTTTTGGTTAGGAAAGGTAAATTGTGCATTTACTGCTTTTACGGGTCCAGAAGTGCTTGTGTTGGTTTGAGAGACGCTGGAAGAGCTGGTTTTTTCCCCATTTAATAAGTAGGTGGAGAAAGGCTTTTCAAATCGGATGGCGAAATAGATATGTTGTTTATTCGCCCAACCATAGGAATATCTTTTTCCAATTATGGTATGCTTATCAATGATCTTTATTTCGGTATCCATCGGTCTATCCCAATTAAAGGCATGGGCAAGATCCAAACGGATGGTTGGCCTACTGCCGGCAGGAAATTGGTATTGGTGAAAACCTACTCGTTCTGAGGCCGTCAATTGAGCAAGGATGCCATTCTCTAGTTTTACTTGGTAAAATCCGGGGCTTGCCATTTCATCCTGATGGGAGAATCTGACCCGGGTATCCAATCTGTTCTGTTCCACAGGTTTCAATAGGGGCATAATAGCGATATCCAACCAATCGCCAATACCTGTTCCGCTGAGGTGCATATGGCTGAAGCCCGCAATGGAATCAGCAGAAATATGGTAACCGCTCACCCAGTCCCAGCCGCTTTTGCCATTATCTGGAGATAATTGAACCAAAGAGAATGGAACGGTTGCTCCGGGAAAGGTATGGCCATGGCCACCGGTACCTATGAAAGGATCCACGTATTTGCTGAGCTCTTGAGCCTTTAGGCCCAACGTGCCCAATAAAAGGCCAGTTAACAGTGGTAAAAATCGTTTAGAATATATGATCATAATGCAGTTTATTTCGATTTACAGCTTTTCAAATATAAGCTTTTAAATCAATTTAAACCCTTTTAGCAAATTATTTAGCGATTAATTTAGCATTTATTTGCTAAAATTTAGCTGATTTTATATATTTGGTTTGTATAACATCAACAATAACCTACAAACATGAAGAAGCGTATTTTGATCTCAGACATAGCCAAAAGCTTGGGCGTATCCGTTACGACCGTATCCTTTATCCTGAATGGGAAAGCGAAGGAAAAGCGGATCAGTGAAGGATTGACCAAGCGTGTATTGGATTATGTGAAAAAGGTCGGGTATAAACCAAATCAATTAGCACAGAGTCTGCGGACTGGCCAATCCAAGATTTTAGGATTGATAGTAGAAGATATTTCCAATCCGTTTTTCTCCAATGTAGCTAAGTATATCGAAAGGATAGCGTATGATAACGGCTACCACATCATTTATTGTAGTATGGACAATGATGTAACAAAGGCTAAAGAACTTATACAGCTATTTTACGATCGTCAAGTGGATGGTTATATCATTACGCCGCCTGAGGGTTTGGAAGAAACAGTGGCTAATTTGATAAAAAATAACGTCCCAGTTGTTTTATTTGACCGTTACATCCCAAATTTGGAAACAAATTATGTGGTATTGGATAATTTCAATGGAGCTTTTACGGCCACCAAGCACCTGTTGGAAAATCCTTCCAACAAGCGGGTCGGTTTTGTTTCCCTATTTTCGAACCAGACCCAGATGCGAGACCGTTTGGAAGGTTATATGAAAGCCATTGACGATTTCCAACAGCAGGCCTACATCAAAAAGATCAAGATTGATGAAGATGAGGCATCGTCCATCGAACAATTGCACGAATTTATCGCATCCAATAAACTGGATGCTGTATTATTTGCTACGAATTATCTGGCAATCCATGGGTTGAAGGCCATCAAGGAATATAAAATGAAATTACCCCATATGGTCGCCTATGATGACCACACCCTTTTCAGCTTATATGAGCCGGGAATTTCGGTGGTCACCCAAGATACTGCAACCATTGCCAATGAACTTATCCATACACTTTTGAATGAGATTAAAGGAAAGAACAAGGAATTGCAGAAAATCACCATTCCAAGTGAACTGTTGGTTCGCGGATCTTCCGTTATTTCTGAGGAGGCGCTGGAACAAACTTCATAGAAATAGAATTCACACAATGTCTCGTGTTTTTGGAGGTGAATCCTTCTCCTTCAAAAACATGGCCTAGGTGGGCATCACATTTCGCACATAAAATCTCCACTCTTCTTCCGTCTGCATCGACCTCCCTGCGCACAGCACCCTTGATTTCATCATCAAAACTTGGCCATCCACAGTGGGATTCAAACTTATCATCTGATTTATACAATGGGGCATCGCAGCGTTTGCACACATAGGTGCCTTTCGCTTTATTGTCCAATAGTTTTCCTGTAAAAGGTCTCTCGGTACCTTTTTGAAGGATGACGTACTCTTCTTCAGGGGTTAGTTTGTTGTATTTTGTTGTGTCGTTCATAGCGATTTTGGTTTTGGGCTGTTGCGACTGCGCACAACCGGTAAAAACAAATAAAAATAAAATGCAAATTATTATTCTCATAGTACCACTAAGTTAGGGAATAATTGGGAGTAAAAAATCAGATTAGTGTTAATTATTGGCATGTAGGACAACAAATGCAAAGCTATTTAGAATGATTATAAATTGATAAATTAAGTCATCAAATTGTCAGTGATTGCTTAATAAGTTATACTTTTGTGCATTGTTTTGTACGGTATTGTGTACCTATAGTAGAGAGTCAACAATTAATTATTACACATAAAATAGTATAAAGTGCTAAATATGAGAAATATCTCATCCGTTTTAGGAAGACTTGCGAAGTCAATATCAGTAAGTTTGGTATTGTTATTTGCCGTTACTACTGCTGCGCAAGCGCAGGATGCTGCGAATGGTGCTGCGCTATTCAAAGCGAATGCATGTCAGTCATGTCACACGTTAGGAAGGAATGGCGTTGGACCTGACTTGTTAGGGTTGTCAGAACGTCGTGAAATGGGTTGGATTGTGAAATGGATTCACAACCCACAAGGTATGATCGATGCTGGAGACCCAATTGCATTGGAGTTGAAAGGGAAGTATCCAACAGTGATGACTCCATTTGCGAGTTTATCTGAATCAGATATCGCTGACATGGTAGCTTATTTGGACGCAGAGAAGGTTAAAGCTGAAGAGAAGAAAAATTCTCCTGCTGCTGCCGGTGCTGCTGCAAGTTCGGATGCAAACACCATGATGATCATCGGATTGGTTGCCTTATTTGTGGTTGCCATTGCCGTTATCTTCGCGTTGAACAGAGTAACCAAAACTTTGGAGCGTGTTATTGCCAACAACCAAGCAGCTATTGCTGAGGCACAGGCAAGACATGAAGAGGCAGGCGAAAGCAATACGGCTAAATTTGCTCAAGCATTCCTTAAGAATAAGAAATTGGTATTCTTCGTGGTATTGATGGTGGTAGGTCTTTTAGGTGCTGCAGGATGGAACACAATGTGGAACGTAGGTGTTCACCAAGGTTACAAACCTGTTCAACCTATTAAATTCTCACACCAGATCCACGCAGGGGTGAACCAGATCGAATGTCAATATTGTCACGGTGGTGCATTCAAATCCAAAAATGCATCTATTCCATCTGCGAATGTTTGTATGAACTGTCACAACACCGTAACAGCATCTGACCATTACGATGGACAGACATCACCTGAGATTGCGAAACTATACCGCGCGGTAGACTGGGATCAAGAAACCAGAACCTACGGTACCAATACTAGACCGATTGAATGGGTTAGAATTCACAACCTTCCTGATTTTGCGTATTTCAACCACTCCCAGCACGTTGTTGTAGCGGGTGTTGAGTGTCAAACATGTCACGGTCCTATTCAGGATATGGAAGAAGTTTACCAATACTCACCACTAACCATGAAATGGTGTGTTGACTGTCACAAAGAGACTGAGGTTAATAAGGATAATGCTTATTACGACCAATTGATCGAAGCTCACGAGAAATTGAAAAAAGGTGAGAAGATGACAGCAGCGATGATCGGTGGATTAGAGTGTGGTAAATGTCACTATTAATGAATTAATTTAGAAATACAGAATCTTATATATAGCTTAAATGGAAAGCAATAAAAAATATTGGAAAGGCTTAGAAGAGTTAAATCAAACACCTGCTTTTGTTGAAGGAAGCAAGGGAGAGTTTGCTGAGTCTATTCCTGTAGAAGATGTGTTAAACGAAGCTGGTTTAAGTACAAAGACTCCTCGTCGTGATTTCTTAAAGGCTTTAGGTTTCGGTTTGGGAGCTGTTACATTAGCAGCTTGTAACCGTACGCCAATTCATAAGGCTGTTCCTTATGTGATCAAACCAGAGGAAATCACTCCAGGTATTCCTAACTTCTACGCTTCATCCTTCAATGGTCAGAGTGTAATCGTTAGAACACGCGAAGGACGCCCTATCTCGTTAGAAGCTAACCCAAATGCTGTTGGATTAAATCAAGGTACAGATGCGAGCACTTCGGCTTCGGTTCTTGATTTATACGACATGTCTAAATTACAGGCTCCACAGATTGGTGGCAAGGATGTAAGCTGGGCACAATTGGATAAAGCGGTTGTAGACGCATTGAATAAAGCACAGGCTGCCGGAAAACAGATCACGATTGTTTCGGATACAGTAAACAGTCCGTCGACTTTGGCTGCCATTGCTGCACTTGCTGCTAAATACCCTGCAACCCAACATGTTCAGGTTGATGCAGTTTCTTACAGCGGTATCATCGAAGCAAACAGAGCTTCTTTCGGTAAGGCTGTTATTCCTTCTTACCATTTTGACAATGCACAAGTTGTTGTATCCGTTGCAGCAGATTTCTTGGGTTCTTGGTTGGCTGGTGAGGAGCATACGCAAGATTATATCAAAAACCGTGACCATAAATCATTGAAAGGTGGTAAAATGTCACGCCATATCCAATTTGAATCTGGTCTTTCGATGACTGGTTCGAATGCTGACGTTCGTGCAGCGATCAAACCTTCTGAAGAAGGAGCAGTATTGATCGGCTTGTACAATGCCATCACAGGTTCTTCCATCGCGGGAGGTACTACGAATGCGAAAGCAACCACTATCCTTAAATTAGCTGCTGCTGAATTAGTAAAAGCTAGAGGAGCTGCAGTTGTTGTTGCAGGGTCAAACGATATCAATACGCAAGTATTGGTCAACGCGATCAACTCGGCATTAGGTGCTTACGGATCAATCATTGATTTGGATAATTATTCTAAACAATATCAAGGTTCGGATGCCGCATTCCAACAATTCTTGACAGCAGCAAAAGTTGGACAAGTAGGAGTGGCCTTCTTCTTAAACAGTAACCCAGTATATAACTACTTCAAAGCAGAAGATGCAAAAGCAGCAATTGCGAAAGTAGATTATACGGTATCCTTCGCTGATAGAGCTGATGAAACAGCATCAGAATTGAAAGCGATCGCTCCAAACTGTACTTTCTTAGAGGCTTGGGGTGATGCATCAGCAAAAGAAGGATTATTCACGATCATCCAACCAACGATCAACCCAGTTTTCAACACCCGCCAAGCAGAGCAATCTTTATTGACTTGGGCAGGTGTGAACAAATCCATTCATGATTTCGTAAAAGAAACTTGGGAAACCACTATCCTTGCAGGTACTGGAAAAGCTTGGAAAGATGTATTACAACAAGGTTTTGTTTACAAAGGATCAACTACAGGATCTGCTTATGCATCAAACGCTGATGTAAATGCGGCTGCTGCAGCGATCGTAAATGATAGCAAACGCGTTTCTGGCGGTGTAGAATTGAAATTATACGAATCTACTACCTTAAGAGATGGTCGTTATGCAAACAATGCTTACTTACAAGAATTGCCTGATCCAGTATCCAAAGTAACTTGGGACAACTATGCTGCCATCAACCCTGTTGATGCGGAGGAATTAGGAGTTAAAGAAACAGGAAAAGTTACTGTTGAAGCGAATGGCTACAAAGTAGATCTTCCTGTGATCTTGCAACCAGGTCAAGCAAGAGGTACTGTTTCAGTAGCTGTGGGTTACGGCCGTACGAAAGTAGGTAAAGCAGGTAATGAGGTAGGGGTGAATGCTTATCCATTTGCTAGTCTGGTTAATGGAACTATCCAATTGTCTGCAAAAGCGACAGTTTCCAAAGCATCAGGCATCTACGAATTAGCTCAAACACAAACACACCACACGATTGAAGGACGTAACATCGTTCGCGAAACTTCATTCGCTAAATACTTGAAAGATCCTAACTCAGAATCTGGTCGTTTCGCAGATACGCACCAAACTTATGATTTGTGGAACAAGTTTGAACAACCAGGTCACCGTTGGGTGATGGCGATCGACTTGAACGCTTGTACAGGATGTGGATCATGTATCGTGGCATGTAACGTAGAAAACAATATCCCAGTAGTAGGACGCGATGAGGTTCGCCGTCGTCGTGAAATGCACTGGTTGCGTATCGACCGTTACTATACCCTAGAAAATGGAGAAGCTTCTTTAACAAAAGAAAAAGAGATTGCAAAAGCTGACGGCATGGATTACGAAAGTGTAACTGTTGTTCACCAGCCGATGCTATGTCAACACTGTGAGCACGCACCTTGTGAGACGGTATGTCCGGTATTAGCTACTGTACACTCATCTGAAGGTCTTAACCACATGGCTTATAACCGTTGTTTCGGAACACGTTACTGTGCGAACAACTGTCCATACAAAGTACGTCGTTTCAACTGGTTCAACTACTGGAATGATTCTCGTTTTGATAACTATCTGAACAATGAATTCACGCAATTGGTATTGAATCCTGATGTAACTACGCGTTCTCGTGGGGTTATGGAGAAATGTTCAATGTGTATCCAACGTATCCAAGCTGGTAAATTACAAGCGAAGATCGAAAACCGTAAAGTAAAAGACGGAGATATTAAGATGGCTTGTCAAGCAGCATGTTCTGCCAATGCTATCATCTTTGGAGATGCTAACGATCCGGAGTCAGAAGTTTCTAAAGCATTACGTAACGAACGTGTTTATTACGTATTGGAAGAAATCAACGTTCAACCAAATATTGGTTACATGACGAAGGTTAGAAACACATTTGAAGCTTAATTTTTTTCTAGACTGAAATTAAAAAACTATGTCATCGCATAACGAATCAATATTAAGAGAACCATTAATTACCGGCAAGGATATCACCTACGCACAAATCACAGATGATATCTTACTTCCGGTTGAGAATAAGCCCAACAAAGCTTGGTGGATCGGTTTTACGGTTGCCGCATTAGGAGCAATGTTATGGGTAGTGAGTGTCGGATACACGTTTTGGACAGGTATCGGCGCTTGGGGATTGAACAAAACAGTAGGCTGGGCCTGGGATATTACCGACTTCGTATGGTGGGTAGGTATTGGTCACGCCGGTACGTTGATCTCCGCAGTATTATTATTATTCCGTCAGAACTGGCGTAACTCCATCAACAGATCGGCTGAGGCGATGACAATCTTTGCCGTTATCTGTGCCGCAACTTACGTTGTAGCTCACATGGGTCGCCCTTGGTTAGCATACTGGATTTTCCCACTTCCTAACCAATTTGGATCACTTTGGGTGAACTTTAACTCTCCATTAGTATGGGATGCCTTTGCGATCTCCACTTATTTCACGGTATCCTTAGTATTCTGGTACTGTGGTTTATTACCGGATATTGCAACTGTTCGTGACCGTGCTACGGGTTTAAAACAAAGAATCTACTCTATCCTTTCTTTCGGATGGAACGGATCAGTGAAAACTTGGCAACGTTTTGAGATCGTATCCTTGATCTTAGCCGGTATTTCCACACCACTTGTACTTTCGGTACACACCATCGTATCCATGGACTTTGCAACTTCTGTAATTCCAGGATGGCACACCACGATCTTCCCTCCATACTTCGTTGCTGGAGCGATCTTCTCGGGTTTCGCGATGGTACAGACCTTATTGTTGATCTTACGTAAAGTAATGAACTTCGAGAACTACATTACCATGTTCCACATCGAATCGATGAACAAGATCATCATGGTAACAGGTTCTATCGTAGGTATTGCTTACTTGACCGAGTTATTCATTGCATGGTACTCTGGTTCAGAATATGAGATGTATGCATTCGCAAACCGTGTTGCTGGTCCTTATGCATGGGCTTACTGGGCGATGATGACCTGTAACGTAATTTCTCCACAGTTATTCTGGTTCAAAAAGATCCGTACAAGTATTCCAATCTCTTGGGTATTGTCGATCATTGTGAACATCGGTATGTGGTTTGAGCGTTTTGTAATTATCGTTACTTCTTTGCACCGTGACTACTTACCATCATCATGGGCAATGTTCTACCCAACTTGGGTTGACGTGGGTATCTTTGTTGGATCCATCGGTCTATTCTTCACGTTATTCTTACTATTCCTTCGTTTCCTTCCAGGTATTGCGATTGCAGAGGTTAAGTTGTTGTTGAAGAGTGCGAGTTTACAACAGAAAACCAAACTTGTTCAAGAAGGTGCATTCCCTGAGGATCAAGTGGAATACTTCAGAAACTCTTTGGATAAGTACGATACAGTAACTGAAGAGGACATTAAGGCATTAAGAAAAAAATAATTTAGCAATGAGCAATACAAAATATATACTAGGAAGTTTTGCGGATCCTGATGAAATGATGCACGGGATCGATAAGTTGCAAGCGAATAACATTAGCATTTACGATTGTTTCACACCAATGCCTATCCACGGTATTGAAGCTAAATTAGGTGTAAAGCCATCACGTTTACCAATTGCAGCATTTATCTTCGGTATCACCGGAACGATTTTAGGATTTAGTTTATTATTCTATACAATGGCTTATGATTGGCCGATGAACATTGGGGGTAAACCATCGATGCCGTTGCCAAACTTTGTACCCGTAACATTTGAGGTAACTATCTTGATCTGTGCATTGGGTATGGTAGCTACGTTCTTTTTCCGTAACCATTTGTTTCCAGGACGCGCACCACGTGTTATGGATTTGAGAGCAACGGATGACCGTTTTATTATTGCAATTGATGCTAATGAGAATACTGACCATGGTTTGATCGATAACCTATTGAAAGAAGCTGGCGCAGTAGAAGTTAAATACAATGAAAGAAAATATGTTAGTTATGAATAAGAAGAATTTTCTTGGAACTGTATGTGTAGCTGTCGCTTTGTCAGCGGTCGTTTCTGCTTGCGGGGATGGAACAACGCGTAGTGCCGGATGGGAATTCTCGCCCAATATGTATGAACCGCTTGCTTTCAACCCGGATCAGCCAAACCCGAATTTTAAAGATAACAAGACAGCTCAATTACCACCAACAGGTTCAGATCCTATCGGATTTGTACGTTTTGAATATCCAAATACCACCGAAGGATATACACAAGCTGGTTTAGAAGTTAAAAGCCCTCTAGCGATGACAGATGTAAATCTGAAACAAGGAGAAGCTTTATTCTTAACTTATTGTGCAGTATGTCATGGGAAAGATGGGAATGGAGATGGTCAATTGACAAAAGATAGAAAAGTTAATGATTCTCGTGGAGAGCGTGAATTGGAGAAATTCCCTCCGCCACCATCATTCCACAGATCCGCTGGAGCTAAATCGACTAGAGGTACGGTTATGGCTGACCTTTCGGATGGTCAAATATTCCACACCATTACTTATGGATATAACGCGATGGGTTCACACGCATCTCAATTGACTCCAGATGAGCGTTGGAAAGTGGTAATGTACGTACATGAATTACAAAAAAAATAATCTAACATCGATAATATAAATGGGAACTCACAATCATCATCACGATTATAATTTCAGCGAGCAATTTCAATTCGCAGGGATCGCTAAGGTCCTGAGTTTGGTTGCTATCGTTGTAGGAATAGCCGCTATTGCATTTGGCTTACTATCCAGTGACCATATCATGGTTGAGCGTACATATGCCAATTTATTATTGATGGGTTATTACTTTACATGTGTTTGTGCAGCAGGAGCATTCTTTGTTGCATTACAGATGGTAACTCAATCAGGTTGGTCTGCAGGTTTACTACGTATCCCTCAGGCTATGGCAAGCGTACTTCCAATCGCCTCAATCATCTTATTGGTTATTGTTGGCTTAGGCTTAACAACGCATAACCTTTACCACCACTGGCATGCTGAAGGATTAACAGATCCTAACAGCCCGCACTATGATAAATTGGTAGCCGGTAAAGCCGCTTTCTTGAACGTTCCGGGATTCTTGATCCGTCAGATCCTGTTCATGGGTAGCTACGCGATCTTCGCCTTTATCTTAGCAAAATTGTCATACAATGAAGATTTAGAAGGTGGACTTACATCTTATAAGAAAAGCTTTAAATTATCAGCTATTTTCTTAGTAATCTTTGGTTTCACAACACCTATTTGGTCTTTCGATACCATCATGTCCTTAGAGGCACACTGGTTCTCGACCATGTTCGGTTGGTACAACTTCGCAGCAATGTGGGTAAGTGGACTAGCTGTAATCATTGTGATCTTAGTATTATTGAAGAAAGCTGGTTATATGAACTGGGTTAATGAGAACCACCTACATGATTTAGGTAAATTATTGTTCGGTTTCTCTATTTTCTGGACTTACGTTTGGTTTGCACAGTTTATGTTGATTTGGTATTCTAACATTCCAGAGGAAACAGTTTATTTCTACAAACGTTGGGAACCTGAATACAAGCCTTGGTTTTGGATAAACATTATCATTAACTTTGTGGCGCCTGTATTATTATTGGTAGACCGTGACGCAAAACGTAGATTGAACATGATGTTGTTCGTAGCGATCTTGTTATTGTTAGGACATTGGTTAGATTATTACATCATGATTATGCCAGGTACTGTTGAAAACCACCGTGGATTCGGTATTGTGGAGATCGGTACTGCCATTGGTTTTGTAGGATTGTTTACTTTCTTAGTGATGTCCAAATTGAGCAAACATGCTCTGGCACCTAAGCATCATCCGTTCTTGGATGAGAGTTTACATCATCAGATATAATAGCGAATTACTTGAAATTAGGTTCAAACGTCTTATAAGAAATGAAGTTTAAAATTAATACAAGATTTAAGTCCTTGTTTGCTGGATTATTAGCAGTTAATCTCTTCTTTGCAGCACCTGCTTTAGCATCGGTTCAAGATACTACTGCAGCGGCAGCTCCAGTTGAGCAAACTGCCGTAGCAACGGACTCTGCGGTTGTAGCGACAGATTCAACAGCAACAGCGACTACGACTGATACCGTAGCGGCTGCTGCTCCTTCGAATTCCGTTACACCTACGGCAACCACTACACCAGAAGAAGTAAAAGTTATTGATCCTCAGGTTTACAAAAACTTGACTTACTATATCCTTTTCTTCTTGGTCATCTGTGCAGTTTTTGCTGTAATTGGTAAAGTACATTCTATCTACACCCTTACAAAACGCGTAAATGGTACTTACAATCCTTTAGCTAACAATACAATCCAAGCTGTTTTATTCTTGGTTTTCTTGGTGGCTTTCTTAGGTTTTGTTTACTATGGTTATGCAGTATGGGGAGATTGGTCTTGGAGACCAGCGGTTACCGAGCATGGTAAAGACGTAGATACCATGTTCATCATCACAACTGTAATTATTACCGTTGTTTTGGTATTGGTTCACATCCTATTATTAGGTTTCGCATTCCTTTATAGAATGCGCGCTAAACGTAAAGCCTATTTCTATCCACATAACGATGCTATCGAGCGTTTATGGACGATTGTACCAGCAGTTGTATTGACTGTTTTGGTATTGTTCGGTTTCTTTACTTGGCGTAAGATCACCAACATTCCTGAAGAGCTTAAGAAATCAGCTTTACAGGTAGAGGTGTTAGGTGAGCAGTTCCAATGGACAATTCGTTACCCAGGAACGGATGGGGTAATCGGAAAACGTAATTTCAAAATGACAACTCCGTTGAACGGTTATGGTATCGATTTCAATGATAAATCATCATGGGATGATATCAAAGGAGATGAGATCGTAATCCCGGTTAACAGACCAGTTCGTTTCCATATTCTTTCTAAAGACATTATTCACTCGTTCTATATTCCTGATTTCCGCGTACAGATCAATGCTGTACCTGGTATGACGAACTACTTCCAGTTTACTCCAACTGTAACTACGGAAGAGATGCGTGATAAGATGAATGATCCTCAATACAACTACGTGATGCTTTGTGCTAAGATCTGTGGTGCTTCACACTACAATATGCAGAAGAACGTTCGCGTGGTAACCGAGGCTGAATATAGTGAATGGTTAAGCAAGCAGGCTAAATTCTTTACAGAAGATGTACAGAAAGAGTTTGCAGAACTTCATGGTGATGATACGAAGGAAACTCGTATTGCTGCTTCAATCAATTAATAGAATAGAGAATATAAAATAGCATATGTCAACTACAGTTATATCGCACGACGCAGCTCATCACGATGATCATGGTCACCATCATGAGACGTTCTTGACGAAGTATATCTTCAGTCAAGATCACAAGATGATTGCAAAGCAGTTTTTGATCACAGGTATTATTATGGCCGTTTTCGCCATGGTACTGTCGATTTTATTTCGTATCCAACTAGCATGGCCTGACAAAGAATTCCCTATTCTAGAAGTTTTCTTAGGTAAATGGGCCGAAGGTGGACGTATTAAACCAGATTTCTTCCTATCGTTAGTAACGATCCATGGTACCATGATGGTATTCTTCGTATTAACTGCAGGTCTTTCTGGAACATTCAGTAACTTATTAATTCCTTACCAATTAGGTGCACGTGATATGGCATCTCCATTGATGAACATGTTATCATACTGGTTCTTCTTTGTAGCTTGTGTTATCATGGTTGCTTCTTTCTTTATCGAAAGTGGACCTGCATCTGCCGGTTGGACCATCTATCCGCCACTCTCTGCCGTACCGACCGCCATTGCGGGTTCTGGTCTTGGTATGACCTTGTGGTTAGTGAGTATGACTTTGTTCATCGCTTCACAGGTATTAGGTGGTGTTAACTACATCAGTACCGTATTGAACATGCGTACTAAAGGTATGGAACTTTGGAAGATGCCTTTGACTATTTGGTCTTTCTTCTTAACGGCAATCGTAGGTTTATTATCCTTCCCAGTATTAGTTTCTGCGGTGGTATTATTATTCTTCGACCGTTCAGTAGGTACATCTTTCTATCTATCAGACTTAGTAGTAGGAGGTACGATCCTTCCTAATGAAGGTGGTTCTCCAATCTTATTCCAACACTTATTCTGGTTCTTAGGTCACCCTGAGGTATATATCGTAGTTATGCCTGCATTAGGTTTAACTTCTGAGGTAATCTCTACTAATGCTCGTAAACCGATCTTCGGTTACCATGCGATGGTTTACTCTTTAGTTGGTATTACGGTATTATCCTTTATCGTATGGGGTCACCACATGTTCGTTACAGGTATGAGTCCTTTCTTGGGAGGTGTCTTCATGATCACCACGTTGATCATTGCGGTTCCTTCTGCGGTAAAGGCGTTCAACTATATTGCAACTCTTTGGAGAGGTAATATCCGTTTCACTCCAGCGATGATGTTTGCTATCGGTATGGTATCATTCTTCGTATCAGGTGGTTTGACAGGATTGTATTTAGGTAACGCAACATTAGATATCAACTTACACGATACGTATTTCGTAGTTGCCCACTTCCACTTGGTAATGGGTTCTGCTTCGATCTTCGGTATGCTTTCTGGAGTTTACCACTGGTATCCGAAAATGTTCGGTAGAATGATGGATGAGCGTTTAGGTTATTTCCACTTCTGGTTAACATTTATCGGTGCTTACTTGGTATTCTTCCCAATGCACTTTATGGGTATCGATGGGGTACCTCGTCGTTACTATGCATTTACCGAATTCCCTTTCATGGAGAAATGGGTATCTGTAAACTTATTGGTTACATGGGCAGCGATCGTTTCTGCTGTAGGTCAAGTAGCGTTCTTATGGAACTTCTTCGCTTCGATCTGGTGTGGAAAACGTGCGCCTCAAAACCCTTGGAAATCCAATACTTTAGAGTGGACTACTCCGGTAGAACATATCCACGGAAACTGGCCAGGAGAAATCCCTTCAGTATACCGTTGGCCATATGACTACTCTAAGCCAGGTCATGATGAAGACTTTATTCCTCAAACAGTTCCACACTCTCAAACCATGAGCTCTAACTTGCTACATGATTGGGAAGGAAACGAAGAGGGTATAGCTGCTCAAAAAGCGTACAACCGCGAGCACGATAGAGAAATAGAAGGGTAGGTTCATACCTACCTCTTCTTTATTCGATTATAATTTGTAAAAGGAGAGATCCATGTATCCATCAGCTGAAAAGCGTTTTATTCGGATAAATAAGATCACGATTTTCGTTCTTTTCATTGTTATTGCAGCAGGAGGAATCGTTAGGAGTACAGGTTCGGGCATGGGATGTCCGGATTGGCCTAAGTGTTTTAACCGTATCATTCCACCTACCGATGTTTCGCAATTGCCAGCAGGCTATGAGCAACATTATGTAGAAGGAAGGGTTAAAAAGAACGAACGATTTGCCAAAATGATTGAATTCTTTGGATACAAGGAATTGGCCGATCAGATTCGTCATGATGAATCGATATTGGTTCATGAAGAATTCAATGCCGCAAAGACCTGGACGGAATACGTTAATCGATTAGCAGGTGTGACAGCCGGATTTTTCATGCTGTTTACCGCTATTTATTCCTTTACCTATTGGAAAAAGAAAAAAGCCATAGCAATATGGAGCGTTCTTAATCTTATTGTCGTTGTGATACAAGCCTGGTTAGGCTCTATCGTTGTATCCACTAACTTAACCCCTTGGGTGATTACCATCCACATGTTACTTGCTCTAGTGATTGTCTGTATTGCCATTCACACCTATTTTTGGGCGAAAACATTACGAGATGGAACGATCCTAAAGGCAAATGTAGAACCAAGTTTAAGAATCTGGGCTTTAGTGTCCATCATTCTGTTGGTTGTACAAGTAGTTTTTGGAACCGATGTTAGGGAGATTATCGATCATCTTAACCAACAAGCCATTCAACGGGAGAACTGGATAGATTCTATTGGATCTGCTTATCATATACATCGTATTTTGGGCTATATAACCTTGGCCATTACGTTGTACTTATATTTTAAGATCAAATCCACAGGTTTATTCCAAACGGTTCAATATCGTTATGCCTTGATTGCAGTGGTATTGGTTTGTATTCAAATGTTGTCAGGGATTATATTAGCAAGGTTTCATGTTCCTGCTTTTGCACAAACAACGCATTTAGTGGTGGCGAGTCTGTTCGTCGGAGCTCAATATTATCTTTTGATATTATTGAGTAAGCCAAAGCCCGTGCTTGCCAGTGCTTAGTTGGGAATTATTTTGATTATGAAAGAGTTTATTTCAGATTTTAACAAACTTGTGAAGCTACGTCTTACACTGACCGTAGTTTTTTCGGCCTCTATCTCCTTTTTGATAGGAGCTACCCAGCAAGGAGATATCATCTGGTATAACTGGGCATTGCTTACATTCGGTGGATTCTTGGTTACCGGTGCTGCAAATGGATTTAACGAGATCATCGAAAAAGATCTGGATAAATTAATGAAACGCACCATGGATAGACCACTTCCTGCCGGAAGGATGACTACTGGACAAGCCTTGATCTTAAGCTTGTTCATGGGAATATTCGGAACCTTGGTTTTGGTGAATCTTAACTTTATCGCAGGTCTGATTTCCGTGTTTTCCATTTTCCTGTATGCATTTGTCTATACCCCACTGAAACAGAAATCGCCAATTGCCGTATGGGTAGGCGCAATTCCTGGAGCTTTACCTCCATTAATTGGGTATTATGCAGCGTTTAAATCGGCGGGATTCGGATTGGCCTATGCAGAGGTGAGTGAACAGGCTATCGTAATCACACCTTTAGTTTTATTCGCTATTCAGTTTTTCTGGCAGTTTCCACATTTCTGGGCTATTGCTTGGGTTTCTGATGAGGATTATAAGCGAGCAGGTTTCCGATTATTACCGACAACGAAAAAAGATAAGTTATCAGCTTGGTTTATTTTTATATCCGCGCTGTTAATGGTGCCTGTAGGACTATTGCCTATGTACTACGGGATTGGAGGCTGGGTATTCACTACAGTTTCCGTATTGGGCGGATTGCTGTTTACCTGGTATGGTTATCAGCATTGGGTTAAAATGGAAGTGAGTACGGCAAAGAAGATCATGTTTACTTCTTTCGCTTACTTACCAATAACACAGTTGTTGTTGTTGTTAGATTTTAAACCTTTTTAAAAACAATGGAATTAAATATTGCAATGGATAAGCAAGAATTGCTAAACGAAGAACTACAGAAATCAAGAAAGGCGAAGAAATTCAATCTTTACCTGGGCATGATCGGTATGTTCATGATGTTTGCTGCTTTTTCAAGTGGGTTTATCGTGTATACGAATAGTGGGGTGGATAAAGGTATCAAAACAATTCTTCCTTATGTATTTATTTATAGTACTGCCGCTATCGTCATCAGCAGTTTAACGATGTACTTAGCTTTTAAAGCAGTAAAAAACAATGACCTTGGAAAACAGAAAATCTTTTTGATTGCCACCATTCTATTAGGTGTGGTGTTCTTTTTCCTTCAATTGGAAGCTTGGAGCGTTTTATTCAGCCGTGAGATCACATTCACCAATACGAATGCCTCACAGTCGTTTATTTACGTCTTTACAGGTTTCCACTTAGCGCACATCATAGCCGGAATTTTGGTGTTGACGCGTTGTCTGATAGGGGCCATGAAAAATATCCCCCTTGGCAACAATATTTTCCGGATGGAAATTGCCTCAATTTTCTGGCATTTTCTAGGCCTATTATGGATTTATATATATGTTTTCTTACTTTTGAATCAATAACAGTAAACAATGAGTACAACAGTATCGCAATTGGATAAGGTAAAAGAGGGACCTTGGAGCGGAGGTAAATCACCTTGGAATTTAGAGTATGGAAAGATCATGATGTGGTTTTTCCTGGTATCAGATGCCTTTACATTTTCTGCATTCTTGATTTATTATGGTGCTCAGAAATTTGCACAGCCTACATGGATCGATGCCGATAAGATTTTCCAATCTATTCCAGGTATCGCAGAATCAGGACAACCATTGGTTTTCGTAGGTATCATGACCTTTATCTTAATCATGTCATCCGTGACCATGGTACTAGCCGTAGAAGCTGGACACCGTAACTCGAAACAAGAGGTGGTAAAATGGATGTTATGGACTATTTTAGGAGGTTTAATGTTCGTTGGCTGTCAAGCTATCGAGTGGAGCCACTTACACCATCAAGGATTCTGGTTCGGACGTAACCCAGCTACTGGATTAACGGACGATAATGCTATCGTACAAGCATTGAGCCCTTATTTTACCAAAGAGGTTTCTTATACAGCAGCCCTTCAATTTTCTAACCTTTTCTTTACCATTACAGGTTTCCACGGATTCCACGTATCGATTGGTATCTTGTTGAACATCATCGTTCTTTCCATGACGTTGAACAATACATTCGAAAGAAGAGGAACGTATTTAATGGTTGAGAAAGTAGGTCTTTATTGGCACTTTGTCGATCTAGTATGGGTATTCGTATTTACCTTCTTCTACTTAATCTAATTTTAGGGTTCAACATTTAAACTAACGAAAATGAGTCATCACGATCATATAGCAAGCCACGATGCGCACGCGCATGGCGAAGGAATGGATAAAAAACGTATCTGGTCCGTATTCTTTGTTCTATTAGCTTTAACTGCTTTAGAGTTCTTAATCGCATTAGGATTTGTACACCACTGGGGTATCCTTCAAAAAGGTACTTTGGTGAATGTAATCTACATCATCTTAACATTGGTGAAAGCATTTTACATTGTTGCCTTCTTTATGCACTTGAAATTTGAAAAATCAGGTTTCATCATTACTTGTAGTATTGTATTCTTATTTATCATATACTTCATTATCTTAATGTTGATTGAAGGTGGTCACTTGAATGACTCTTTCACACATCAACCAATTTTCCCTCATTAATAAGCATATTTGAAATGAGTAAACATACTCGTTCGAAGAATATATCGAAATTAATTATCCTGGCACTCGTTCTATTTGTGCCAGGATTTTTATATATACTGGTTAATAAAATGGGCTCCAATGAGTACATTAAACTACCAGTATTCGGTGAAAAACACCTTTCTGGTAAGATGAACAGGGTGATGGGTCGGGAGATTCCCGATACTGTTTTCCATCAGCTTACCGAAGTGGATTTCATCAATTATGATAATAAACCGGTTAGGTTTCTGGAATCTGATACGATTATTACCATAGCTCATCTATTCTATGGCAAGGATCAAGGACTATCGAAGCAATTGCTGCACGATATCAATACCATTGCTACCCGTTTTAAGTACAATCCGAAGATTCAGCTGTTTTCCATTGATGTGGATTCTACCGATAGTCAACAAGTAATGGAGGAGGCAATTACGCCATACAGCAAGGATAGAAACCCCAATTGGTTTGTCGTTAACCAACCCAACACCGACATCTTTAAATATGCTCGTGAGCGGATGTTATTGGAGGCTATGCGGGTGGATGGGGATCCAAACAAGTTTGTCATCAGCAACCAGATCATCTTGATCGATTCTAAAAAACGGATCCGTGGTATCTACGACATTAGCCTTCGCTCAGAAATAGATCGTTTAGAAGATGAGGTAAAAGTGCAGGTGGTAGAAGAAATCAGAAACTCACCATTAAAAGTAGAAAGAAAGTAATCATGGGAATGACTGAAGAAGAAAAAAAATATAAAGGGATTATTTGGGCTTTGTCCATCATTATCCCACTTGCCGTAGCTGCCCTGTTTGGGATCAACCTGCCAAAAATGGGTTATGATGTAAAACCATTAGGGTTCCTACCTCCGATTTATGCAACTATCAACGGTCTTACTGCTGTTACTTTAGTGGTTGCTGTATCTGCAATCAAACGGGGTAACATCAAATTGCACGAGAACCTGATCAAATTATGTATGGTCTTTTCATCCTTATTCTTGGTGATGTATGTGGCCTACCATATGACCTCAGAATCTACCAAATTTGGCGGCGAAGGAACTATTAGATACATCTATTATTTCATTCTGGTGACACACATCGTGTTATCCGTGGTTATTATTCCTTTTGTATTATTTACCTTTGTAAGAGGGATTGCAGGAGCCTATGAACGCCATAAAAAACTAGCCCGTATTACCTATCCAATGTGGTTATATGTAGCTGTTACAGGTGTTATTGTTTACCTGATGATATCCCCTTATTACGCACATTAAGGAGAATAACATGAAAAAGATATGGATTTACCAAGCTGATCGTTTCTTTACCCAACCTGAGCATGAACTGGCGCAGGAGAAGTTGGATAGGTTTGTGGAGGAGTGGACGGCCCATGGGAGTCAATTAGCTGGAAAGGCGGAAATCAAATACAATTTATTTATTGTTTTTACGGTTGATGAGGCCATGGCGCAAGTGACCGGATGCTCCATTGATAAATCGGTTCGGGTATTGAAGGAATTGGAAGAGGAATTGAATATCGGTCTATTCAATAGGATGTTGATCTCCTACCGTGATACAGAAGGTAATATACAACTTGTTTCACGTGAAGTTTTTGATTCCCTGTGTAAGGAAGGTGAAGTAGGGCAGGAGACCATCGTTTTCAATAACTTGATTCAATCCGCAGACGATTATTCCAGCAAATGGGAAGTCCCATTAAAGGATAGTTGGCATGCCTCTGTTTTTTTTGCTTCGGTGTAAAAGCATACTGAAAGTATGCTAAAAGTATGTAAAATGTATGTTTTATATACTTGCCTTGTACTTTAACCCTGCTTTAAGCTTACTTAAACCACGATTACACCCCTAATTCAAACATATTTTGAAGTTATAGGTGGGAAACAAGCCCAAGAAAATTGATAATATACGTTGGGGTTATTTATTTCTTATCGATACTTAATTTTCCAGGCCCCATGATGGCAAAGGCAATATATACGGCCATGAATTCCAAAGCATGGGAAGCGCCGGATAGTCCATCTCCTTTCGCCAAATGATTTAGAGCGGCTACCAACATCGTAAGTGCCAAAAATATGGACGCTGGTTTGGTCCATAGTCCCAACATCAAAAAGACAGAGCCTAGACTTTCCACCAAGCCTGCTGAAAACCCAAATACTGTAGGCATGAAGTTAATGCCCAAGTTGCTCATAGATCCTCCAATCTTAGTCCATAGCTCAGGACCACCCATTAATTTCGGTAATCCGTGGAAAGCAATCATGGTTGCCCCAATGACTAACCTGATAATTAGTAAACCGATATCTATCTTTGAATTTCGCATGTATAATATGTATTAGTGCTTTTTGGTTAGGACAATATACATTTTTTTTGGCAATTTGCTGTATCTTTGCTAGCCGACAATTTTGTTGGAATTCATTAAAAACACACAAACCTTGGATATATTTAGCAAACAACGTTATACCATAACATCAGCATTACCTTATGCTAATGGTCCATTGCATATCGGTCATTTAGCCGGTGCATACATTCCCGGAGATATTTTTGTCCGTTTTCTACGTTTGAACCAAAAGGATGTGGTTTATGTCTGTGGTTCTGATGAACATGGTGCAGCCATTACCATCAAAGCCAAAAAAGAAGGCGTAACTCCACAGGAGATCATTGATAAATACAACCTTCAGATCAAGGAGAGTTTCGAGCAGTTCGGGATCTCTTTCAACATATATCACCGTACTTCGGAGCCGATCCACCATCAATTGTCGCAGGAATTCTTCTTGAATCTTTATGAAAAAGGAGAATTTATTGAGCGTTTCTCAGAGCAATATTATGATGAGGAATTTCATCAGTTCTTGGCGGATCGCTATATCGTGGGAACCTGTCCACATTGCCACAATGAAGGCGCCTATGGCGACCAATGTGAAAAATGTGGTACTTCCTTGAACCCAACCGATCTGATCAATCCAAAGTCTACTCTAAGCGGTAAAACGCCTATATTGAAGGAAACCAAGCATTGGTACCTGCCTTTGGATAAATACCAACCGTGGTTAGAGAAATGGTTGATCGAAGGAAAGAAGAATGAACTTAAATCCAATGTGTTCGGACAATGCCAATCTTGGTTGAAGTCAGGATTGCAACCACGTTCCATGACACGCGATTTGGATTGGGGAGTTGATGTTCCTTTAGAGGAAGCCGAAGGCAAGAAATTATATGTTTGGTTGGATGCACCAATCGGTTATATTTCTGCCACCAAACAATGGGCAATCGATGAAGGTAAGAATTGGGAAGACTATTGGAAAAAGCAAGGCAACCCAGAAAATGATTCTACCTTGATCCATTTTATTGGTAAGGATAATATCGTTTTCCATTGCATTATTTTCCCAGCGATTTTACATGCCCATGGGGAATATATCTTACCGGAAAATGTTCCAGCCAATGAATTCCTGAATTTAGAAGGGGATAAATTATCGACATCCAGAAACCATGCGGTTTGGTTGCATGAATATTTAGAAGAGTTCCCTGGGAAACAGGATGAACTGCGTTATATGCTGACTTCCATTCTTCCGGAAACCTCCGATAGTGAGTTTACGTGGAAGGATTTCCAGGCACGTGTGAACAATGAATTGGTAGCCATCTTTGGAAACTTTGTGAACCGGGTTATGGTTCTTTCCCATAAATATTTTGATGGTAAGGTTTTAATGGGTTCTCCATTGACCGCAGCTGATCAGGAGGTGTTGGATGAGTTGGCAAAAATTCCTGCGCAGATCAAACAATCCCTATCGCAATACCGTTTCCGCGAAGCCTTGGCAACCTTTATGAATGCGGCGCGCTTAGGAAATAAATACCTGGCTGATGAAGAGCCTTGGAAGGTTATTAAAACTGATGAAGAGCGTGTTAAGACTGTGCTTTTTGTAGCTGCTCAGATTGTTGGAAACCTAGCGGTGATGGGACAGCCATTTTTACCTTTTACCAGTACTAAGGTTTTTGAAATGTTGAACCTGTCTGCAAAATCTTGGGAAGATGCAGGTAAAGCGGATTTATTAGCCAATGGTCATTTATTGGGAGAGACACAATTGTTGTTTGAGAAGATTACGGATGAGCAAGTGGAGTTTCAATTGACGAAATTGGCGAATGCAAAAGCGCAAAATGCATTAGCAGCTCCTAAGGCACCACAAAAGCCAAATATCAGTTTTGATGATTTTGGGAAATTGGATATTCGGGTTGGAAGGATTTTGACCGCTGAGAAGGTGGCGAAGACGAAGAAGTTGTTGAAGTTGACGATTGATACGGGGATAGATAAGAGGACGGTGGTATCTGGGATTGCGGAGCACTTTACGCCAGAGGAGATTGTGGGTAAACAGGTTTCTATTTTGGTGAATTTGGAGCCAAGGGAGATAAAGGGAATACAATCCCAAGGGATGATTCTGATGGCAGAGGATGCGGATGGAAGATTGGATTTTGTAAATCCAATATCGGAGGTATCTGCTGGAAGTATTGTGAGATAGGGGGTATTGTCATGCTGAGCGTAGTCGAAGCATCTGTTCGTTAATGGCGTACAGATGCTTCGACTTCGCTCAGCATGACATTTTTTATGTGGCCTTGTGGGTTAGAGATTGTATTGTTAAGATTGCTTCGTCGTGCCTCCTCGCAATGACGGGTTACGTCCTTACGATGACGGGTTACTTCCTCGAAATGACGGGGTGGCTATCAAGATCCCAATCACAAAACCAATCAATGAAGGGACAACCCAGCCCAGATCATACGCAAAAAACGGGATATGATTCAATTTATCGATTATTCCATCTCCCAAGAGGTTAAATTGCTTCAGCAAACCAATTATAGCCATCAGCGTTGATGCCGCCAATGCCAACCTATAAGGCAATTTACTCTTCACAAAAGCTCCAAAAAACACATAATAAATAACCAGTGTAATCACAATTGGATACACAAAACTCAATATCGGATAAGCAAAACTGATGATATTATCCACGCCGGTAATAGACAGTACACAAGATAGCAAACAACATATCGTCACCAACAATTTATACCCCAGTTTATTCCCGGTCAGTTCCGAAAAGAAGGTTCCGATGGCCGAAGTCAAGGCAATAGCAGTGGTCAAACAGGCCAATGCAATACTAATTGCAATGGCAATGGTGCCATATTCGCCCAGTATCGACCTGGAAATATAAATCAGTAATTCAGAGCGTTTGATGCCCGTATCGGAAATCCCAGAGGTCGCACCCAAATAGATCAATCCGCCATAGATAATGAACAGGCAAACAGCCGCCAGAGCACCTGCAGCAATCACCACATAGTTCTTCGATTTAATATCCTTATAACCTTTTGCTTTAGAAGCCATGATTATTATTCCTGCAAAGATCACAGACGCCAATACATCCAAGGTCTGGTAACCATCAATAAAACCTAGGGTAAACGACTCGGCAGTGCTCAATGCAGAAGTACTGTAATCTGCTATTGGATTCATCACGCCCACTACAATCAAACCTATTAACAAAACCAATAACAAAGGCGTTAGGAAATTTCCAATGATATCAACCACTTTTGAGGGAGCAATCGTCAACAGCCATGTTACGGCAAAAAAAGCGATGGAAGTCCAGATGGGTTGTGCATTCGGAAAGGAGGGAAGGATCCCCACTTCAAAGGTCGTGGCGGCGGTTCTTGGAATAGCGATCATTGGACCAATACATAACATGATGATCGACCCGAGGATTGGAGCCAAGTTCTTATGCACCCGTCCACCGAGGTCATTAAAGTCTTCACCGGAATTTACGATGGAAAGGATTCCAAAAAAAGGCAATAGTATTCCGGTCAAACCAAATGCTAATATGGTTATCCCAACATGATCTCCAATCTGAAGTCCGATATAGGGTGGCAAAAGTAAATTTCCGGCGCCAAAAAACATGGCAAATAAGGCAAAACCAATGGTGATAATGTCTCTAGTTCTTTTCAAAATATAGGGGTTTAGTAAAAATAATCAATCAAATAAAGGTTCTTCAGAAAAATAAATCAATAAGTTGTTTAGCTTCTTTCACATCGTGTACACGAAGGAGTTGAACACCTCTTTCCAATAATAAGGTATTTAATGCGATGGTACTTGGTAAAACTTCCTCAGGTTTCAGGTCCAATTTTTTATAGATCATGGACTTCCTCGAAATACCACCTAAGATCGGTAAACCAAAATAATGAAGCTGGTCCACCCGCATTAATAGTTCATAATTCTGTTCAACGGTTTTGGCAAAACCATATCCTGGATCCAAAATAATATCTTTCACACCAAGCGCACGTAATTGAGCCACCGCATTTCCCAAATGCACTGCCACATCATTGACCACATCTTCATACGACGTTAGTTGTTGCATGGTGGAAGGTGTTCCACGCATATGCATCAAAATATAAGGAACCTGCAATTCCGCTACCGTTACGAACATCAAGGGATCTAAAGTCCCGCCGCCAATATCATTGATGATATGGCCTCCCGCTTGTACACTAGCTCTTGCTACTTCTGCACGAAAGGTATCCACCGAAATAAATGCATCTGGAAATTCGCTCCTAATACCTTCAATAACAGGGATGGCCCTGTCCATCTCTTCCTGCGCAGATATATCCTTTGCTCCAGGCCGGCTCGAATACGCACCTAGATCGATGATATCTGCACCTTCGGAAAGCAAACGCTCCGTATGTCGCAAAGCTTCATCTAAACCATTATGCTTCCCACCATCAAAAAAAGAATCTGGCGTAACATTCAATATCCCCATGATCTTGGGCCTACTGAAATCCATCAATTGACCATTGATCTGAATCGTTTGACAGCTAGAAGTTTGGAAAATAGACATTAATGCCGGGATTTTAAAAATAAATAAGGCTGTAAATTTTCATTTACAGCCTCCAAAATAAGGTTTTTAGGTTTACTTTACAACTAAAACACCATCTGCAACGACAGAGATGTCTTTACGTGGCTTAGTAATCTTCGCAATCTCTTCCTTGCTTTTTCCCATATCTTCGGCATAGTGTTTTTGCCACTCTACCGTTGTTTCTTTAACTTTTGCTTTCCCTTCAACAACTACGGTCTTTCCGACCAAGTCCTCAGGTACAAAATAAGCATAATCCGTGAAACGAACCATGATCGGCTCTTGATCGCCAGCACGTTTGATGGTCAGGAAACATCCTTTTTTCTTACATACCTGAACCACTTCTCCTTCGATCTTTCCATTGAAAGATTCGGCCTTAGCAAAGGATTGCTCTAATTGTTTTACAGAAATAGCTCCTTTTTTATCGATTTTCTTTCCGTAGTTCACACCGACTTTGGCAGGTGTAATGGCTTGTTGCGCTTGGCTGATACTGATCATCGCGAATACAGCAACAAAAATGGCTAGTAATTTTTTCATATTATTTTCTAATAAATTCAAATTTACCACTTGGATCAAGCTTCATGATGGTCGATGCTTTACCTTCCGCATGGTTGTCTTGTCCAAATTTAACAACATAATCGACAGCTTTTCTAATTTCAGGGTCAATTTCATCAAAAGTTCCTGCGGATGGTTGTCCGCTGATATTAGCTGAAGTAGAAACGATAGGCTTTCGGAACCGTTGGATCAACTGCTCACAGAAAGGATGGTTGACGATGCGTATACCAATACTCCCATCTTCTGCGATCACATTTTCAGCCAGGTTCTTTGCATCAGAATAGATGATCGTCAATGGCTTATCGCTCGCCTCGATCAATTCATAAGCAACTTCCGGTATTTCCTTCACATAACTTTGCAACTGATTATCATTGGCCAACAATACTATCATGCTCTTACCCTTATCCCTGCCCTTTAAGGCAAAGATCTTTTCTACCGCTTCCGGATTTGTAGCATCACAGCCTAAACCCCAGATAGTATCCGTAGGATATAAGATGATCCCTCCAGCTTTTAAGGTTTCTAAAGCCTGATGGAGATCCTCCCTATCGATAAATGCTCTGTTCATGAATAAATTAAACCGCTACGTTATGCTCACGTAAGGCATCGTTCAACGATGTTTTCTTATCTGTAGACTCTTTACGTTGTCCGATGATCAAGGCACAAGGTACCTGATATTCTCCCGCAGGGAATTTCTTGGTATAAGAACCTGGAATCACGACTGAACGTGCAGGAACATATCCTTTATATTCTACTGGCTCAGGACCAGAAACATCAATAATCTTAGTAGATGCCGTCAATACCACGTTTGCACCCAATACTGCTTCCTCTTCCACACGGATACCTTCTACCACAATAGCTCTAGATCCAACAAATACATTGTCTTCTATGATTACTGGAGCAGCTTGAACAGGTTCTAGAACACCACCGATACCAACACCACCACTTAAATGTACGTTTTTACCGATCTGCGCACAGGAACCCACCGTAGCCCAAGTGTCCACCATAGTCCCCTCATCTACATAAGCACCAATATTTACATAAGAAGGCATCATGATCACCCCTTTTGCCAAGAATGCACCGTATCTTGCCGAAGCACCAGGTACTACACGAACTCCAAGATCCTTGTAATTGGTTTTCAATTTCATTTTATCGTGGTAAACAAAAGGATCGTTCTTGATCTCTTTCATCGCACGGATCGGAAAATATAGGATTACCGCTTTTTTGATCCAATCGTTCACATGCCAACGCTCACCAACAGGCTCCGCTACACGTAAATCTCCTTCATCCAACATTTGGATCACAAAAGCGATCGCTTCAAAGTATTCTTTATATTCTAATAATTGTCTGTTTTCCCAAGCTTCTTCAACTAGTTTCTTCAGGTTGCTTATTTCTGTCATAATGATTGCTGAACTTATAATAATTAGGCACAAATATAAGAAACTATCCCTATTTTTGTTATTATGGCGGAAGAGAAAGAGAAATTACGAATAGATAAATATTTGTGGGCAATTCGCTTATTTAAGACCAGGAGTTTGGCTACGGAAGCCTGCAAAGCAGGACGTGTGAAATTGAAAGGGCAGAACGTAAAACCATCTGCGGTGGTGAAAGTAGGCGATCAATACAGCATACAAAAAGGGATCGAAAGAAAGGTTATCTTAGTTACCGGCCTTTTGGAGCGCAGGGTAGATGCCAAGACTGCGGTTCAATTTTACGAAGATCACACACCGGTAGAAGAAACCTATGGTTTCAAATCCGTATTCCATGCGCCAGTCCTCAAAAGAGATCGAGGTACTGGGAGACCAACCAAAAAAGACCGTCGGGAGATCGATGATCTGAAAAGTGATTGGTGGGAGAACGAAGAAGAAGATAAATAGACAATTATTACCTGATGTTATTACGAATATTCATTTTATGGGTTATGTTATCCATGGGCAAGCTATTGTTTGCCGATGATAATGCCGTATCCGTATCTACCGATTCGGTGGAAAGGGAATTGCAGAATACCCTTGCCCGGAAAATGGAATTTGAACGCGTCAAATTGAAGGATATCTTTCAGATCAAAGAGGCTTTGCGCAATACCAAAAGTATCAATACCCGCTATGACCTCCATTTGAAGTTATATAAGGCTTTCCTTACCTATCAGATGGATTCGGCGATCTATTATGTCAATCAGAATCTGCAGTTGGCCAATGAATTGAATGATGTATTTAAGCAGAACCAATCCCATATCCAATTGGCGGGGCTTTATTCATCGGCCGGTCGATTTATTGAATCCAATGATATCCTGAAGCAGATCCACCGAAATGGATTAGCCGATGAATTGTTGGCCGATTATTATCGTACCTATTCCGACTTTTATTCCCATTACGGTCAAAGTACTAATTATAATCATTATTTCACCTTAAGCGAGATCTACCGGGACTCCCTATTGTCGGTTATTCCTGAAAACTCTTTGGACCATCGCTTGATTATGGCGACCAGGGATCTATTTCGCAATAACCTGGATAGCGCAGAGTCTACTTTTCTAAAATTACTGAGTGAGTATGAAGAACCCCAACATGAAAGGGCCGTAATTGCCTATCTATTGGGGCTGGTACATAAGATGCGCTCAAATCGTGAAAAGCAGATCTATTATTTTGGGCTTTCAGCGATTACCGATATCAAGAATTCCGTGAAGGATAATGCCTCTTTACAGAGCCTTGCCTTGGTTTATTTTGAAAAAAATGATATTGATAAAGCCTACCTGTTTATACAGGAGGCCATGGAAGATGCCCTGTTCTGTAATGTGAGGTACCGAACCATTGAAAACTCCTCTTTTTATCCGATCATCAATTCAGCCTTTCAGGAAAAGGAACAAGCTAGGAAAAAACAGCTTACTACCTTCCTATATACCATTAGTATCATGTCTGCCTTGTTGTTATTGGTGCTGATCGTGGTTTATTTGCAGATGAAGCGTTTGAAGGAAGCTCGAAAGGATCTGAATAAAGTAAATAACGAACTCCAAGTACTGAATGCCGAGTTATTGAAGGTTAATGATGACCTACAGGAAGCCAACCTGGTCAAGGAAGAATATATGGCGCAGTTTTTTGAACTGTGCTCCTCCTATATTGAAAAACTGGACCATAATCGGAAAAGTATGCTCAAAAAGCTTTCCAGCAAACAATACGATGAGCTGACCAAAGAATTGAAATCCCAGGATAACATCAAAACGGAACTGGAAGATCTTTACCATCATTTCGATGTGATCTTTTTGAGTCTTTATCCAACCTTCATACAAGAGTTCAATAAACTATTGAAACCTGAGGAACAAATCATCCTCAAACCTGACGAATTGTTGAATTCCGAGCTTCGGATCTTTGCCTTGATTCGTTTGGGAATTTCTGATTCCACCAAGATTGCCCAGTTCCTCCGGTATTCCTTAAGAACGGTTTACAATTACCGCGTGAAAGTGAAAAATAAGGTCATTGGTTCCAAGGAAGACTTCGATGAACGCATCAAAGAGATCGGAAACATGACGATTCAACCTTAAAATGGGTTACTTTTTTTCTCTGTAAAAACATCTATTTTGTTGACTGATAGTGGTTTTTGCTTTACTTCGTTTACTTTTTTAAAATTAGCCTTAACCATTTCGTAATATCAGCTTATTCCTTGCTTAACTTTGGTAACAAGGATTAAGGTTCTACCTGAATTATTTTAAATTATAAACTAGTTATACACCCATGAAACTTTTTACCAAAGTTAAGCAAGGTCTATTACTTTTTCTTTTTACGGTTTTTTTCAGCATGTCATATGCCCAAACCAATCTAACGGTAAACGGAAGAGTAATCGATGAATCCACAAACGAACCCATAGCTGGAGCTACGGTTTCCGTAATTGGCGGATCCAATTCAACCTCAACCAACAATGAGGGATCATTTACATTGACAAATGTTCCTGCCAATTCCAAGTTGAGGATTTCATTTATCGGCTATGTTAGCCAAGAGGTCATTTCCAAGGCCGATCTGACAGTTTCCTTAAAGAGTGCGACCAACACCCTAGAGGATGTCGTTGTGATCGGGTATGGTTCTGTTAAGCGAAAAGACGTAACGACGGCGATTTCATCCGTTTCTTTGGATGATATCAACGAAAGGCCGATCGTATCTGCTGAACAAGCGATCCAAGGTCGTGCGGCTGGGGTTTCTGTTACCCAAACTTCGGGTGCACCAGATGCAGGGTTATCGATTCGTGTTCGTGGTACTACCTCCTTTAATGGAAGTAATAACCCTTTATACGTCGTTGATAATGTGCCTGTAGATAACATCAACTTTTTATCACCAACCGATATCGCCGATATTCAGATCATGAAAGATGCTTCTTCGGCAGCCATCTATGGTTCTCGCGGTGCCAATGGGGTTATTTTGATTACGACCAAAAAAGGTAAAACAGGTGCTCCGAAGATTACCTTCAACATGTTGGCTACACAAAACAAAATCACAAACAAGATCACACCATTAAATACGGCTCAATACAAAGAGCTACAGGACGAAATCGGCATGATCAATCTTCCAAGCAATTTGACGGATCAGACCAACTGGTTTGATGAAACATTCCGTACTGGGGTGATTCAGGATTATCAAGTGTCGGTTTCGGACGGTAGCGAGCGATTGAAGTATATGATTTCCGGTGGATATGTAAATAACAAAGGGATTATTAATGAAGCATTTTTCAAGCGTTATAACTTCCGCGGAAATATCGAGAATAATATCCGCGAATGGTTGACCGTCAATGCAAATCTTTCCTACTCCGATTATGCTGGAAATGGCATTATCCAAGGTACGGGAGCTAACCGTGGTGGTGTAATCATGTCGACCATCAATACGCCAACTTATGCCCCTGTTTGGGATCCGTTCATGCCGGGTCAATATTACAATAATTTCTATGGGGTGAATATCAATAGCCCATTAGAAAACATTGCCCGTACCAGCAATAATAAGAATAGAGAGAACAGGTTTATCGGTTCCGGTTCTGCGATCATCAAGTTTATGCCAGAGTTGAACCTACGTACGACATTTGCTTTGGATCGTAGGAACGCTATCTCTACTACTTTCTTAGATCCATTGACTACTTCTTGGGGTAGAAACCAATTTGGTGAAGGTGCCGATTCGAGAAACATGAATACGGTGACTACCTTTGATAATGTGTTGACCTACAATAAGAATGTGGAAAAGCATGGGTTTGAAGCGATGGTGGGTACATCCTATACCAGTTCAGACTATACCAATAGCTATATCAATGCCTCACATTATAGACCAGGCATGATCCAGACCTTAAATGCAGCCAATAAGATTTCTTGGACAGCAACAGGTTCTGGCGCTTCCGATTGGGCGATCATGTCCTACTTCGGCCGTCTTTCCTATAATTATGATGGTAAATACATCATCACCGGAAATATGCGTGCGGATGGATCTTCTAAACTTCATCCTGACAGCCGTTGGGGTTATTTCCCATCCTTCTCTGCAGCTTGGAGACTTTCTTCAGAAGATTTTATGAAGGATGTAGCCTGGATCAACGACTTTAAAATACGTGGAGGTTGGGGTCTAACCGGTAACCAAGATGGAATTGGAGATTATGCTTATTTGGAAAGATATAATATCAGCCGTGAACCTTGGTTCGAAGAAAACAAACAAAATTCTTTAGTGACCATCACGCGTGCAAACCTTCGTACGCCAGATCTTCACTGGGAGAATACCAAACAAGTCAATGTAGGTTTAGACTTTACAGGATTCAACCAACGCTTGACCGTGAATTTGGATTATTACAACAAAACTACCAACGATATGTTGATGTATGTTACTCTTCCTGAAGGACAGACAGCAAATAACATCGTGCGTAATGAGGGAGAAATGAGCAATAAAGGTTTTGAGGCAAATATCCTTAGCGAAAACCTGGTTGGTGAATTCAAATGGAATACAGCCTTCAATATCTCCTTCAATAAAAACAAATTGGTAAGCTTGGATCTACAACAGATCTATCCAGCGGCGAGAACAGTAGAAGTAGTGAACGATTATGTAGTTCGCAACATGCCTGGAAGACCAATGGGCAGTTTCTTTGGTTACATCAGCCAAGGGGTTAATCCAGAGACTGGAGATATGATTTATCAGGATATCAATGGCGATGGCAGGATTTCATCTTCTGACCGTACGTTTATTGGAGATCCAAATCCAAACTTTACCTTCGGTTTGACAAATAATTTTGGCTATAAAGGGTTCAACCTGAGCATCTTCCTACAAGGTTCACAAGGGAATGATATTTTCAATGCTTCCCGTATGGAAACTGAAGGGATGTACGATGGAAAGAATCAATCTACCCGTGTATTGCAACGTTGGAGAGTACCTGGGCAGATCACTGAAGTGCCTAAAGCAGGATATAATATGTTGAACTCTACCTACTTTATCGAGGATGGTAGCTATTTAAGGGTTAAGAATGTCTCCTTATCCTATAATATCAAAGGAGAGGTGTTGAATCGCATCGGAATTAACAGATTACAGCCATTTGTTTCTGCTTCTAATCTATTCACTTTCACAAAATATACAGGTTTAGATCCTGAGGTGAACCAATATGGAAATAGTGGAGTGGTACAAGGTGTTGATTGGGGAACATATCCACAGAGTAAATCATTTGTTGTGGGTCTGAACTTGGAGTTTTAGGTAATAAAAATTGAAAGCAATGAAAAGAAATTTAATATATCAATTAGCAGCACTGGCAATCGTCGTATTGTTGGGTAGTTGTTCTTTAGATAAAGATCCTATCGATACTTTTTCGGAAGTGACCGAAGGTGTTTCTGAGACAGGCGAAAAGGTGGTATTTAAGGATAGAGCAGCAGTGGAAGCCCATATGTTGACCATCTATAACCAAATGCGCGACCGTCAGGAACATTGGTATCTGGATGTTTTATTGATCGCCGAATCCCATTCGGATAATGCCTATGCCGGAACTACCGGAGCAGAGGTGGTACCTTTTGAAAACAATTCGATCGAAGGATCCAACTCGGTGGTTGAACGCGATTGGAAAAGGTACATGGAAGATATTGCAAGGGCAAATATCCTGATCCAATATATCGATTCTGTGCAGGACAATACGCTTACTGAAGCTATTCGTAGAAGAATGAAAGCAGAGGCAAAAATATTCCGTGGTATGGTGATGTTCGATATGGTTCGTTTGTTTGGCGATATTCCGGTGGTAACTACCATCGCGGGTGATATTACCTCTGAGACCATCAAGGATGTTTACAAAGACTATTTCCCTGAGCAAAAAACAGAGAAAGAAGCTTATCAACAGATTGAAAAAGATTTGTTAGAAGCTTTGGTGGATGCACCTGCAAATGATAATGCCAATAAAACGAGGTTCAGTAAATCAGTAGCGAAAGCGTTATTGGCGAAAGTATATGCCGAAAAACCTTTACGCGACTATAACAAAGTCATCCAATATGCAGATGAATTAGCTGCGGATGGTTTTGACCTGGAAGCTGATTTTACCGATCTGTTTGGTGTGGTAGAAGGAACCGCAGATGCAAAGAAAAGAAATTCGAAGGAAAGTATTCTGGAGGCTCAATTCTTTGTAGGAAATGGTAACTGGGTAACCTGGATGTTCGGAAGGGATCTTTCCAATTATAACAATGCTTTTGACTGGGCAAAATGGGTAACCCCATCACGTGATCTGATCAAAGCATTTACCAATGAGGCAGATCAGATCCGTTATACCGAATCGATTGTTTATTACGAAGCCAAATGGAGTAATTACTATCCATCCAATAACTATCCTTTTATGTATAAAACCCGTTCAGCATTCAGCAATATCATTAAATTCAGATATGCGGATATCCTATTGTTGAAAGCGGAGGCATTGATCCAGAAGGATGGACCAAACCTAGCGGCGGCGGCCGATATTATCGATAAAGTTCGTACGCGGGTAAAACTACCTCGCCTAAGCAGCGCGACCAAAGCGAGCAAGGATGCGATGTTGGATGCTTTAATGAAAGAAAGAAGATTGGAATTGGCATTTGAAGGCCAAAGATGGTTCGATTTAGTGCGAAACAATAAGGTAGAAGCTGTGATGAATGCCGTTTTTGCCAAGGATTCAGGAAGAAAAGCACAAGTTTATCAGTTTAATGAGAATTCGTATAGACTTCCAATTCCACAGGCGATCATCGATCAGAACCCAAATATCAAACAAAACTTAGGTTATTAATTTAGAACATGATGAATTTCAAGAAATATATTTTAGCTGTTAGCGTCCTGACCACAGGATTGATTGCCTGTGGAAATGACAACTTTAACGGTGGCGATCCGATCAAGCCGACCAATCCAACTTCTGGCGATGTAAAGATCTATACAACGACCTCCTCCATGAGCCAGGATTTCGAGCGAACTTTTGTTAATTTCAATAAAACGGCAAGCATGTCGCCAAAAACCATCAAGATCGACGAGTCTAAGACTTTTCAGACCATGGATGGTTTCGGTTCTGCAATTACCGGTTCAACAGCTTACAACCTGCTGAAGATGAGTGAAACAGATCGTGCTAAGTTTTTGAAGGAAACCTTTTCTCCGACCGAAGGGATGGGCCAGAGCTATATCCGTATAGCTATCGGCTGTTCCGATTTCTCTTTGAGTGAATATACCTTGGCAGATAAACCAGGAATCGAAAACTTTGCCCTTCAAGAAGAGGAATTGAAATATGTAATTCCGGTTTTAAAGGAGATTTTAGCGATCAATCCAGATATTAAGATCATGGGTTCGCCTTGGACGCCGCCAACTTGGATGAAGGTGAACAACTTGACCGATCTTAAACCGCATGAGTCTTGGACCGGTGGGCACTTAAATCCTAAATATTACCAGGATTATGCCACTTACTTCGTAAAATGGATTCAGGCGATGGCCGCTCAAGGCATCAATATCTATTCCATTACGCCTCAAAATGAACCATTGAATGCGGGCAACTCCGCTTCCTTGTTGATGTTTTGGCCAGAACAACAGGCATTTGTGAAAACGGCATTAGGTCCAAAAATCAAAGCTGCTGGTTTGACCACTAAAATCTATGCTTTTGACCATAACTATAATTACGATGATATGCCAGAGCAAGAGGATTATCCGGTAAAAATCTTCCAAGATCCTGCAGCGGCAGCCTTTTTTGCAGGTTCAGCTTTCCATAATTATGGGGGTAACAAAGATGAATTATTGGACATTCATGCAAAAGCACCTAATAAGGATATCGTTTTTACAGAAACATCCATTGGAACCTGGAATGATGGCAATGTATTGGGCAAACGTCTTACCGAAGATATGCGTGAAGTGGCCTTAGGAACCGTAAATAATTTCAGTAAAGCAGTTATTGTTTGGAACCTGATGTTGGATTCTGACAAAGGACCAAACCGTGAAGGTGGATGTCAAACCTGTTATGGAGCTGTGGATATCAGTAAAGCGGATTATAAAACGATCCGAAGAAATTCCCATTATTATATCATTGGCCACATGTCTTCGGTGGTTAAACCGGGTGCTGTTCGTATTGGTACAACAGGGTATACCGACAGTAATTTGACCTATGCAGCATTTAAAAACACCGATGGATCCTATGCTTTCGTGATTACCAATCATTCTGGAGCTGATTCATTCATCGTGTTGGAGGATGGTAAGAACAATTTTGGCTATACCGTTCCTGCTAGTTCGGTAGTTTCTTATACTTGGAAAAAATGAAAAAACTAATCAATTATACCGCAATATTATGCCTTTTTACCTTGCTGTTCTCGTGTAAGGAGGATGAATTTATCGTTCCAATTGGTGGTGGATCACCAAGTATGGAGATCACGAATCTGCCGAAAACAGCTTTCTTCGGAGATAGTCTTGCTTTCTCGGTCAATGTTAAAGACCAAGGTGTCGCTTTGTCCACGTTAAAAGCCCAGCTTTTATTCAGTGGAGAAGTGGTAGCTGAAAAGATTATCCGTACGAAAGATTATGGCGAATATACTGGAAAATTATTCGTGCCTTTTCTTAAGAATATTCCAAATGGTGCCGCAGAATTGAAATTGACCTTGGAAAACGTGGAATTGGTGAAAGCTGATACCAGTCAATCCATCACGATCAGTAGACCTGATTTTGCTTATATCAATTTGGTGACACCTACCAAGACCTATAAAATGAACAGGGTAGCCTTGAATAAGTATGAATTAACGGAAAACCTACCATTCAAAGTGAACGGTTATTTAGAGGCTCCAGCATTTGGTGCTGCTGGAAACCCGATTCAATTTGGTTGGGAAAATGATATGATAACGCAAGGGATCACTCAGAATATTCCGTTCTCCAATTCGGTATCTGGTGTTTATACCATTTCTTTCAATACCCTTACTTATGAAGCATCACCTTTTATTATTGGTTATGCGTTCAATGGAGAGGGCATGAAAATGGTAAATGACAACCTGTACAGTGTTGATCTGACCATTGAAAATGGGCAGGAGATTACGATTGATGGTATCGAAGGATTGTCGGCATGGGGCATCAGTTCCGATTATATCCGTGAGGATGGGGGTAAATATTACTTCAACGCCATGAGCGGTAAATACCGTTTCTATGCGAATTTCGATAAAGAATATATTTACGCGGAAGCGATGACCGGAAGTAACCTAGCGAGCTTAAATGCAGACGGAACCGGCGCTATTTGGATCATCGGTGAAGGAATCGGTAAACCAACGGTAGCATCGAATGAAGTAGGCTGGAACCCAGATAATGCGATCTGTATGGCGCCAATTGGTGGCAAGAAATACCGTGTAACGGTGATCGCTGGAAAATCCATCAAAACGGATAACATCAACTTTAAATTCTTCCATCAAAAAGGATGGGGAGGTGAATTCAAGAATGAATTGACCACGACAAGTGATGTGGTATTTGTTGGAAATGGAAGTAACGGTAGAGATCCGGGTAACTTAGGATTATTGGCTGGCAAGACTTTGACGGCGGATGCAACCTATGAATTTGTGGTCGATCTAACGGAAGGCAATGCCAAACCAAAATTGACAGTGACAAAGAAATAACCTAACTATTAATACACAAGCACCCAAAGGCTGGATATCACTCGATATCCAGCCTCTTTTTTTTGTGGCAATATTTGGTTAATTTGTGGAAATGATTAGTTAATGATGAAAAAGATTTTATATACACTACTAACTTGTTTAATGATGTTGGGAAGTCAGGATAATAGCCAGGCGCAGGCTAAAAAAGAAGTGAAATATGTGTTGGCCATCCATGGGGGGGCCGGAACGATTCTGAAGAAGAACATGACCGACTCCTTGGAGAAGGCTTATATTGCTGCTTTAACCGAAGCCTTGGAGAAGGGTTATGCCAAGATAAAGAACGGTGAATCCAGTCAGGATGCGGTCATTGCCGCGATAGAAGTCATGGAGAATTCGCCTTTGTTCAATGCTGGAAAAGGTGCGGTATTTACCAATCAGGGAAAGAACGAATTGGATGCTTCCATCATGGATGGAAAAACCTTGAAGGCTGGTGCTGTTGCAGGAGTTACCATTGTGAAAAATCCTATCAAGGCAGCAAGAGCGGTGATGGATAAATCGGAGCATGTGATGATGATTGCGAAGGGGGCGGAGGAATTTGCTAAAAAACAGGGCTTGGAGATCGTTGATCCCCAATATTTCTGGACACAGCAACGATGGGATGGATTGCAGCGGGCATTGGAACGTGATAAGGAAAGAATGGAATTGGATCATGATGGACAGCAGAGTAATTTGCCGCCTGTTATTAAGGATGAAAAGTTTGGTACGGTAGGTTGCGTGGCATTGGATAAAGCTGGGAATCTTGCGGCCGGAACCTCCACCGGTGGCATGACCAATAAGAAATTTGGAAGGGTAGGAGATTCTCCGATCATCGGCGCAGGGAATTATGCGAATAATGAAACAGCAGCAATTTCTTGTACAGGATGGGGGGAGTATTATATTCGGACTTCCGCAGCTTTTAATGTTTCAGCAAGGATGAAATATGGAAAGGAAAATGTGGCATCGGCAAGTAAGGCGGTAATCGATGAAATCGGTAAGCTAGGCGGCGATGGGGGGATGATCGCTTTGGATGCTCATGGAAATGTGGCTATGCCTTTTAATACCGAAGGTATGTATCGCGGAACTGTAACGGAGGATGGAGAGATAAAGGTGGAAATTTATAAGTAGTTTTTTTGTTGCGTTATTGCGAGGAGGCCCTGCGTCATTGCGAGGAGGCACGACGAAGCAATCTTTCGATTAATTTCATCCTGAGCAGCGTCGAAGGATCTGTAATGGTACCAAATGTAGATGCTTCGACTTCGCTCAGCATGACATGGGTAAAGATTGCTTCGTTCCTCGCAATGACGTCCAAGGCTATCAACTAAAATCTAACGTCTATCATCTAACATCTAACATCTATAATCTATCTACTCCGGTATCTCATAAACATGCATATACCTCACAATAGCATTTGCCCGTCTATTCACCCAATTTGATGGCCTTCGTGCATCCCATTTCTGCGGGCTAGGCAGCACCGCAATAATCAATGCCGCTTCCTTCTTCGTCAAACTCTTCCCCGATTTATGGAAATAATATTGTGAAGCCGCTTCCGCGCCATATACCCCTTGTCCCATCTCTATCACATTCAAATACACCTCCAATATCCTTTTCTTACTCCACAAACCCTCAATCAACAATGTAAAATAAGTCTCCAATCCTTTCCGGAACCAAGACCTTCCCGGCCAAAGAAACACATTCTTCGCCGTTTGCTGACTGATCGTACTTCCTCCCCTCAATTTCTTCCCTGCCTTATTCTTTTCAAAAGCCTGCTTTATCGCTTCCGTATCAAAACCATTATGCGTCAAAAAATGGGCATCTTCACCCGCAATAGCCGCTCTTTTCAAATTATCCGAAATATCCTCGTAATCCAACCACTTCTTGTCGATCTTCCATTCCTTCCCAGCAGCCTTCCTTTCAAAGCCTCTAGTCAGCATCAGATACGTAATCGGCGGATTGATAAAACGCAGGGCGATCACCCAAAGAATAGACAGCACAAAAAATGCAATAAGTCCCCTTAATGCATAGTAACCCACCTTCCTCCACAAAGTGGATTTTCCTTTGCTGTTGTTTTGTTTGATCTTATTCTTTTTGGTACTGCGCTTAATGGCCATAACCTTGAATTTTTATGCAAACATAAGAGGTATTTTTTAATAATTCTGCTATTTTTACATCTTATTCAAAATTGGCATATCTTGGCAAAAGAGAAGAAACAAACCCCTTTAATGCAGCAATATAATACCATCAAGGCGAAATATCCTGGTGCCCTTTTGTTGTTTAGAGTGGGGGATTTTTACGAGACGTTTGGGGAGGATGCGGTGAAGGCCGCCAAAATTTTAGGGATTGTTCTAACAAAACGGGGTAATGGCACCGAATCGGAAACGGCATTGGCAGGGTTTCCGCACCATTCCTTAGAGACTTATCTACCAAAACTGGTGCGTGCCGGACAACGCGTTGCGATATGCGACCAATTGGAAGATCCCAAACAGACCAAAACCATCGTGAAACGCGGGGTGACCGAATTGGTAACTCCAGGTGTTTCTTACAATGAAAACATCGTTCATCAGAAATCTAACAATTACCTTGCGTCTCTTTATACCGAAAAATCGGTCGTTGGAGTTTCCTTCTTGGATATTTCAACCGGCGAATTTCTGGTCGCCCAAGGGAATGTGGGGTATATCGATAAATTGTTGCAGGGTTTCAAGCCAACGGAGATCATTCTTCCCAAGAAACAGTATAAAGAGTTTCTGGAACAGTTTGGTTCCGGATACTATACCTATACCTTGGATGAATGGCCATATTCTGGTGATTATGCCGAGGAACAGTTATTGAAGCATTTTGAGGTGAAATCCATGAAAGGCTTTGGGGTAGATCGCATGAACATCGGCATCATTGCTGCTGGTGTTGCGCTACATTACCTGAATGAAACCGAACACCGAAATCTACAGCATATTTCCAATATTTCCCGTATCGAGGAAGATCGCTACATGTGGTTAGATCGTTTTACCATCCGTAACCTGGAGTTGATCGGTTCTGCCAATGAAAATGCCAGTACCCTTTCAGATGTCCTGGATGAAACATCATCGCCTATGGGTGCACGATTGTTGAAACGTTGGATCATCATGCCTTTGAAGGATGAAAAGGCTATTCAGGAGCGACTACAGGTGGTGGAATATTTCCATAACCACCGCGATGTGCGGGATGAGCTTATCCGTGAGATCAAGCAGGTGGGTGATCTGGAACGTCTGATCAGTAAAATCGGACTTCAGAAGGCCAATCCTCGCGAGATCATCCAATTGAAGCGGGCCTTATATGCAGTGGAAAAACTGAAGGAGATGACCAATGCTTCGGATACGGAATCATTACGGATGATAGCCGAACAGTTGAACCCTTGTTTCCTTATTCGGGAAAAGATCGAAAAAACGGTTAAAGCCGAGCCTCCAGTGGCATTGAACAAAGGCAATGTGATCGAAGATGGGGTGGATGCGGACTTGGATAAGCTAAGAAAGGTGGCATTCGGTGGTAAGGATTACCTCTTGGAAATCCAACGTCGGGAATCGGAGGCTACGGGTATCCCTTCCCTTAAAATAGCATTCAACAATGTGTTTGGATATTATTTGGAAGTCACCAATACCCATAAAGATAAAGTTCCGGATAGTTGGATCCGCAAACAGACCTTGGTCAATGCAGAGCGCTACATCACCGAAGAACTTAAAGAATACGAAGAGCAGATCTTAGGTGCCGAGGAGAAAATACAGGTCATCGAAAATAGGATCTATGCCGAATTATTGCAGGATATCGCGGCTTACATCAAGCCCATCCAGCTCAATGCGCAATTGATCGCCAAGTTGGATGTGCTGTTGAACTTTGCGGTGATCGCAGAAAAGAACTATTATGTAAAACCTGAGATCAATAATTCTCGTGTATTGGATATCAAAGGTGGTAGACATCCTGTGATCGAAAAGAAACTTCCGATAGGGGAGGATTACATCACGAACGATACCTTTTTGGATCCAGAAACGCAACAGATCATTATTATTACCGGTCCGAATATGGCTGGTAAATCGGCCTTGCTCCGTCAAACGGGTCTGATTGTATTGATGGCGCAGATAGGAAGTTTTGTTCCGGCTAAGGAAGCAAGTATTGGTATTGTCGACAAGATCTTTACCCGTGTTGGGGCTTCAGATAATCTATCTTCTGGAGAATCGACTTTTATGGTGGAGATGAATGAAACGGCGAGCATCATGAATAACCTGTCTGACCGCAGTTTGATCCTCTTGGATGAGATCGGTCGCGGTACAAGTACCTATGATGGAATTTCCATTGCCTGGGCAATTGCAGAATACCTGCACGGGCATCCGAGCTGTCAGGCCAAGACGCTTTTTGCCACACATTACCATGAATTGAACGAGCTCTGTAATTCCATGCCGCGCATCAAGAATTACAATGTAAGTGTGAAAGAGGTGAATAATAAGGTTATCTTTTTAAGGAAATTGGTTCCTGGAGGATCTGAACATAGCTTTGGTATACATGTCGCGAAATTGGCAGGAATGCCGCCGAAATTGATCGGCCGTGCGAATGATATTCTGAAACGTTTGGAGCAGGAACGCACCGGCGGAGAAAAGATCAAGGATAGCATGAGGAAAATCCAAAAGCAGGCCTATCAATTGCAGATGTTCGCTATTGATGATCCGGTGTTGGAGAAGATTAGGGATATGTTGAACAACCTGGACGTGAATACCCTAACGCCTGTGGAAGCCTTGATGAAATTGGATGAGATCCAACGTTTGCTAAAGAATTAGTTTTTCGTGTTTAAATTAGAAACTCGTATTTAATATTGGGACAGGTCTTTCAATTCAAACAATTTGCTGTAGATCAGAATAATGTACCGATGCGGATCAATACCGATGGAGTCTTATTGGGCGCAACAGCCGGATTTCAGCAGGGAGGGGCTTATCATGGAACAGCAGTTAATCCGGAATCCATGGATATCTTGGATATCGGAACAGGTACCGGTGTCATTGCCTTGATGCTTGCCCAACGTTTTGAGCAGGCGAACGTATGGGGCGTGGAAATTGATGAACTGGCCGCTGAAACCGCAGGCATGAACTTTAAGCAATCGCCCTTCAAGGATAGGATGCAGCTCGTTCATGGCGATATCTTTCATTGGCAAACGGAACTGCAGTTCGACTTGATTGTGTCCAATCCACCATTCTATTTAAATTCCCTCCATAATCCTGATCAACGGAAAAAAGTTGCAAAACACACGGATGATACCTTTTTCAAAGGGATGATTAAGTTTGCTTCGGAAAGATTAAAGGCGGATGGGCAGATTCAGCTGATAGTTCCTATCGAGATGGAACAGTTCTTAAAAGATGAGGCGATTAAGCATGGCCTGGAATGGAATGGACAATGCAATATCCGATCTTTTGAAGATTCGGATAGTTTTCGTTGTATCATCAGTTTTGCCCGTAATGCCCATCAGCCAAAAACAGAAGAATTTATTATCTATAAGGGCCGAGGAATTTATTCAGATGCCTATAATCATTTATTGGAACCTTTCTTTTTAGCTTTTTAATATGAAAATCGGACTGATTTCGGACACGCATAGTTATTTGGACGATGCGGTCTTTGAATATTTCAAGGACTGTGATGAGATCTGGCATGCTGGAGATTTTGGTTCCATGGAAGTTATTGAAAGGTTGCAGGCTTTTAAACCACTAAAAGGGGTTTTTGGGAATATCGATGGAAAGAATATTAGGATGATCTATCCGGAAAATCTGCGTTTTCAATGCGAAGGAGTGAATGTTTGGATGACGCATATTGGAGGTTACCCCGGGAAATATAGTCCACTGGTTCGGGAAGAGATCCGTAAGAATCCTCCAAAGTTATTTATCTGTGGGCATTCGCATATTTTAAAGGTTCAGTTTGATCAGAAATTGGGTTTACTGCATTTAAATCCCGGAGCAGCCGGAAAACAGGGTTGGCATAAGCAAAGAACGCTAATGCGCTTTGAGATCAATCAGGATCGGATAGAGAACATGGAAGTGATCGAGTTGAACCCGAGATGGTGATGGAAAATAAATGGTATATCCGTTTTTAAACTATATTCCGATTATAAACTATCCCTTACCTCCAGCAAGAAACTTTTCAGTTTTTCCAAGGAATCCACGACCCGTTGATTTTCCTTAGCTTCATTTTTATTGTTTCTAAGAAAGTCGCGAGCGCCTTGAAGGGTGTACCCTTTATCTTTGACAAGATTAAAGATGATCTTTAAGTTAGCGATATCATCTGGAGTGAATAATCGATTTCCTTTTTTGTTCTTCTTGGGTTGAAGGATATCAAATTCACGCTCATAAAAACGGATTTGTGAGGCATTTACATCGAACATTTCGGTAACTTCCCCCATTGTATAGTACAATTTATTGATTTCGCGTTCTTTATACGGCATGAATTAATGCTTTTGGTGATTATAACAAATATACAATCAATTTTGAAATTAAAAAAAAGCTATATTTTTATAGCGAAAAACATAGTTATTGTGCAAATTCTATAAAAAGCATATTCTGATCGATGAAAGGGAAAATTATAGTGAGTAAGTTCTGGACGCGTTTTTTTTCTGCCGGAAAAGCGCAGGCCATCACGATATTTCCATTTATCTTTTTGAGGGAGCTGGCAAATCGAACAGATAAAGTATTGATCAACCATGAGAGGATTCACCTTTCGCAAGCATTGGAATTGTTGATTCTGCCTTTTTATATCCTCTATCTTTTGGAATTTCTATTCCGCTTTGTACAGTACCGAAATTTTCTTCAAGCCTATGTGCATATCTCCTTTGAAAGGGAAGCCTTTGAAAATGAGGAAAACCTGTATTATATTAAGAAGAGACGCCCTTTCAGTTTTCTGAAGTATTTGAAAAAGTAATGTTTTCTGTAGTAGCTTCTCTGTGCAAGTAGGATAAAGCAAAAAAAGCGATCAATATTGATCGCCTTATGTTGTTAATGGTAATTATACCAATAATATTTATACCTACTTCACTAATTTCAAGAAAGTAGCTACTTTATCTTTCAGTTGTCTTCTATCGACGATAAAATCCAAGAAACCATGCTCCAATACAAACTCTGAAGTTTGGAATCCTTTTGGAAGATCCTTTTTGATGGTTTCCTTAATTACACGAGGACCTGCAAAACCGATCAATGCACCTGGTTCTGCGATATTAATATCACCTAACATCGCATAAGATGCTGTAACCCCACCAGTTGTAGGATCTGTTAATAAGCAGACGTAAGGTAGTTTTGCTTGCGCAAGAAGAGCCAGTTTAGCCGATGTTTTCGCCATTTGCATCAATGAAAAAGCGGCTTCCATCATACGTGCACCTCCAGATTTGGAGATCAGCATAAAAGGCAGTTTATGTTCGATACAATAATCGATTGATCTCGCTATTTTTTCACCAACAACAGAACCCATAGAACCTCCGATGAAAGAAAAATCCATACAAGCGATCACAATTTCCTGTCCATCAAGCTTTCCTACAGCAGAGCGCAAAGCATCGTTCAATCCTGTTTTTGCCTGACTTTCTACCAGGCGATCCTTATAAGGTTTGCTATCGATAAAATTTAAAGGGTCTCCAGCTTTTAGGTTAGGGAATAGTTCAGTGTATTCGTTATTGTCAAATAATACAGAAAAATAAGCCGTAGAGCCAATTCTAATGTGGTAGTCGCAATAATGACAAACGTATTTATTTTCTACCTGCTCAACATTCAAAAGTGGTTTTTTACAGTTCGGACATTTATTCCACATCCCATCTGGTGCCTCCTTTTTATGTTCGGTCGCAGTTTGTATTCCTGCTTTGTTTCTTTTAAACCAACTCATAGATTCGTGTTAATTCGGATTACAAATAAACGAAAAATATCTAATATGTGATTAGAATTCTTTGCGGATTGCTTTTTCTGGTTTCTTGGAAGATTCTTATACTATATATTTTTCGATTACGTATTTTCGCCATGCACCTTTTTCACGGCCGCCAATAGAAAACAGTTTTTCTTCTGCTTTAATGCCATCTACATTTAGCTGTAAACCTACCTTATCAATTTCGTTGCAGAACTGTTCATATATATGGGCATCATTCTCATCTGTTACCCAACTTGATTTATTTATTTTTATAAATGGATTCTCCGTAATCAAATTAATGGATTTTGCTACCCATTGATCCATAATATATCCATTTAAATTTGGGGCTAAGAAACAAATTAGTTTTGTGAAATACCCGATTCCCAAACCAGGGAGTGAGCCTTCTTTTCTCTTTGATTGAATATATAGAAAAGCGTCCTGGCGGTTTTTAAATTCTCCATTTCTAAGTTTTCCTATAATATCTAGAATTGGTTCAGGATTTGCTAATAACCTTTTTCCATTTCTTCTGTTCATGCCTCCCCAAGATAATACAGCTAATAAGGTATGAAAATCTGAGTTATTTCGATCGTTGCAATAGCTTAACAAATCATCTCTATAAAAATTGGTGTTGAATGAATTCGGAAGATTTGCAGATTCTTCCAAAACATATTTGCACCAAGACATGGTATTAGGGCCAGTAAATTTTTTACTATCCCAAGGAAGTTCCAAAAAGTAGGTTAAATGTGCTTTGGTGAATTTATCTTTTTTAATACCTATCCATGAAGAAATAAACTCCTGATCGATAACCTCGTTTTCATCATTAAAAATTTCCAAATATCTTCCATCTTGTGAACCAACATACCAAATAGCATTAGCTGATCCTTCTTTATCAGAAATTCCATTTTCCTTAATGAATTGATCAAAAGTATATTGATCAGTTGGATAATTGGACTTGTAAAAAAGGATCAAATAGACACATAAAGGATGGGCACCTAATTTGTTTCCGTCAAGTTCCAATATATGGTTTCTAACCAATGATTTTCTTTCCAGATTAGAAGCAGATTTTAATTTGGCTTTAATGCTTTCCAGTTTATATGCCTTGTAAATTGGTTTTTCCCAGTTTTTTAAAGCTTTTTCATCCCAGTCATGTGCATCAAGACTTTTAAAAAGATTGGTTAGGGTATTGACGGTAGGAATAACTTTCGTGAAAATATCTCTTCCTCTTAATTGTTTTGGTAGGGTTTTAATCTGATTCATGGTCTAATATATATGTTATTGTTCAAATATTTGATCCAAAATTACTTTACGGAACGACAAAATGTGACGTTACAAAATATTATACTTGCAAAATGAAATTTATATGGGATATCAACATAAATTTTTGCGACATTTTTATATCATCGAACAATTGTCTATTAAACCGCAAAGTTGGGATAGTATTCATAGAAGGCTTCTAAATAAACTTTCCGATCAACTTGGAGACTATAGCATAAGAACATTTCAGCGAGATATCAAAGCAATCGATAATATTTTTGGGATTGAAATAAAATACAATCCAAGATTATTAGCCTACCATGTTTCCTCAGAAAATGATTTAAAAATGAAATTGAATGCATGGAGTCAATTAAACATGAATATGGGAAGCTCTGAAGTGCAACGTAAAATTATTCAAGATAAAATAGACGGGTTGGGATCCATGTATTTATCAGATATTAACGAGGCAATGGAGGGCAATTTCTTTCTGGAATTTGAATATCACAAATACCATGATTTATCTTCTAAAAAAAGAAGGGTAATACCATTGGTTCTAAAGGAGGTCAATAAGCGGTGGTATTTATTAGCAGAGGACTTAAATAAGGGAGCTTTAAGAATTTTTGCTTTAGATCGAATACTGGATTTAAATATCCATTATAAAACCATTAAAGGAAAGTTTGATAGTAATAACTATCAATCAATTTGGGAAAATACCATGGGAATTGAGATTGGTGGTTTCGGACAATCAGTAGAGAAAATAATAATCAAAGTTGATGAAATAATGGCTCCCTATTTTAGGTCATTACCTTGGCACCAAACACAGAAAATTGTAAAAGAAGATAGCACTGGAATATTATTACAGATGGAACTTATGGTCACTAATGATTTGATCAATAAAATCATGTCAATTGTTCAACATACTGAAATTATTGAACCGAACCATCTCAAAGAAAAAATCAAACTTAATTTAATTAAAGCCTTAAGAACTTATGAAAAGGAATTATAGAGAAACCGTAATTGATACGTTGGAAGCATTGATCGAACATAGATGTCATCTTTTTGCGAATGTCTTAAATTTAGCTAGCGTTGGAGAGATGGAAGAAATTATGTCGGCTTTTGAGGAAGGAGATGTTTTTGATTTTGAATTATTACATTTTGAATCCTGTAAGGATAAAAATATACAACTGATGATTTCTTTATTGAAAAATATGGAGGATACTTTTTTTCAAATGAAACAGGAGAACAATATTTTGACGGAGGAAATTAGAAATGCGGATGAGATTTAATGATATTTATTAATTGAATAAATTTGGAATTAATATTGAAAATGATAATTAGGTAGTTATTTCTGTATTTTTATAGGATTGCTATTAATATTTTAAATTTTTCAATATCAACTGCAGCACCATTGAAAATTTACTAATAATTATCCCTATAGACTTATCAATTATTCGTTTAATATAAATTCAAATCTAGGTTTAAATGTGATTGAAGAAGGTTTAGTTTAGAACTTTATGAAAGAATGGTGTTTCTAATATAAAAGTATGTGAACAGTATGCTTGATATACATTTTACATACTTTCAGTATACTTTCACCTTGCTTTCAGTACGAAGCCTACAAGGATCAACCAATATGATATTATTAAATCTAAGGTGGTGTAAAAATATGATTAATGAGGGCTGCTTCGTCCTTTTTCTTCAACGATTTTAGTTATGCCTATTGCTTTTGCGATATGTCCGATTGCAGCTATTATTTCAGAATCATAACCATCTTCCAATACAGTGTTAAGATATTCAGCAATCATCTCATTATTGTCTAAATAATCTGCTATATCAAATTTTGATGTTGCCATTTTTTAACTTTTTAGTTTATTCGAAATTTCCTTCGCTTTTTCAATGCCCTTATGTTGAGAAGATTTATCTCCTTCAAAAATTAGTACAATGATTCTGTCATTGTTTTCAATTAATTAAAATATACCCTTTTGTGTAATTGACCCTCAATTCACTTATGCCATCACCCATAGGTTAGTAAACTCCATTATAAGAGATTGATAAATTCCAATAAAAAATAATAGAATAGAATTTTACTTATTTTAAGGATGGATTAATTTCTCCTATTTTGGCATGTCCCACAATAGCGAACTTTTTAGTTTAAATCATTTTTCATTGCCTCTTTCTTGCAATTCTTCAATGTAAAGTTCAATCGCTTCCTTTGCCATTGCGATAGCTTCGTCAATATCTTCACCATAAGTAATACAGCCAGGTAAAGCGGGAACAGAAACCGTAAAACCGCCTTCAATTTCCTTGTGAAAATGTATCTTGTAAGTGTACATATTATGGAGCGATTTGAGTTAGTAAATTTTCTTTGCTTATTTATTTAAAAATATATCTGTGCAAACAATATTCATTTTGATTAACATGAAGATAGTAAGAAACTTATTTACTCTTTTATTTTTTATTAAAATACTGCATATATTCAGCAACTAATTTGTCCGAAGTTGAATTATTGTTTTTGAGGTTTCGGATAATATTTTCCTGCTCCTCATATGATTTGTTTTGACTCAATTTTGCCTTTCCTTCAATTTCTAAAATGTCTATACGAAAAGTGACAATACCCTTCAACATCTTGTTTCTGAATTCTTCAGAAAGATTCCTCCACTTCTCCAAATAATCAATTTCATATTTTGTTATAGTTTGGTCTATTACATCTTTGATCTCATCATTTTCTAAGAGTATTTTTACTTTTCCATAAACATGAACAGCCATATAGTTCCATGTTGGAACTGTTTCTTGTTTATTATAGTTCTTGGTGGATATATAAGCATGAGGTTCTGAAAAGATGATAAGAACCTCTTGATCTTCAATATGCTTCCACTGATTATTTGCAACGGAAATGTGTGCATAAAGTTTCAAATTCTGGGGATTGCAATTAGAAATAATAGGAATATGTGTGCCTAAAATACGATTGTCATTTCTGCTCAACAAAAGTCCAAAGCTGAATCGATCTATAAAGGATATTATTTCTTTGGCATCTTCTAATCTATTTAATTTAGGTATGTACATTTTATTATTAATTGAAGAGGGTAATTAATTAAACTATTTTGTTTTGGTAATTATAAAACATAGTTGTAAAATTTGAATTTACTTTCCCGAAAGCCTATTTTTTCGTATAATTTCTTAGCTGGATTATTTTTGGCCGTGCTTAAGGATACTCGTGAACAATTGTCCATTTTTGCTTGCTCTAACACCTTCGCGATTAAAGCAGAAGCAATGCCTCGATTCCGGGCCGATTCTATTACATATAGATCGTTTAATATAAAAGTTCTGCTAAGTGTGGCAGAAGAAAAACTATTGAATATTTGCACAAAGCCTAAAATCTCTTCATTTTCTTTTGCAAATAGGATCATTGATTCATTTTTTTTGATGCGTTGCTCTAGAAATTCCAATGTTGCTTCAGTATTCTTTTCCTCACCATAAAAACTTCGGTAAAGATTAAAAATGGGTTCAATTTGTTGTAAATCTGTGAGTTTTGCCTTAATTATTTCCATAGCCTATTTTTTTTGATTTCAAGAAAAAAATTCTAAAATGTAATTTTCATAATTGTCATGTAATCAAAATTAACCTTAAATTGGTATAATTAAATCAACCAGTTTTTAATATATGGATAGTCCAATTTTGGGTAATTTAACAGTAGAATTCAAGAGCAAAATTGGAAAAAACAAGTCTGTGATACTTTCTGATTTAATCTTGAAATATATTACTTCAGGAGGTCTTTTATTAGGAGATAGATTGCCAAGTAGTAGAAAATTAGCAGAAGTATTGCAGGTTAATCGGGCAACAGTAATAAAAGCTTATGAAGAATTAGAACAACAAGGATGGATAAAAGCTAAGCCCAATAGTGGATATTTTATACAGAATAATAAGGATAATTTACAGAATAATAACGATAAGCAACATTGGCACGGGATTGAGGAATTAAATATTTCTTCTCATAAATACAAAAAGATTAAAAATCTTTCCCTTCCGCAGACTGTACCTCAAGTAGATTTTCATTTGGATGATGGATTTCCTGATTCAAAACTTAATTTTCTTAAAGAGTTTTACCAAACCTATCGTAATCAATTGAACAGGGGAGGATATTATTTTAAATATGGATGTTATGGTGATCCTAAAGGCAGTGAAAATTTTAGAATGTTTATGGCTGAATATTTGAGTGAAAGTAGAGGGTTTCATATTTCTTTAAAGCACATTATGTCAAGCAATGGTACTGTGATGGCATTAAATCTAATAATCCAATCTTTAATTAGTGCAGGTGATTCAATTATAATGGAGAGGCCTTGTTGGAGAAGGGCAGAGCAGATATTTGAATTTGCTGGATGTCATTGCATTCCAGTCGGTGTGGACGCTGATGGTTTACTCGTAGATCAAATAGCAGATATCTGTAAGAAGTTCCCTGTTAAATTAATTTATTTAAATCCTCATCATCAATATCCCACTACAATAAGTCTTTCATTGGAAAGAAGGTTGAAATTATTAGAGCTAGCAACCAAATTTGGTTTTCTCATAATTGAGGACGATTATGATTATGATTTCCAATACAATAGCTCTCCATTACTACCATTGGCTAGTATGGATCGATATGGGCATGTCATTTATTGCGGTTCCTTTAGTAAGAATCTATCACCTTCATTCAGATTGGGTTATATCGTTGCTGATCCTAAACTTATTGAACTTTTTGCAAAAGTTCGTTTAATAATAGATCGGCAAGGAGATCATATTATGGACAATGTGATGGCTGAATTAATTGTTGATGGAACATTTAAAAGATAATTGCGCAAATCAATTGTTCAATATGCTAAAAAGAGAGACGTGTTTTGCAATTTATTGAAAACACATCTTCATAATTATGTTGATTTCGAAAAGCCAAAAGGTGGTTTAGCCGTCTGGACAAAATTTTCGCCAGAAATTGATCTAAATTTACTTTCAAAAATTTGTTTGAAACATAAACTTCATATCTCTAACGGTGTGGCACATAAGTATGATGATTATGATGAGAATGCCATTAGGCTAGGATTCGCATCTTCTAATGAAGATGATCTAAAGACTGCAATTCAAATAATAAAAAAAGTTTTGATCAAAAACTTTTAATGGAAGGATCCGATAAAAATTCTAAAAAAACTACTCCGCTTTCAGTATCTCCGCCCCAATCAAATTAACCTCCTCATCCATACCAAACATCGGCAAGCCTGTCTCCGGATTTAATTTCAACCAACTACTCTCCGTATCCTTAATAATCTGCACATATTCCTTCCCATCCTTAAAAATCGTATAAGTATCCTTTTCATCTGGGAAAACCGAATATTCCACACCATTAATTTCTATATCAAAAGGTTCTTGCATTTCCATAATTGCTGAATTTACTCCTGCAAAGTTAAGCATTTAAGTTTTACAGATGTTGCAGAAAGCACATCGAATCCTTATATTTAATACCAGCTAACCGAAATAATGAATGCAATAGAGCAAATTGCGATTACCAAAATAAAGGGAATCGGACCTAAATCCTGCAAGTTGTTATTGGCCTATTTTGGCTCGCTACATGCGTTGTTCCAAAGTTCCAGATCGCAATTGAACGCTATTCCGGGCATCAGTAAACAGGTGGTGGAAACCATTCTTTCCAAGAAATATATGCAAGAGGCGGAATCCGAATACCGATTCGCTGAAAAACATGGGATCGATGTTTTATGGTTCGAAGATGAACGCTATCCCCGTAGACTTCGCAATTGCGATGATGCACCTTTACTCTTGTTCAGCAAAGGCAAGGTGGATTATAATAAACAGAAAGTGGTCAGCGTGGTCGGGACGAGAAATGCAACGAACTATGGCCGGAAACTGACCGAAGAGCTCCTGGGAGGAATCGGAAGGGCCGAGGTATTGGTATGCAGTGGATTGGCATTTGGGATCGATATTATTGCCCATAAAGCAGCGAATAGCCATAATATTCCAAATGTTGCTGTATTGGGGCATGGATTGGACAGGATCTATCCTTATGAACATCTAGAGGTGGCATTAAAGATCATGGAAAATGGCAGCCTATTATCCGAGTTTACTTCCGGAACGAAACCTGATAAGACCAATTTCCCTATGCGCAACCGCATTATTGCAGGCTTGGCCGATGTAACCGTGGTCGTGGAGGCGGCCGATAAGGGCGGCGCATTGATCCCAGCCGATATTGCCAATAGCTACAACCGCGATGTATGTGCCTATCCCGGCAATGTGGATCAGCCGTATTCCAATGGTTGCAACCAGCTTATTCAGATGCACCAGGCACATCTGATCAGAAATTCCAAGGATCTGTTGCAATTGATGCGTTGGGAAATTCCATCTGAACCAAAAAAGGATTCGGGTGTTCAATTAAGCATGCTCCAGGATTTGAATGCCGATGAAGAGAAAGTATTTGGCTTCCTGAAAGATGCAGGACAGGCATTGATTGATGAATTGGCAAATTACTGCGATTGGCCGCAGAGCAAACTCGCCATCGTGCTGTTGGAATTGGAGCTTAAAGGCCTCATACAATCCCTACCAGGAAAAATATACAAACTACTTTAAATCTAAATAATTCAAAATACCTTAAATTTAAATAACACAAATTACCTAAAGTTTAAATAACACAAATTACCAAAAACCTAATACATCTATGCAAGAACAAGTAAGTAAGAAGGGGATCTGGAAAGTGATCGGGGCTTCCTCGCTGGGAACCCTGATCGAATGGTACGATTTCTTTATTTTCGGGAGTCTTTCTGTCGTCATCTCCACCAAGTTTTTCCCGGCGGATAATCCAACTGCAGCATTTTTATCCACTTTGGCCACCTTTGCAGCGGGATTTGTGGTCAGACCTTTCGGCGCATTATTCTTTGGCCGTTTGGGCGATCTCATCGGTCGAAAATATACCTTCATGGTCACTCTGATGTTGATGGGAGGAGCTACATTCCTCATTGGATGTATTCCAAGTTATGAACAGATTGGATTTATGGCGCCATTGATCGTATTGATATTGCGTTTGCTGCAGGGATTGGCACTTGGAGGAGAATATGGAGGTGCTGCAACCTATGTGGCAGAACATGCGCCAAAAGGGGAACGGGGCTATTGGACCTCCTGGATTCAGACCACCGCAACTTTTGGCTTGTTCATTTCATTGGTGGTGATCCTATTGACCAAATTCTTCCTCACGGAAAGCCAATTTGATCAATGGGGCTGGCGTGTTCCATTCCTGCTATCTATTCTGATGGTCTATGTTTCTTACCTGATCCGGAAGAATATGGATGAATCGCCGGAATTTAAAAAGGCAAAGGCGGAAGGGAAAACTTCAACCAATCCATTGAAGGAAAGTTTTGGTAATAAATATAATCTGAAGTTCGTATTGTTGGCCTTATTTGGTGCTGCAATGGGGCAGGGGGTGGTCTGGTATACCGGACAATTCTATTCCATGAGCTATATGAAAACCGTGATGATGCTGGAATCCAATCAGGCGGATACCATCCTGGGGATCGCCTTATTGTTCGGTACCCCGTTTTTTGTGGTATTCGGAAGGTTGTCGGATAGATTGGGCAGGAAATGGGTGATGTTGCTGGGGATGCTATTGGCAGTGCTTACCTACAGACCGATCTACCAAGCCATGTATAACATTACCAACCCTGTGCTAAAAGAAGAGGTCGTAGCTTCAAGAACCGAACATTACTCGGAAAGCCATCAAGGGGAGGATGTGTATGAGGTGCATACCATCAATAAGGTATTTTCTGATGGAACGACCTTAAAGGAAGAACATAAAAGTTTGATCAGTAGGGAAGGGAAAGCTGTTCAGGGAGAGGTAAAAGCTCTGGATAAAACAACGGTACATATCAATGGGGGGAATTACATCAAACTGATCTTGTTGATCTTTATTCAGATTATCTATATCACACTGGTTTATGGGCCAATCGCCGCTTTCTTGGTGGAGATATTTCCAGTTAAGATCCGTTATACGTCTATGTCGTTGCCTTATCATATCGGGAATGGGATTTTCGGGGGATTATTGCCTGCAGTTTCTACCTATTTGGCGACCAATGCCAAGACCATTGGGGATCCTACCTTTTATTTGGAAGGGCTATGGTACCCAATCATTATTTCGGCGGTGAGTTTCATCATCGGCGCGCTTTATATCAATAAAAATATGGTTGCAAAAGATTTGAGTTAATTATGGAAGGATTAAAAAAAATATTAGGATGGTTGTGGATTGGTTTGGCATTGCTGACCGCCTATTTCTGTATCGCAAAATTTGGATTGCCAAAAATCATGTCCGGTCATCAGGAAGATGTGGTGTTTGGGATTATTATTCTGTTTATTCTTACGCCTATTATTAGTATTGGGCTGGGAATTTTTGGATATTTCGCGCTAAAAGGGGAATATCATGAAGAGAAGATGTAATTTTTTGACTGAGATTCAGGTGGATAGCAGGATAATGCTATTTTCTTTTCGGAAACATTAAAAATTTGTTAATTTTGCCGTGGGTAAGTCCTTTACGACCAGCTCCCATTGACTCCCCCAGGTTGGGAACAAAGCAAGGGTATTTGGTTGAGCGGTGCGATAAAGGGGGCTTACCCATTTTTTATGGATAATTTTTAGTTTTAAAAATATTAGTAATATATATTTCCGAACAAAGGCCTCTCGATTGAGAGGCCTTTGTCGTTTGGTAGTTTATTGCGAGGGTTTGCGTCATTGCGAGGAACGAAGCAATCTTTACACTAATCGAAAGATTGCTTCGTCGTGCCTCCTCGCAGTGACGCAGAACCTCGCAATGACGCAGGGTGCACTCAATGACGCGGAGCCAATGCAATGACGCCCCTACATCTGCACGTACATCACATACTTCGTATCAAAGAAATCTTCTTTAAAGAAATCCGAGATCTTATGCAATTCCGCCTTAACTCTTGCTTCCTTGATTTCCTCCTTCAAATCTCCGCCCTTCAAATATAAAATCCCATTCGGGATCCCATTCTTATCCTTTTTCTCAAACTTATTCCTTACCCAAGGGATAAAATCCCCCAATCTAGTCACCGCCCTGGATACCACAAAATCATACTTATAATCCAGTTCCTCCGCTCTCATATGATCCGCTTCCACGTTCGTTAGTCCCAAAGCTGCTGCTACTTCCCTCACTACCTTGATTTTCTTACCGATCGAATCCACCAAATGGAACTGCACTTCCGGAAATAAAATCGCCAAAGGAATCCCTGGAAATCCTCCGCCAGTACCCACATCCAAAACCCTTGTCTTCGGTGCCAATTCCCCAACGAATTTCCCGATCGCCAACGAATGTAGCACATGCTTCAAATAAAGACTCTCTATATCCTTGCGGGAAACCACATTGATCTGGTCGTTCCAGAATGGATAAACCTCCGCCAATTTGGCAAACTGCTCTTTCTGTTTTTCCGTAAGCTTCGGAAAGTATTGGTAAATAATATCTACTGTTGGATTCACGATGAACAAATTAATTTTAAACGAATGACCTATCTATTTCCAGCTCTTCAATTTCTTATTCCTATTGAATAAACCATTAAAACAGATATAAAAATAATAATACAAATCTAATATAGGGAGCCAGACCAACAGGTCAGACACCTGAAGTTTTCTATAGATCGCCCGGAAGACCAAAAGCTGGCAAAGCAATCGGATCAGGTAAGCCGCCAACGCCACATACCAGAAACTAGGCAATAAAATAACACTGACCAACAATAAACTATAGAATAGCACAGCACTGATCAATTGAATGCCCAACATGCTTTTATGACGGGCTTTGTACAATACGGATGCACCCGCATGCCTAGCCTTCTGTTTATAATAGCTTTTCCAGGTTGTCTTTGGTGCTGATTCCACAAAGGCATCCGGATAAATGGCAATCTCCACATTATTTCGATTGGCATTGGCATTCACAAAAAGATCATCATCCCCCGATTTGATGTGCATATGTGCATTGAACCCTTTTCCCTTGAAGAACAGTTCCTTGGTATAGGCCAGGTTTCTACCAACGCCCATATAGGCATCACCCTTCAATGCATACGCCAAATAACTCATCGCCGTATGCGTGGTTTCAAATCGGATCAATTTATTCAGAAAACCGGGATATTTGAAATAAGGCGAATAACCTAACACCAATTCTTTTTTTCCTTGCAGGGCTCCAGCCATTTCTGCCAACCATTGCCGACTCATCGGCTGACAATCTGCATCTGTCATCAGCAGAAGGCCATGCTTGGCGGCCTTGATCCCCATGGTAAGTGCAAATTTCTTGCTATGCTTCAGCTGGATATGTTCCTTGATCTCCACTACCCGAAGATGGGCGTACCTGCTGGAAAATTCCTTCAATACCCATTTGGTCTCATCGCTGGAACAATCGTTCACCACAATGACCTCAAATTCCGGATATTCCTGCTCTAGAATACTTCCCAAATATTGTTGTAGGTTTTCCTGCTCGTTATGGGCACATATAATCACGGAGACCGCAGGTTTTTCAGTCGCCTCCTGATAGGATTTTACCTTATACCTAGAGAGCCTCCCATAAACAAACAGGATAAAATATAGCTGGAACAGCAACAGCAATAACAGCAGTCCATAAGGAATATGGAAGTAATTAAAGGAGATATCGAAATTAAATGGCATAAATTAGGGTCAAAGATACAGGTTCTCGACCTAAAATGTCTTTGGGATGTTAATAAATACTAATTAAATAGCGGAATTAGCATAGGCTCGAAATTTTATAGTATTTTTGCCGACGATTAAGGATAAATATGAAATTCACGCTTCAGGCACAAGATAAAAATTCAAGAGCAAGAGCCGGTGAGATCGAAACCGCGCACGGCACCATAAAAACCCCGATATTCATGCCTGTTGGTACAGCAGGAACCGTAAAAGCGGTACATCAACATGAACTGGTCAATGATATTCAAGCACAGATCATCTTAGGAAATACCTACCACTTGTACCTTCGTCCAGGTTTGGAGGTATTGAACAAAGCTGGTGGCTTGCATAAATTCATCAATTGGGACCGCCCGATCCTAACCGATTCGGGAGGCTATCAGGTGTATTCCCTCACCGAGGTTCGTAAAATCAAGGAAGAGGGGGTGACCTTCCGCTCGCATATCGATGGGTCGAAACATTTGTTCACTCCAGAGAATGTAATGGATACCCAACGGGTGATCGGCGCTGATATTATCATGGCTTTTGATGAATGTACGCCATACCCTTGCGATTATCGGTATGCCAGAAGATCTTTGGATATGACCCACCGTTGGTTAAAGCGTTGTTGCGATAGATTTGATAGTACCGAACCACTGTATGGCTATGAGCAGACCTTGTTTCCTATTGTTCAAGGTTCGGTTTATAAAGACTTGCGCGAGAAATCGGCCGAAGTAATTGCCTCTTTCGAGCGGGAAGGAAATGCCATTGGAGGACTTTCCGTTGGTGAGCCAGCAGAAGAAATGTATGCCATGACTGAAGTGGTCACCAATATCTTACCAAAAGAAAAGCCGAGGTATTTGATGGGCGTTGGTACGCCTGTGAATATTCTGGAAAACATTGCCCTGGGTATCGATATGTTCGACTGTGTAATGCCGACGAGAAATGCCCGTAATGGAATGTTGTTTACCCGCGAGGGAATCATCAACATCAAGAACGAGAAATGGAAGGATGATTTTACGCCGATCGAGGCGGAGAGTGATCTTTTGGTGGATCAGATCCATACCAAAGCCTATTTACGTCACTTGATCAGGTCGCAAGAAATTTTAGGGGCACAGATTGCTTCCTTACATAATTTACATTTTTATCTTTGGTTAGTGAACGAAGCCCGCGAGCGAATCCTTGATGGCACGTTTTATGAATGGAAGAACAAAATGGTCGTGAAATTAGGCCAGAGATTATAAGCCAATTGGTATGAAAATTATCGATCGTTATATCATTAAAAAGTACCTTTCTACTTTTATATTCACGGTAGCCATCTTCTGTGTGGTTATCATTATATTTGATATTTCGGAGAAGATCGATGATTTCAATAAATACAAGGCACCGATGTCGAAAGTCTTCCTGCAGTATTATGCGCTAGGAAGTCTACCTTTCTTCATCAATATGCTGACGCCGCTCTTTAACTTTATTGCGGTGATCTTTTTTACCTCCAAAATGGCCGATCAAACTGAGATCGTGCCTATCCTCAGTGGAGGGATGAGCTTTAACCGGATGCTTCGCCCATATCTGATCTGTTCCGGATTGATCTGTGCGATGACCCTGGTCTCCAACATCTACGTGATCCCCTTTACCAACAAGGTCAAGGTAAATTTTGAAAATGTCTATGTGAAGCCGAATAAAGTGGAAGGAACTTCCACCTCAACCCACATGCAGATTGATTCGAATACCTATGTTTATATGGGATCCTTTGATTATAAGGCCAAAGTGGGTTATAATTTTTCCTTGGAGAAATTCGATGGGGATAAGATGATCGAGAAGATGATGGCCGAACGGATAACCTGGGATTCTACCAAGAATAAATGGAGTATTGCCTCTTTTACCACCCGCCATATCGATGGTCTGGCCGAAAGAATGGAGTCGGGTGATCAACGGGATACCACCTTGGATATGCGACCGCAGGATTTTGAGGTCTATGAGAATATCTTCACGACCATGAGTCAGGAAGAATTGGAAACCCGAATCAGTAAAGAAGAGATTCGAGGAACAGGGATGATGAACGACCTGCTCCTGGAAAAATATAAACGTATCATCAATCCATTTTCTGCATTTATCCTAACGGTGATTGGAGTGGCACTTTCTTCCAAGAAAGTCCGGGGAGGTATTGGTTTGAGTTTGGGTATAGGGATAGGCTTGAGCTGTATCTATATCGTATTGGAAAGGTTTTCAAGTATGTTCTCCATCAAAGGTGGGTTGGATCCCTTGATCTCCGTATTGATACCGAACGTTATATTCTTGTTCATCAGTTTTTATCTTTTAAAGAAGGCGCCTAAATAGGCCAAACCATGAAACTTGTTGTTAACCGCAATATTCTCATATTGCATTTTACGGTCCTTATCTGGGGTTTTACTGGGGTTCTCGGTGAATTGATCTCCGTTTCTGCACTTCACCTGGTTTGGTACCGGGTTTTGATCGCAGCGATTTCCCTTTATGTATTTTTCCTTTATAAAAAGAAAACCATTCGGGTTTCCAAAGAGCAGATCTGGCAGTATCTTGGGGTGGGTGTGTTGGTTGGATTGCATTGGGTGCTCTTTTTCCATGCCATCAAAATCTCAACGGTATCCGTCACCTTGGTGACGCTATCCTCAGTAACCTTATTTACCGCGATTTTGGAGCCGATCATCAATCGAAAGCGGATCGCCATTTCGGATGTGCTGGTAGGGCTATTGATCATATTCGGGATATACCTTATCTTCAAATTTGAGTTCAAATATTTCTGGGGGATTGTCTTCGGGCTGTCCTGTGCCTTCTGTGCCAGTATTTTCTCGATATTGAATGCACGGATGGTAAAGAAAGCAAGTCCAAGCATCATTACCTTCTATGAAATGATCGGCGCGTTTTTGGTGGTCAGCGGATTATTGTTGTATACCGGCCAGTTTGATTCGCAGATGATCCTGAGTCAAAAAGATCTCATGTATTTGTTGCTTCTTGGCGTGGTATGTACGGCTTTTGCCTATGTGTTAGGCGTTGCGGTCATGAAGGAACTGTCTGCTTTTACGGTGGCTCTGACCACTAACTTGGAGCCGGTTTATGGAATTATCCTTGCCTTGTTGATTTTTGGTCAACGCGAAGCCATGAGTACCGGCTTTTATTTTGGGGCAGTCATTATTTTGGGAGCAGTTTTTGTCTATCCCTATCTAAAAACTAAACTTATTGCGTAACTTTGCAATTTACATGGTACCTGAAAAATGTTGCCGTGAGGTAACAATCAAATAATAAATATGGCAAATATTGTAGCAATTGTTGGAAGACCGAATGTCGGTAAATCCACATTATATAACCGTTTGACGGAGAGTCGGAAGGCGATCGTTGATGACTTCAGTGGCGTTACGCGCGACCGTCATTATGGCCAGGCGGAATGGGTAGGAAAGCGGTTCACCGTAATCGATACGGGTGGTTTCGTTCATGGCTCGGACGATGTGTTCGAAGCAGCGATCCGTGATCAGGTATTGATCGCTATCGATGAAGCTTCCGCTATCTTATTTGTGGTGGATGCCACAACAGGAATCACCGATTTGGATGATGAAATTGCCGATGTATTGAGACGGAGCAGCAAACCTGTCTTTGTAGTTGCCAATAAGGTTGATAGTGCAAAGCAAACCCACGATACCCACGAATTCTATTCTTTGGGATTGGGTGAAGTCTATAATATTTCCTCCATGACCGGATCTGGTACAGGAGAGTTATTGGATGAATTGGTAAAAGAGCTCGATGTAGAGGATGAGGAAGAAGAAGAATTGCCAAAATTCACGATCGTTGGTCGTCCGAATGTGGGTAAATCTTCCCTGACCAATGCTTTATTGGGTGAAGAGAGAAATATCGTAACTCCTATTGCCGGAACAACCCGCGATTCGATCCGTATTCATTATAACCAATTTGGGCATGAGTTCCTATTGGTAGATACAGCAGGTCTTCGCCGTAAATCAAAGGTAAACGAAGATATCGAGTTCTATTCGGTGATGCGTACCATCAAAGCCTTGGAAGATTCGGATGTCGTAATCTTGATGATCGACGCTAAGGATGGTATCGAGGCGCAGGATATTAATATCTTCCACTTGGCAGAAAAAAACAAAAAGGGTATTGTACTTTTGGTGAATAAATGGGACACAGTTGAGAAAGATCATAAAACGGCAAAGGCATTTGAAGATACCATCAAGAGCAAGATTGCACCTTTCACGGATGTTCCGATCATCTTTACTTCCGTAACGGAGAAACAACGTATTTTCAAAGCGGTGGAAACAGCGATGGAAGTCTATGAGAACAAAACCAAGAAAATCCCTACTTCGAAATTGAATGATGTGATGTTGGAGATCATTGAAAAATATCCACCTCCAGCAACAAAAGGAAAATACATCAAGATTAAATATGTAACGCAGTTGCCAGGCAGATCACCTATGTTTGCCTTCTTCTGTAACTTACCGCAATACATCAAAGATCCATATAAACGTTTTATTGAAAACAAATTGCGGGAGAACTTTGATTTCAGCGGTGTGCCGATCCAAATATTCTTTAGACAAAAATAATAGCAGCAACAATTCATTATGGAGCATAATCTTGTATTATACAATACCCTTACGCGCAAGAAAGAGAAATTTGTGCCTATTCATCCCAATTTGGTTGGTATGTATGTTTGTGGGCCCACTGTTTACAGTGATGTTCACTTAGGGAATTGTAGGACTTTTGTTTCCTTTGATTTGATCTTCCGTTATTTGGTCCATTTGGGCTATAAGGTACGTTATGTACGCAACATTACCGACGCCGGTCACCTGGAAGGTGACAATGACGAAGGGGATGATAAATTTGCTAAAAAGGCTAAATTGGAGAAATTGGAACCCATGGAGATTGTGCAAAAATATACCTTGGGTTTCCATGATGTGCTCCGCATGTTCAATACCATACCACCAAGCATTGAGCCAACGGCTACTGGACATATTTCAGAACAGATAGAAATGGTTCAGGAAATCATGAAGAACGGCTTTGCCTATGAAGTGAATGGTACGGTATATTTTGACGTGGATAAATACGTTAAAGAATATAATTATACGATTTTAACCAACCGTAACCTGGAAGACATGCTGAACAATACCCGTGAGCTGGGTGGGCAGGATGAGAAAAAGGGTAGGTTGGATTTCGCCTTATGGATCAAGGCTAAGCCAGAGCATATCATGCGTTGGCCATCGCCATGGGGTGTAGGCTTCCCTGGCTGGCATATTGAATGTTCGGCCATGAGCAGAAAGTATCTGGGTGATCAATTCGATATACACGGCGGTGGAATGGATTTGGCCGCTACCCATCATACCAATGAAATTGCGCAATCTGAAGCTTGTAACCATACTACACCTGCCAAATATTGGATGCATACCAATATGTTGACCGTCAATGGTGCAAGGATGTCCAAATCTGCAGGGAATGGCTTTCTTCCTGGGGAATTGTTCACCGGGAATCATCCTTTATTGAATAGGGGATACTCGCCAATGGCTGTTAGGTTCTTTATGCTGCAGGCCCATTACCGGAGTACATTGGATTTCTCCAATGAAGCTTTGGATGCTGCAGATAAAGGCTATAAACGATTGATGTCTGCTATTGCGCTGTTGGATAAGATTGCGGTATCTGGAAAGTCCAATTTTGGAAATCTGGAGGAAATCAAAGCAAGATCTTATGCCGCGATGGACGATGACTTCAATAGCCCTGTACTGATTGCAGAGTTGTTTGAGGTGGTTCGTATCATCAATTCGCTTTACGATGGCAAATTGACGATCACAGCAGCCGACTTGGAAGCATTGAAAGGCTATGTGTCGGATTTTGTTTTCGATATTTTAGGCTTGAAAGATGATCAGGTTGGAGATGTGGACAATATGGATGATCTGATGCAGATCCTTATTGGAATCCGCAATGAAGCTAAGAAAAACAAAGATTTTGTGACTTCGGATAGTATCCGCGAGAAGCTTACGGAAATAGGTATTCAGCTCAAGGACAGCAAGGAAGGAACACTTTGGAATAAGATTTGATTAGATAGCAGAAATTATATCGAATGATCTATAAAAAAGGCTTATCAATACTAGCCGCTGCCTTGGTTTCCGTTTCTGCGTTCGCCCAGATGCCTGAGAAGGTTGGGGGATTGTTGAACGTGGATAAAACCGCAGCAAACATATCAAAATCGGAGGGTCCACATGCTGGATTCAAATATATGGTAGATAAACAGTCTACCTTTTATGTGCCCTCTCCTGTGAATGCCGTTAATTATTTGGATAATAGACCTAATATTCCCGATCTGTTGACCTGGGAACCCAATCTGGTTTTGGTATCCCGTAGTTTGGACTGGGGAGTGACCTCAGGCCCTATGGAATTTCAAAAAGTGGGATCTCCAAAAAGATTTGGTCAATACCTTTCGGTATGGCGTAGGGATAAAAAAGGAAACTGGAAGATCCATTTGCGTACAGAGGTTGATAACTTTGGAAAGAAAAAATCCGAAGGATTGGAATATTACGAACCGGATAGCAAGAATTACCTGAAACATCGCTCGGAGAAGAGATTACAACAGCGTGAGGAAGTCGTTTTCCAAACGGATGAGTTATTCTCTACCATCTTGAAAGCAGATACTAGGACGGGTTATAAAGAGTTCTTGGCGGATGATGCTCGTTTTTATTTTCCTTGGAAGGATGAGATTGAAGGCAGGGATAAGGTTCTAGACTTTTTGAAAAAGGACCGGATTGAGATCGATACGGAACCAACGGAGGTAGGACGTGCTTATAGTGGTGAGTTTGCTTATACGCTAGGAACGGCTACTGTAGGGATGAAAGATAAGGTGGTTAAGTTTAGTTATATCCGGATCTGGCAATTGAAAGATGATTTCAATTGGAAGGTTATTCTGGAAATGATGTGGGAAAGGTAGAAATTGGATTGTTTTAAAGCGTTGTGCTTTAAAACGTGATAGCTATAAAACGTGATGGCTATAAAGCGTCATTGCTAAAAAGCGTCATTGCGAGGAACGAAGCAATCTTTCGATAAGTGTAAAGATTGCTTCGTTCCTCGCAATGACGTTTAAGTTTCTCTCAATGAGGTTTAAGTTCCTCGCAATGACGCGTTTTTATCTAATGTCTATAATCTAATGTCTATAATCTATAATCTTATATCTCACTGCTAATATCTCACTGCGCAGCAGTCACCGCTACATCCTCTAGATTACTCTTCGAAAAGATCTTCAGTTCATCACAAGAACCAAAATCCTCATTGATCTGAACAAACGTTGTCTTTGTTTTCTTTTCAAACCACTCACTCATTTTACGGCGGGTTTTATCCTCTTGCGCATAAAACTGAATAGTTGCAAAATCCTGCTCTAAACTTGCGCGGTGTGGCGGAATACGAGTCTTCAAATAATTGAATTTATAACCTATCTTTCCAGTTCTTGGATCCTGGTATTGGTAGGATTCTGTATATTCTCCAGGTTGGATCGGGTCAATAGCAACGAAAACCTCTTTCTCCAAATTCTCAACGGCAATAATCGTCGAACGGTTTTCCGATCTTGGATCGATAACCATACCTCCTGTAAACTTCGTTTCTTTATTATCAGAATATCTAGATGCAGCTGCACTAAAGCTCATCTTACCTGTTTTAACCAGATTCATAACGGAATCCAACTTGGTTTTCGCACGATCTAAGCTTGCCTGCGTAGGCTGGGTAAGGATCAAGACATGGCGGACATTAACATCCTCTCCACGGCGTTGTAATACCTGCAAGAAGTGGAATCCATACTCCGTTTCGAATACCGGTGAAATCTCGCCCTCTTTTAATTTAAAAGCCATGGCGGAGAACTCCTTCACATAATTCGTTCTAGGCGCAAAACCCAATTCACCACCTCTTTTTGCAGATTCCTTATCTTCTGAATAAAAACGTGCTACCGTACCGAAATCTGTACCATCCAATACCTGTTGGCGGTATTTTTCTGCACGCTCTTTAAATACATTCTTCTCGTCTTTGGTCAATTCCGGTTCAATGGTGATCTCACCAATTTCCACCTGGGTACTGATGTTTGGAACTTCATTTTCTGCCAAGGATTCGAAATATTTTTTAACTTCCAATGGAGTAATCGTGATCTTTTGGATCAAGGAACGTTGGAATTTTTGCGCTTTTAATTGTTCTGCAACTACTGGACGCATTTCCTCCTTATACTGTAAGAGCGAACGTTTCAAGAAAGCCTCTACACGCTCCTGACCACCACCTTGAGCAATCATTCCACGCATACGGGAGTTTAGGTCATCATCTACTTCCGATTCGGTTACTTCTACCGAGTCAATGGCCGCTTGTTGAGCCAACAGCTTCGTGATGATCAACTGCTGTAAGAATCTACATTTGATATCAGGAGCAGGTTCCCCACGATTAAGCAGGTATTGGGCGTATTGAGCTTCTACCTCTGATTGTAGGATTACTCCCGAACCAACAGTAGCCACTACACGATCAATAAGTTTTTCTTGTGCACTTACCTGTATGGAACATACGGTAAGTATTAATATAATAATCTTTGAAAGGTTTTTCATTCTGTTTTAACGCGCTATTCCGATAGTCTTTTGGCAAAAATATTAAATATTATGCCTTTTTTAATACATTTACGAATGAAATAAAATAATAATCTATTTCAACCGCTTCTTAATTCCGCTAAAATAGCGAAACAGTCTTACAATAAACTTGATTTAACCATATTTAACAGATGATTAAAAGATATTTTTCAGTTGCATTAATCCTTATGACAGTGGTAGTTACAGAAATTAGAGCGCAAAAAATCCCCTTATATATTGGAACTTATACCGAAAAAGAAGGGAGTAAAGGGGTTTATACCTTTTCCTTCGATACTGAAACGGCAGATGTAACGTTGTTGTCGGAGACAGAAACCCCTTCACCATCTTTTATTGCACGGAAAAATGAGCTTTTACTGGCTGTTAATCAATTGACCGATGGTAATCAATCCATATCGGCTTTTCAGATAGAAGGGGACAGGTTAAAATTCCTCAATAAATTGCCCACAACAGGATCTGCTCCCTGTCATGTATTGTTGGATCCCAAAGGTAAATATGCCATAGTCTCCAACTATTTAGGCGGAACATTGGATATCTATGGTATTGATCCTCAAAAGGGTTTAATAGGTCATGAAGGAAATGTAAAATTCGAAGGGTCAGGACCGAATAAAAAGCGCCAGGATGCACCACATATACATTCCACATTTTTTGGGAAAGACAATCATGTCTATGTTTCTGATTTAGGTTCGGATCAGATCTATGAATTCCAGGTACAGAAGAAGGATGGAAAACATGCCTTGAATTTAGCATCGATCATTAAAACTCCTGAAGGTGCCGGACCACGCCATCTTGCCTTTCATCCGAAGAAGAAGATAATTTACGCCATTATGGAAATGACAGCTGATGTGCTGGTCTATGAAAAGGAAAATGATACTTGGGTCGAAAAACAACGATTGAACATGAATGGGGAAGGCTTTTCTGGAAACAGTGGAGCTGCGGATATCAAGGTTTCCAAGGATGGTCGATTTGTTTATGCGACGGATCGGGTGGATGCAAATAGCATTGCCAGCTTTAAGGTGCTTAGAGATGGAACATTGGAGAAAATCCAGGTACAATCCGTATTGGGCAAAGGGCCGAGAAACTTTAATTTTTCACCTGATGAAAAGTTTGTGCTGGTTGGAAACCAGATAAGTAATGAAGTGGTAATCTTCAAAAGGGATAAAAAAACAGGATTATTAACGGATTCTGGCAAACGCATCAATGCATTTAAACCCGTTTGTCTGATATTTTAACCTGATATTTTAATCCGTGGCATCATCCGAATGCGCGATGTTCTCTTTTGCATGGGGCTGTGCTTTCTCTGGATCACTTTCTAAACAATGTGTTTCCTTGTTGTACATCCCTTTAAGTTCATCGACCACCGTGCCTTTCCACAAAGGGGTACCAGTAAAATAGGCCGCTTTGGCTATCATATGGGCCGCAATAGGGGCAGTTAGGATCAGGAAGAAAATAATGGCGATGGATTTGGTGGTCACCGAAACATCTCCAGGGAACATAATAGCCGCACAGATCAACAATAACCCAACTCCTAAGGTGGAGGCTTTTACCGTGACGGATAGGCGTAGGTAAAAATCAGGCATCCGAAGAACGCCGATGGAGGCAAACAGGATACTCAATGCACCTATGGTGCTTAATATGGCTAGAATAATATCAATCATCTTGTTGTTTTTCAATGTAATAAGAAAAGGCGATAGTGCCTAAGAAAGCGATCAGTGCCAATATGATCGCCACATCCAATAGCACATCCTGTTCCTGTCGGATGCTATAGACGGTGATGATCCCAATCCCGATGGTAATGATCAGGTCAAGTGCGATTACCCTATCCACCACAGTTGGTCCCTTGAATAATCGGATGAATACCAAGAGCACCGAGATGGTCAATATCGGAAGAATCACAAAATCAAAATAGGCCTCTAAACTCATCGTAATAACTCTAATAATTTACGTTCAACTCCGGTTTTTAATGTCCGGATAAATTGTTCTTCATCCTTCAGGTACATCACATGGATATATATAGCTTTTTTATCATCGCTGATATCAATGATCAAGGTGCCTGGCGTTAAGGAGATAAAAGTGGATAACAGGTTGATTTCAAAATCGGTGTTCGCATTAACCGGATAACGAACAATACCGGGTTTGAAAAAGTATTTTGGTGTTATCACATCGTATGCTACCTGGACATTGGCTTTGATCAATTCGTATAGGAAGAAAAAGAAGAAACTGATGATCTTGGGCACCCGATAGAAATAACGGACATCCGATTCGTTCCGATTCATGACCCATAACACGCCAAATCCCAGGAGGTATCCAAAGATAAAATTAGAATAGAGCATGGATCCCGTAAGAGCTACCCAAATAAAGGATAGCAACAGGTTCATTAGAAAAAACTTGATCATTGTTCAAAAACTTTATCGCCCAATACCGTGCGGATATACAGGCTGGTGTCCAACAATTCGTTCGTTATCTTATCCACCAATATGATGATGTTTTCTACATTCAGACCAATGTACAAAGTAACAGCACATAAGAGGAGGATAGGTAGTACCAATAGGATCTTTTTGAATGGTGGAAGATCCACAAATTTATCATCGACTTCTACGCCCTCAGGTGTATCCTTCCAAAATACATCAGCCCACATTTTGGCTATGACATACATTGTTACTAAACTTCCTACAATTAAAGCAATGATGAAGAAATATTGTTTTTCTATAAAAGCTTCCTGGAAAAGGTAGATCTTTGGCCAAAAGCCTGATAATGGCGGAATACCCACCAGTGAAAATAAGACCAAGGCAATAATCAAGGAGATCAAGGGATAATTTTTATACAGACCTCCTAATTTATTCATATCCATCGTTCCTCTGATCTGGCGGATGATCCCTGCAATCAGGAACATATTGGTCTTAACAATAATATCGTGGATCAAGTAGAGCACGGTTCCCATCAGCGCAATCTTGCTGAACATGGCAATACCACCGAGCATAAATCCGATATGACAGACGATCAAATAGGAAAACAGCCTTCTGATATTGGTTTTGATCAATGCCCCAAAAGCTCCAGTCAGGATAGTTAAAACAGCCAGGACCATAAACAGATTCCTGGTAAAATCATCGGGTATAAATATCAGACTGAATACCCGTAGAATAGCATAGATACCGACTTTCGTCAATAGACCACCAAAGGTAGCTGCTACTGCGGAAGGTGGGGTATGGTAGGAGGAAGGTAGCCAATAATATAAGGGGAAGACGGCAGATTTGATGCCAAATCCCATGATAAAGAATACCGAGGTGATCCCGACCAAGGCTTTGTTGTCAAATTCCCTGATCTTAAGGGAAAGGTCTGCCATGTTCAAGGAGCCGGTGATACCGTAAAGAATCCCGATACCTGTCAGGAAGAAGGTCGAGGCGAGAATATTCATCGCCATGTACTTTACAGCACCTTCTAATTGTGCTTTTCGGCCACCCAATGTCATCAGAACAAAGGAAGAAATGATAATGACCTCAAACCAGACATAGAGGTTGAAGATATCGCCGGTCAGGAAGGCTCCATTCAATCCCATTAAAAGGAAATGGAAGATCGGAAAGTAGCCGTATAACATCCTTTGCCTATTCAGACCGATGGAAGAAAAGATGGAAACCGCAAAACCTGCAATGGAAGTAAGCAGGACCATGGTGACACTGAGCAGGTCGGCAACAAAGACGATTCCGAAAGGTGCTTCCCAATTGGAGGCATTCATATGGAGCGGTCCTTCGTTATAGACCTTAGCAAACAACCGGATGGCAATCAGAAGTCCGATAAACGCGCCACCCACACTTAAAAAACGCTGAGATATTGTCTTCCGCCAAGCAATCAATTGAATGATGGCAGTGAACAAATGGATAAAAACAGGGGCTAAAATATGGTTATCGATCATATATCTTCTTCTTCCGGCGTGTTTAAATCATCCAAATCATCTGAATTGACCAATGCGTAGACACGTTTCAATAATACGATGGCAAATGCCGTTAATGCGAAACTGATAACAATCGCGGTGAGGATCAAGGCCTGCGGGATCGGATCAGCATAAATATCCTGAAAAACATTATGGTCAGCATCAATTACTGGTGGTTTTCCTTTCGTAATACTACCCAATAGGAAAATTAAAATGTTTGTTCCATTTCCTAGGAGCATGATCCCCAAGAGGAGCTTGACCATACTTCGCCGCAGGATGAGATAGACCCCCGCAGCATACAATAAACCCAAAACAGCAACAAGTAATAATTCCATATAATTAGTCCTTGGTTAATGAGATGGTGAACAATATGGTTAAGACCACGCCTACTACGACCAGGTAAACGCCTAGGTCAAAAAATAAGGCTGAGCCTATCATGCCAATTACAGGTATCTTTTCTTCCCACCAAAGACCGGTCATCGGCGGAAGGCCAAAAAAGGTTGGAAGCACTACACTTGTGGCAGAAATGCCCAATCCGATGGGTATCAAGGACAATGGTTTTCTTTTCAATATTTTCATGGTTGCTTCGGTACCATTGGCAAAGCTATGGAGCACGAAGGCGATGGATGCGACCAAGCCGCCCACAAATCCTCCTCCGGGATAATAATGGCCACGCAGGAGCAAAAAGAAGGAAAATAAGAGTAGGATAGGCAACAGATATCGTGTTGCGGTCTGTAAAATTATACTGCGCATATTTCTATTCTTTTTCTGATGATTTCAACCTTAATTTTAACAAACTATATACACCTAAGGCTGCTATACCAAGAACCACCGTTTCAAACATGGTATCTATACCCCGGAAGTCGGCAAGGATCAGGTTGACAACATTCTTTCCTTTGGCCAAGATATAGGCATTCTCCCCATAGAAATCACTGGTCTGTGTTTGGATAGGTTCGTATAATACCTTCAATGCAATAATGGATAAAATGGCTCCAAATCCTAATGCAACCACGATATCGCGGTATTGCTGTTTAGCGGAGGCTAGATTCAGGAAGCCTGGAAGTTTATAGAGAACCAGTACAAACAGTACGGTACTTAAGGTATCAATGGTAAATTGGGTCATGGCCAGATCCGGGGCACTGTAGAACACATACATCAAACAGATACAGTAACCAATGACACTCATGGAAACTACTGCAGTTAAGCGAGAAGGGGTGGATACAACGATCAATAATGCCCCAAGGAGGATGACGACCACTGCTACTTCATAGATAGTTAAAGGAGTCAGGTTGTCAAAATCAATTTGAATTGGCCCGCTCATCCATAATTTATAGATCAGCAATCCCTCAGCAAATAGAATGATCTTCAGGTGGTAAGAGCGTAGATAGCCGTTATGGAATTTGCCCGTATACCAAGTGGAAAAACGAATAATATCGTTACTGTATCTTGTTAAAATACTTTGGGAAGATATGGATTGGAATTTTTCTAAAAAGGAGACTTTCTTTTCACTTGGTTTATTGAATATATATAGTAGGATCCCTAATCCTAGGGTTACTAGGCTAAGTATCAATACGGTATTAAAGGATCCGTGCCAGATGGCTAATTTCAAATCTGTTTCAGCACCGAATATGCTGTTTGCAGTTGCCAGGCTCATCCATTTCCCAATAAAACCAGGAAACAAACCAAATAAAAGACCTAGGGTACCTAAAATCAAAGGTGGAATCCACATGGATTTATAGGGTAAGTGCAACTTGCTATATTCTTGCGGAAGTTCACCAGCAAAGGGTTTCCATCCGGCCATAAATCCAGCCGCTACTAAGCAGGTATTGGTAATAACTGCCAGAATGGTCAAAATCAGCATCAAGTTTTCTTTGCTGTGCAAAGTGGCTTCATAGATAAGGTCCTTGCCAATAAAACCAAAAGTTCCAGGAAGTCCTGCACTACTTAAAGCTGCCAGTATTCCTGCGATGGCAACCGGCATCAATACCTTTCTTAAGCCGGCAAGCTTGGTGATGTCCCTTGTGCCAGTTTCATGATCGATAATCCCTGTTACTAAGAATAATGTTGCTTTATAAAGGGCATGGACTAAAATAAATACGGCAGCCGCTATGATGGCTTCCCGGGTTCCAACGCCTAAAAGAAAGACCAGAATTCCCAATGCCGAGATAGTTGTATAAGCTAAAATAGATTTCAGATCGATGCGGAACAGGGAATGGATGGCTGCATAGAGCATGGTAAATCCACCAACGATCATGAGTGGATAGGACCAAAGGTCGGTGCCACCTAAGGAAGGAAAGAACCTCGCCAACAGGTAGATTCCAGCCTTTACCATGGTAGCTGAGTGCAGATAGGCGGAAACTGGTGTTGGGGCCTTCATTGCTCCCGGCAACCAAAAATGGAAGGGGAACTGTGCTGATTTGGTAAATGCACCCAAGAATATAAAAAGGAGGATCAATGGATAGAATTCATTGTTTATAATCCTGTCTTTGTATTGGATCAATTCTGAAATTTGATAGGTTCCGGCCACATTACCCAGCAATATCAAGCCTGCTAGGAGGAAAAATCCACCCATCCCGGTGATGGTCAACGCGGTCATAGCGCTTTTCCTGGAATCTATATTGTCGTTATTGAATCCGATCAGGAAAAAAGAACTGATACTTGTTAACTCCCAGAAAATAAACAGGAGCAACATGTTATCCGAAAGTACCAATCCCATCATGGCGGTCATGAAAAGGAATAAATAACCGAAGAACCGGTCAAAATAAGGATGTCCTTTGAGGTAGGTTCGCGCATAAAAGAAGATGCCGGTCCCTATTCCGGTAATCAGCAACATGAACAACATGGAGAGACCATCCAAACGGAAGTCAAAATTAACACCTAGTGTCGGGACCCATTCGATATGTTGGACAAAGGATGCTCCTGAAGCTATTTTGGGGATAAATCCGAGGTAATAGGCAAATATTCCCGTTGGGATAAGCGGTAATAAAATACTCCATTTGGATTTGAGCCTGGATCCGAAAGGGATAAGCAAAATGGCGGAAAACAAACCAAGAAGTATAGTAAACAGCATGAACTAATTATTAGAAATTTATGGGAATTGGCTAAAAATAATAAAAAACTCGCATTTTTTGTCGTTAAATTACGGTTAAACTTGAAAAAAATGTAGTTTTCGTGTGGATTTATAATTAGCTTTATTTATCAATTACTAATCAACATGAATAAAAAACCTATCCTAATTTTAACCCTTTTGTTAGGGTTTTTGATGTTTATTTTTTCGGCTTCAGCCCAACAAGCTTATGTAAAACCAAAGCTTTCCAACAAAGATTCTTGGTCTTTGGTTTTGATTCCCGATCCGCAATCATATGTGAAATTTGAGCGTAATGTTCCATTGGTCAATTTAATGACTACTTGGATAAAAGAAAATGTAGACTCCTTGAAAACGCAGTTTGTGTTATGTACAGGAGATCTGGTGGAGCAAAATGATCTGTTGAATCCTAATGGTAAGGCGGCCAATCAGACTAGCAAACAACAATGGTCGAATATCCGTGGAGCATTTCAGAAATTGGATGGGTATGTGCCGTATGTATTGGCAACTGGAAACCACGATTATGGGCATGTGAGTGCCGAATACCGGTCCACGCAGTATGATCAGTATTTTAGTTCGGATCAAAATGGCTTAAATGCAAGGGCTTTGCGTGAAGTAGGTCCCAATTTGAATGGCAATTCCAGCGCGGTAAATGCGGTATATGAATTTACTACCCCACATCTGAAGAAGATATTGGTGATGGTATTGGAATTTGCACCACGGGATACCGTATTGCAATGGGCTAAATCGGTGCTGGATAAACCGGCATATGCTGAGCATGATGTGATTGTTCTTACGCATGTGTTCTTGGATAAAAACAGTAAGCATATTGTTAATCAAGGCTATAAGATTCAGGATGCAAATTATGGTGCTGCGGTTTTTGAGAAGTTGGTGAAACCTTCGAAGAATATTCGTTTGGTATTTTCGGGTCATATTGGTGAACCCAATAATTTTGATGGGCATATAGGTTTCCGACAGGATAAAAATGCCGCTGGAAAAACGGTTTCCCAAATGACTTTTAATGCGCAAGCGATGGGCGGTGGTTGGTTTGGAAACGGTGGCGATGGATGGTTGCGGTATTTGGAATTCTTGCCAGATGGTAAAACAGTGAAAGTGAAAACCTTTTCACCTTTGTTTGCAATATCGCCAGCTACCCAATCTTTAGCTTATAAAACAGAGAAAAATCAAGAATTTGAGTTTGAATTGTAGTTCTTTTTATACTTTTGGGTTTACCAAGCTATATTATGAAGAAATTAATTTTATCTCGTTTATTTGTTTTTGCCGTTTTATCGTTAGTTAGCCTGCAATCATTAGTTGCTCAGGATATTTCCAAAGATAGTTTATCCAAACATGTACATTATCTTGCTTCGGAAGAATTGGAGGGAAGAGGTTTGGGCACTGCCGGAAAGGATAAAGCGACCAAATTTATAGTAGAACAGTTCAGATCGGCAAGTTTACAGCCATATCAAGGGGGTTTTTTACAGGATTTTGAATTGACTTTTAGTCTTGCGAAGGTTAAGGCGCATAATGTATGGGGATTTGTAGAAGGGTCGGATCCTCAATTGAAATCAGAAATGATCGTGTTAGGAGCTCATTATGATCATCTGGGCTATAAAAAGGATCGTAAAGTTTGGTATCCTGGTGCTGATGATAACGCTTCTGGTGTAGCGACGGTAATTGAATTGGCGAAATATTTTGGAGAGGATGTCAATAGACCGAAACGAAGTATTTTGTTTATTGCCTTTGATGCGGAGGAATCGGGTCTTTTAGGTGCGAAACATTTTGTTGATAAGTTGAGTGCTGAAGAGCGCAAGAAAATTAAGGCAATGTTTAGTTTTGATATGGTGGGAATGTTGAGTAAGAATAAGGGTCTGGTGTTGAAAGGTGTTCGGACATTGGGAGATGGCGTGGAATTGGCCAAACAAGAAGCAAAAGGATTAAACCTGTTAAACCTTTCAGATAAAATTGAGGAGCGAACGGATACAGAACCTTTTGGGTCAGTAGGAATTCCGGCTATCCATGTTTTTACGGGATTGAAATCTCCTTATCATAAGCCTGAGGATAAAGCGGAATTATTGGATTATGATGGGATGAAGGAAATTGCTGATTTTTCAGCTCGATTTGTTGGAGCACTGGCTAATCAGCAGGAGAAACTTGTTGCTACCAAGAAGATGCAGAGGTTGCAGGAAAATCCGAAAAGTATTGGAAAACCAGTGACTTTAGCAGGAATGTTCCAGTTGAATTCGGGAAAGCATCTGTATGATGATGAGTTTTATGATGCAAAATCGGATATTGGCTTTAGCCTTGGTCTGCAAATGGAGTATCGATTCAAGAAATTGTGGGCGGTTGATTTAGGAGGATATTTTAATAATAATGCAAGTCGGTCGGCAGAAGGAAGGTTTGAGAGGAATTCATTGATGGTTCCGATGAATCTTAAATTTGGAAGTAATGTGGTTATTTCTGCAGGGCCGTATTATAAATATCATTTTAATGGTAAGAATGGGAATACGGATTTGGATTTTGAAAATACATATAGAAAAGATGAGTGGGGGTATTCGGTAGGTTTGGCTTTAGAGGTGATGAATTATCATGTAGGATGGGTAAGTAGAAGATCTTTTCACTCGATATATTCGAATGGGCCAAAGGTGATTCCAATTGAAAATGGGGTTTCTTTGGGGTGGAGGTTTTAACTTGTTTTTTGGAAGATGCTGTCCTTGAGAAGGGTTAATAACGTCATTGCGAGGTGTGTATTACGTCATTGCGAGGCACGAAGCAATCTTCAAAAATGTCATGCTGAGCGTAGTCGAAGCATCTGTTCGTTGGTAACCGTACAGATCCTTCGACTCCGCTCAGGATGACAAATAGAGGGCTATGCAATGACGGGGAAACCCGCAATAATGATGAAACCCACAATAATGATGAAATATGCAATGCTGGGGTAAACCGGCAATAACAATGGCTCCCTATTTATTTCATCTCCTTGGAGCCTTCAATAATCGCTTCCACAACAGTAGGGTCCTGCAAGGTTGAAGTATCACCTAAAGATCCCAATTCGCCTTCCGCGATTTTTCTCAAAATCCTGCGCATAATCTTCCCAGACCTTGTCTTAGGCAATTCAGTCACGAACTGAATAATATCGGGCTTAGCGATCGCACCAATAATCCTTGTCACCGTCTGTAAAATATCCTGACGTGTTTTCTCAGCATCAATATGATGGTTCGCAATCACATATGCATAGATGCCCTGTCCTTTTACAGGATGCGGATAACCAACAATAGCTGATTCCACCACATCTGCGTGCATATTGATCGCATTTTCCACTTCAGCAGTTCCGATACGGTGTCCAGAGACATTCAATACATCATCTACACGACCTGTAATTCGGTAATAACCTTCCGGACTTCTATAACAACCATCACCTGTAAAATACATATCCTCATACGTAGAGAAATAAGTCTGTCTACAGCGCTCATGGTCGCCCCAAGTTGTACGCAGCATACCTGGCCAAGGGAATTTGATACAAAGGTTTCCAGAAACATCGTTTCCTTCAATCTCTTCTCCGTTCTCATCCATCAAACAAGGTTGAACACCTGGCAATGGTAACATGGCATATCCCGGGATCTCCGGTGTAATACCCGCAATCGGCGTAATCAAATGACCACCATTTTCTGTCTGCCACCAGGTATCCACAATCGGACAATTTCCTTTTCCCACTTTATCGTGGTACCAATTCCAAGCTTCCTCATTGATTGGCTCACCCACGGTACCTAACACTCTTAAAGAAGAAAGGTCCTTATTCTCCACATATTCATCTCCAAAAGCCATCAACGAACGGATAGCTGTAGGAGCGGTATATAAGATGTTGACTTTGTATTTTTCTACGATATCCCAGAAACGGCTAGCATCAGGATAGGTTGGAATTCCCTCAAACATCAAAGAGGTAGCTCCTTGAGATAATGGCCCATATACGATGTAACTATGGCCAGTAATCCAACCAATATCAGCTGTACAGAAATACACTTCTCCAGGTTGGTATTGGAAAGTATTGGCAAAGGTATATCCGGTATAGACCATATAACCGGCAGTACTGTGCACTACACCTTTAGGTTTTCCGGTCGAACCGGAGGTATATAGGATAAATAAGGTATCCTCGGCATCCATTTCTTCTGCTGGGCAAGCCGGATTTCCTTGAGTCTCCACTTTCTTGATCTCATCTTCCCACCAAACATCACGACCTTTGATCATGGAAATCGGCGTACGCGTACGGGTAAGTACAATCACTTTTTCTACCGATTTACATTGCATCAAGGCATCATCAACAATGGTTTTAAGTTCCAGGATTTTCTTTCCTCGGAAACCACCATCCGAAGTGATCACCAATTTACATTCCGCATCATTGATCCTGTCTGCAATGGACTGCGCCGAGAAACCACCAAAAACCACCGAGTGGATGGCGCCTATTCGAGCACAGGCAAGAACAGCAATCACCAGTTCAGGAACCATCGGTAAATAGATACAAACCCGGTCGCCTTTGCGAATGTTGTTGTTCTTTAATACATTGGAGAATTGTTCTACCTTCTGTAATAATTGTTTATAGGAAAGCACACGATGTGCCTCATGTGGATCATTTGGCTCCCAAATAATAGCAGGCTTATCGCCCAACTGGTAAATATGACGGTCTAAACAGTTTTCGGTAATGTTCAGCTTACCTCCTTCAAACCACTTGATATCCGGCTCCTTGAAATTCCAGTTTAATACATTGGTCCATTTTCTTTTCCAAAAGAAATTCTCCGCAATGCCTCCCCAGAATTGTTCCGGATTTTCTACACTCTCTTTGTAAGCTTTTTGATACTCCTCAAAAGATTTAATTTGAAAACTCATCTTTCTAAAATAAAATTATAGGTCTATATGTTTATTTGCTAGGGAAATTATTTAATTCGGTCAATTAGTTATTAGATGCCGTTAAATAGCCTCCCAGCAGAGCTAATTTAATTTTTTTTAATATGTTTTACTAATTTTTCCTGTCTTGATTGAATAAATTGCATTTTTGTTTAGGTTTTATTGTGGAAATTTTAAAGAGGATATATTATTTTTTGGTGCATACCAACCTGCTCATTGCTTTGGCTGCAATAGCCCAATGCGCCTTGACTTACATGATCCTCCAACTCCCGATAAATCCTTCCATCTTAATTGTCGAGGGAACAACCACCTTATTGTTGTACAATTTGAGTTTGTATTTATCCTTACCTCGGGATACTGAAAAATCACCCTATTTACGAACGCGCTGGATAGGAAGGAATATGCCTGTTTTTTGGGTATTAAGTTTATTAGCCTTTATTGTTTGTCTGTTTTCATTATGGCAACTGCATCTTATCACTTGGGTGTTTCTTGGTGTCATCGGGTTGATCAGCATTGCTTACGCTGTTCCGCTCGTCAAATTCAAAGGTAAGAGACTTGGTTTGAGGCAGGTTCCAGGTTTAAAGGTATTCTATATTGCGGTAATATGGTCGCTGAGCAGCGTGGGATTGCCCATCCTTGAATTATATGCAAATGGTGAGGCGATCGATTGGTATATGGCTAATTACTTAGGCATCGTTAAGATTCTATTTCTGCTCCTCTGTACCTTGCCCTTTGATATCCGAGATTATGATCAGGATGTACAATATAATCTGAAAACCTTGCCCATTCTATTAGGTAAAAGGAAAGCGATAGGTTTATCTTACGCTATGGGTGTGATCCATATCCTATTGATTTCTCTTTCACCCTATTCAGATCCTGCTAAAACGGGAATGGTTTTAACCAGTTTGCTTGTGCTGCTTCTTTTTAAAGCCCTTATTTTCACAACAAAAAAACATTACCACCATGTTTACCTATTGGATTTAGCTTTGATCGTACAATGGTTGATCGTATGGATCTGCTTATCGTGGAAGTAGTACCTAGCCTAATTTTCTACTTTTATCTGTTTTTTAAAAAGGCAATAATCTTTTCACCAAGGAAGGAGGAAAGCTTCTCATAGCTTTCAAAGGTCCAACCGGCCACATGCGGACTCAACAAAACATTGTCCCTGCTGATCAGATCTGCATACCACTCCTGTTCCGCTAAAGCTGGAAATTTTTCGAATGGGAGTACATCAAAGGCTGCTCCAAGAATCTTTCCATTATCGAGATTCTTTAAGACCGCAGGCACTTTTGCGATTCCTCCTCGGGCGCCCATCAAAAAAAAGATGGGTTTGCGGAAATGGAAAAGATATTCCTCATCCACCATACCTCTTGTTTCGCGGGTCAATGGGATGTGGAAACTTAATACATCGGCTTGTTTTACCACTTCTTCCATGGAAACTTCACGCGCATATTGATCCGAAAAGCCAGTTTTGTATTTATCGTAAGCAATAACTTTAACCTCAAAACCGGATAGCTTTTTGGCCATGGCCTGGCCGTTATTGCCATAACCGATCAATGCAACAGTCCGACCTTTGAGCTCATAACCCCTGTTTTCTTCCCTTTTCCAGAAACCCGTTCTCACTTCCTTATCCCCCCGATTCAAGTTATTCATCAGGCTCAATAACATGCCGATCATATGTTCGCCCACTGCATCTCTGTTCCCTTCATTAGCAGAAAAGAGGAATATTCCTCTAGCAGCGGCATATTCTTCATCGATATTGTCCATCCCAGCTCCAGCTCTTCCAATAAATTTCAGCTTCTTCCCCAAATCGATGAAAGCCTGGTCAACTTGGAATTTTGATCGGATGATAAGTCCTGAATAGTTCCCTATTATTTTTTCTGCCTCTTCACGTTGGATATCAGGTTGATAATCATAAGCAATGTTCTCCTTCTTGAACTGGTCAAGAATAACCTCATGTAAATCATCGACAATTAATATGCTCATGAAAAATGGAATTAAATTTCAACTATTTATGTTGATTAGGGTTTCTTAGCTATTTCATTGGTCAATTGAACAAAATCGTTTACATCCAATCGTTCCGCTCGAAGTTCGTAAAGGGGATTATCACTCATCTGTTCTTTTGGGATAACGCCAGAAAGTGCATTTCTTAAGGTCTTCCGTCTTTGGTTAAATCCAGCTTTCACTACACGCCAAAATAATTTCTCATCACAATCCAAAGATTCCTTATCATTCCTCACCATGCGCATTACACCTGATAAAACCTTTGGCGGTGGATTAAAAGCACCTGCTTTTACTGTGAAAAGATAAGAAACATCATAATAAGCCTGCAAAAAGACGGATAAGATTCCGTACTCTTTGTTCCCTGGCTTAGCCACACAACGTTCTGCGACTTCCTTTTGGAACATGCCTACCATTTCAACTACGCGCTGTCTTTCTTCTAAGATCTTGAAAAGAATCTGGGAGGAAATATTGTACGGGAAATTCCCGATCACGGCCATTTTATCGCCAAAATATTGACCAAAATCCAGGTTCAGAAAATCCCCATGAATCAATCTATTTCCTAATTCAGGGTATTTATCAGTTAAAAATTCAATGGATTCATCATCTACATCGATGAGAAAGGTTTCGTAGTTAGTGTTCTGAAGGAGGAAATCGGAGAGTACACCCATCCCAGGACCTACTTCCAACACCTGATTGAATCCCAAGGAAGGAGTCAAAGCATCCACTATACGTTGTGCCGCATTTTTATCATTAAGAAAATGCTGGCCTAAATGTTTCTTTGCACGAACTGAACCCATAAGCTTAAATTATGCAAAGATACTATTTTTAAATAACCTGATTGTTTATCTTTTTTTGCTATTTTTGACTATCTAATGCGCAAAAAAGATGAGTGAAAAGCTAAAAATTGGGATTTCAATCGGCGATATCAATGGTATCGGACTAGAGGTAATTATCAAATCGTTAATGGATCCTCGCATCCTGGATTTCTTTACCCCAATTGTATACGGAAATACCAAAGTGGCTTCCTTTCATCGCAAAGCAATAGGTGTTAATGATTTCAGTTTCAATGTGATCAATGCCGCATCAGATGCCAATCCGAAGCGTCCTAATATGATCAATTGTTGGCAAGAAGATGTGAAGATATCTTTGGGCGATCAGAACGAAATCGGCGGAAAATACGCATTCATTTCCCTACAAAAAGCAGCAGAGGACTTAAAAGCCGGTGTGATCGATGCATTGGTTACTGCACCCATCAACAAACATAATATCCAACAAGAAGGATTTAATTTTCCTGGCCATACGGAATATCTTCAGGATTTCTTCGGGGCTAAGGATGTGTTAATGTTCATGGTCAGTGAAGATCTTCGGGTAGGGGTGGTAACAGGCCATATTCCAGTTAAAGAAGTATCCGAAGCGATTACCGAAGAATCCATCCTACACAAATTGCGCATGATGAATGCCAGTCTGAAAGTGGATTTCTGGATTCAGAAACCAAAAATTGCCGTATTGGGATTAAACCCTCATGCTGGCGATGATGGACTTATCGGTACAGAGGACCAGGACATCGTCGCTCCAGCGATCAAAAAAGCCTTCGATGAAGGGATATTCTGTTTCGGACCATATCCTGCAGATGGTTTTTTTGCTGCAGATGCCTATACCAAATTTGATGCGGTATTAGCGATGTACCACGATCAAGGTCTGATCCCTTTCAAGCATATTGCTTCTCGAAACGGGATTAACTTTACTGCGGGCTTACCGGTGGTAAGGACCTCCCCTGATCATGGAACGGGTTATGATATTGCAGGAAAGAACCAAGCGTCGCATACTTCCTTCCTTTCCGCGATCTTTGAGGCCGTTCATATTGTGAATAGGCGTCGGGAGCAGGCTGTATTGGCAGAAAATCCATTAGCATTCCGTCGTTTGAGCAAGGATAGAGACTAATCTATCCGTTTTTTAGTCAGGTAGCAGGTCCCTGTTATCTATAAATTTCATTACTTTTGCACTTTGTTGCTATGAGTGAAAATTTAAGTCATCCAATATTTTCCATTATCCGAGATTTGGCGAAGGAAGAACAGGTATCTTGTTTCGTAATTGGCGGCTATGTTCGTGATCGGATCATGGGCAGGCCATTAAAAGATGATATCGATATATTAGTGTTGGGAAGTGGGATTGATTTTGCTGCCAAACTAGGGGAGAAGCTGCATACGAATGTAGCGGTGTATAAATCCTTCGGAACCGCCATGCTCAATTTTCAAGGTTTACAGGTCGAATTTGTGGGAGCTCGCAAAGAATCCTATCGTCGGGAATCGAGAAAACCTATTGTGGAAGATGGTACATTGGAAGATGATCAGAACCGGCGTGATTTTACGATCAATGCAATGGCCTACTCCTTAAATGAGGAGAATTATGGCGAGTTGATCGATCCTTTTGATGGTGTGGTTGATATCCAGAACCAACTGATAAAAACCCCATTAGAACCCGGAATAACTTTTTCAGACGATCCTTTGCGAATGATGCGTGCCATCCGCTTCGCTACACAATTGAACTTTCGAATTGATTCAGCAGCGTTGAATGCTATTGCTGAACATGCCGATCGTATCAAGATCATCTCCAAAGAGCGGGTAATCGATGAACTGAATAAAATTATCCTTGCTAAGAAACCATCCATCGGTTTTAAGTATTTGTTTGATACAAGCTTATTGGAGTTGATATTTCCGGCTATGCATCAATTATATGGTGTAGACTATGTGGATGGAAAAGGGCATAAGGATAATTTCTATCATACTTTGGAGGTATTGGATAATGTTGCGGAAATGTCTGATGATCTCTGGTTGAGATGGGCAGCAATCATGCACGATATCGCCAAGCCGGCCACCAAAAGATTTGATAAGAAAGTAGGTTGGACCTTTCATGGCCATGAAGATAAAGGGGCTAAAATGGTTCCGAAACTATTTGCCGACCTCAAATTGCCACTTCATGAAAAGATGAAATTTGTGCAGAAACTAGTGGCTTTGCATCTTCGTCCTATTGTGCTGGCAAAGGATATCGTAACAGATTCTGCTGTTAGAAGGCTATTGTTCGAAGCGGGAGATGATATTGATGCCTTGATGATGTTATGCCATGCGGATGTAACCACCAAGAATGATTTCAAGAAAAAGAAATACCGCGAGAATTTCGACCTGGTCAAACAGAAGTTGAAGGATGTGGAGGAACGGGATCAGATCCGAAATTGGCAACCGCCAATTGATGGTGATGATATCATGAAAATGTTTGGTATAGGCCCTGGAAGGCATGTAGGTATTATTAAAAACGCTATCCGTGAAGCTATTTTGGAAGGCGAAATTCCAAATGCAAGGAAGGAAGCCCTACAATTTATGTTGGAGAAAGGTAAAAACTTAGGCCTTGAAGTGGTTGGTCAAGTTTAATTTTTTTAAAAAATATGTAACTTTAATGCTCGAAATATCGCATTATTAACGAAATATAAAATGGCAATTTACAGATTTAGGGTAACCTTTGAAGACTATGAGGATGTGTACAGAGAGGTTGATATGCCTTCTAAAGCAACTTTTTTAGAACTGCATGAAACGATCCATAAATCAACGGGTTACGATCAGGACAAATCTTCTTCTTTTTATGTAAGTAATGACCAATGGAAAAAAGGCACTGAAATCGCATTTCAACCTAATGAAAGGAAGAAGAGTGCAGGTGTATTATTGGTAGAAGATGTTCGACTTAGTAAATTCATCGATGATCCACATCAGAAATTTTACTACGTCTATAATTTTGATCGTCCATACGACTTTCATGTAGAGCTGATCAAGATCCTTAAAGAAGAGGATGGTAAGGAATATCCTGCGGTATTCAAAAAAGTGGGTGAAGCACCAAAAGTGGTTTCTGCGGCTAATTTCCCTGTTACAGGCGAAGAGGATGAGGACGATGATTATGTTGAAGAAGTTGGCGAAGAGTACGGTGTAGATGAGGAGGATGATTATGATATGTTCGATGACGAAGAAGGGGAAGAAGGAGAAGGCGAAGAGAAAAGTTCATCAAACGAAGATTATTAAGATTTTTTAGATTCGAATAGGAATAGATGATAGCCAAACTATCATCTATTTTTTTAAATATCCCTTATGTCAAGTCAGAAAACATTGATTGTTGTTGTTGGACCTACTGCTGTTGGCAAGACGGCTATGGGCATCGCCTTGGCAAAATATTTCAAAACATCCATTATATCGGCTGATTCCCGCCAATTCTATCAAGAAATGAGTATAGGGACAGCCAAACCGACGAAAGAGGAACTTGCCGAAGCCAAACATTATTTTATCGATTCCCATTCCATTGCCACTGATTATACGGCGGGTGATTATGAACGGGAAGCACTCCAATGCTTGGAAGAATTATTCAAAACTACAGATGTAGTGATCGCTGTGGGAGGATCTGGTTTATTTGTTCGTGCGCTGACAGAAGGACTGGATGATTTACCTAAGGCACCGGAAGAAGTCCGTGAATCTTTGAACCAATCCTTTAGGGAACATGGTTTGCAACCCCTCCAAGCTAGATTAAAGGAGGTTGATCCCACTTACTATGCCAAGGCTGATATAGAAAATCCGCAGCGTGTAATCCGTGCATTGGAAGTTTTTGAAGCTTCAGGGAAACCTATTTCTCATTTTATGAAAAATGAAGCAGTGAAAAGACCATTTAATGTCATCAGCATCGGGCTGAATACCGATAGAGCGGTGTTATACGAACGAATCAATCGTCGGGTAGACATCATGATGGAACAAGGTCTTTTAGCGGAGGTACAATCCCTTTCCTCCTATAAAAATAAGCCAGCGCTATTGACGGTTGGTTATGCAGAACTATTCGATTACCTCGATGGTCTAATCTCTTTGGAGGAGGCAATTGAGCATATCAAACAGAACTCTAGGCGTTACGCAAAACGACAAATTACTTGGTTCAAGAAATATGGCCAGACCCATTGGTTCGAGCCGAGCGATGTGCAGGCAGTCCTGAATTTTCTATCAGAAAAATTGCCAAAAAAATAGCCCCTCTTTCAAGGGGCATTCATTTGTGTATGTAATAGATGTGATTTAATCGTTTGGCAGCTCTTCCAGGTATTTCAATTCACTCTCTGATAAACCTTGAGAAGAATCGGTTAGCGTCCATAGAATATCCTGCAATTCATCAACAATATCCCAATAATCGCTACTGTAATCTTCCTGTACGTTGTATTGTTCAATGTTTATTTTTTTATTCTTTAACTTGTTGATCAGGTCATGAATGATTCTTGAATTGGTAACCACCGCAAAATCATATTGTTCAGAACTTGATGAACTTGATTTTGATGCATTTCCACAGTACATATGTAGATCCAACAGTTTCGTGCTGTTTGCCGGGATGGTAATCGTCACTTTCTTCAGTAGCACACCATTCTGATAATGTCCCGACCTGGATTTAATGATCAATCCTACCGGTATTTCAAATCTTTTTTCAGAAGAAGTGCTGTTCTTCAAATTAAGTGCTAGCCTTACATATTCCCCACTTCCTCTTGTGAAATCAGCGGTATTATTAGCTAAATCTGCTTTCAGAGCAGCTCTTTTTTTGGAAATAGATGCTTTGAATCCTTGTTGTGTTTCGGTATTTACTTTGGAGAAATTACCATAGTATCCCGAGAAGCCTGTGATCTCACCTTCTTGGCTAATCCCTTCAGGTAGGGTGTATTTTATCCCGGTCAACTCTCCCTCTTTTTCCCCAAGGCCAGGGATCTCTCCTGGAGTGTAATCTTTTAATTCTTGGTTATAGGAGGTATCATCATCACTGTCTTTTGAACATGAAATTTGGAAGAAGCAGATACTGCATAAAAGGACAAGGCTTGTCAAGATGGATCGTTTTTTCATAAGATTCGTTTTATTAATAGTAAGTTTCAATTGAATAGAACTTCTGTCTCAAAGGTATGAAGAAGAAAAACCTTAAAAAATACCGGATTTCAGGTAAATTTCATTTCATTTTCCGGGAGTTGGCAAAGTTTACAATTTGCGCAATCGATTGACAGCAATTTCAGAAGAAGAGAATTCTTATATTGTCGCTCAAATTATAATACCCCATATCATGATTTTCAAGAAACTACCTTATTTGACGCTTTCGATGGTCTTAGGCCTTTCGTCCGTGCATGCGCAATCAAGAATTGATAAACCATTTAATGATAATTGGCAATTCTATAAAGCGAACAACAGCACATTTTTTACGGATTTTGATAATGGCACTAAGTATTTTGAAAGCCAAAGTCAATGGACCAAATTAGAAGTTTGGGAGGATATTCAGTTGCCTCATACCTATAATAGGGAAGATATGCAAAAAGACCGCAATTTCTTTGAAGGCAAAGCTGTTTATCAAAAGAAATTCCAGATGGCAGCTGCGGATAAGGAAAAAAGGAGCTTTCTGAAATTTGAAGGAGTAGGGGCAGTCGCTCAACTATTCATCAATGGAAATTATATTGGAGAACATAAGGGCGGTTATGGAATGTTCGTTTTTGAGATCACCAATTCGGTGGATTATGAAAAGGAGAATACCGTGGTTGTTGTTACGGACAATAAATCGAGACGTGATATTATTCCGATCAACCAATTTTTATTTCCGGTTTATGGGGGTATTTACAGACCGGTGCATTTGATCCAAACGAATAAAACAGGATTTGTAGTTACGGACCAAGCTTCTGCCGGTATTTACATCCGTCAAAAAAATGTATCTTCCAAAAGTGCAGATGTTTCGGTTGAAGTAAAACTGGAAACCAAAGAAAAGCATACCCAATCGGGAGAATTGCTTGTTGAAATCCGGGATTTTGAAGGCAAGGTGGTGCAAACGGAAAAACAGGCGGTTAAGATAAGTCCACAAGGAGTAACCTATGTAACCCAGGATATCAAGATGAAATCGCCAAGATTGTGGGACGGCGTTAGGGATCCATACCTCTATTCCTTGACCGCGAAATTAATGGTGCAAGGGAAAGAGATGGATGCTGTAAAACAACCGTTGGGAGTTCGTAAGGTAGAATTGATCGCGGGTAAAGGTGTGTTCTTAAATGGCAAGCAATATCCAATGTTTGGTGTATGTAGACATCAGGACCGGGAAGGATTTGGAAGTGCATTAAGTTTTGAACAGCATAAGGAGGATCTCGAATTTATGAAGGAAATGGGGGTTACTACGCTCCGTTTGGCACATTATCAGCAATCTCCGGAGGTATATGCTTTGGCTGATACTGTAGGTTTTCTTACCTGGGCAGAGATTCCTTTTGTGAACAGGGTGTCCTATTATGAGAATGATAATGCGAAGCAGCAGATGCATGAATTGGTGAAACAGAATTTCAACCATCCTTCTATTTATATCTGGGGAGTACATAATGAAGTATATTCTAAAACTGCAGATGAACAAGTTCCGGTGTTGTCTAGGGAATTGAATGATATCGCAAAGACATTGGATCCAGATCGTTATACTGTAGCAGTTACGGGGTATAATGTGGTTGATCGTCAGGAAAATCTGAGTACAGATGTACAGGGGATAAATCATTATTTCGGATGGTATGGTGGTAAGATTGAAGATCTGAAACCATGGGCAGAAAAGGTTCAGCAGAATTTCCCGGATTATAAGGTTATTTTATCGGAATATGGGGCAGATGGAAATATAGATATTGGTCAGGAGTTGTTGGAACAGCCTAAAGATGTGGTTTCTGGAAAATCATTTCCAGAGAATTATCAAACGGAGACCCATATTAAGCAATGGGCTGCGATTGAGCAGAATCCAATTATTTTGGCTTCTTATGTGTGGAACATGTTTGAATTTGCGGTTCCTGCCTGGAATAGAGGTGGTGTGAATGCAAGAAACTTAAAGGGGTTGATTACATTTGATCGCAAACGTAAAAAAGATTCTTTCTATTGGTATAAGGCCAATTGGAATCCAGAGCCGATGATTTATTTGGCGAATAGGAGAGATAATAAAAGAACAAATGCAAGTACAAAGATTCAGCTATTTTCGAATTTAAGTAATGTGGTTGTTTCGGTTAATGGGAAAGATTATAATGCAGTGAAAGGGGAGAATGATAAGCATTGGGTGGTAGAGCAGGTCCAGCTTCAAAAAGGAGAAAATAGGATTGTAGCGAAGGGGGAAAATAATGCAGGTGGTAAAGCTGTTGGTGGTAAAGTGGCTGGTAGTAAAGCTACTGCTGCTAATGTGTTGACCGATGAAATGATTTGGACCTTGGAATAGATTAGGGGTTGGAATACGTTGTGCCTTGGAATAGTTAGGTTGTTTTCACTCAAACGTCATTGCGAGGAGGTACGACGAAGCAATCTTCCCTCATGTCATGCTGAGCGTAGTCGAAGCATCTGTTGGTTAGTAACCGTATAGATCCTTCGACGATGCTACCAATGACATGTTGTATAACCTATTGTTAATCAGGTCAATGTATCTTCTCTAATTTCATATCGAACTCCAGTGCCAACCTGTTTAGGTACTTTTCCTTCTGCTTTTTCAATTGTGTTT